>UMHQ01073390.1_pt1 | contig 23373 bp, 21 predicted proteins | sample 1965531 | NCBI WGS metagenome assembly UMHQ01 (sample SAMEA4836098, study PRJEB28245) | human gut metagenome | biome: gut microbiome; material: fecal sample | place: Denmark | collected 2008 | reverse complement strand
GCCGCGGAAGCCGCCGCGGTCGCCGCCGCGGCTGTCACGGCCACCAAAGCCACCGCGACCACCACGGTCGCCGCCGCGATCGCGGCCACCAAAGCCGCCACGGCCGCCACGGTCGTCGCGCTTGGCGCCAAAGCCGCCGCGCTCCTCGCGGTCCTCATCAAGGCCGAGGGCAACGAGGGGGTCAATCACCTTGTCGAGAAGGGCGTTGAGCTGGGCCATGTCGTCCTCGCCAAGGCCGGGGACGAGGTCCTCGCCCTTGCGCTCAAAGGCCTCGGCGCGCTCGATGGCGCCCTCGTCGGCCATGATGACGACCTTGCGCATGTCGGGCTCGGCCGGCTCCACGCGGGCGACGATGTCGTTCTTCTCGGCCTCGGCCATCATGGCGTCGAGCTCGCGAAGGCGCATGCCGAGCAGCTCGGACATCTCCTTCTGCTCCATCTTCGGCTTGAGCTGCAGGAGCTTGAGCGCGCGCACGAGGGCGCTCGCCTTGCCGCCCTTCTCCTCCTGCTCGCGGCGCATGACGGCGCGGCGGCAGCGGAGCAGGCGGGCGGCCTTGTTGGCCTTGTCGAACAGGACGTCGTTGGCGTCGGTCTGCTCGGCGGCCTTCTCCTCGGCCTTGGGCTCGCTGGCCTCGGCCTCGGCGTTGTTCTCGGACTCGTTCTCGACGGCCTCGACCTCGGCCGTCTCCTCCACGACCTCGGTCGTGGTCTCGTCTAGCGTCTCGTCATTCTCGAACTGGGACATCATGTCTCCTTCTTGCGCCATCCAAGGCGCTCTGTGGGCGCGCCTGCGCCCCATGCCGGATTCCTCAACTCAGATCATCTATGTCGTTCGTCTCCTTGCCCCTTCCGGGGCGCCCGGCACCAGCGGATTAGTTTAAGGCCCAAGCTGGGAGAACGTGGCTGCGCGCCCACATTCACCGAAACGCCAAGTGCCGGGGCCCGCGACGCTGCACGAACCCCGGCACTCGTCAAGCGTGAGCAGGGGTTCGTCCCCTGTTCACGTGGGCTACTCCTGGTGGTAGGTGGAGAGGAAGTCGGCGAGGTCGTCCATGCATTCGGCGAGGACGTCGATGCGCGGCAGGTAGACCACGCGGAAGTGGTCCGGCTGGTCCCAGTTGAAGCCGCCGCCGCGCGTGACCAGGATCTTCTTCTGGTGCAGCAGGTCGAGGGCGAACTGCTCGTCGTCGTGGATGTTGAACTTCTTCACGTCGAGCTTCGGGAAGATGTAGAACGCCGCCTTGGGCTTCACAGCCGTGACGCCGTCAATCTCGTTGAGCGCGCGGTAGACGAAGTCGCGCTGGTCGTACACGCGACCGCCAGGTCGCACGTACGTCTCGACGCTCTGGTAGCCGCCCAGCGCCGTCTGCACGATGGACTGCGCGGGGACGTTGGAGCACAGGCGCATGTTGGACAGCATGTTGACGCCCAGCAAAAAGTCGCTCATGCAGCGGATGTTGCCCGACAGGATCATCCAGCCAATGCGGTAGCCGGCGATCATGTGGCTCTTCGAGAGGCCCGAGAACGTGACGCAGGGCAGGTCGGGCGCGAGCGAGGCAATCGAGACGTGCTCGACGCCGTCCATGCACAGGCGGTCGTAGATCTCGTCCGAGAAGATCATGAGCTGGTGGCGACGCGCGAGCTCGACGATCTGCTCGAGCACCTCGCGCGGGTAGACGGCGCCCGTGGGGTTGTTGGGGTTGATGATGACGAGGGCCTTCGTGCGGTCCGTGACCTTGGACTCCATGTCGGCGATGTCGGGGTACCACTCGGACTGCTCGTCGCACAGGTAGTGCACGGGGTGGCCGCCGGCAAGCGTGGCGCAGGCCGTCCACAGCGGGTAGTCGGGGCTGGGGATGAGGATCTCGTCGCCGTCGTCGAGCAGGGCGTGCATGGACAGCTGGATGAGCTCGGAGACACCGTTGCCCGTGTAGATGTGCTCCATCTGCACGTTGGGCAGGCCCTTTACCTGGGCGTACTGCATGATGGCCTTGCGCGCGGAGAACAGGCCGCGCGAGTCTGAGTAGCCCTCGCAGTCCGTGAGCTGCTGGCGCATGTCCTTCACGACCTCGTCGGGCGTGCGGAAGCCGAACGGGGCGGGGTTGCCGATATTGAGCTTGAGGATGCGCTCGCCCTCGGCCTCCATGCGGGCGGCCTCGTCAACGACGGGGCCGCGGACGTCGTACAGGACGTGGTCGAGCTTCGCGGACTTCTTGAACTCTCTCATGGGGCGCTCCCTCTCGTTGCAAACTTGAACATGGGGCTTGGCATCTGCATGGGCCTGCGGCCGGGGCTCCGGCTCGCCCGCAAGCCAGTCCGCGGTGACACCGAGAAGGCCGGCGAGCAGCGCCAGCGCATCCTGACGCGGCCTGACCTTGCCGCTCACATACTGGCTGAGCTGGCTCTTTCCCAGCTTTTCGCCACGAGCGGCAGCCATGCGGACGAGGTCTGCCTGCTTGAGGCCCGCCTCGTCCATGGCATGCCTGAGACGTCCGGAGAACCCGTCTTGCTCCATGCGCTTCTCCAAATCTGGTTGCACGAGTTCAATTTCAATGGCCAACGTGGGTTGAAATTGAACTATTTGGGTCTGTGGTTCAATTTAGCGTTCACGGTAGCACATCAAATTGAACTTTTACCGCTCATTCGGGCCGAGAACAGCATTGACACGCAAGCGGCATCTGTGTGCGTCCCGTTTGCTCCCCTTTGGCCTTGTTTGTTGACTACTCAACATCTCAGCCCTATCGTTATGCCCAGACGGGACAAAGGAACCCGTCCCCAATGTCCCACGTGAGGAGACAGATGAACCCACTTCGCAAGGCCTGGTGCCGCACCTACCAGGCGGCGTTTCGCATCGTGCTGCCCGTCCTACCCTACCGCGAGCCCACCATCCTCGACTCGGTCGAGGCCGTGCCCGCCGAGCTCTCGAGCCGCGGCGTCAAATCCGTCTTGCTCGTCACGGACCCGGGCATCGCCCGCATCGGGCTCACACACGGGCTCGAGGATGCCCTCGCCCGCGCGGGAATTGCGCACACCGTCTATTCCGAGACGGTCGCCAACCCCACCGTCGCAAACGTCGAAGCAGCACTCGCGCTCTATCGCGCCAACGGCTGCCAGGCCATCATCGGCTTTGGCGGCGGCTCGTCCATGGACTGCGCAAAGGCTGTGGGCGCCCGTGCTGCCCAGCCTCGCAAGAGCGTGGGGTCTATGCGCGGCCTCCTGCGCGTTCACCGCAGGCTGCCGCTGCTCATAGCCGTTCCCACCACGGCGGGTACCGGCAGCGAGGTAACGCTCGCCGCCGTCATCACGGACGAGAAGACGCACTACAAGTATCCCATCAACGACTTCGCCCTCATCCCAAGCATCGCCGTCCACGACTGGCGACTCACGGTGGGCCTGCCCGCGTCCATCACGGGGCAGACGGGCATGGACGCGCTCACACACGCGGTCGAGGCGTTCATCGGCCGCAGCACGACGCGCCACACGCGCGAGATGGCGCTGGACGCCGTTCGCCTCATCCATGACAACCTGCTCACCGCCTACGAGAACGGCGGGGACGAGGCCGCACGGCGCAACATGCTCACGGCATCCTACGAGGCTGGCATTGCCTTCACCCAGTCATACGTGGGCTACGTCCACGCAATCGCCCACAGCCTCGGCGGCAGGTACGGCATCCCCCACGGGCTCGCAAACGCCGTCATCCTGCCGCACGTGCTGCGCGCCTACGGCAGCGCCGCGGCTCCCAAGCTTGCGATTCTCGCCCGGCACGCGGGCATTGCGACCGTAAGCGAGACGGACGACGCGGCGGCCGCCGCCTTCATCGAGTGGGCGGACGGCATGAACGCGCGCCTCGGCATTCCTGTGCACCTCGGCGGCATCCGCGCCGCTGACCTTGAGGTCATGGCCGCCCACGCAGACGCCGAGGCAAACCCCCTCTACCCCGTCCCCGTGCTGTGGGACCGGACGGCGCTCGAGCGCATGTATCGTGTCGTGGCGGGCGGTCGCTTCGCGGACGAGCCGGGCACGTGCCAGACGAACCCGTCCCCATTGCCATGTCAAACGAACCCGTCCCCATTGACATCCCCATCGGTAGACGAGGAGGCCCTCGCGTGAACGAGCAGCAGATAGCGGAGCTGGTCGAGCGCCAGCGCATGCACTTCATGAGCCACGCCACCATGGACGTGGCCTCGCGCCGTGCCGCTCTCGCAAGCCTGCGCGCGGCGGTCCAGGCGCACGAGGCGGACATCGCCCGCGCGCTGCACGAGGACCTCGGCAAGTCCGCCGACGAGAGCTACATGTGCGAGACGGGCCTCTCGCTCTCCGAGATTCGCTATCAGGAGCGGCACGTCTCGCGCTGGGCACGCCCGCACCTGCGTGCGACCGACCTCGCAAACGCCGTGGCCACGAGCCGCGTCGAGCGCGTGCCCTACGGCGTCACGCTCATCATGGCACCGTGGAACTACCCGTTCCTGCTCACGCTCGAGCCGCTCGCGGGAGCGCTGGCGGCGGGTAACACCGTGGTCGTGAAGCCGAGCGCCTATGCCCCGGCTTCCTCCGCGGTGCTGCGCCAGATTTGCGAGGAGGCCTTTGAGCCCGAGCTCGTGAGCGTGGTCGAGGGTGGCCGCGCGGAGAACGAGGCCCTGCTCGACCAACGCTGGGACAACATCTTCTTCACCGGCAGTGTCGCGGTGGGCAGGCTCGTCATGGCCCGGGCAGCAGAGCACCTCACGCCCGTGACGCTCGAGCTGGGTGGCAAGAGCCCCTGCATCGTCGAGCGCAGCGCCAACCTGCGCGTGGCGGCACGGCGCATCGCGTTCGGCAAGTGGCTCAACGTGGGACAGACGTGCGTGGCCCCCGACTACCTTCTCGTTGACCGCAGCGTAAAAGGCGAGCTCATCGGCCTCATTCGCGAGGAGGCGCGCAAGATGTACGGCGCCGACGCCCTCGCCAACCCCTCGTACGGCAAGATGGTCAACCGCAAGCACTTCGACCGCGTGACGGGCCTCATCGACCCGGCGAAGGTCGTCATGGGAGGGTGCGCGGACGAGCAGACGCTACGCATCGAGCCCACCATCATGGACAACGCGGCACCCGAGGATGCCGTCATGGGCGAGGAGATCTTTGGGCCCGTGCTGCCCGTCATCGCATACGACAGCCTGGACGAGGCGCTTCGCTTCGTGGAGGAGCGGCCGACGCCGCTTGCGCTCTACCTGTTCACGGGCAACCGCGCGCTTGCCCGGCGCGTCATGCGCGACGTCCCGTTCGGCGGTGGCTGCGTCAACGACACAATCATGCACCTTGCCACGTCCCGCATGGGATTTGGCGGCATGGGTGCCTCGGGCATGGGCAGCTACCACGGGCGCAAGAGCTTCGAGACGTTCTCGCACGAGAAGAGCGTCGTGGACAAGGCGACCTGGTTCGACGCGCCGTTTCGCTACCAGCCCCACGCAAACTGGAAGCGCTTCTTTGTCCGGAAGTTCGTCCACTAGGCGCCCGCCTCGGCCACGTTGTAAACTACGCGAGCGCTGCAAATCGGACACTTTGGCGGCCCCAACGGCCCCGTTAGCGTCTGACTTGCAGCGCTCGCGATAAGGCAGGCTGAGAGGGCGCAGCGCTAGACGAGCTTGCCAGCGCAGTGGTCGACGCAGTGCTGCACGACCTCGGCCACCCAGCCGGAGTACTTGCGCGTGCGCGACTCGAACTTGCCGTTCACAAGCGCGTCGAACTTCACGCGCACGAGCTGGAAGCGACGCACCTGCGTGTCGCGGTCGAGCGACAGGCAGCCCTCGGTGGCCGTGTAGGGGGCCATGGAGGCGATGATCTTGGGGTTGTACATGACCTGCGGGCCATTGGCGCCCTCGAACGCGATGATGGCCTTCGTGGAGCCAATCTGGTTCGCCGCGAGACCGGCGCAGTTCTCCGTGGCGACCATCGTGTCGATGAGGTCCTGGGCAACCTCGGCATCCTCGATGGTGGCAGGCTCCGCCGGCTTGCTGAGGAACTCCTCGTCCTTCACGATGTCCTTGACCATGTCGCTCCCTTTCCCTTAAGGCCGCGCCCGCAAATGACGGCGCAGCCGATTGTTTGCCCCATCGATGATACGTGATTGGGGCGCGGGGCGCTCGGGCCCTCACCCAAGCTGGCGCATGTTCACGCTCCCCCGATACAACCCGTCGACACCGAACACGTCATGGGCCAGCTCGAGCAGCCGCGCGCCCGAGCCCACGCACTCGTCCTCGATGGGTACCCATGATGGGTCGAACGGGCAGCGGTCATACATGATGGTCTGGCCCACGGGCATCCATGCCTCGTCCACGCAGGCCAGACGCAGCGAGACAGTGCCTTTGTCCCAGCCGTTGCGCCTTGCGAGGCGCGCGTCATGAACGCACCGCAGCGTACCGTCGTATATGTCGAGCAAGTCGAGCGTGCCCACGCCCGGGTTCTTCCCCGCGATGGCAAACTCCGAGAACAGGTGCGTGCTCGCCACCTGGCGAAGGCGCTCCACGCGGGTCTCGCTCGTGCCGGCGGGAGGGCGGCGCGCATAGCGCTCGAACAGCGTCTCGCCGTCGTCGACCTCGTAGTCGAACAGGAGCCACTCCGTGAACGCGGCGTTCACCTGCATCTCCACGAGCGGGTCCGGGTCCTGCTCGAAGTAGATGGCGGGCCTCACGACCTGCTCGAACAGCATGGCGGGCTCCTCTATGAACTCGCGCTTCCTCCTCCCCCAGTACTCCGCCACCGAGCGCACGTCCCGCTCAACCTGCGTCTCGACACCCATCGCCCTCTCCTCTCGCCATGGCGTCATCGCCGCCTTCGTTGCGAAAAGGGTATGGGGCCGTGGGGCGGGCCGGGCCCTCGTTGCCGAGAAAGTCCCGCGCCGTCAAACGCAAACCTGTCAGAAATCTCACAGGATTTGGGCACTTTGGTGCAAAAAAGTGCCGACCTGGTCAATGAGCCGCAGGTCGGCGCGTTGCTGTACTCGAACGGCCCGCAAACGCGGGAAGCCGCCCATCCCCCCTACTTTTTGACGGGCTGCTCCATAATCCAGTCGAGCTCGCGGTCGAGCTCGGCGTTGCGCTTCACGTGCAGGCGGTCCGCAAGGACGCCGCGGGCCATCACGTGGAGCGGCTCGCGAAGGGCCGAGAGGTCGTCGAGCGGGTTGTTCCGCGTGACGAGGATATCCGCGTCGCGGCCAAGCTCGATGGTGCCCGTGACGTCCCCGAGACCCAGGAGGCTCGCGTTGATCTGCGTGGCCGTGTGCAGGGCAAACGCGTTCGAGACGCCCACGTACTTGGCAAAGTAGGCAACCTCGCGCCACATGTCGTACTGGGTGACGTAGGGGCAGCTCGAGTCCGTGCCCAGGCCAACCGGAATGCCGGCGTCGAGCGCCTCGCGGGCGCCGCCGATGATGCCCGAACACACGATGTCGCCGTTGACCTTCTGGACGTCCGTCGAGTGCGTCTTCTCGGGATCGAGAAGAACGAACGGGAGCGCGGGGGATATCGTGCACGTGAGGCTCGGGGCGCGGCCGGGGAGCTGCGTGTCGGCCGAGCCACGATACAGGTCGAGGATCTCGGGTGTCATGGGCGCGCCGTGCTCGATCGTGTCGACGCCCGCCTCGAGCGCCACGCGGACGCCCTCGGTGCTCTCGACGTGCGCCATGACGGGAAGCCCCAGCTCGTGGGCCGTCTCGCAGGCAGCCGCCGCAACCTCGGGCGACATGCGCAGGACGCCGGGCTCACCGGGTTCGGTGGCGTCAAAGACGCCGCCCGTAACGAACAGCTTGATGACGTCCGCCCCGCGCGCCATGCTCTCGCGGACCTGCTCGCGCCCCTGTTCGGGCGTCTCGGCAACCTGGGCGAACAGCCCCGCGCCATGGCCTCCCGGAACGGTGACGCCCGTGCCCGGCGCCACGATGCGCGGCCCCACGTAGCGCCCGGCCCTGATGGCGTCGCGGACCTCGATGTCTGCGTACAGCGGGTCTCCCGCGCCGCGGACCGTCGTGACGCCGCTCGCGAGCTGCTGCTGGGCAGAGCCACGGATGATGCGCCGCAGGATGGCGCGTCCCACGGGATTGTCGAGCTTCCCCATGATCGAGCCGGCGTCTCCCGAGCTCATGGGCTTGCCAGAGCCACAGAAGTGCGCGTGCATGTTCACGAGGCCGGGCATGAGATAGGCGCCGCCCAGGTCGATGACGCGCGCATGGGGCGGCGTCTGGGCAACGGCGGCAGGCTCGATGCGAGAGATCTTGCCCGACTCAACGGTCATGGCCATGCCACGCTGTGGCTTCATGTCCTCGGTTCCGTCGAGGATCGTGGCGTTCACGAACATGGTCACGCTGTCTCTGCTCGCCATGGGGCGCTCCTTGTCTGCTGCTCTCGTTCAGACAAGGCTACCCGTTATGTAAAGCGCGCCGCCCCTCGCTTCGGCGGGCGGACGGGCGACGGTGACAGCTTGACCCCGTCCCCAAGTGTCACCGACGAGCGATGACGTCGAAGCGGACGGCCTTGCCGGCAATGGAGTGGCTCGGCTTCACGCCCGCAAGCACGGGGGCCTTCACGGGGCGCTTCACCACGACCTTGCGGGGGTCACTTGCAAGGGCGGCCGCCATGAGCCGGTCCTGATCATCGCAGGGGGCCTCGAGCCTGTGCAGCAGCTGGAACTTCTTCTTCACGGCGGCGCTCTTCGTGCGCGAGGGAAACATCGGGTCGAGATAGACCACGTCTGGCGGCTCCGTCAGGCCGCCAAGCACGGCCACGCTGTCCGCCTCCACAAGCGCCATGCGAGAGACGATGCCCGCAAGCTGCGGGTCTCCAGCCGCCCGCCTCAGGGCATCGGCGAGCAGCAACGCAATCACCGGGTCGCTCTCGCACATCGTCACGGTGGCGCCGGCCGCGGCAAGCAGCAGCGAGTCCTCCCCGAGCCCCGCCGTGGCGTCCACGACGGCCGGGCTCTCCACGCCCCTCACCCGGGCCGCCTTCACGAGAAGCTCCCGGCCCAGGCGATCATGGCGAAGCCGCGGGAGAAGCTCGCAGAAGTCCTCGGCAAGCTGCATGCCGCCACCGCACAGGATAAGCCGGCTGTCAATGACCCGCAGCTCAAGGCCATCGGGCAGCGCAAGACCTGCCGCCCGCGCCTCAATCTCTTCCAGCTTCATCGGCCCTCCCTTCGCCATACCCGCCAATTCTAGCGCCTGGACGGGGTGGCTATAATCGCCACAGCAGGCGGCGCCCAGCCGCCACCCAAGAGAGAGGCGGTTGCCCATGGCGATCGACGCCGTTCCCGAGGACAGGCGCGTGTGCGCCGGCGCCGGCCACGACTGCGCGTTCAGCAGGGCCGGAAGCTCGTGCATGGACAACATCCGCCTGTTCGCCGACCTCCCCTCCCCGGCAAAGCGCGAGCTTCTCGCACGCGCACGCCACACGACGCACGAGAGCGGCGCCATCATCGCGCACGAGGGCGACCCCATCGAGTCGATCATCGTGGTGCGCTCCGGGCGCATCAAGACGTACCGCAGCACGTCGGACGGCGAGCAGTACGTCCTCGACGTCCTGCATGACGGTCAGGCGCTGTGGCACGGCCTGTTTCTCGACAACCACACCTACGGCTATTCCGTCTCGTGCCTCACGCCCGTGCGCCTGTGCCGGATTCATCGCGCCGACGTCGAGCAGATGCTCGCGAACCACCCCGACGTGGCCATGGGGCTCATCCGCATGGTCTGCACCGAGCTCGACCGCGCCGAGGAGCGCATCATGATGCTGAGCATCCGCGACCCCAGAAGGCGCCTCGCCGAATACCTGCTCGTGCGCGACCGCAGCTGCACCGGGCCCGAGATCCACCTCAAGCTCGAGGACATCGCCAGCTCGGTGGGTCTGAGACCAGAGACCGTCTCGCGCAACATCGCGCGCTTCGACCGCGAGGGACTCGTGAAGAGGACGGGCCGCGGCCGGCTGCTCGTGCTCGACCGCGAGGGGCTCGCCCGCGTCTCGGAGGCATAGGCGCGTGACACGGGAACCCGTCCCCGACGGCACGATGACACGAGTTAACCTCATTAAACAAATTTTTCTCGCTATTTGATTACGGTCAAGGAACTTCCCTCGCCCAGCGACTACATTTCATCCGGCGACAAAGGCAGCAGAGCTCCCGTCGCCACATCGTCGCAGGTAACGAGCGAGGCAGGCAGCATGACCAAGGGTCGCGTCCACTCCATTGAGTCGTTTGGCTCGGCTGACGGGCCGGGCGTTCGCTTTCTCGTCTTTCTCCAGGGATGCCCCATGCGCTGCCGCTACTGCCACAATCCCGACACGTGGCGCACGGACGGTGGCACGCTCATGGAGCCGGCCGAGATTCTGGACCGCGCGGAGCGCTACCGCAGCTACTGGGGCCCAGACGGCGGCATCACCGTCTCGGGCGGAGAGGCTCTGGCCCAGCCCGAGTTCGTGGCCGAGCTCTTCGAGCAGGCACACGTGCGCGGCATCAACACGTGCCTCGACACCTCGCTCTCCCCGTTCTCGCGCGAGCCGGAAGCGCTTGGCGCGTTCGAGCGCGTCATGGACTCCTGCGACCTCGTCATCGCCGACATCAAGCACATCGACCCCGAGGTGCACCGCAGGCTCACGGGCCGCACCAACGACAACATCCTCGACTGCCTGCGCTGGCTTGCCGAGCGCGGCCAGGACCTGTGGATTCGCCAGGTGCTCGTCGCCGGCTACACGGACGACGACGCGGCCCTCGCCCGCACGCGTGCCTTCATCGCCTCTCTCGGCGGCTGCGTGAAGCGCATCGAGGTGCTGCCCTACCACACGCTTGGCGTCTTCAAGTGGGAGGAGCTTGGCATCCCCTACACGCTGGAGGGAGTCGAGCCGCCCACGCCCGAGCGCACGGAGCGCGCACAGGCGATCTTGCGCGGCGAGGCGAGCGTCTCGCCCAGCGCGAGCGACGACGAGCCAATCACGCCGCAACCCTAGGTACCCCACCCGGCGCGGGGGCGCGCCGGGAAACATCGACCGCGCCGAGACTGCCCAGCAGCGGCGCAAAGGGAGGATTTCATGGCACTACGAGAAGAGTGGGCTGGCTTTGCCGGCGGGCACTGGGTGGACGACATCAACGTCCGCGACTTCATCCAGCGCAACTACACCGCCTATGACGGCGACGAGTCGTTCCTCGCCGGTCCCACCGAGGCCACGGACAAGCTCTGGGACAAGGTCCAGGAGCTCCAGGCCGCCGAGCGCGCCAACAACGGCGTGCTCGAGTGCGAGACCGAGGTCGTCTCCGGCCTCACCGCCTACGGCGCCGGCTACATCGACCCCGCGCTCAAGGACCTCGAGCGTGTCGTGGGTCTGCAGACCGACAAGCCGCTCAAGCGCGCCTTCATGCCCTACGGTGGCATCAAGATGGCCCAGCAGGCGGCCGAGAACTACGGCTTCCACGTGAACGACAAGTACAACCAGATCTTCAACGAGTACCGCAAGACGCACAACCAGGGCGTCTTTGACGCGTACACCCCCGAGATGCGCGCCGCCCGCCACTCCCACGTCATCACGGGACTTCCCGACACCTACGGCCGCGGCCGCATCGTGGGCGACTACCGCCGCGTGGCCCTCTACGGCATCGACCGCCTCATCGCCGGCAAGCAGGACGACCTCAACAACTGCGGCGGCCGCACCATGACCGACGACGTCGTTCGCGCCCGCGAGGAGATCGCTGACCAGATCCGCGCCCTTAAGGGCATGAAGGAGATGGCCGCCGCCTACGGCTACGACATCTCCCAGCCCGCCCGCGACGCCCACGAGGCCGTCCAGTGGCTCTACTTTGGCTACCTGGCCGCCATCAAGACGCAGAACGGCGCCGCCATGTCGGTGGGCCGCGTCTCCACGTTCCTGGACATCTACATCCAGCGCGACCTCACCGCCGGCAAGATCTCCGAGTCCGAGGCCCAGGAGCTCATCGACCACCTCGTGCTGAAGCTGCGCATCGTCAAGTTCGCGCGCATCCCCAGCTACCAGGCGCTGTTCTCGGGCGACCCGGTGTGGGCCACGCTCGAGGTCGCCGGCCTTGGCCAGGACGGCCGCCACATGGTGACCAAGAACGACTACCGCTTCCTGCACACGCTCGAGAACATGGGCCCGGCCCCCGAACCCAACCTCACCGTGCTCTACAGCAAGCGCCTCCCGGACAACTTCCGCAAGTACGCCGCCAAGATCTCGGTCAACACCTCGTCCATCCAGTACGAGAACGACGACGTCATGCGCCCGGTCTGGGGCGACGACTACTCCATCTGCTGCTGCGTCTCTGCCACCGAGACGGGCAAGGAGATGCAGTTCTTCGGCGCCCGCGCCAACCTCGCCAAGGCGCTCAACTACGCCATCAACGGCGGCAAGGACGAGAAGTTCCTCGACAAGCAGGGCAACCACATGCAGGTCGGGCCGGAGTACGCGCCCGTCACGAGCGAGTACCTCGACTACGACGAGGTCATGCACAAGTTCGACCTCATGATGGACTGGCTGGCCGACCTCTACGTCAATATCCTCAACCTCATCCAGTACATGCACGACAAGTACTACTACGAGGCTGCCGAGATGGCTCTCATCGACACGAACGTCCGCCGTACGTTCGCCACGGGCATCGCGGGCTTCTCGCATGTCGTGGACTCCATCTCGGCCATGAAGTACGCCCGCGTCAAGACCATCCGTGACGAGCAGGGCATCGTCGTGGACTACGAGGTCGAGGGCGACTTCCCCAAGTACGGCAACGACGACGACCGCGCCGACGAGATTGCCGTGTGGCTGCTCAAGACCTTCATGAAGAAGATCGCCAAGCACCACACCTACCGCAACTCCGAGCCCACGACCTCCATCCTCACCATCACGTCCAACGTGGTGTACGGCAAGGCCACGGGCGGCACCCCCGACGGCCGCAAGGCCTTCACCCCGTTCGCCCCGGGCGCCAACCCCGCCTACGGTGCCGAGCAGAACGGCCTGCTCGCCTCGCTCAACTCCGTGGCCAAGCTCCCCTACGAGTACGCCCTGGACGGCATCTCCAACACGCAGACGATCAACCCGTCCGCGCTGGGCAATGACACCGAGCAGCGCGTCAACAACCTCGTGAACGTCATGGACGGCTACTTCGCCAACGGCGCGCACCACCTCAACGTCAACGTCTTTGGCGTGGAGAAGCTCAAGGACGCCATGGAGCACCCCGAGAAGCCCGAGTACGCCAACTTCACCATCCGCGTCTCCGGCTACGCCGTGAAGTTCATCGACCTCACGCGCGAGCAGCAGCTGGACGTCATCGCCCGCACCTGCCACACGAGCATGTAGTGCCCGATTCCGGACACGTTGCAGCCAGGCCCCGTCGTCCTTGCGGATGGCGGGGCCTTTCTCGTCTTTCTCGCGCGATTCTTGGGCGGCGCGTCCTACTTGTGGTAGGGCTCGCCACGGCTAATCTTGCAGGCGCGGTAGAGCTGCTCGAGAAGCACGACGCGGGCGAGGTTGTGCGGCAGCGTGATGGGGCCAAACGAGAACGTCTCGTTGGCGCGGGCACGCACCTCGGGCGACACGCCGTCCGAGCCGCCGATGACGAACGTGAGGTCGCTCTTGCCGCGAAGCGCCAGCTCGTCGAGGTGGGCCGAGAACTGCTCGCTGCTTCGCTGCTTGCCATCGATGGCGAGAAGGACCACGTGGCTGCGCGCAGGAATGGCCGCAAGGATCTCCTGGCCCTCGCGCGCGCGGCTCGCCTCGACGCCGCCGGCGCGTGCCGGGTCGATGTCTGCCACCTCGCGCATCTCGACCTTTGCGTAGGCGCCCAGGCGTTTCACGTACTCGGCGCAGGCCTGGACCCAGAACTTCTCCTTGAGCTTGCCCACAGCAACGACGGCGTAGCGCATCTTCTTCCTCTCGTCTCGGCTGCAAAGAGCATAGCCGAGACGGGCCTCGCGCCGCCGCCAAGAACTAGACTTCACGTACGGAAGAAGAGAGGTGACAGATGGGCAGCAGGAAGAAGAGCGCGCGCATGGCGCAGCGTCGCAGCTTCGAGCAGGGGCTGGGAGACGAGCTGGGCGGCGTCTTTGCCCGCGAGGACGCGCGCCGCGCCCAGCAGGAAGAGCAGCGCTCGCAGGCCCTGAGGTACAAGGCCTGCGAGCGCAAGAAGCGCTATGTCAGCGAGGCGGACGCCAAGGACGCCATCCGCAGCTGCGAGCGCCATGGGTCAAGGGACCTGCACTGCTACCGCTGCCCCTACTGCGGAGGCTGGCACCTCACGCACAAGGCGGCCAAGAAGTAGCTGTCAAAGGGGACGGGTTCGTTTGGCATGCCAGAGGGACCCGTCCCCAATGGCATGGCTACCACTCGCGGTTGGGATCGGGGCACACGAGCTTGTCTGCCGGTGCGCCCGCGGCGTCTGCCAGGCTCACGTGGCGGATCGCGGGGTCATCGTAGGTGGTGTAGTAGTACGTGCCCGTCTTGGCCGAGAAGCAGCTCGTGTAGAGCGTCTTCTCGAAGTCGCCGTTGCCCATGCGGGCCGCGCCCTCCACCATGGCAACGCCCTCGAGCGTGCGGAGCATGCGAATCACGTTGTCGTGCTCGCCGGCCTTCTCGGGGTAGTTGGCGTTGAGGTAGGCGGCCTTCACGAAGCGAGACGGCGAGTAGCAGTCGCCCGGAATGCCGCGCATGCCCGCACCGGCGCCGTAGGGAGCGAGGTCTGTCGCACGCCACTTTGCCGTGGCGGGGAAGTCGTTCGTCGCCGTGATGTAGCCGCGCAGGTTCTCCAGGTGCCACTCGAGCGAGGGCTGGTTGGCGAGCACGTCAACGGGGTCGTCGAGCACGTGCATGCCGTCCGCGCGGCTCTCCACCACGATGCCGCGTTCGGCGTCGCCAATGATCCAGTGCAGGTAGGACACGCCAAGGCCCTCGCCTGCCGAGGCGCCCACAATCGTCACGCCTGCGAGCGCCGCCTCGACCTCGGCCACGCTCGAGAAGTTCGCGGCGACCCACAGCGGGAACTCGAAGGCGCACACGTTCGTGCGACCCTCTGCCGGGGCGTCGGCATAGGCGGCGTAGCCGGGGAAGTTGAGACCCGCCACGGCAAGCCCGGCGTCATTGCCGCAGTCGAAGAACATGGGATAGTTGTTAAAGTCGACGCACATGCCAATGGCGGCGTGCGCCGCCGGGGCGTCATCCATGAACCGGTAGCTCGCGGGGAATCCCTTGGGCATGACGCGCACGCGCTCGCCGTAGCCGCAGCTCCAGTCGAGGTTGCGCCCAAAGTACATCTCTCCGTCGCTGCCCGTGAACCTCACACCTGTGCACATGTCTCTCTCCCTTCTGTTGCGTACGGCGAGCTTCTACCCAATGCATGTGTACCCCACGTGAATGCGCTGCTAGGGGACGTTCTGGGCAGCGGCACAGAACAGGCACGGCCCTTTCGCTATCCTCATGGGGACGAGAGGAGCCCCATGACCGCAGACAACGAGAACGTCCGCGCCTGGCTGGCGGACGCACCAACGAACGTCACCGAGACATGCGAGCGCCTGCTTGCGCAGGTGGCCGACATGCGCCGCGAGCAGGTCATCTACCCGCCGCAGGACGACATCCTGAACGCCCTCGCGTGGACGGCGCCGCAGGATGTGCGCGCCGTGATCCTGGGGCAGGACCCCTACCACGGTCCCGGCCAGGCCATGGGGCTGTCGTTCTCGGTCCATCGCGACCAGAAGCTGCCGCCCAGCCTGCGCAACGTCTACAAGGAGCTCGTCGCAGACCTGGGCTGCGACATGCCGGCAACCGGCGACCTCAGCAACTGGGCCCGTCAGGGCGTGCTGCTGCTCAACACGACGCTCACCGTTCGCGAGCACGAGGCCAACTCGCACGCCAAGCTGGGCTGGAAGGTGCTCACGGATTACCTGGTGCGCCGCTGCTGCGAGTTGCCGCAGCCCGTGGTGTTTCTGGCCTGGGGCGCCCACGCCATCAAGATGGTGCACGCCACCATGGAGGCCACCGGCACGGACGCGCCCGGCTCCAACAAGTTCTGCCTCGCCTCGACGCACCCCTCGCCGCTCTCCGCGACGCGCGCGGCAAGGGACGTCCCGACGTTCATCGGCTCAAGGCCGTTCTCGCACGCCAATAAACTGCTGGTAGAAGCAGGTGCCAAGCCCATCGACTGGGCAGACGTGGGCTAGAGACAGCAGCGAGGCCGGGAGACGTTGCGCCCCCGGCCCCGCAAAATTGGAAAGGGAACTGCCCCTTTTGCAGGCTAGAACGTCACGTTGCCGAACTCGGAGAGCTTGAGGCCCTCGTTGTGCTCGGTGGCGAAGTTGAGGTTCCACTCGCTCGTGAACAGCAGCAGCTTGCCGCCGCGCATGTCCTCGACGCGCATCGTGTCCCTCGTGAGCGACAGCGCGCGAACGTCCTTCTCGTCCATGTCGCCCTCGATCCAGCGAATCTCGGAGAACGGCAGCGGCTGGCGGTAGACCTCGACGTGGTACTCGCTCTTGAGGCGCTGCTCGAGCACCTCGAACTGCAGCACGCCCACAACGCCCACGACGACGCTCTCCATGCCAGCACCCAACTCGCGGAAGATCTGGATGGCGCCCTCCTGGGCAAGCTCCTCCATGCCCTTCACGAACTGCTTGCGCTTGAGCGTGTCCACCTGCGAGATGCGCGCGAAGTGCTCGGGCGCGAACGTGGGGATGCCCGCGAAGCGCACGTGGTCCTTGCCCGCGCACACCGTGTCGCCGATGGAGAAGATGCCCGGGTCGAACAGGCCCACGATGTCGCCCGCGTAGGCCTCGTCCACGATGGCGCGGTCGTCGGCCATCATCGAAGTGCCGGTCGCGAGCTTGAGGTTGCGCTCGCCCTGCACGTGGTAGGCCGTCATGCCGCGCTCGAACTTGCCCGAGCAGATGCGCACGAACGCGATGCGGTCGCGGTGGTTCTTGTCCATGTTGGCCTGGATCTTGAACACGAAGCCCGAGAAGTCCTTGCGCGTGGGCTCCACCGGCTCGCCGGAGATGACGTCGGTGTAGGGGCGCGGCGTGGGCGCCAGGCGCAGGAACTCCTTGAGGAACGGCTCCACGCCAAAGTTCGTGAGCGCCGAGCCGAAGAAGGCGGGCGACAGCTTGCCGCAGGCAACGGCGTCGAGGTCAAGCTCGTCGCCGGCGCCATCGAGCAGCTCGATGTCGTCCATCAGGTTCCTGTGGTTCTCCTCGCCGATGAGCTCGTCCATGGCGGGGTCGCCCAGCTCTGCCTCGACCTCGGCGACCTTCTTGGAGGCGTTGGCGTGGCCGTCACCCTCGAAGGCGATGACGCGACGGGTCTGGCGGTCGAACACACCGCGGAAGTTGCGGCCGGAGCCAATGGGCCAGTTCATGGGGTAGGTGTTGATGCCCAGGACGTTCTCGATCTCCTCCATGAGCTCGAAGGGGTCGCGGGCGTCGTGGTCGAGCTTGTTGACGAACGTGAAGATGGGGATGTGGCGCAGCGTGCACACCTTGAAGAGCTTCTTAGTCTGCGCCTCCACGCCCTTGGCGCCGTCGATGACCATGACGGCGGCGTCGGCGGCCATGAGGGTGCGGTAGGTGTCCTCGGAGAAGTCCTGGTGGCCGGGGGTGTCCAGGATGTTGACGCACGCGCCGTCATAGGTGAACTGCAGCACCGAGGACGTGACGGAGATGCCTCGCTCCTTCTCGATGTCCATCCAGTCCGACTTTGCGTGCTTTGAGCTGCTCTTGCCCTTGACCGAGCCGGCCGTCTGGATGCTGCCGGTGTAGAGCAGGAGCTTCTCGGTGAGGGTGGTCTTGCCTGCGTCAGGGTGCGAGATGATCGCGAACGTCCTGCGCGAGGAGATCTGGTCTGCCAGAGATGCCATGTACTTCCTTTGTTGCGTGGTTGTAGCCCCACGTATTGTAGCGAGAAGCAGCGGCTATGGCAGGGTTGGCTCGCCGGGACATCAGGCTCGGGACGGCTCGGCGAGCAGCATTGCCTGGGGGTGCAGGCAGCCGTTCCAAAGCCTTGCGGGCCATCTACCAAAAACCGGGCCCGCTCGATGGTCACAAATTGCGTTTGGGAACGACTATGTCCAAATTTAACGGACTTCATCGATTTGCCGCAGCGCATCTAGCACGCGTTTTGTTTTTTCCGCTACTTCGGTACTTCGAAATAGCGGCCCCCACTCGTTCCCAAACGTCATTTGTGACCAAAAAATGGCCTCGTGCCCGGTAGATCGCGTGCCAGGCAGCACCCTTACGTCTTCGTCACGTTTTGCCACGTCGCCAGGCATCGCGAACGCAGGCGCTACACTGGCCTCGTACCGGGCGCAAGCCCAACCCAGCCATCCAAGGGGATGCCTTTTTGGTCATTGTTCTTTAGGGAACGGCACAACCGCAGAAGCGAGCGAGGCGCCGCGTTGACGCGGCGAGCCTCGTATGCCGTTCCTTCCTTGTCACCACACCTCACAAATGACAGGAATAACAATGACTATCTGCACTTTTCCCAAGGCGAACAGCTTTGCCCCGTCGATCGTAGCCAGCAAGATCATGGGCCCGAACCCGCTCAAGCTCTGCGAGGAGCTTCTTGCGGGTGCCAACATTCCCCAAGGGTCAGCCGTCTGCGACCTCGGCAGCGGAACGGGCATCACGAGCGCCCTGCTCGCGCGCGAGTACGGGCTTGACGTCTACGCCGTTGACCCGTGGAGCGATCCCGAGGAGAACCGCACATTCTTCCACAGCCTCGGCATCCCCGACTCCATGCTCCATCCCGTGAAGGCGGATGCCTCCCAGGGTCTGCCGTTTCCCCACTCGTTCTTCGACACGGTCGTGAGCATCGACTCGTACAACTACTACGGGCGCGACCCCGAGTACCTGGGTGCGCGGCTTCTTCCCTACGTCAAGTCCGGCGGCATGCTCTACCTGGCCATTCCCGGCATGAAGCACGATTGCCACGAGAGCCTGCCGTCATGTCTGCTTGCCTCCTGGACCCCAGAGCAGCTCGAATACATGCACGACATAAGCTGGTGGCGCAAGATGATCGAGCCCACGCCCGGCGTGGAAATCGTGGACATGCACGAGATGGCCTGCACCCAGGAGGCCTGGGCAGACTGGATCGCCTGCGACAACGAATACGCCGCGGGTGACCGCGCGGCCGTCGAGGCCGGTGCGCTTAGCTACCTCAACACCATCGCCATCACGCTGCGCAAGCAGTAGCAGACGGCGGCGCGGGGCAACGCACTAGCCAAGCAGCTTGGCAAGCCCGGCCACGCTGCCCGCAAAGCGGATGCCCCGCTGACGCTCGGGCGTGGAGAGGCCCTTCTCGACCATCGTGCCGAGGAGGGCCTTGAGCCCGTCATAGTAGCCACCCAGGTTGAGCAGCACGCAGGGCGCGTCCAGCCGCCCCAGGCACGACATCGACATGACCTCGGCGATCTCCTCGAGCGTGCCCGTGCCGCCGGGAAACGCCACGAATGCATCACCGAGCTCGATCATCTTCGCGCGACGCTCGGGAATGTCGCTCGTAACGATGAGGCGCGTAAGGCCCTCGTGCTGCAGCTCGCGGTCCATGAACATCTGCGGCTCCACGCCCGTGACCTCGCCACCGGCCGCCAGCACCGCATCGGCGAGCGCTCCCATGAGGCCAGACCTCGAGCCTCCGTAGACAAGGCTGTTGCCACTGGCACCAATCCACGTGCCCAGCTCGCGAACGGCCGCGGCAAGGCTTGGGTCGTTGCCCTCGTTTGCCCCAAGGTACACGGTGACGTTCATCGCGTGTCTCCTCCCTGGCCCGCCTGCCCGCCGGCCGGAGCCGAGTACGCTTCGCGAAGACTGCGCAGGTACTCCTCACACGCGCGGGAGCGCAGGCGATACTTTTTCCAGATAACGTACGAGCCTATCCCAACCTCGGGCTCGAGCGGAACAAACCGCAGGCCAGGGTCGTTGAGATGGAAAAGGTGGTCGATGCTTAGGGCACACGCCGCCCCCGACCGCACGATCAGCGAGGCGTTGCCGATGAGGTCAAAGCGTCCCACCACGTTGAGGTCGGAGGCAGTGAGCCTGCCCCCAGACCACGCCTCGATGTCGACCATGCGGTTCACGGTCCGCGAGCTCGTAAGCAGGGGCATGCGCGCAAGGTCCTCCGGGGTCACGGCGTCGAGGGCCGCCCACTCGCTGTCCGCCGCCACGACCACGCCGGAGCGATCGCGCTCGGGCATGCGCAGCCACTCGTACTTCTCGACGTTCACGGGCTCGATGACGAGCGCAAAGTCGAGAAGGCCGCGCTCGAGGCGTTCCTCGACCACGTCGGCGTTGCCCGTGAACAGCTCGCACGTCACCTCGGGGTACTCGCGCCGAAGCTCAACGAACGTCTCGGTGAGCAGGTGCGCGGCGCGCGTCTCGCCCGCGCCGATGCGGATGTTTCCCGAGATGCGGCCCCCGTCCATGAGCTCGGACTCCGCCTGGTCCACAAGCGACAGAATCTCCTCGGCACGCTGGCGCAGGCGCATGCCGCTCTCGGTGAGGATCGTCGAGCGGTTCGTGCGCTCGAACAGCTCACAGCCCAGCTCGCGCTCGAGGTCCGCGATCTGGCGCGAGAGCGTGGGCTGCGTCACGTGCAGGACATTGGCCGCCTCGGTCATGCTCTCCTCGCGGGCCACGGCGAGAAAGTAGCGCAGGGTTCGCAGCTCCATGACGGCTCCTTTCACGTTGGCCAGACGCACTTTGTGCATTCGCAATTCGTATATCTAGCTAGTTACCATAGGTAGTATACATTTCTAGCGCAGCCGCCTACGCTAGTACCAGGAAAAACGGCGCCAGTACCCGGCGTCCCACGAGAAAGGCGGCCCATGCGCTACACCACCCTCGGCCACTCGGGCATCGAGGTCTCCCGGCTCTGCCTTGGCGGCATGAGCTTTGGCGAGGCATCGCCCGACTTCCGCCAGTGGACCATCGGCCCAGACGACACGCGTGCCGTGATTGCCCGCGCGCTCGACCAGGGCATCAACTTCATCGACACCGCCAACTGCTACTCGTTTGGCACGAGTGAGGAGTACATCGGCCGTGCCCTGCGTGACCTGGGCGTTGCTCGCGACAAGGTCGTGCTCGCCAGCAAGGTGCACTTCAACGAGGGCGGCCTCTCCGCCGCCGCGATCGCGCGAGAGATCGACGGCACGCTCCAGCGCCTGGGCACCGACTACCTGGACCTCTACATCATCCACCGCTTCGACTACGCCATCCCCATGGAGGAGACCATGGGAGCGCTCGACGCCCTCGTTCGCGCGGGCAAGGTCCGTGCGCTCGGGGCAAGCGAGATGTACGCCTACCAGCTCCACAACCTGCAGGTTATTGCCGAGCAGAACGGCTGGACCAAGTTCACGTCCATGCAGTGCCACTACAACCTGCTCTATCGCGAGGACGAGCGCGAGATGATCCCGGTGTGCCGCCAGTACGACATGGCGCTCACGCCGTACAGCCCCATGGCCTCCGGCCACCTCTGCCGCCCCACTTGGGACTGCGACTCCAAGCGCAGCACCACGGACACGACGATGGTCAACAAGTACGACCGCGACCGCGCCATCGACATGCCCATCATCGAGCGCGTCGCCAAGGTGGCGACCGACCACGGCGTCCCCATGGCACGGGTGGCGCTCGCCTGGCACTGGGCCCGCGGCGTCGAGTCTCCCATCGTAGGCTGCTCCGGCCCCGCGCGCGTCGACGACGCCGTGGCCGCGCTCGACGTCACGCTCTCGCCAGAGGAGCTCGACTTCATCGAGGAGCCCTACCAGCCGCACGCGCTCGTGGGACCCAAGGGCCGACCGGGCGAGAAGCCCCTCGCCGGCACCACGAACGTGAAGCTCACGAGGTAGCGAGGGCACGTGGACGACGCCGAGGCCAAGGGTGCCGTTGTCGCGGCGGCGGCCTGCGGCTATCGCATGTTCGACACCGCGCAGGCCTACGGCAACGAGGCAGGCGTGGGCGAGGTCGTTCGCTCCTGCGGCGTGCCCCGTGACCAGCTGTTTATTGCCTCCAAGATTGCCGCCGAGCTCAAGGACTACGACTCAGCCAAGGCCTCGATCGACGAGACGCTCTCCAAGATGGGCCTCGACTACCTCGACCAGGTGATCATCCACAGCCCACAGCCGTGGATCGAGGTCAACCAGTCCGAGAACCGCTACGAGCAGGGCAACCTCGAGGCGTGGCGCGCGCTCGAGGTTGCCCAGGCATCGACGCCCGCGGCGGCATGGCCTCCACCTTCGATGGCCCGCCCATGGACCGCGAGCCGTTCCAGCTCGAGCTCAAGAGCGTCCAGAGCTACGGCGACGGCGCCGTCTGGATTCGCTACAACGTCAAGTAACCGCACGTATCGCACCACATAAAGAGAAAGGAACCGGCATGTCCACCAAGCAGACCGCGGGCCACGACGCCCTGGGCGAGTTCGCCCCCGAGTTCGCCCGCCTCAACGACGACGTCCTGTTCGGCGAGGTCTGGAACCGCGACGACAAGCTCTCCCTCAAGCTCCGCTCCGTCGTGACCGTGAGCGCCCTCATCGGCAAGGGCATCGTGGACAGCTCGCTCAAGTACCACCTCATGAGCGCCCGCAAGAACGGCGTGACCAAGTCCGAGATGGCCGAGATCCTCACCCACACCGCCTTCTACGCCGGCTGGCCCAACGCCTGGGCGGCCTTCAACATGGCCAAGGAGGTCTACGCCGACGACGCGGCCGAGGCCGAGGGTCACGGTGGCTTCTTTGGCCTGGGCGAGCCCAACGAGGCGTTTGCGCAGTACTTCATTGGCCAGAGCTACCTCAAGCCGCTCACCGGCCCCGATGACTACCTGCCCATCCACAACGTGACGTTCGAGCCGGGCTGCCGCAACAACTGGCACATCCACCACGCCACCAAGGACGGCGGCCAGGTCCTCATCTGCTGCGAGGGCGAGGGCTGGTACCAGGAGGAGGGCAAGCCCGCCCAGAGCCTCAAGCCCGGCGACATCGTGGAGATCCCGGCCAACGTCAAGCACTGGCACGGCGCCAAGGCCGGCTGCTGGTTCAGCCACCTCGCGTTCGGCTTCCCCGGCGAGGACTGCTCCAACGAGTGGTGCGAGCCCGTCACCGACGAGGAGTACGGCAAGCTCGGCCGCTAGTTCTGTAACCACGGCCGGGCAACGGGGCGATCCTCGTTGCCCGGCTTTTAGCGGCCGCGGCGCATCAGCGCGTCGTGGCCGCCCGCTTTCTATCCGCGCGCGTGACGGAGGTAGCCACCCACGCTGTAGTGGTCGGCACCGTCGTCGGCGGGATTTCCCTCGCCGCCAACAACGCCCAGGTAGCCGCCATCGACCGTCTTGCCATCCTCGCCAACCACAACGGCGTACCAGTGGCCAAACTCGTGCGCCGGCTTGCGA
>UMHQ01014766.1_pt1 | contig 23815 bp, 18 predicted proteins | sample 1965531 | NCBI WGS metagenome assembly UMHQ01 (sample SAMEA4836098, study PRJEB28245) | human gut metagenome | biome: gut microbiome; material: fecal sample | place: Denmark | collected 2008 | reverse complement strand
CCTCTGGACTCCACCACCTTTGAAAAGGTGGACGAAACTTTTATTCGTTTAGTGCGGAGAGCATGTCGGACGTGGTGCGGTGCAGCAGGGGGTGGCGGAGATTCGGGGCGATCTGGTTCAGGGGGCGGAGCACGAAGTCCCGCTCCGGGATGCCGGGGTGGGGGATGGTCAGCTCGGGCGTGTCTATGACCTCGTCGTCATAGTACAGGATATCCAAATCCAGCGTCCGCGGGCCCCAATGGACCAGCCGCTCGCGGTGAGCCGAGCGCTCTATCTCATGCAGCGCGTCCAGCAGCTCCTCCGGCGTCAGCAGCGTCTCCAGCTCCAGGCAGCCGTTCAAAAAGTCGTCCTGCTCCACGCCGCCGAAGGGCGCCGTCACGATGAAGTCCGACACCGCGCCCACGCGGCAGTCGGGGAGCGCACGCAGCGCCTCCACAGCGCCGTCCAGATACGCCCGCTTGTCGCCCATATTGGAGCCGAGCGCGATGTACGCCCGGTGCCAGCGGCGCTCTATCCGCACGGACACGCTCTCAAGCGGCAGACCCACCGGCGCCCAGGGCTTCTTGAGCTCAAACGTCAGCCCGCGGATGAGCGGCCAGCGCAGCAGCACCGAGCGCGCCGTCTGCTCCGCCGCCGCTTCTATGAGCTTATACGTGTGCTCCTTCAGGTACGCCGTCACGAACTCGCAGACCTCGCCGTAGTGCACCGAGGCCGTCAGCTCGTCCGTCAGCCCCGCGCGCCGCGTGTCCACATGAAGGCGCATCGACACCAGGAACTTCTGACCCAGCCGCGTCTCTTCCGGGAACACCCCGTGATTTGCGAAAACCTCGAGGTTTTCTATGATTATCTCGTCACAGCCGCGCATCAAAGCCAGCCTCCCTGCGTATCGCGAGCGCCATCCGCGCCGCGCGGAGATTTTCCTTCACGTCGTGCACGCGCACAAAGGCCGCGCCGCGCAGCACGCCCGCCACCGTCGTGGCGATGGTGCCCTCCAGCCGCTCGTCAGCGGGGAGGTCCAGCGTCAGGCCGATGACCGACTTGCGCGAGGCCGCGAGCAGCACGGGACAGCCGAAGGCCAGCAGCTCGTCGAGCCGGTTCATCGCTATGAGGTTCTGCTCATAGGTCTTGCCGAAGCCTATGCCCGGGTCGAGCACGATACTCGAGCGCGCTATGCCCGCGCGGTCCGCTATGGCGAGCGTCTCCCGCAGATCGGAGAGCATGTCGGCCATGAAGTCCGCGTACTCGGCACGTTCCCTGTTGTGCATCAGGCAGCAGGCGGCACCGGTCCCGGCAATGAGCGCGGCCATCTCGCCGCCGTCGCGGCGGAGGCCCCAGATATCGTTCACCATGTCCGCCCCGGCTTCGAGCGCGGCGCGGGCCACCTCGGCCTTGTACGTGTCTATGGACACGGGCAGGCCCGTCTCGCGCTTCACCGCCTCGATGACGGGCAGGACGCGCGCGGCCTCTTCCTCCGCGCTCACGGGCGTGTGGCCCGGGCGGGTGGACTCGCCGCCTATGTCGATTATGGCCGCGCCCTCTTCGGCCATGCGCCCGGCCTGCCTGAGCGCGGCGTCGCGCTCCGTCCAGAGCCCGCCGTCAGAAAAGGAATCCGGCGTGACGTTCAGGATGCCCATGACGTACACGCCGTTTTTCGTATCGAATTTGCGATTTCCTATTAACATATCTCACCTGCCGAGCATGTGCCAGAAGCTCTCCTGCAGCGCCGCATCCGTCTCGAACACGCCGCGCGCGGCATAGGTCACGGTCTTGGAGCCGGGCTTTTTGATGCCGCGCATGGTCATGCACATGTGCTCGGCCTCGACATAGACCATGACGCCCTTCGGATTGAGGTTTTCCATGAAGGCGTCGGCGATTTGAGCCGTCATGCGCTCCTGGAGCTGGAGCCGCTTGGCGTAGACCTCGACCGTACGGGCGATCTTGCTCAGGCCCACGACCTCGCCGTCCGGGATGTACGCCACCGCCGCCGTGCCATAGAAGGGGAGGAGGTGGTGTTCGCACATCGAATAAAAGCGGATGTCTTTCTCGAGGACGATGCCGCCCTCCTCAACGTGGAAGCGCACTGCGAGGTGCTCCGCGGCGTCCTCCGTGTAGCCCGCGGCGAGCTCCGCGTACATTCGCGCTATCCTGTCCGGGGTCTCGATGAGGCCCTCGCGCTGCGGGTCCTCGCCCATGCCCTCGAGCAGCAGGCGGACGCCGCGTTTTATCTTTTCTGCATCCATTTTGGGATCTCCTTCCGGGCCCGCGCCCGGGTATCAGTATTCGTTGAAGCCGTATTCGTAGGGGATGGTGAGGTTCGCCCCGGTGAAGCTGCCCTCGAGCTTGGAGATGGTGCGCTCATATTCCTCGCTGCCCTCCTCATAGGGCACGGGCTGGTAGTTGTTGCCGTCCATCACGCCGGAGGAGGCGCAGGGGATGAGCTTCACGTTCGTCACGGAGACGGAGCCGTCCGTGTCGCGCGTGACCTCGAGCTTGGCGATGACGGTGTCTTTGTCGCGCGGGTTGGTGTTTCCGCCGAAGGACCAGTTGCCCATGGAGTAGAATATGTAGTGGCCGTTGTAGACCTCGATGGGCTGCAGCGTGTGCGGGTGCGAGCCGTAGACCACGTCCGCGCCCGCGTCGATGGCTGCGTGGCCCTGCTCGAGCTGGAGGCTGTTCACGTCGTAGGAGCCCTCGTCGCCCCAGTGCAGGGCGGCGATGATGAACTCGGCCCCGGCCTCCTTCAGCGCCTCGATGCCCGCCTGGATCTGCGAGACCTTGCCGAAGGACACTGCGTATACGCCTATCTTGAGGCCCGATTCCGTCTCATAGATGCTGTACTCGTCGCGGCCCGCGTAGCCTATGCCGGCCTCGTCCAGCGTGGCCTTGGTGTCGGCATAGCCCTGCTCGCCGTAGTCCTCGACGTGGTTGTTGCCCAGCGTCACGAACTCCACGCTGCCGGAGGTGAGGATGCCCACATACTCCGGCGGGGCGCGGAAGGTGAAGTTCTTGTCCGCGGGCACGTCGTAGTTCGAGAGCACGCACTCGAAGTTCGCCATCGTGAAGTCGTCGTCCTCGAAATACTGAACGGTCTTTTCAAAGACGTAGCCGAGGTTGTCGGCGGTGACGACGTTCTGGTACGCGACGGAGGAGCCGCGGTAATATGGCACGGCGTCCGGCGTGATGTCGCCGATGAAGCTGAGGTTGAACACCTCGGGCTCGGCGGCGGGGCTGGGGGAGGCGTCGGGCTCTTCGCTCACGGCGGGGGCGTCGGCGCCCTCGTCCTCGGCGGACATGGAGGGCGGGCGCGTGGGCCCGTCCGTCGGCTGCACCGCTGCGGCCTCCCCGAAGTGCAGGCTGCCGCCCATCAGCACGAAGAACGCGCAGAGCACGACCGCCAGCAGGGTTTTAAGCAGTTTGTTGATGTCACTCGCCCGCTTTCATAGCAAGGTAGGCGTTGATGAAGCCGTCGATATCCCCGTCCATGACGGCATTGATGTTGCCGTTCTCGTAGCCCGTCCTCGCGTCCTTGGCGAGGGTGTAGGGCATGAAGACGTAGGAGCGGATGGCGCTACCGAAGTCTATCTTCATCTGGACGCCCTTGATGTCGCTTATCTTCTCGAGGTGCTCGCGCTCCTTTATCTCGGCCAGCTTGGCGCGGAGCATCTCGCGGCAGTTCTCGAGGTTCTGGAAGTGGCTGCGCTCGACCTGACTGGAGACGACGATGCCGGTGGGGATGTGCGTGAGACGGACGGCGGAGGAGGTCTTGTTGACCTTCTGCCCGCCCGCGCCGGAGGAGCGGAACACGTCCATCTTGATGTCCTCGTCGCGTAGCTCTATCTCGCCGGTGTCGGTTATCTCGGGCATGACCTCGACGGCGGCAAAGCTGGTCTGGCGGCGGCCCGAGGCGTCAAAGGGGGAGATGCGCACGAGGCGGTGCACACCGTGCTCGCTCTTGAGATAGCCGTAGGCGTTCTCGCCCTCTATCTTGATGGTGGCGGACTTGATGCCCGCCTCCTCGCCGTCCTGCCAGTCCATGAGCGTGTAGGTGTAGCCGTGGCGCTCGGCCCAGCGGGTGTACATGCGGTAGAGCATCTGGGCCCAGTCCTGGGCCTCGGTGCCGCCCGCGCCGGGGTGGATGGAGAGTATGGCGTTGTTCGCGTCGTACTCGCCGGAGAGCAGCGTGGAGAGGCGCATGGCCTCGAGGTCGCCCTCGAGCTTGGCGTAGTCCGACTCCAGCTCGGCGAGCATGGAGTCGTCGTTCTCCTCGAGCGCCATCTCGCAGATGACCATGAGGTCGTCCCAGGTGGAGCAGAGCTTCTCGTACTTCTCACACTTCTGCTGAAGCTGTTTCATGCGCTTTTGCACCTTCTGGCTCCGGTCGAGGTCGTTCCAGAAGCCGTCCTTCGCGCTCTCGGCCTCGAGCTCGGCGATCTCGCGCTTCGCGTCCTCAAGCTTGAGCGCCGTGCCCAGACCGTCCAGCGTGGGCTTGATGTTGTTCAGTTTGACCTTATATTCCTCAAATTCAAGCATATCTTCAACCGCTTTCCAAAAAATTAGCCCTACTATTATATCCATAACTCCACTGCTTGTAAATAACAAATCTCCAAAATCCCGCCCGCGCTGGCAGCTCGTGCCCGTCAAAGAAAAAACTTCTTTTACCATCTATGAATTTGGCGGAGCATTTGGTATAATGTCAGCGGAAAGGGCCGAGGGCCCATCACGAGAGAGAGGACGATGAAATTGATCTCACACGGCAAAGAGGTAAAGGTATTCGCGGGCAACTCCAACCTTCCGCTCGCCCAGGCGATATGCGACAGGCTGAGCAAGAAGCTCGGCGACTGCAAAGTCTCCGCCTTCGCGGACGGGGAGGTCTCGCTCGAGCTCAGGGAGCCCGTGCGCGGCGCGGACGCCTTTATAGTCCAGTCCACCTGCAAGCCCGTAAACGACAGCCTCATGGAGCTGCTCGTCATGATAGACGCCATGCGCCGCGCCAGCGCGGGCCGCATAACCGCCGTCATCCCGTACTTCGGCTACGCGAGGCAGGACCGCAAGGCCAAGAGCCGCGACCCCATCTCCGCAAAGCTGGTCGCCAACCTCATAACCGAGGCCGGCGCGGACCGCGTCCTCACCATGGACCTCCACGCCGCCCAGATACAGGGCTTCTTCGACATCCCCGTGGACAACCTCTTCGGCGCGCCCATCCTCGGCAACCACTATCTCAAGCAGTTCGGCCGCGGCAATGAGGACTTCATGGTCGTTTCTCCCGACGTCGGCAGCGTGGCCCGCGCCCGCGCCTTTGCGCAGAAGCTGGACATGCCCCTCGCCATCGTGGACAAGCGCCGCCAGAAGGCAAATTCCTCCGAGGTCATGAATATAATAGGCGACGTGCGCGGCAAGAACGTCATATTGCTCGACGACATGGTCGACACCGCCGGCAGCCTCTGCCACGCGGCGGACGCCCTCGTCGAGATCGGCGGCGCGAAGGAGATATACGCCTGCGCTTCCCACGGCGTGCTCTCCGGCCCCGCGCTCGAGAGGATAGAGAAGAGCCCGCTCAAGGAGCTCATACTGCTCGACACCATCCCGTACCCCGCGGACAAGCCGCGCTGCGACAAGATCCGTTATCTCTCCGTCGCGCCCATCTTCGCCGAGGCGATAGAGCGCATATACGAGGAAGTCTCCATCTCCTCGCTCTTCGACTGATATGCTGTTCGGAGCGAAGGGCGGCGCGGAGTGGCTCTTCGTGTTCCTGGGCAATCCCGGGCCGAGGTACGCCGGGACGCGGCACAACGCCGGCTTCATGGTCGGCGAGGCGCTCTCGAAGAGTCTGGGCGTGAAGATAAACCGCGCAAGGTGGCGGGCGCTGACCGCCACGGCGGACGTGAGCGGGCACAAGGTCCTGCTGATGCTCCCGCAGACGCTGATGAACCTCTCGGGCGAGGCCGTGGGCCCCGCGGCGAAGTTTTACAAGCTCCCGCCGGAGCGGGTGCTGGTGTTCTCGGACGAGATGGCCCTGCCCCCGGGCTCGGTGCGCATCCGGACGGGCGGCAGCGCCGGGGGCCACAACGGCCTCAAGAGCATAATCGCCGCGCTGGGCACGGACCAGTTCCCGCGCATCCGCCTGGGCGTGGGCGAGCCGCCCCACCCGGATTACGACACGGCGGACTGGGTGCTCGGCACGCCGAGGGGCAAGGACGCGGAGCTGATGGCCGACGCCGTTGAGCGCGCCGCGCAGGCCGCCGTCTGCTATGTGACAGAAGGCCCGGAAAGGGCCATGAGCAAATACAACCGCAAAGCCTAGCAATTCCAGGCATCGTCCGGGGGCTGCGCCTCCGGGCGGAGCCAAAACGTCAGGGGGGAAATGTGTGAACAGAAAATGCATTGCGATGCTCCTCGCGGGCGGGCAGGGCTCGAGGCTCTACGCGCTCACGAAGGACGTGGCAAAACCCAGCGTTCCCTTTGGCGGGAAGTACCGCATTATCGACTTCCCGCTCTCCAACTGCGCGAATTCCGGCATAGACGTGGTCGGCGTGCTCACACAGTACAGGCCGCTCCAGCTCAACAGCTACATAGGCAGCGGCCAGGCCTACGACCTCGACAGCTCCGACGGCGGCGTGTTCATCCTGCCGCCCTACCAGAGCGCGGGCGAAAAGGGCTCCTGGTTCTCCGGCACCGCCAACGCCATCTACCAGAACATCGGCTTCATCGAGAACTATGACCCGGAAAACGTGCTCATACTCTCCGGTGACCACATCTATAAGATGGACTATTCTGACATGCTGCGCGAGCACACGGAGCACGGCGCGGACTGCACCATTGCGGTCATCCAGGTCTCGATGGAGGAGGCCTCCCGCTTCGGCATCCTCTCCACCGGTGAGGACGGCTTCATCAACGAATTCGAGGAGAAGCCCAAGCAGCCGAAGAGCGACCTCGCCTCCATGGGCATCTACATCTTCAACTGGAAAAAGCTGCGCGAGTACCTCATAAGGGACGAGGCTGACCCGAACTCCTCCAAGGACTTCGGCAAGAACATCATCCCCACCATGCTCGCCGACGGGCAGAAGCTCTGGCCCTACCGCTTCCAGGGCTACTGGCGCGACGTCGGCACCATCGTGAGCCTCTGGGACGCGAACATGGACATGCTCTCGCCCACGCTCATCAACCTCTACGACCCCGACTGGCCCATTCGCTCCAAGAGTCCGACCAAGCCGCCGCACTACGCGGGGCCGGACAGCAAGATATCCCACTCCATCGTCACCGAGGGCTGCGAGATCGAGGGCCGGGTCGAAAACAGCGTCCTCTCCAGCTCCGTGCGCGTGGGCAAGGGCGCCACGGTCACGTACAGCATCCTCATGCCCGGCGCCGTCGTTGAGGACGGGGCCGAGATAAAATACGCCATCATCGGCGAGAACACAAAGGTCCGCGCGGGCGCCAAGGTCGGCACCGACCCGGACGGCTCCGAGAGCTGGAACGTCGCCACCTGCGGCCCCGGCATCGAGATCGGCGCCGGCGCGGTCATAAAGGCGGGGGCCATGATCTATGACAGCGTGCCCGCCGGGGAAGGAGGCGGAGACTGATGGTCGATCTTCACGGACTGATTCTTGCGGACCGCACTGAGACCGGACTCAACGAGCTGGTCGCGTGCCGCACCTCGGCGTCCCTGCCCTTTGCGGGGCGCTACCGGCTCATAGACTTTGCGCTCTCCTCACTGCAAAACGCCGGCGTGCACGACGTGGGCGTCATCATGCAGCAGGATTACCAGTCGCTGCTCGACCACATCGGCAGCGGCAAGGAGTGGGACATGAGCCGCAAGCGCGGCGGACTGCGCCTGCTCCCGCCCTTCGGCCGCCAGAGCGCCGGCCGCGGCGACTATGTCAGCGTAATCGACGCGCTGCTCGCCGTCGAGGGCTACATAAGGGACATCAAGCAGGACTACATCTACCTCGTCCGCGGCAGCCTCGCCGTGAACCTGGACCTCACGGCGGTCATGGCCGCCCACCTCAAGTCCGGAGCGGACGTGACGGCGGTCTGCACGCCGAATACGCCCGAAGGGACTCACCACCGCTTTGTTACGGACGAAAACGGCCGCGCCACGCAGCTTCTTTTCCGCCGCAGCGGCCCGGGACCGGGTTACGCGGCGCTCGAGGCGTATATAATGTCAAGGGATACGCTGCTCGACCTGCTCGAGCGCTGCGACAGCGCGATGAACCGCCGCTTCCACCGCGACGGCCTCGGCGGACTGATGGAGGCCGACGGCACCATTAACGTCTACATGCACGAGGGCTACGCCGTCAACATAGCGGACGTCACCGGCTATTACGAGGCCAGCATGGATATGCTCGACGCGAAGAACCGGCGCGAGCTCTTCCCCGAGGACCGGCCGGTCCACACCAAGGGCCGCGCGGACGTCTCCACCTATTATGGCGACGGCGCGGTGGTGAAAAACTGCCTGGTGGCGGACGGCTGCTTCATCGAGGGCGAGCTTGAAAACTGCGTCATCTTCCGCGGCGTGCGCATAGAGCAGGGCGCGGTGCTGAAAAACTGCATCATCATGCAGGACACCATCATCGGCCCGGGCGCGACGCTCAACTACATCATCTCCGACAAGGACGTGACGGTGGACGGCGGCGTGACGCTGGCGGGCAGCCCCAAGCTGCCCCTGGTTGTTCCTAAGGGGAGCAAAATCTAAGTAAACGGACAGGAGAACCTATGACGACAGGACAGATTTCAAGGGACGAGATGCGCGGTGCGCTTGAAGATAAGCTCTGCGCACACTTTGCGGTCACCGGAGACGAGGCCACCGACGAACAGGTGTTCCAGGCCTCGGCCATGGTCATACGCGAGATAATGAGCCGGCTGCTGGCCTTCGAAAAGACCGAGAAGCCGGAAAAGGAGGTCCACTACCTCTCCATGGAGTTCCTGATGGGCAGGAGCCTCATGAAGAACGCCTATAACCTCGGCGTGGCCGAGGCGCTGACGGGCGCTCTGGAGGACATGGGCCGCAACGCCTCCGACATATTCGAGACGGAGCCCGACGCGGGCCTCGGCAACGGCGGTCTGGGCCGCCTCGCCGCCTGCTATATGGACTCCATGGCCACCGAGGGCATCGCCGCGACGGGCTATTCCATCTGCTACGAGCTCGGCATCTTCAAGCAGAAGATAGAGGACGGCCGCCAGACCGAGACCGCCGACAACTGGAAGAGCTCCGCCGAGAGCTGGCTCATCCCGCGGTATGAGGACACTGTGGAGATCCGCTTCGGCGGCCGCGTGGAGGAAAACTGGGACTACTTCGGCAACTGCCACGCCGAGCTCAAGGACTACACCACGGTCCTCGCCGTCCCGCGCGACATGCTCATCGCGGGCTACGGCGGCGGCAAGGTGAACACCCTCCGCCTCTGGGAGGCGCACAGCCCCAACTCCCTCGACATGTACCAGTTCTCCGAGGGCGAGTATGTCAAGAGCATGGAGCAGCGCACCCTGGCCGAGGTCATCACCAAGGTGCTCTACCCCGCGGACGACCACATGGAAGGCAAGACCCTCCGCCTCAAGCAGCAGTACTTCTTCGTCTCCGCCACGGCGCAGACCATCGTGAAGCAGCACCGCAAGCAGTGGGGCGACGTGCGCTCCTTTGCCGAGCACCACGTCGTGCATATAAACGACACGCACCCCACGCTGATGATCCCCGAGCTCATGCGCATCTTCATGGACGAGGACGGCCTGGGCTGGGACGAGGCCTGGAACATCGTGTCGAACTGCGTGGCCTACACCAACCACACCATCATGTCCGAGGCGCTGGAGACCTGGCCGCAGGGCCTGGTGCAGAGCCTGCTGCCGCGCGTCTTTGAGATCATCAGCGAGATAAACCGCCGCTGGCGCGCCGTCTTGAGCGAGAAGTTCGGCGGCGACGGCGCCAAGATAGCGCGCAACGCCGTCATAGAGGGCGGCAAGGTCCACATGGCCAACATGTGCCTCGCCGGCTGCTACATGATAAACGGCGTCTCCGCCCTGCACGGGGACATCCTCAAGAACAGCCTCTTCGCGGATGTGTACTCCTTCGAGCCGGAGAAGTTCACCTACGTGACCAACGGCATCGACCACCGCCGCTGGCTCTCCCAGATCAACCCCAAGCTCGACAGCCTCGTGCGCGAGCTCATCGGCCCGGGCTACCTCAGAAAGCCCGAGGAGCTCATCGGCCTGCGCCGGTTTGAAAACGACGCCGAGGTGCTCATGCGCCTGCAGGAGATCAAGGGCTTCAACAAGGCCGCGCTGGCCGAGTACATGAAGAAGACCCAGGGCTTCGAGCTCAACACAGACGCCGTGCTGGACGTCCAGGTCAAGCGCCTGCACGAGTACAAGCGCCAGCTGCTGTGCGCCATGCTCATAGCGCACCTGCAGGATAGGCTGCACGACGACCCGGATATGGACTTCGTGCCGCGCACCTTCGTGTTCGGCGCCAAGGCCGCCGCGAGCTACAAGACCGCAAAGCGCATAATCGAGCTCATCTGCTCCCTCTCCGCCGACGTGAACGCCGACCCGGTCTGCAAGGGCAAGCTGCAGGTGTTCTTCCTGGAGAACTACCGCGTCTCCGTGGCCGAGAAGCTCATGCCCGCCGCGCAGGTGTCCGAGCAGATCTCCACCGCCGGCAAGGAGGCCTCCGGCACCGGCAACATGAAGCTCATGATGAACGGCGCCGTCACCATCGGCACGCTCGACGGTGCCAACGTCGAGATGTACGAGCGCCTGGGCGACGAGAACATGTTCCTCTTCGGCCTGAGGGCCAACGAGGTCGAGGAGCGCAAGCGCCACGGCTACGACCCGAACTCCGTTGCCGAGAGCGACCCGAGGCTCCGCCGCGTGCTGCAGCGCTTCAACTCCGGCCTGGCCGACGGCAAGAGCTACGCCGACCTCGTGAGCAGCCTGCTCTACGGCGGCGACCAGTACATGCTGCTGGCCGACTTCGCCTCCTACGTCGCCTGCCACGACCGGCTCTATGAGGCCGTGCGCGACCGCAGCGGCTTCGCCCGCATGGGCCTCGTGAACATCGCCGAGAGCGGCATCTTCGCCGCCGACCGCGCCGTCCGCGAGTACGCCGAGAACATCTGGAAGCTGTAAGGGACAAAAAGTGAGCCGCCCCGGCCTAAACATGGTCGGGGCGGCTTTTATTTTTCGCTGGGTCCGGCGTCGGAGTCAGCGAAGATGAGGTCGTCTATGTCCGTCTGCACTTTTCTTCACCTCCACAAGCGGCATATATACAGCATATGCGCGCCGGGAGGGAAGTATGACTCTTTTTTTCAGCGCTCCTCCTCGTCGGCCCAGGCCTCGAGGGAGTCGTATTCCCCGTCGGGGGTGAAGGGACCTGTGTTTCTGCCTGGGTCACGCTCCTGCTCCGGTCCGCGCTCCTCTTTGCCGCGCTTTTCTTCCCACGCCATGGCTTACCCTTCCTTTCAGTACATAATTTTCCTGCTGCGGCCTCAGACTTTTCGCCCCTCCGCAGCGTCAATATTATGTGCTCCTTTTCGACGTATAGATTATACCATATCCGGCGCGTTTATTCCAGCCGAAAGGGCGGTTTTTCAGGAACCTTTCAGCTCCTGCAGCGTCTTAAAATGAGATTGACAGTGTGCGGCGGGAATGTTATCCTGTCTGTATTAAAGCCAATGACACGGAGACGCCGCAGGGAGGGACGAACATGCCGAAAAACCGCCGCGCCGCCGCCCTGATCCTGGCGCTATGCCTCCTCACCGCCTGCTCCGCCCCCGCCCCGGAGCCGGAGGAGACGGAGAGCGTCTTTGTCCCGGAGTTTACGCAGCTCGCGTCCGGCGGAGCGACCTGTGCCGCACTCTGCGGCGGGCGGCTCTTTTTCTACGGCGCGGACGGTTCGCTCCCGGCGCTGTACTCGGCGGAGCTCGCGGGCGGCGGGGCGGAGCGCTTCGAGGGCTTTGAGCCCCTGCCCGTGCCCGAGGGCGCGGAGGGCTCCGGCTATATCGGCGGCCTTTGCGCTGCTCCGAACGGCGGGCTCGTCTTTATTGAGAGCGCCTTTTTCTCCACGCCCGAGGACGGGATGGAGGAGACGTCGGCCTCGTCCAGCGACCTCCAGCCCGGCTACGCGCGCGAGGAGCGCCGGATACTGCACATCCTTGACGCGGAGCTTGCCGAGCGCGCAGCGCGGGACATGACCGAGCTCCTGACCGACGAAAACGGCGCCGTAGCCTCCGTCACGGACTGCGCCGCCGACACCGCCGGCTACATATACCTCGCCGCCTCGGATGGCCGGGCGCTGGTGTTCGACCGCGACGGCGGCTTCGTGAGCGCGACGGACGGGGAGACGCCCGTGCGCGACCTCGTTGCCCTGGGCGAGGGCGTCTGTGCCGTCATGGCAGACGACGTGGGTACGTACCTGCTGCCCATCGACCCCGTGAACGGCGCGGTGGGCGAGGCGGAGCTGACTCTGCCCGCCTCCGTGCGGCGGCTCTCAGCGTCGGAGGGCGGTCTGCTCTGGTCGGACGGCCAGCGGCTCATGTCCCTGGCCCCGGACGAGACGGAGCCGCAGGCGCTGCTCTATTGGACGGACGCGGGCGTGGACGCCTCTTTCCTCACCTGGCTCGGCCGGAGCGGGGAGGGGGACACACTCTGCCTCGTATACGACGCGGACGGGCTCTGGCTGGTGCGCCTCGTGAGCACCCCGGCCTCTGAGGTGCCGGAGCGCAAGACGCTCACGCTCGCGGGCGTGGGCATCAGCTCGGACATAATGGGCGAGGCCGCGCGCTTCAACCGCACGGACGGCGGCGTCCTGATAGAGCTGCGCGACTACTCCACGGGCGCAGACAGCCTCGCCGATGCGGAGCGGCTGAACGCCGACATTCTCACCGGCAGCGCGCCGGACATCCTATACACCGGCGGCCTCGACACCGCCTCCCTCGCCGAGGGCGGCTTCCTTGTGGACCTCGCGCCGTACATCGCCGCGGACGCGGAGCTCTCGGGTGCGCTGGTGCGGCCATATGCGGAGGCGGGAGAGATATACACGGCGTCGGGCGCCTTCGTGCTCAGCACCTGGGCCGGGCCCACCTCTCTGGAGGGCCTGACGCCGGAGCTGGAGACGCTGCGCACGCTTGCCGAGGACCTCCCCGAGGGCTGCACGCTGCTCGGGCCGGACATGGCGGGGCAGGCGCTCTTTTCGGAGCTCTGCGGCCATGAGCTCTCGCGTTTTGTGGACTGGGAGAGCTCAAGCTGCGACTTCACCTCGGGCGAATTCGCCGCGCTGCTGGAATTTTGCGCCGCGCTGCCGGAGAGTGACGCCTCCGGGGGCTCGGACGCGGCCCGCATCGCTGCGGGCGGCCAGCTGCTCGCGGTGCTGGAGCTCGGCGGCAGCTTTTCGGCCTACACGGCGGCGAAGTCGGCCTACGGCGGGGAGCTCGCCCTGCTCGGCGTGCCGGGCGGGGAGGGCCGCGCGGAGCTGGAGCTGATGCCGGGCCTGGCCATGACCGCCGCGTGCGGGGATACGGACGCGGCCTGGCGCTTCATCCGCCGGCTGCTGACCGAGGACTACCAGAGCGGGAGCGCCCAGCTGTCCGGCCTGCCCACGAACCGCGCCGCGCTCGAGGCTCAGCTCGAAGCCGAGACCGGCAGCGATGCCGCCTTTTACTACCCGGACTACGCCTGGGGGGCCGACTTCACGGCGGAGGACGCCTCGCTCATCCTCGCCGCCGTCGAGGACGCCGTCCCCGCGCCGGAGGCGGACAGCGCGCTGGTGTTGCGCCTAGTGGACGAGGAGGCGGAACGCTTCTTCGCCGGGGACTGCACCGCGGCCGACTGCGCCGCCGTAATACAGGACAGAGTCACAGTCTATCTTAACGAACAAAGCTGAGAGCCCGCACGGGGGGTGCTGGGGTATATGAAGAGAAAGACACGCATAATCTCGCTCATCCTGGCGCTCTGCCTTCTCTCGGCCTGCGGCAAGACGGAGCAACGGCGCCCGGGGCGGTATGTCCTGGTGCTGGAGCGCACCGAGTTCGGGGACGTGGAGCTCACGGGCAACGCCGTCATGCTGGGCGGGGAGATATACTTCCTCGGCTCCGAGGACGAGACCGGCGTGGGCATCTACGCCGTGCCCGCCTCGGGCGGCTCGCCCCGGAGGCTCGAGGGCTACGCGCCCGCCGCCCTGCCTGCGGGCAGCGTCGGCGAGACGAAGCCGCTCTGCCTCGCCGTCACGGCGGGAGGCAGGCTGGCCGTGGCGGAGGAACGGCTCTGCTCCGAGCGCTACGGCGCAGAGGGCGCGCTATACGCCAGCAGCTCCGACTTAACGCTCTACCCCTACGCAGTCTACCGGCAGGACGAATTCGTCCGCGTGCTAAACGCCGACGGCAGCGAGGCCTCGCGCACGCTCATCAACGGCGACTCCCGCGGCGGCTGGAGCTATTTCACCGTTGAACACTTCGCCATAGACGCCCGGGGGCGGATATACGCCGCCGCGTCCAACAATATACTGTTCATGCGCGACACCGCGGGCCGCATAAACTGGCTGCGCTATGACCGCGAGCTCGCGCGCGTGGAGGACCTCTACCTCGCCGGGGACGGGAACGTCTACGTCTTCGGCAGGGGCTTTGACGGCCAGGCGCGCTTCTACTACCTCGACCCGGAGGGCAAGCACGGACCGGAGCTCCGGCTGCTCGGCACGGGCGAGGCGGGCGTCTCCTGCGGGGCCGTGGGCGGCTTTGCCGCGGCCTATATAGACGGCTGCATGCTCTACGGCTGGGAGCCCGCGGGCGGCATAACCGCCGAGATGCTCGACCTTGCGGCGATGGGCATCCTGCCCGGCTCCGTCCGCGCCGCCTTCGAGACTGAGAGCGGCTATGTCTGCGTCGGCTCCGAGAACACCGCGGCCTATATGACCGTCGTCAAGCGCACGCCGGAGAGCGAGGCCCCGCGCAGGACTGCGCTGACCTACGCCTGCCTCGACCTGGACGACACCTCGCTCCGCTGCATAGTGGAGTTCAACCGCGCGGAGACTGAGTATTGCGTCACGGTTCGGGACTACTCGCGCTATTCCAGCGACGCCGAGCCCGGGGAGGACCGCCGCCGCTTCGAGGCCGACCTCCTCGCCGGGAGGGCGGGTGATATACTAAACTGCTCCGGTGTCTCCACCGCCGCCGCGGCGGCGCGGGGGCGGCTCGCGGAACTCGGCGCACTGCTCGAGGGCGACGCGGAGCTCAAAAACGCGCTGGTCAAGCCCGTGCTTGCGGCCTTTGAGACGGGCGGCGGGCTTTACACGCTCCCAACGCGCTTTGCGGTGCTGACCGCCTTCGGCCCGGCGGGCCTGAACGCGGCGCTGAGCTACGACGCCGCGCTCGCCGCGCGGGGCACGGGGCGCGAGCTCTTCGAGTACGGCACGACGGGGCCGGGCCTGCTGCTCTCGCTGGTCGGGGCGGAGCCGGACCGGTACATAGACTGGGCCGAGGGCAAGGGCCGCTTTGACGGCGGTGACTTTGCCGCGCTGCTGGACTTCTGCGCCGCCTTCCCGGCGGAGAGCGCAGCAGACCCGGAGGACTATCTGCCCGAGGGGGAGCAGAGCAGCGAGCGCATACATGCCGGGCGGCAGCTTTTGCTGCGCACCGAACTGAGGAGCCCATCTGCGGCCTGGGGGCTCACGGAGCTCTTTTCCGGCGCGGCGCTCACGGGCTTGCCCGGGGCTGAGGGCGGCTTCACGGCAGCAAAGGCCGTGGGAGCGGAGCTCGCGATAAGCTCCGGCTGCGCGCACACGGACGCCGCCTGGCGGCTGGTGCGCGAGCTGGTCAAGGCCCACGCAGCCTCGGGCGGAACCGGGCTGCCCATCGTGATGGAGCGGCTCGACGCGCTCATCACGCAGGAAATGGCGGACGGCATGAGCGAGGCAGACGCCACGCTGCTCTACCGCGCGATAGACGCCGCCGGCACCTGCGCAAGGACATTGCCCGCCGGGCTCGCGGAGCTCATAGACGCCGCGGCCGCGCCGTATTTTGCCGGGGAGGCATCCGCTCAGGAGTGCGCCGCGGAGATCAACAAGCAAGTTTCGGCCTTTTTCTCTGAAATGGGCTGACAATAAGTTATGGAGGACAACGAGATGAAAACTAAGAAAGCACTGTGCCTTGTCATGGCGCTCGCCATGGTATTCGGCCTTCTCTCCGCCTGCGGCGGCGACGGAGGTACTTCGAATACCCCGACGCCCGAATACGCCTATGTCCCGACCTATACTGAGCTGAGCCGCGACATCGGTTACGTCTACAACACCGTCCGCTCCGGCGACCTCATCTACTTCGTGGGCGAAGTAGAGGGCGAGCCCATCGTGGAGCAGATACCCAGCTATGACGATAACGGCAACCCCATCCTCGACGAGGAGGGCAACCCCGTCATGGAGGAGTACACCTACACCCGCACCGAGCCCGCGCTCTTTTCCGTGAAGCTCGACGGCAGCGATCTCAAGAATGTTGAGGGCTACGTCAAGCCCGAGATGCCCGCTGAGGCCGAGGGCGGCAGCTTCTGGATAAACAACATGTGCGCCACGCCCGACGGCGGCTTCGCCATCATCGAGAACGTCTACTACTCCATCCCCGTGAGCGCCGGCGACGGCAGCGGCGATGAGAGCGGTACCGACGCCGCGGAGGGCAGCGTCGACGCGGGCGTTACCCCGCTCGCGGCCACCAGCTCCGACGTGGCCGTGGCCGTGCCCGAGCCCATGCCCGGCGGAGATGAGCAGGTGGAGTACACCTCCGTCCAGAAATACAACCTGCGCGTCTTCGACGCAGCCGGTAACGAGAAGCTCTGCATCGACCTCTCCAGCCTCACTGAGGACAGCGACTACTTCTATGTCTCCGCCTTTGCCGTCGATGGACAGGGCAACACCGTGCTTATGACCGGCGGCAACGCCCTTACCATCCTCGACGCCCAGGGCAACGTGACCGGCAGCATAGACCTCAGCACCGAGCAGACCGGCGTGGGCAACATCATCGCTCTCGCCGACGGCAGCGTGGCCGCCCTGGTCTATTCCGAAGATTACAGCTCCTTCGACCTCTGCCCTGTGGACATGACGGGTATGAAGCTCGGCGAGTCCATCGCCAGCCTGCCCACCGACGCCTACAGCGCCGCCCCCTCCGGCGGTGGCTATGACCTCTGCTACAACAAGGGCGAGAGCTTCTACGGTTACACCATGGCCACCGATACCGAGGAGAAGCTGGTGACCTGGATAAACTGCGACGTCAACTCCAGCAACGTCAGCTCTGCCAGCATAACCGAGAGCGGAGACATCGTCTGCCTCTCCAGCGAGTACTCCAACACCGGCGAGGGCGCGACGACCTACCTCATCACGCTCAAGAAGACCCCCTACGACCAGGTCCCGCAGAAGACCACGCTGACCCTTGCCTGCGTCTACCTTAACTACGACGTCAAGAACATGGTGCTCGACTTCAACCGCAAGAGCAGCGACTACCGCATCGAGGTTCGCGACTACTCCGAGTTCAACACCGACGACGACTACACCGCGGGTCTGACCAAGCTCATCACCGAGATAGGCTCCGGCGCGGTGCCCGACATCCTCATAACCGACAGCCTGCCCATGGACACCTTCGGCGCGAAGGGCCTTTTCGAGGACCTCTGGCCCTACATAGAGGCGGACGAGGAGATAGGCGGCCGTGCGGGCGTGGTCGAGCCCTTCTTCAACGCCATCAGCCAGGAGGGCAAGCTCTACGAGGTCACCAGCGGCTTTGCCGTGCGCACCATAGCCGGCCCGTCCTCCATCATTGGCACCGAGCCCGGCTGGACCTATGACGACATGTTCGCCGCGCTTGACCAGATGCCCGAGGGCTGCGAGCTCTTCAGCCTCGGCACCACCAGGAACGACGTGTTCTCCAGCATCTGCACGATGAACCTCTCCAACTTCGTGGACTGGAACACGGGCGAGTGCAGCTTCGACTCCGAGGAGTTCATCTCCCTCATGGAGTTTGCCAACCGCTTCCCCGAGACCTTTGACTGGGAGAACCACGAGTGGACACCCGAGGACAACGACAGCACCCGTATCAAGGAAGGCCGCCAGCTGCTGGTCATGCTCAGCCTGTCCGACCCCTACTCCTACACCTACTACTCCGAGATGTTCAACGGCGAGATGACTCTCAAGGGCTACCCCGGCGTGCCGGGCAGCGGCGCCGTGTTCTACTCCAACGGCACCGGCCTTGCCATCTCCTCCACCTGCGCCGACAAGGACGCCGCCTGGAGCTTCGTGCGCACCCTGCTGACCCGTGACTACCAGGAGAACTACGGCTACGGCTTCGTCACCAACCGCGAGCTCTTCGACGAGAACATCAAGAACATGGTCGGCCAGAGCTACTACACCTATGACGAGAGCACCGGCGAGGAGAAGGAGATAAAGTTCACCCAGGAGAATGCCGACCTCATCGCCGACCTCATCGACAACACCAGCATGGTTGCCGACTACAACACCAGCCAGATAAACGACATAATCAACGAGGAAGTGGCCTATTACTTCTCCGGCGAAAAGACCGCCCAGGACGTCGCCGCCACTATCCAGAACCGCGTGTCCATCTACGTCAACGAGCAAAGGTGACACTAAAGAAACAAAATAGATACAAGATAGTGTATATTTTGTCGAAATAAACCGCACAAATTGTGATATTTAAGGTTGAGCTTTGCTGTCCTAAGTAGTATAATACAGAAAGACAGCATAACCAGAAGATCCGGGAGGGATGAAGGAGAATGAGATCCTTGGCACGCAGGCACGAGCGCCTGACAGCGGAGCGCAGGAGCAGAAAGCTCAAAGATCTGGCGTTGAGCCTCTGTTTCATCGGCCCCAGCGTGCTAGGGGTCCTCATCTTCTTCGTCCTGCCCTTCTGCGTCGTGGTGTACTACTCCGTGATACGCAACTCCATAAATCCGGAGTTTGTGTTCCTGGACAACTTCATCGCGCTCTTTCAGAACTCGGCCTTCCGGGACGCGGCCAAGAACACGGCCACGTTCTCGGCCCTCGCGGTGCCGCTGGCGGTCATCCTCTCGCTGGGGCTCGCCATGCTGCTGGAGGCGAGGATACCGCTCAAGAGCCAGTTCCGCACCTTCTTCCTGAGCCCCATGATGGTCCCCGTGGCCTCCGTAGTGCTCATCTGGCAGGTGCTCTTCAGCAACAACGGCGTCATAAACGAGTTCACGGCCCTCTTCGGCATCGCCAAGATAGACTGGATAAAGTCCGAATACGGCCAGATCGTCATACTCACGCTCTTCCTCTGGAAGAACCTCGGCTACAACATGATCCTCTTCATGTCCTCGCTGGCGAACATCCCGCGGGAGCTGCTCGAGGTCGCGGATGTCGAGGGTGCGAGCGAGACGTACAAGTTCTTCGCGATCAAGCTGCGCTACCTCTCGCCGACGGTGCTCTTCGTCACGATACTCTCGCTCATCAGCTCCTTCAAGGTCTTCCGCGAGGTGTATCTCATGACGGGCGGCTACCCGGTGAGCAGTTTGTACATGCTTCAGCACTTCATGAACAACACCTTCAACTCCCTGGACTTTCAGAAGATGTCCTCCGCCGCGGTGGTCATGGCCATTGCCATGGTCGTCATCATCGCCGTCCTGTTCAAGGTTGAGGACTGGTTCGGAAAGGACGTGGAGGGATGAGGAAAAAGAAATACTTCTCCCGCGGCGTCATCTTCGTCGTCTGCGCCGTGATGGCGGTCATCTTCCTGCTGCCCACGCTGCTGACCATCTCGAACTCCTTCATGACGCAGTCGGAGATAAGCGCAAACTACGGCGTCATCTTCCAGAACGCCGCCTCCACCGGCGGCAAGACCTACATCTCCGAGAAGGTCAACCTCAAGTTCATCCCGGACAAGGTCTCGCTTGACCAGTACATAACCGTGCTTTTGAAGAGCCCGGACTACCTGCTCAAGTTCTGGAACTCGGTCATCCTGGTCGTGCCCATCGTGGTGTTCCAGGTGGCCATAGCCTCCATAGCGGCCTACGGCTTCACGCGCTGGCGCGGCAAGGTGAGGGCGGCGATATTCTTCTTCTACGTCATCCTCATGCTGATGCCCTATCAGGTCACGCTGGTGCCGAACTACCTCGTCTCCCAGTGGCTGCACATCCTCAATACCCGCTGGGCCATAGTCCTGCCGGGCGCCTTCGCGCCCTTCTCGGTGTTCCTGCTCACCAAGTTCATGCGCAGGATACCGTACTCGCTCATAGAGGCCGCCAAGATCGACGGCGCGGGCGAGTGGCAGGTGTTCTCCCGGGTCTGCATGCCCCAGTGCCGCGCGGCGCTGTATTCCATCGCGATACTCGTGTTTATCGACTATTGGAACATGGTCGAGCAGCCGATAGTCCTGCTGCCCGACGCCGAGAAGCAGCCGCTCTCCGTGTACCTCTCCACGATAAACACCGGCGAGGTCGGCCTGGCCTTCGCCATAGCCACGATATACATGGTGCCCACGCTGCTGCTGTTCCTCCACGGCGAGGAATACCTGGTCGAAGGCATCGCCACCCAGGGCTCGGTAAAGGGTTGAGCCCATGAAGCTATACGAAAGACGGAGGAAATTGCAAGATGACTGAGCAGAAAGTCAAAAACAGGGGCTGGGTCAAGAACGTCGCCATCATATTTTTGGCGGTCATGCTCGTTCTGACTTTTTTCTCCAACACGATAATGAACGCCTCCCTGCCCGAGGCGGCGGTGCAGTATGTCCAGTCCGGCGCCATCACGACCCAGATCCGCGGCACCGGCACAATTTCGGCCAAGGAGACCTATGAGGTCAAGACCAGCACCTCGCGCAAGGTGCAGTCCGTGCTCGTTTCGCGCGGGCAGCAGGTCAAGGTGGGCGACGTGCTGATACTCCTCGCCGCGGGCGAGGGCAGCGAGCTCAAGGACCTCCAGACCCAGCTGGACGACGCGCAGTACTCCTACCAGCAGAAGCTCATCAACATGGGCGGCGGCAGCAGCGAGGTCACCCGCGCGCAGGAGAAGCTGCAGGAGGCCATAGCCAAGCGCGACGCCAACGTCTGCACGGCGGAGGAGGTCGAGCTCGCCAAGCTGCGCTACGAGGCCGCCCAGGACGAGCACCAGCGCCTCTCCGACCAGCTCGAGGCCGCCGGCGGCTACGTCGAAGGCACCGGCGCCGACTCCCTCGATTCCCTCAAGACCGCCGCAAACGAGGCCAAGCTGGCCTATGATTCCAGTACCATACGCTATGCCAAGGAGCTGAGCTTTGTAAGTCAGCTCGCTTCGGACGCAGCTGCCCGCAACGGGCGATACGGCAATGCCGACGCCTATGCCAAGGCCATCTCCGGCGCCTTCTCGGCCTCCGAGGGCAGCGTAAAGGACTACTTTGTAACTTATTCTGAGAGCACCGCGGCCGAGAGGGCCAGCCTTGGTATTGACAAGGTTGATATTAGCAGCTCCACCTATGCACCGCTCGTAAGCGCTCTGCCCAGCCAGGCGCTCAAGGACGTGGCCTCCGGCTACGACGCCATCGTCGCCGCGAAGGACGCCTATGACAAGGCCGTGGAGGCCTATGACAAGGCCCTCAAGCAGGCGCAACCGCAGAACGCGGAGCTCAACCAGAGGGTCAAAGAGGCCCAGCGCTATATGGAGGACATGAAGGCCGAGTACGACGAGATCAGCGCCAAAAAGACCACCTACGACGCGGCGAAGGACGAGGTCGTGAGCGCCGAGACCGCTCTCGAGACCCTGGTCAAGACCTCCAAGCTGGACAACCTGGAGCTCTCCCGCATGGCCAAGCAGATACAGAACCTCAAGGACCAGATCGCCCAGCTCAGCGGCGGCCAGAAGGACGAAAACGGCAACGTCACCGGTGGCCAGATCGTTTCCGAGGTCAACGGCGTGGTCAAGGACATCAACGTCTCCGCCGGCAACAACACCGACCCGGCCAACGCCGTCATGACCATCGAGGTCCCGGACCGCGGCTATACCGTGTCCATGAGCGTCACCAATGAGCAGGCCCAGAAGGTCACGATAGGCGACGCGGCTGAGATCACCACGGGCTACTGGGGCGGCTCCGACATGCAGGGCAAGCTGGTGGGCATCCGCTCGGACACCCAGAGCCAGCAGGGCAGCGCCCCCGGCAAGCAGCTGGTGTTCGACGTGACCGGCAGCGAGATCGAGAGCGGCACGCAGGTGTCCATCTCGATCGGCCAGCGCAGCCAGAATTACGACACCATCGTGCCGAACAGCGCCATCCGCTCTGACTCCAACGGCAGCTTCGTGCTGGTCATCGTGGCGAAGAGCAGCCCGCTCGGCAACCGCTTCGTCGCGACCCGCGTGGACGTGACCGAGCTTGCAAAGGACGACGTGAACACGGCCGTCTCCGGCGGCCTCTCGGCCTACGACATGGTCCTCACCACGGCGACTAAGCCGGTCGAGGATGGCATGCTCGTGCGCCTTCCGGACTGATAAGGGATGAAGATAAGCGGACTTAAGCAGAAAAAGAGCATAACAAAGCCGAAAATAAACCTCCCCGCCGTGCGCCTGCGGCGGCCGCAGCTCAGCCGCGGCAAGATCGCGCTGCTGATCGTCTGCCTCGCGCTGACCGCAGCCTGCTGCGTGCTGTGCTTTGCCTACTCGGCGCGCTCGGGCCAGCTGCTGACCCAGCAGGCGGCGGAGCGCTACGAGGGCGAGGGCGAGCAGCGCTATGCCCAGGTCTCCGTGTTTTTCCCGGTAGGGAAGGAGAAGAGCATCGCGGACATATACACCTTCCGCTCCACGATAAACGGCAAACTGCTGGACGTGTCGCTGGAGGCCAAGGACGGCGCGCCGCCGCTGTGGCAGGACGCTTACAGCGGCTCCGGCGAGCTGACGGTGGAGGGCAACAAGGGCAAGGCCACCGTCGCGGCCACGGGCGTGGGCGGGGACTGGTTCAGTTTCCACCAGCTGACGCTGCGCTCCGGCGGCTACTTTGACGAGAACGACCTGATGCACGACCGCGTGGTGCTCGACGAGAAGCTGGCCTGGCAGATCTTCGGCAGCTACGACCTCGCGGGCATGACGGTGGTCATCAACAACAAGCCCTTCGTGGTCGCGGGCGTGGTCGCCATCGAGAGCGACAAGTCCACCGAGAAGAGCTACACGGCGACGACGGGTCAGGTTTTCCTGCACCTGGACGCCCTCCAGAGCCTGCTGGGAACGGGGAGCGGCGGCGTGAGCTGCTACGAGCTTGTGTGCGCAGAGCCCATCTCGGGCTTCACTCTGGGCCTCGCGACCGAGGGCTTCCAGGGCGCGCAGGTGGTGCAGAACACGGGCCGGTTCAGCTCGCTGAGCATATTGAAGGTCGTGCGCGCCTACGGCACGCGGTCGATGCAGACGGCGGGAGTGGCGTTCCCGTACTGGGAGAACGCGGCGCGCCTGACGGAGGACACGCTTGCGGCGCTGCTGATAGCCATCGTGCTGACGGCGCTGCTGCCGGTCATCTGCGCGGTGTGGCTGATAGTGCGCCAGCTGCGGCGCGGCTGGCTGTGGCTGCGCTGGGACGCCGGCCCGGAGGCCTGGGAGCGCATCTCGGACCGCGTCCGCGAGAGACAGCACCTGGCCCTCAAACGCCGCCAGAAGCGCATCGAGGAGCAATGGGTCAAAGACGACGACTCCGACGACCCGCCCCAAGCCTAGCGCCTCGCCGCATTTTCAAAGACATTAAACTCAGGGGAACCCCTAAAAAGGGTTCCCCTTTTTCTTTACGCCTGTGCGTGTGCCAAAACCCGCACCAGCCCCGCCCCAAGTCGGGCGAGGAACGTCCCGACAACCGAGGCAGCAGCGCTCACGCGGATGGTGGAGCCGCCG
>UMHQ01074761.1_pt1 | contig 23868 bp, 16 predicted proteins | sample 1965531 | NCBI WGS metagenome assembly UMHQ01 (sample SAMEA4836098, study PRJEB28245) | human gut metagenome | biome: gut microbiome; material: fecal sample | place: Denmark | collected 2008 | reverse complement strand
CTTTTTACAAACTTACTCATAAAAATCTATCTATGAGTCAACTCTTTCTAGGACAAGACAATGCGGGGGCTAGGATCCGTCCGACCGCAAGCGGTCGTTTTGAGACTGTTGCACGAAGGCGATATGCGGCGTTGCTTTCGGAATTCGGCCTAGGTCACGTACGTGAGTACGCTCCCTTCGACCTCATCCTCAGCGCCTTGCATCTCATCCTTCGTGCAAAGTCTCAGCACATTTGTTTCAAATGTGCGAGAATGGCACTTCGTGCAACATTCTCTGTATAGGAGGGGGAGTATTCCCAAGAGGAATCCAATAGAGGTAACTGTATAATACTCCTTTGGTCATTAAACTCTATGCCATATCTATTCTTTTTATCAGCACAGCCAAATGCTATTAATATGACACATAAAGAGCCAATCATACATTTTATTCTTCTGCCCTTGCTACTTCTTTCCATTTCCATATCCTAATAGTTTTTCTCTAACTATGTATATTCCTGCACTGCTTAAAGGTATTAATTCCTAATGATAAAGGGTGAGAAATCGCAAGAAATCTCACCCTTCTTTTTTACCCCTCATACAGCTTGTGGGATCTTGGGCTTATCCCTCTAGAATGCTCTTGCTGTGAGGCATTCATCGGGGTCAATGAGCACGGACCTCGGCAGAGGTTCCTTACTCTAAGTGGTATCGCCCGTTTCTTCAACAATCCCTTCTTGTATCAACCCTATATTCCGTATGCGTGCGGAATGGATTCCGCAGGGCTACGGAATGCGTTCCGCACGCATACGGAATATGAGGTCGGTATATCATCGCGTTCCTGAATGTGTAGACACTCCGTCTCCCCTATTCCTGAAAGTGTAGACACATTGAGAGGAAATGATGCGTCTTAGAACAAGTTGTCCGACCGCAAGCGGTCGTTTTGTCCTTCCCAAGCTGATCCCAACTGATTACCCCAACTGCTAATAAAGTGTTGAGTAATTATTAATGACCTCCCACTAGGGGAGGTCAGTCACGGTTAGACCTTTCTAATGCGTAACCCCTGACCCTCACCCCCACAAATGGCGACCATCTACCCGAAAATGGTTATCTTTGGTAACGACTCAAACCAATACTCAATTATGAACGAGATACGCAACTACCTACGAGAGATCACCAAGCGCCTACAAGCAGGTGGGCAGACCGAGATGAGCTACCGCACCGACTTCCAAGTGCTCCTCCGCCAACTCCTCCCCAAGGAGATCGCCATCACCGAGGAGGCACAAGGCACCAACAACATCGGTCGACCCGACTTCACCTTTACCTGCGCCGGGCGACCCATCGGCTATATCGAGACCAAAGACATTGGTGATCGTGACCTCGAAGGGTATCAGCTCAAAGGGGGTAATAAGGAGCAATTTGACCGCTACAAGAGCTCGCTCCAAAATATCATCTTCACCGACTACCTCCGCTTCCTCTACTACCGCGATGGCGAACTGGTGATGGAGGTCTCCATCGCCACCCTTACCGCCGACCGCAAGGCGAAGCCGATTGAGCTCAACTTCGGACAGTTCCAAGAGATGATCAAAGCCTTTGCCGAGCACCAAGGCGTCACCATCACCTCCGCCACCCAATTGGCACAGCTCATGGCACGCAAAGCGTGGCTCATGTGCGATGTGATGGAGCAGGCACTCACCGAAGACCTCCGCCGTGCCGAGCAGGCCGAGCAGCAGGGGCAGATGTACACCAGCGACCTCCTACAGCAGCTCGCCTCCTTCCGCTCCCTACTGATAGAGGATATGCCACCCCGCGACTTCAGCGACGTCTACGCACAGACCGTCACTTACGGACTATTTGCCGCCCGCTTCAATGACCCCTCCCTCGAGAACTTCTCACGGCAGGAGGCGGCCGAACTCATCCCCCGCACCAACCCCTTCCTACGTCGCCTCTTCGGGCATATCGCAGGCCCCGACGTGGACCCACGTATCCTCTGGGTACTCGATGAGCTGGTAGAGATCTTCAAGAGCTGCGACCTCAAGAAGATCCTCGGCGACTTCGACCGTGCCGATTGGTCCGACGACCCAATCATCCACTTCTACGAAGACTTCCTCGCCATCTACGACCGCCAGCTCCGCAAAGACCGCGGCGTCTGGTACACCCCTCAGCCGGTGGTACAATACATCGTCGGGGCAGTCGACCGCATCTTACAGAGCCACTTCGGTCTCTCCAAAGGGCTCGCCGACCCCACCAAGATCACTGTAGAGCAAGAGCGAGCCGACCAGCTCCGTGGTGGCAAACGCAAGGTGCAAGTGCCCTACCACCAAGTGCAGGTGCTCGACCCCGCCACAGGCACCGGTACCTTCCTCGCCGAAGCGATCCGACAGATACACACCAAGTTCCAAGAGCAGCAAGGGCTATGGCAAGGCTACGTGCAGGAACACCTTATCCCACGGCTCAATGGCTTTGAGCTGATGATGGCGAGCTACGCCATCGCCCACCTAAAGCTCGATATGGTGCTGCAGAATACCGGTTACCGCACCCCCGAGAGCCACGCCGAGCGCTTCCGCATCTTCCTCACCAATTCGCTCGAAGAGGCACACCCCGATACCGGCACCCTATGGCTCAATACCCTCCTCTCCAATGAGGCACTCGAGGCCAATCGCATCAAGCGTGATACCCCCGTGATGGTGGTGATGGGCAATCCTCCCTATTCGGGAGAAAGCGCCAACCAAGGAGCCTGGATCGGCGAACTGATGGAAGCCTATAAAAAGGAGCCAGGTGGCAAGGAGCGACTGAACGAACGTAACTCTAAGTGGCTCAATGACGACTACGTAAAGTTTCTCCGCTACGGAGAGTATATGATCCGTAAGAATGGCACCGGCATCCTCGCCTACATCAATCCCCACGGCTACCTTGATAATCCTACCTTCCGAGGGATGCGGTGGCACCTCCTTGAGACCTTCGACGAAATCTACGTACTCGACCTCCATGGCAATGCCCGTAAGAAAGAGACCACACCCGATGGGGGCAAAGATGAGAATGTCTTTGATATCATGCAGGGTGTCAGCATCAACCTCTTTATAAAAGATGGTAAGAAAAAGAAGGGTGCCCTCGCCAAAGTCTACCATAGTGATCTCTATGGATTGAGACAAGAGAAGTTCGACTGGCTCACCTCACATGCCTTTGATCCTAGTATGTATCAAGAGGTACTTCCCAATGACCCCAACTACTTCTTTGTGCCGAAAGACGAAAGCGGACGGGAGGAGTATGAACAAGGCTTTTCGGTAGCTGATTTAATGAGAGACAATAATACAGGTATTGTAACAGCTAGAGATCACTTCACTATAAAAAATAGTGCTCAAGAAGTTCTAGATACAATTGATAAGTTCCTTTCTCTTGATGATGAGCAGGCAAGAGAATACTTCAACTTACGAAAAGATGTTCGAGATTGGAAAGTGTCCTATGCCCGTAAAGATTTACTACAGAATTATCCAAACAATGGTAAGCTCTCTAAAATCGCATATCGTCCCTTTGACATAAAATACACATTCTACACAGGTGTCAACAAAGGGTTATATACTAATCCAAGGTGGGACATTATGCAGCATTTTATCAAAGGTGATAATGTAGGCTTATGTACAACACGGATGTTATCCACAAGAATATTCCAACATGCCCTGGTTTCAAAAGGTATTATAGATAATGGCACCATTTCTTCTGCCACCAGCGAGCGTTCTTATGTCTTTCCTCTCTACCTCTACAGCGACGAGGGGTACTTCAGTGAGGAGGGCGGGACGAGGGTTCCGAACCTTGATGAGGGGATTGTGGCGAAGATAGCCGAGGCGATTGGGCGTCGGTTTGTGCCAGAGGTGACGGGGGAGGAGGGCACCTTTGCCCCCATTGACCTACTCGATTATATCTATGGTCTGCTCTATCACCCTGAGTATCGGGAGCGTTACTTCGAATTCCTCAAGGTGGACTTCCCCCGCATCCCTTACCCCGATAGTGCTGCCTGCTTCGACCAGTACAAGGCGATCGGTGGGCAACTGCGTAGGCTTCACCTGATGGAGGAGCAGCCGGAGCGGACAGGGGTCACCTATCCAGAGGTGGGCGACAATAGTGTCAGCCAGCAGAAGTGGGCGGAGGGCAAGGTGTGGATCAATAAGGAGCAGTACTTCGGTAATGTGCCGGAAGAGGTATGGAACTACTACATCGGTGGCTACCAGCCTGCACAGAAGTGGCTGAAGGACCGACGCAATACCACCCTCTCCTTTGACGATATCACCCACTACCAACGCATCGTCCACGCCCTCGCCACCACCATCGCCCTCCAATCCGAGCTCTCCCAGCTCCCCCTTCCCTAAAAAGCACCCGACAGGGTGCCATTCAGCTAGCCCCCGCGTCGGAGGGGGCAACGCCCCCGAACGACCGGCGGGAAAAAAAGGCACGGTATACATAATCGACCCTTGTGGTCGCACAAGCCTATCCAAGTGCGACCACAAGGGTCGATTGATAAAACCCAACCCCTTTCCCGCCGGTCTTCGGCTCTGCGAGCCTTGACCGGGGGCTATCTGAGTAGCACCCTGGCGGGTGCATCAGGGCGGGCGTCCGACTCGTCCGATAAGCTATCGCCCCCTCCCCAAAAAAAGACCCCAGCTGAGGGATCCGTGTTAAATAGGCACAGGTCAAGGCACGTAGTGCCGAAGACCTGTGTATAACGATGTGCAAAACACCCTTACGACCCCGGCTGAGGGGTCGGACACCCTTATCTAGGTCTGACCCCTCAACCGGGGTCATTGAGGTGGAAAATACGCTCTTATACACAGGTCGTTCGGGGCTAACGCCCCTCCGACCTGTGCCTATTTAACACGGACCTCTGCGAGGTCCTTCCTCTTTGGCTCCGCTGAAAACATACGGTAAGATATTTCTATTACGTGACCTCTGACTTCCTCCGACCTATAGTGCCACGACTTTATAATTTTGTGTAAGTTTGTGGATATGAAAGCAATTGTATCTCGGAGTTACTCACCTTGCTCGAAGCCGAGTGCGGGGTATCTCTTTTCGCTATGGGGCTTTATGCTCCTATTTGTGGTGGCAATATCTGTACTGATGATGCCTCTTTTGGGGTTGCTCCTATCGGACAGCTATGTGAAGTATGTGGGGATGATTGTACAGGGGCTACTGGTCTTTGCGCTACCCGCGTGGTTGGTGGAGCAATACTATAGGCGTAGCCATAGGGAGCAGGTGTGGCGACTTCGGTGGAGTGATGCTCGCTACGATCACCTTCCTCGCCTTGTGGCACTGATGCTGGCGGCGATGTGTGCCAGTCTGCTACTAGAGTCGGCGATGAGTCTCTTCCCTGTGCCCAAGATCTTTGCGTCAATGGAGGAGCAGATGACTCTAGAGTACGAAGCACTCCTAGGGGAGCAGCGGCTAATGGGGCGGATACTGATCTATATCGCCACTATTGTGGCAGCACCTCTGGGGGAGGAGCTCTTCTTCAGAGGGGGTGTGCAGGGGTGGTTGCTCTGTCGTCTCCGCAATCCGCACGTGGCGGTGTGGATCACGGCACTACTCTTTAGTGCGATGCACATGCAGTGGAGTGGTTTCCCTAGTCGACTCCTACTAGGTGGGGTGATTGGTTATGTGGCACTCTACCGAGGGCTTTGGGTAGCGATCCTCTTCCACGTGGTGAATAATGCGATGACCTTTGTGCTAGAGTCTTTTGATCTAAAGCTGGGGCTAGGCTGGGGATTTGCTGTGATGCTGGTGCTTGTGGGCTTACTGGTAAAGGAAATGAAACAAGAGACGAGTGCTACCTCGTCTATTAATGATTTGAAAGATGAAGAGTAAAGTTTGGTTGGTGGCTTTGGCACTAGTTTTACTGGCGGGCTGCGCCAAGGAGAAGGAGGAGAAACAGTTTGTACAACACCTCGAATTTCCCGAGCAGATGTCGCTAGAGGGGAAGGTGGAGATGGCGAGTCGTCTGGTACCTACTGCGGAGCAATTGGCATGGCAGGAGCAGGAGCTCACCGCCTTTATCCACTTCGGGATAAATACCTTTACCGACCGTGAGTGGGGCGATGGCACGGAGGATCCAGCCCTCTTCAATCCTACCGACCTAGATACCGATCAGTGGTGTAAGGTGCTGAGTGAGGCGGGCTTTAAGATGGTGATTCTTACGGCAAAGCATCATGATGGCTTCTGCCTTTGGCCCACCAAGACTACGGAGCACAGTGTCGCTTCGTCGCCTTGGAGAGAGGGCAAGGGCGATGTGGTGGGCGACCTGGCTAAGTCGTGCCAAAAGTATGGTTTGCGGCTAGGTCTCTATCTATCGCCTTGGGACAGGAATCATCCTACCTACGGTGAGGGCGACGCCTATAATAAGGTTTACCTAGAGCAGCTGAGAGAGTTACTCACCAATTATGGCGAGGTATGGGAGGTATGGTTTGATGGAGCCAATGGTGAGGGCCCTAATGGCAAGGTACAGGAGTACGATTGGGAGGCGGTGATCAAGCTGATCAAGGAGCTACAGCCGAATGCGATCACGGCCATTATGGGCCGAGATGTGCGGTGGGTAGGTAATGAGAGTGGCTTGGGTCGTGAGACAGAGTGGAGTGCGACGGTGGTTCCGCCTTCATCTCTAGCACGTGCCGCAGCCACCAAGGAGGCACTAGGCATTGATGAAATGTCGAATGACCTCGGTAGCCGAGAGATGCTGGAGAAGGCTAAGGAGCTCTTCTGGTACCCTAGCGAGGTGGATGTGAGCATCCGTCCGGGCTGGTTTTATCACGATTATGAGTCGCCAAAGACACTTGGTGCTCTGGCAAATATTTACTTCCAATCGGTGGGGATGAATTCGTCGTTGCTTCTGAATATTCCACCCAATAGAGAGGGTAAGCTGGCCGATGTGGATGTGCAACGTATTCAGGAGCTGGGTCGTTTTGTGCGTCAATTTAATGCGAGGGATGCAGTGAGGGTCTTTAAGCCTTTTACACTAGAGGTTGGCGACTACAAGGAGGTGGAGCTGAATGATGACCAGATGGTCTCAGCTATTTTGCTCCAAGAGGAGATTGCCAAGGGTCAGCGTGTAGAGTCGTTTGAGCTAGAGGCACTCGTGGGCAATGAGTGGCGGAAGATCGGCAAGGGTACCACAATCGGGTACAAGCGGATCATTCTGCTAGAGCAACCGGTGCGAGCGACGAAGCTACGTCTGAAGCTCTTGGAGAGCAGAGGGGTGGCGAATATTAGCCGTCTGGCTGCCCATTGGGTACCAGATATTGAGGAGCTGAGCCTCGCCACTGAGGGGGCGATGATGGAGAAGAAGGGGTGGAAGGTGATTGCCGAGCGTCCCTTTACCCTAGAGCTGGACCAGATGGCAGAGATGGAGGGCTTTAGATATACGCCCAGTGGTGAGGGGGATGAAGTGATTACTCACTATACGCTATCGGGAAGTGCCGGTGGCAAGGAGTGGGAGATGCTGAGCATAGGAGAGTTTGGCAATATTCTCAATAATCCTATCCCTCAGTACCAAAAGCTATCGGAGCGAAAGAGTGTGAAGTACCTTCGCTTTACAGGGACTAACCACAATGGCAGAGATGTGGTCCCACATATTGATGAACTAGATATTTTTTAAGTAAGAGATGAAGACAAGATATATTGGTGCCCACGTATCGGCATCGGGAGGCGTATCGAATGCAGTGGCGAATGCCTTGGAGATCGGGGCGAATGCCTTTGCACTATTTACCCGCAACCAGCGGCAGTGGTACCCTAAGCCACTCGAGGAGGAGGAGATAAAGAACTTTAGGAGTGCGGTGAAGGAGGCAGGCATTGAGCCAAAGCATATCCTACCCCACGCTAGCTATCTGATTAACCTCGGCAATCCCGACCCAACGAACCTGAAGAAGAGTCGTGACGCCTTCCTAGATGAGATGCAACGGTGTGAGCAACTGGGGCTGACGCTCCTCAACTTCCACCCGGGTAGCCATCTGAAAAAGATGAGTGAAGAGGATTGTCTTGCACAGATTGCGGAGGAGATCAATGTCGCTTTGCAAAAGACCAAGGGAGTGACTGCGGTGCTGGAGAATACTGCAGGGCAAGGGACCAACCTTGGGTACCGCTTTGAGCATCTGAAACAGATTATAGACCAGGTGGAGGATAAGAGCCGTGTGGGTGTCTGTATTGATACGGCACACACGCTGGCCGCAGGCTATGATATCCGCACGGAGGAGGGGTATCGGGAGACGATGTATCAGATCGATAAGATTATTGGGCTGGAGTATCTGAGGGGTATTCACCTCAATGACTCGCTTAAAGAGCTCGCTAGTCGTGTGGACCGCCACGCCTCTGTAGGGGAGGGGGTGATGGGAATGACGCTCTTTGAGGTGCTGATGCAGGATGAGCGTCTGGCGGATATCCCTATTATCTTGGAGACGCCGAACCCCGACCGCTGGGCGGAGGAGATTGCACTTCTACGTACCTTTGCTAAGTGAGATGATACGTTTACCGAAAGCTAAGATCAACCTCGGGCTGAGGATTCTCCGTCGCCGGCCAGATGGTTACCACGACATCGAGACGCTCCTCTTGCCTATTCCGCTTCGTGATGCCTTGGAGGTATTGCCTAGTGAGGAGGGGATGAAGTACGACTTTGGTGACTGGGGGGAGCCATCGGAGGAGAACCTAGTGGTGCGTGCCTACCATTTGGTCAAAGCAGCTTATCCGGAGGTACCACCTGTGGAGATCATTCTCCGCAAGCGGATCCCTACTGGGGCGGGGCTGGGTGGTGGCTCCTCGGATGCCTCCAATATGCTCTTGCTCTTAGACGAGCTTTTTGAATTGGGGATGAGCTATGACGAGATGCACCAGATGGCTACCCGACTTGGAGCGGACTGTCCTTTCTTCCTGCGTGATGAGCCACAATTGGGCGAGGGGATTGGGGAGCAGCTATCTCCTTTTCCGCTACATCTGGAGGGGAAGGTGCTGACACTACTACACAGCGACCTCCATATCTCTACTGCCGAAGCGTATGGTGGGGTGGTGCCATCGGAGGAAGGACCAAGTCTCCGTGAGCTACTCTCGCAACCGATGGAGGAGTGGCGGGGGACTTTGTACAATGCCTTTGAGCCACACATCTTTGAGCGGTATCCAGTGCTGGCACACGGCAAGGAGCAACTCTACCGAGTTGGTGCTACTTATGCCGCGATGAGTGGTAGTGGCTCTACGCTATTCGCCCTTAGCGATACTCCGCTATCAATATCGGATTGGGAAGGAACTCAACAAACATACACACTATAATACTGACTTATGAAAAAAGCACTTACATTACTCGCACTACTGGCACTGCCACTCCTGGGGAGTGCCCAGAGCGACACCATCACGGTGACTCAGTACAAGTCCCTGAAGCCGCTGGTAGCACGCACGCCTTTTATGGCTGATAGCATCAATGTGCAGGGCAAGAAGTATGACCTTAAGGGACAACTATCGCAGATCTCCCCTATCCGCTTGGATAACCCTCACCTCTCTCTAGTCTCTACCGACGCTGAGGGGTATCTCAAGTGCGACTCTACTTTGGCGAATGGGGAGAAGACCATTCAGAGCTATTATCTCTCTATGGTGACCCCTAGCTTTGAGAAAGGGACGATGCTGGTGGAGAGTGACTCGCCTTTCCGTCTTTTCCTTGACGGCACACAGATTGGTTCGTCTGACCAATCGGGGAGCTTTGAGTACTCGTTCTCGCTTTTGCCTAGTGTGGCACACAAAGTGGCCATCCGCCTTCTCTCTAACGAAGGGGGTGCTGCTAAGTATCGGCTGAGAGTGGTTCCTTCGAAGGCGGATAGCCAAATCGCTCTTTCGCTAGATGATAAGGAGTATATGAGTATGCAGTATATGCGAACTGGGGAGAGCCTATCGGAGATGAGTGTCTCACCCTCGGGGCGATATACTAAGGTGGTGCTTCGCGAGACGGTAAACACGAAAAGCCGGTACAGTGTCTTGCTCTACGACGGCAATCGACTGGTGGCTCGTCTTGATGGCAGTTACCTAGAGACGCAGTGGATGCCCCAGTCTGATAAGCTTTGGTTTACCCAAAAGAGCGACATAGGGAAGCAACTCTTGACCCTCGATCCAGCGACACTGAGCGTTTCAGTATTGCACCCTGCGATCCCTGAGGAGGGTTACTTCGTATTGGCTCCAACGGAGGATAAGCTGATCTATATGGTGACCAATGAGGGGCCTAAAAACAAGGGCGTTGTGGAGCGTGTATTGGGTCGCTACGATACGACAGGTAGCTACAGAGATCGAGAGTTCCTCGCCTCTTTTGACCTAGAGCAAGGGCTCTATCAGCCACTCACCTATGGTTGTAGAGGTACTTCGCTACAAAGTGTTTCCAAGGATGGCAAGGAGCTCATCTTTAGCACCTCTCGCCCTACGACTACAATCCCCTTCTCAGAGAACGACTTCTGTGTCTTGAATCTTGAGACGCTACAAGTAGACACGCTCTTTAGTCACGAGACGGATGTGGCCACGCTTTACTATACCTCTGACCCACGCTATCTTCTGGCTCTAGGAACTGCCAATTCGTTTGGAGGCATCGGTCGCAACCTACCTGAGGGAATGGCTGCAAACACCTATGATGTGCAACTATTCCTGTACGATAGGCAACAACGTACCGCCAAGGCACTGACGAAGGACTTCGACCCTAATGTGGAGAGTGTCAAGGTGCTACCAGACCGATTTGAAGCAATATTCACGGCGGAGAATCAGGACTATGTATCGCTCTATCGTCTCGACCTAAGGAGTGGTCGTATCACTCAGGTCAAGACCACTGAGGAGGTGGTGCGTCGGTTTGATGTAGATAATAAGGGACAAATGATAGCCTACGGTGGGCAAAGTACCATGAATTCCGACCGCAACTATCAGATCAATAATCGTGGGGAGCGTCTGCTCTATGACCTAGCTACTCAGAAGATGCACGACCTAGCACTCGGCACGGCAGAGACGTGGAGCTTTACCATGCCTAATGGCGATGTGGTACCTGGTCGTTTCTATCTACCCCCTAACTTTGATCCCTCTCGCAAGTATCCAATGATTGTCTACTATTATGGTGGCACCTCGCCTACGGCTCGCAACTTTGAGGGCTCTTACTCCCTCCCTATGTATGCAGCTCAGGGCTATGTAGTGCTAACGCTTAACCCAAGTGGTACCACTGGTTGGGGACAGGAGTATGCCGCTCGTCACCTCAATGCGTGGGGTAAGCGGACGGCCGATGAGATCGTGGCTTCGGTAAAGGGTTTCTGCGAGAGCCACCCCTATGTCAATGCCGAGCGAATTGGCTGTGTAGGGGCTAGCTATGGTGGCTTTATGACACAGTATCTACAGACTATTACCGACCTATTTGCTGCTGCAGTGAGCCACGCTGGTATCAGTTCCATTGCTTCCTATTGGGGCGAAGGTACGTGGGGAATCGGGTATAGCACCGTGGCTAGCTACGGTAGCTATCCTTGGAATAATCCAAAGCTCTACACCGAGCAGAGCCCGCTTTTCCGAGCTGATAAGATCAAGACTCCGCTACTCTTGCTCCACGGTACTGCCGACGTCAATGTACCTATCGGTGAGAGTGTACAGATGTACAATGCCCTCAAGATACTGGGCAAAGAGGTGGAGTTTATTAAAGTCTATGGGGAAGACCACGGCATCTACGATCCTGAGAAACGATTCCTCTGGATGCAAAGTACCATGGCGTGGTTCCAGAAGTGGCTGAAGGATGACCCCACTTGGTGGGACACCCTCTACCCGGAAGTACACCTCTAGAGACTGTTGCACGAAGGCGATCTGCGGCGTTGCTTTCGGAATTCGGGCTCGGTCACGTACGTGAGTACGCTCCCAGCGCCCTCATCCTCAGCGCCTTGCATCTCATCCTTCGTTCAAAGTCTCAGCACATTTGAATTAAATATGAGAGAATGGCACTTCGTGCAACATTCTCTTCTAATCACAGGACCTCAAACAAAGAAAGCACCCAATCGGGTGCTTTCTTTGTTTAATCCTAGACTTGGTGATCTAACTTGTCCGGTAAGGGAGTGTCATTGGATAGGGTCTAAAAGCGGGTAGTAGAGCCACCACCGCCCGAGCTTCCTCCGCCAAATCCGCCACCGAAGCTACCACCGCCACCGAAGCCCCCTCCGAAGCCTCCTCCGACTATTGGACCAACGCCTCTTCGACGAGGATTGGAGAAGCGAATCACATCTTTATTATCGTAGTTGCAGTATTCACAGTGATAGCGACGAACTACCATATTGCTACGCTCTTGTTGGGATAGCAGTTTGTAACTCTTGGTGCCACATCGTGGGCATCGCTGGTATCCGCTGAGTGAGTTGCTGACGCCCACAGCACGATGGTAGCTGCAGGCGGAGCACTGGTAGAGGGTGTAATTGACCGAATGAAGGCGTTGCTCCGTGGCTTGTGCTGCGGAGAGTAGCGGTAGATTTTCAGGAGACCCAATGGCACGTACACTCCCCTTTGTGTGGCACTGCGGACAATTGTGAAGCTGTCGGCGAGTACGCCCTCTTAGGATCCAGTAGAGCGGCAGTAGTAAGATGAGTGCGGGGAAAATAAGCCACTGCCACATCTGCTTGGGCAGTGAGAAATTGTGGCTCAGGAGTGACGACCTTAGTGCTGGTTCCTTTAGCCTGCGCCAACGGGTCCAAAGCCCTCCGCCAAATAGTAGCCCCACAAGGAGTGAAAAGCCGATATAGCCCCAAAGCAGACCTCCAAGGGCTTCCTGCTGCTCCTCCTCATAGCCGTATTGCCGATTGCCGTCGTTGCGTGCCTCATACCCCTCAGTGAGTAGCTCATCAATAGCCCCTATCATCTGTAGAAAGCCTTCGGCATCTCGCCCCTCCGATATAGCGGGGAGTAGATAGCGATTAGTCAGTCGCTTGGTGGTGATATCGGGGAGTGCCCCCTCTAGTCCGTAGCCTGTCTCTAGGCGGATGATCCGCTCTCCTTTTCTTCCGAACTTGTAGAGGATCAGTAGCCCATTATTATCCTCCCGCTTTCCAATACCCCAAAGCTCAAAGAGCTTTACGGCAAAAGACTCCGGGTCATCATTCTCTATCCCCGGCAGTACCACCAGCACCACCTCCACCGTATGCTTCTCCCGAAGTTGGTAGAGTGCATCGTCGAGAGCGACGCGATCTTCGGGTGAAAAGTACCCCTCAGGGTCGCTCACAAAGTGGCGACTATCCTGAAGCTGTACATTGGGTACCTCGCTAGGAGTGTACTCCCTTGCCCAGCTCCCCACAGGGAGAGCTAGCAAGGCGAATAGTATGATGAGCCACCTCGTCTTCATCCTCTTCTATTAGAAAGCGACAACCGGTGCCACCTCTGCCCCAGCGATGGATTCGAAGTAGGCTTGTGGCTTAAAGCCAAGAATGCTCGCAAATATATTGCGTGGAAACTTGCGGATATAGATGTTGTACTCCTTGGCTGTCTCATTGAAACGCTGACGCTCGGTGGTGATGCGATTCTCCGTTCCTTCTAGCTGAGTCTGTAGCATCTGGAAGTTTTCATTCGCCTTCAGCTCAGGATATTGCTCAGCCACCACCATCAGTCGTCCTAAAGCTTGTGAGAGGTTATTTTGAGAGGCCATATACTTCTGCAATGCTTCATCTGTTAATTGGTCGGGATCCACCTTTACCTGAGTGGCCTTTGCTCTTGCCTCAATCACATTGGTGAGGGTCTGCTCCTCGTGCGTTGCATACCCCTTCACGGTATTCACGAGGTTGGGGATCAGGTCGGCACGTCTTTGATATTGATTCTCCACCTGGCTCCAGGCAGTACGTACGCCCTCCTGCTTCTCCACCATATTGTTATTGGCCGATATACCATATCTCGCTACCATTAGCACCACGATGCCTACCACCACAATGGTGATGATTGTTCCTTTCTTCATCTCTTTATTCTCTAAATAGTTTATTCACTGATTACGATTTCCTCTCTCTCTATCTTACGATTGCAGTAGTGGCACTTCAGCACCCCCTCCTGCTTATTGATCACGTGGTACCGACCCTTCATCGGTTCGTTATTGGAGATGCACTTAGGATTGGTGCACTTCACCAGACCATTGATCTCCTCGGGAAGGTCCACTTTGATCTTCTCCACCACTTGGTAGTCGCGGATCACGCTGATCACCACCTCCGTAGAGACGAGTGCCAGCATGTTCACCTCCTCGGGGGTGAAGTGCTTCTCCTCCACCTTAATAATTCCCTTGCGTCCTAGCTTCTGGCTCTTGTAGTTTTGCCCAATTGTAAAGGGATATTCTAGCTCAAATAGTCGGAGTAGCTTCACCACCTTCTGTAGCTTCTCCACAGGGATATGGTCTATCACCGACCCATTTTTGATCGCTTGTACCCGTAGCTTACCTTTTTCGATCTCTGCCATAGCTTATTACTCTTTTACCTCTATTCCAAGTGCTCTACATATCAGTGCTTCGCGCACAAACATTCCATTCACCGCCTGCCTAAAGTAGTAGGCATTGGGCGTGTCATCTACCTCCTGTGCAATCTCATTGACCCTAGGAAGTGGGTGCAGAATACGCATCGATGGCTTCGCCTGCTGGAGGAGCTCGCAATCGAGGACAAAAGTATCCTTTACCGCCTCATAATCCTCCTCGTCAAGGAAACGCTCCCTCTGCAGACGGGTCATGTAGACAATGTCACTCGCCCCAATCACCTCGGGAGTGAGCTCGTGATAATACTCCGCTGGTATTCCATGCTCCTCACAATACTCCACATACTCCCTAGGTAGCTCCAACTGCTTTGGAGCCACAAAAGCAAAGGAGGGGCGGTAGTGCGAAAGCCCTTCAATCAGTGAGTGGACCGTCCGACCATACTTCAGGTCGCCCACCATGGTCACCTTCAGGTCGGTCAGCTTTCCTTGCGTCTTGCGGATAGAGTAGAGGTCCAGCATCGTTTGGCTAGGGTGCTGGTTGGCCCCATCTCCCGCATTGATGATCGGGATTCTCGAGACTTCACTCGCATAGAGTGCCGCCCCCTCCAGATTGTGACGCATCACTATGAGGTCGGCATAGCCCGAGACCATCTGAATGGTATCCTTGAGCGTCTCCCCCTTTACCGAACTACTATTCTTGGCATCGGAGAAGCCAATCACACGCCCTCCCAGTCTATTCACCGCCGTCTCGAAGCTCAGCCTTGTGCGGGTCGATGGCTCAAAGAAGAGCGTCGCTACCACCTTGCCCTCCAGCAACCTCCTATTCGGGTTTTGCTCAAATAGCTCAGCGGTATCCAGTATCGCCTCTATCTCGCTCGCTGTCAGCTGCTCAATACTAAAAAAACTACCTCTATTCATACAGCAACTTACTATCTTACTACAATAATATTGTGATCACAATCTGAGCCAGAACCACACGGGCAAACATTCCGAGCGGGTAGACCGAGGCATACGCCACGGTAGGGGTATCCTCCTCTATCTGGTCGCTAATATACTCAAGTGCCATCGGGTTGGCCATCGCTCCGCAAAGTAGCCCACAGATGGTACCGTAGCTGAGTTGGGAGTACCGCATCGCCAAGATACCGACTACCAAGGTGGGCAGTACCGTGAGCCCTACACCGATACCGAGCCAAACCAAGCCCGAACCTTCTAGAAGGGTCTCCACGAAATTGGAACCCGACGCTAGCCCTAAGCACCCCAAGTAGAGGGTAATGCCAAAGGTGCGGAGCATCAGATTGGCACTCTGTGTGATGTAGGTGGTCATTCGCAACCTTGGGCCATAAGCCCCAAGAAGTATGCCCACGATGATTGGTCCACCCGCCAATCCTAGCTTGATCGGCATGCTCAGTCCAGGAAGAGCAATAGGTAGAATTCCCACCAGTACTCCTAATGCCATCCCTAGGAAGATACTCACTAGGTAGGGGCTATCCAGAGGCTTCAATTGGTTGCCAATCTCCTCGGCAAGGCGATTGATGCCCTCCTCCTCACCTACCACAGTGATCCGGTCGCCCATCTGTAGGTGTAGTTTTGGATTGGGCACCAAGTCTATCTCGGCTCTATTGACGCGAGTCACCGTCACATGGTACTCATTACGCAATCGAAGGCTCGCCAATGTGGCACCATTGAACTCCCGCTTTGAGACTAAGAGGCGTCGCTGTACTAGCTGAGGGCCACGAGCCTCCCAATTCATCGACTCGTGGTCTCGCTCCCGCTCTACTCCAAAGAGGGTCACAAGCGACTGTGCCACCTCCTCGTCACAAACGATACTCAAGCGGTCATGCAGCTCCAGCTTGGTATCGCTTTTGGGCTGAATCACTTCCCCCCTGCGTAGCAATCGAGAGGCGAGGAAATCGATGTGAAAGGCTTGATTGACCTCGGCAAGTGTCTTGCCCACCAGCCCCTTATTCTCTACTACAAAGTCACCCACATGGTGGCGTGCCTCTATCAGCTCAGGCTCCTTCTGGCTACTCTTCTTAGGAAAGATGAGCTTCAGTAGCTCAAGTACCAGCATCACGCCCACCACGCCAAGCGGATAGGTGATAGCGGTAGCTAGTGCCATATCGCCTAGCTCTCTAGCTAGGTCGGGACTATTGGCATGCATCTGCTCCACCCCTTGCTGAGCTGCAGCGAGTGCAGGTGTATTGGTCACCGCTCCACTCAGCACGCCCATCATATTACTGGCACTATCCACTCCCATCAGCACCAGTACCACCGTACAAAGCAGCCCTAGTAGCACCAGAGCCATACTCCAAGCATTCAATATGATGCCCGTCTTGCGAAGCGATGCCACAAAGGAGGGTCCTACCTGAATACCTAGTGCGTAGACAAAGATGACCAATCCTGCATTTTGGCAAAACTGAAGCATCACAGGGTCCACCAGCACACCTAAGTGGGCTAGAAAGATACCGAAGAAAAAGACACCTGCCCCAGCCAAAGCAAACTTTCCGAGCCTTAGCTTTCCGAGGAAGAGACCTACCCCGCAGGTGAAAAAGATAATTATCAACGTCTGGCTCAGCGATTGCTCGGTCCAAAACGCCTTTATCACATCAAGCATAGTCATTAATAATATATTTACTCATTGCAAATCTACAAAAAAAGAGAGACACACCGTCAATTATCTCCCAAGGTAACCCTTGCCCAAGGCAACTGAGAAACAAGGCGAATAAAACGACAGAAATGGGGTTGCAAAGAGGGCTTTTGCAACCAGCTGAAATTCAGTGCTATAGAAATGCGTTTGCCGAGATGCAACTAAGCAATCGGTTAGTTGCATCTCGGCATTTGCTTAGTTGCAACTCACCGATTGCTTAGTTGCATCTCGACTTTTGCTCTGCTAGCATAGAGGTTTTTGTGGAGTGTTCCGAGGTGGGGATTGATCCATGTGGTTGCCTTCTTTTACCCTGATTTGGTGAAGAAAAGGATCTAGGGATAGGACCCTCAAATAAGCAGAGGTAGAGGCGTGTAATCCCGAAGTGTGTAGACTATCCAGATGGGAGGTAAAGGTTTTTTAACACCCCTATCAGAAAGAGCTCAAAGCCATTAGCTATCAGTTGATTATGGAGTGTATGAATTCGTTATCTATTCATTTACAGTGGGTTAGCTGTAACTCTTTGTGATATAGAGGTATGAGGGGTTTCTGTCGATTTCGGGTTTTTTTATCTCGAATTAAATGAGAATATTTGCAGTTGTTAAGAGAATGATTGGTCTCTAGCATCCCATTTCGATTGGTAAGAAAGCCTTCTTTTATGGTATAAATAGGCTAATGATGTAGAAAAGGATGCCCGTAATCGTGATACTATAGCTGCCACTATTGATTGGAGGTATGCTTTTTTGAAGATAGATGTTGATGGAAAGTAGTTTAAGTAGTTCGTGGGGTATTTTTCTCAATGAAATGAGTACCCATCTCTCCAATCCGCGAGAGTTTAATATCTGGTTTAAGCCATTAGAGCCGGTGAGTATGCAGGGTAATGTATTGACTATCCGTGTACCATCGCAAGACTATAGCTATAAGCTGGAGGGAGACTACTTCGACCTCTTCAAGGCGGCACTTGAAAAGGCCTTTGGAGAGGGGATCAACCTCAAGTATCTAGTACCGACCGTTAATCCCGCCACTCGTCGTGAGGAGGTAGCGAATGTCGTCCGTCAGGAGGAGGCATTTGTGACCCATCTAGATCGCCGTATGCTTTTTGGCAACTTTTATCAAAGCATCTGCAATCGGCTTGCTTATACTGTGGCACAGAGCATCGTGGAGCAACCCGGTGAGACCGCCTTTAACCCCCTCTTTATATTTGGAGCATCGGGGGTGGGGAAGACGCACCTAATGCATGCCATCGGTAATGAACTAGTCAAGAGGAAGCCCGGCTACAAGGCGGTCTATGTGCCAGCGCAGACGTTCAAGCGACAGTTCGTGGAGGCGACCATTACCACTAAGAAGCCAGAGCTTTTCTTCAATTATTACCAAAATATCGACCTCCTGCTGATTGATGATATTCAGGAGTTTAGCGAAGCAATTAGCACTCAGAATGCCTTCTTCCAAATCTTTAATCACCTCAAGATGCTAGGGAAGCAGATTGTGATTACCTCTGATCGCTGCCCTGCCGACCTTAAGGGAATGGAAGATCGTCTCTACACCCGACTCAAGTGGGGGATGACTGTGGAGATTGAGCGCCCCGATGCGCACTTGAGGAGAGAGATCCTCACTGCCAAGGTGAAGGAGGCGGGGGTCAACATTTCGGAGCAAGTCTTCAATTTTATTGTGAAGCATGCTAAGGATAATGTGCGTGACCTCGAGGGAGCCCTCACCTCCCTGATGGCGAATGCTATCTACTGCAATGAGGAGATCTCTATGGAACTGGCTGAGAAAGTGCTATCGCAAACTGTAGGGGTGGAAGAGCGCAAGATCAATGTGCCAGAAATATTAGAGGTGGTGAGCCGATACTATAATATAGAGGAGGCAGATATCGTTAGTCGCAAACGCAAGCGTGTCATCGTGCAGGCTCGGCAAGTGGTGATGTACCTCTCCAAAGAGCTGACCGAAGCCTCACTTGCTGCCATTGGAGCAGAGATGGGCGGTCGCGACCACTCCACAGTGATCTATGCCGACCGAGCTATTCGTGACCTCCTCGACACCGACACTAAGTTCCAAGCTGAGTTAAAGGAAATCCGAGACCTGCTAGAGGTATAGCCTCTTTCCATCTTAAGGTTTCCCCAAATCATAACGCATCCTTCCCCAGGGTGCGTTTTTGTGTGCTAGCCCAGTGAGTGGATCTTATCGGATAAGTCGAGTAGTTGCGTCATTGCTCCGACTTGCCCGCCCCGTCCGACTTGTCCGACCTGTCCGATAAGGTAGCTTTATTCGGTTATTCAAACGCAACTGCTGTAGCCACTAGGGACATATATGAGATAGATTAATATAATTTGGTTATATTTGCCAACTGAATACCTATCTCACGATATTTTGGATTATTTGGCATACAAGAGATTAGGTATCAGCTGGAACGGATATAGATAAATCAATTAAATATAACGAATAACAGATGCAAAACAAAGGTTTAGTGAAATGGACTGCCATTGCTCTTATCGTAATTTGTGCCTACTACCTCTCTTTCTCGGTAGTATCCAATTACTACGAAAATAAGGCAAAGGCTTATGCGCAGGGAGATGCACAGAAGCAGGAGCACTACATTGACTCTCTTTCAATGCAGAAAGTGTGGCTAGGGCATACCCTCAAGGATGTCCGTGAGCGTGAGCTTGGTTTGGGTCTCGACCTTAAGGGTGGTATGACCGTGATCCTAGAGCTCAATACCTCCGATGTGCTTGAGACCCTCTCCGACAATAGCCAAGACCCTACTTTTAGGGCGGCATTGGAAGCTGCTCAGGCAAAGCAAGAGCGTAGTCAAAAGGATTTTATCACGCTATTTACAGAGGAGTTTCATAACATTGACCCAGGAGCTCGCCTCTCCGCGATCTTCGGTACCTCTGCTCTTAGAGAGAAGATAAGCACCAGTAGCACCGATGCCGAGGTGATCAAGGTACTTCGCTCTGAGCTTCAGACAGCGATTGATAGCTCCTACAAGGTACTTCGTAATCGTATCGACCGCTTCGGTGTGGTAGCCCCTAATATCCAAAGACTGGAGGGTGGCGACCGTATCCTAGTAGAGCTGCCAGGTGTTAAGGAGCCTGAGCGTGTGCGTAAGCTCCTACAAGGCAGTGCCAACCTGGAGTTTTGGGAGTGCTACCTACTTCCAGAGATTTGGTCGGATCTACAGCGTGCTGATGAGGTGATCCAGAGACTTAATAGCCACAGCCAATCTACCGAGACGGAGGTGGCCAATGCTGAGGAGATCGAAGGCGATTCACTAGCTTCTGATAGCATCAATAACGATGACCAATTGGCTGCTCTTGCTGGAACTACAGCTACTAACGAGCCACAGGCTACTGAGGGTAAGCAGATCACATCTCTATTTAGTCTGCTTCAGCCCAACCTTTATGAGGGCGGACAGCTAGCACCTACTGCTATCGTAGGTATGGCACACGCTTCTGACCGTGATCGGATTGACTCTCTCCTCAACCTCCCACAGGTGAAGGAGGTACTTCCACGCAACCTACAGCTAAAGTGGGGTGTTAAGGAGGTACAGGAGGGCTCTAAGGTATTCCAGCTATTCGCTATTAAGAGCACTCGCCGCGATGGTATGCCAGCCTTAGGTGGTGATGTGGTGAACAACGCCAGCAGTGTGATCGAGAATCAAATGGGTCGCCAGGAGCCAGCCGTCTCTATGACGATGAACTCCGATGGTGCTAGAGAGTGGGCAAGAATTACCAAGGAGAATATTGGACGTCCTATCGCTATTGTGCTAGATGACGTTGTCTACTCTGCTCCAAATGTCAATACAGAGATCCCTAATGGTCAGTCACAGATCACAGGACACTTTACAGTAGATGAGGCGGATGACTTGGCAAATACCCTTAATTCGGGTAAGATGGCAGCCTCTATCCGTATCGTTCAGGAGGACGTAGTAGGCCCTTCGCTAGGTCAGGAGGCTATTAAGGCAGGATTTATCAGCTTCGTGGTGGCACTGATTCTGCTGATGATTTATATGTGTCTGATGTATGGACTATTGCCAGGCTTGGTAGTAGACGTGGCACTCTTTGTCAACTTCTTCCTCACCATCGGTATCCTCGCTTCGCTTCATGCGGTGCTTACCTTGGCGGGAATTGCAGGTATGGTGCTGACCCTGGGTATGGCAGTGGATGCCAACGTGCTGATCTTTGAGCGTATCAAGGAGGAGCTTGCATCGGGCAAGAGCATGAGCAAGGCCATCGAAGATGGTTATGGCAATGCCTTCTCAGCCATTATCGACTCCAACGTTACTACGATCCTCACTGGTATCATCCTCTACTACTTTGGTTCGGGACCTATCCGTGGATTTGCTACCACGCTGATCGTGGGACTTATCTGTTCGTTCCTAACCGCTGTATTCCTCACCCGTATCTTCTTTGAGAGAAGAGCGCAGAAGGGCAAGATGGAGAATGTGACCTTTACCACTGGTATCTCACGCAACTTCCTTACCAATCCTAAGTTTGACTTTATTGGCAAGAAGGCGACTGGTCTAGGTATAGCAGCTGCTATCCTAGTAGCTGGAGGTATTGCCCTTGGTGTATGGGGATTGAATACTGGTATCGACTTTACCGGTGGTCGTAACTACATTGTGAAGTTTGACCAACCAGTTACTACGAGCGAGGTGGCTTCGCTCCTCAATGATAACCTTGATGGCCACGTAGGGGTAATTAAGATCTCTACCGACGACCAGGTGCGTATCTCTACCAACTATAAGATTGATACCAACACCCCTGAGGTAGATACAGAAGTGGAGACACTTATCTATGAAGGACTCAAGCCACTACTTGGTGATGGGGTGACTATGGATCAATTCACAAAGCACTACATCCAGAGCTCACAGAAGGTAGGTGCCAGCATGGCTGATGATATCAAGACAGGTGCACTCATCGCAGTGATCTTCTCGCTGATTGTGATGGCACTCTATATCTTGATCCGATTTAGAGATATTGCATTCTCTATCGGTGCATTTGCCTCCGTTACCTTTACCACTCTTTCCATTATTGCATTCTATGCTTTGCTATGGAAGGTGATGCCATTCTCTATGGAGGTCGATCAAACGTTTATTGCGGCAGTGCTTGCAATTATAGGTTACTCTATCAATGATACTATTGTGGTCTTTGACCGTATCAGAGAGTATCTCCGTATGTACCCCAATAGAGAGCGTAAGGAGCTCTTCAATTATGCACTCAATAGCACCCTTTCACGTACGTTCAATACCAGTATCAGTACGTTGCTAGTGGTACTTATCATATTCCTATTCGGTGGGGCGAGCATCCAGAGCTTTACCTTTGCGATGCTACTCGGTATCATCTTCGGTACCTTTGCCACCCTATTTGTGGCTACACCGATTGCACATATGATTAATAATAAGAAGTTTGAGAAGGCTAATAAATAAGCCCCATCACTTCTAAATCAAATAGACGAGGTCGGCTAGACGAGTACTACTCCCTAGCCGACCTCATTTTGTGGAGACGAGCAGTTATATTCTCTCTTTTTAGTATATTGCAGGGTGAAGCTATGATGAGACTGTTGCACGAAGGCGATCTGCTGCGTTGCTCTCGGAATTCGGGCTAGGTCACGTACGTGAGTACGCTCCCTTCGCCCTCATCCTCAGCGCCTTGCATCTCATCCTTCGTGCAAAGTCTCAGCACATTTGCTTCAAATGTGTGAGAATGGCACTTCGTGCAACATTCTCATGATAGCAAACTATCAATCTATTGTAATTATGAAGCACTTAAGATTACTCTCTTCTCTACTTGTCTCATTTCTTTTCGTATCATGTGAGTACAATACAGAGGTACGAAAGGTGGCTGAGGATTTCTTCGATGCTCTAAAGGTAGGGGATGTTACTAAAATGATTGAATTATATCCAGAGGTGAGTGAGCTCGGCTCTGCTTATCCATCAGTCGGTATTTCAATCAAGAAAATTAACCAGTTGCCAGATAGCACCTATGAAGTAGTATTGTTAAATACGTATGCTAATCGTATGGGTGCGACAAGAGATATTGAGACAAGACTATTTATCCAGCCACATAATCCAGATGCTCCCGAAGAGGGGTATTATGTTTATGACTCGCAAGGTCTATTTTTTCCAGAAGCGGACCCTGCTTATGAATTCGCCAAGAGGCGGGGTTACTTCTCTGGGATAGATCATACCGATCTGAATATTGCTCGCAGGCTAAGTCAAGCTCGTATAGACTTTAAAGAGCATATCAATAAGCTTGCCAATTATTTGCGTGAAAACGTTGTCGCAGATTGGAATTGGGATAACTCTTTTGGACTTGGCTCAGGCAGTGGCGTTATAACGAATAACACCAAGTTCACAATCCCTGATATTTCGTATGTAATTACTTATTACAAACGAGATGGCAAAGAGGTTACTAAGGATTCTGGTCGTTTATCCTTTGAGTTAAGGCCTTCAGGCACTGAATCATTTTCTTTCGTTACTAACCACATCGGAAACGCATCAAAAGCTGAAGTGACATTAAACTTCGACCAAGACTTCTTGATCACAACTGCTGCTAGATACGACTTCTAGAGCGCCTTAATAGCAGTCCAAAGCTTGAAACAAGCCCCCTCCATTCTAATTCAATAGAAGAGGTCGGCTAGGTGAGTACCACTCCCTGCCCGACCTCTTTTTGTTGTGATTGTTGCACAAAGTTGATCTGTTGTGCGATAGAAGATAAAGGCTTAGGAGGAGCCGATTTATAGTAGCTGTAACGTAGCATTTAGATACTATCCCTAAAAAGTGTGTAAGCCCCAATAATGCTATCT
>UMHQ01060011.1_pt1 | contig 24088 bp, 20 predicted proteins | sample 1965531 | NCBI WGS metagenome assembly UMHQ01 (sample SAMEA4836098, study PRJEB28245) | human gut metagenome | biome: gut microbiome; material: fecal sample | place: Denmark | collected 2008 | reverse complement strand
GGGTGGGTGCCCGTCGCGCGCCTTGCGCTGTCTATGCGCGGGTGCGAATCGTCGGCCGCTAGTTGACGCTCACGCCGCCATCGACCTTGACGCAGGCGCCCGTCATGAACGAAGCCTCGTCGCTGGCGACGAACAGCACGGCCGCCGCGAGCTCCTCGGGCTTGCCCATGCGAATCTCCTTGTCGAGGCCTGCCATGGAGCGGCCCATGCCGAACTGGTTGATGCCGGCGTCGGCCATCATGGAGCCGCTGATCTCGGTCTCGACGCCGCCGGGGCAGATGGCGTTGCAGCGGATGCCCTCGTGCGCGTACATGTAGCCGGTGTTCTCGGTCATGCCCACGAGCGCGTGCTTGGAGGCCGTGTAGGCCGCGCCGGCGCGGCCGCCGTTCGTGCCGCCGATGGAGGCGACGTTGACGATGTTGCCGCGGCTCTCTTGGCCGAGCATCACCTGGACGGCCTTGCGCATGGCGTACATGGGGCCCTTGACGTTGACGGCGAAGACCTTGTCCCAGCGCTCGTCGGAGATGTCGCCGATGGCCTCGAAGCCATCCATGATACCGGCGTTGTTCACGAGAATGTCGAGCTTGCCGCACTGCTCCACGGCGTAGTCGATCATGCCGTCGTTGGCCTCGCGGCTCGAGACGTCGCCCACGTAGGGCAGAATCTTGCCAGGCAGGCCGTCTGCCTGGGCCTGGGCGGCAAGCTCGGCGAGGCGCTCCTCGCGTCGGGCCACGGCCACGACCGTGGCGCCCTCCTTGGCGAAGTCATAGGCGATCTGACGGCCCATGCCCGAGCTGGCACCGGTGACGACGACGCTCTTTCCCTCAAAACGCATAGTAAGTTCCTTTCACTGTTAGGAAACGCAATGAGCTCAAGTTTGATGCGTCAGGCGTGCCGGCCCGTTGCGAGTCTGGCAAAAGGCCGCTGGCGTCTGCTGAGCGGCGCGAGCGCTCGCTCGTAGATTGTGCTAATCGCACCTAATTATCAGCCGCGATCGCCGGATTAAGGTGCGTTTGGCACAATCTGCCGGTCTCGTGCCACGGGAACCCGTCCCCGATGGCACGGTGCGCATATACGAACCTCGCGCGCGTGCGGCGCCGTCCGTATGTTGGCCTCAACGATGGCCGCGGCAGGTGGGAGGCGTGCGATGAGGAAACGGCATATGGGCGGAATACTGATGACGCTGGTGGCGCTCTCGCTATGCCTTGCGGGCTGCGGCGCGGCAAAGACCGCGACCACCATGGCGCCCATCACTCGTCAGCAGACGCGTACAGATCCCGACTCCGAGTACACGGTCGTGCCCTCCGCGGCGGCGTCTGTTCGCCTCGAGACGTACGAGTGCGCCGACTTTTCCATGACGATCCCGTCCGGCTGGCAGGTGGAGACGGGTGGCTCGGGCATGTTCTACAGCATCCGCGTCTATGACCCGTCCGAGCCCCTCAACCAGATGTTCGTGCTCAACAAGGCAGACCTGCTCCTCCATGGCGAGGACGGAAAGCAGGCATGGCAGTCGCTCGCTGACGTGGGGGAGAGCTCGGCTGCCATCTTTGCGGCCGCTCCCGTGCTCTACAACCCCTCGACTGAGGGCTTCTTCCAGCAGTTCTCGGAGTATGCGAGCTTTGCCTCGGCCGTGGAGTCCTCCTATGCCGGCTTCGAGTTCCCTGCGTTCGACGCATTCTCCGTGACCGAGAAGTTCCCCTCCACGAGCAGCCTCTCCTCGGTGGCGCTCGGTGACAACCTGCTGCGGGCGAGCTTCTCGGCAGGCGGGCGGGCCGGCGAGGGGATGTTCACGGCATCGGTTGTGGACTTCGGCAGCTTCGCGATAAGTGACGGGAGCGCGAGCGGCTATGCCCTCAACACGGTCGACGGCGGCTACTACTCGGCCTACAACATCGTGGCCGTCACGGCGGCCGAGGGTTCCCTCATCGACTGGGAGGGCGTGCTGACGGGCTGCATGGCCACGCTCGAGTTCTCGGACAGCTTTGTCTCGGCCACGAATCAGGCGAGCAACGGGCAGGTGGCGGCGTGTGCCAAAATCAGCCAGAACTTCAACGAGGCGATGGACGGCATCATGTCCTCGTGGGAGGCTCGCAGCACAAGCCAAGACATCATGAACCAGAAGCAAAGCGACGCCACGCTGGGATTCGAGCGCGTCTACAACACGGAGACGGGCGAGGTCTACCAGGCCACCAACGGCTTCACGGACACCTACGACGGCACCCTCCTCGCACCCGTGACCGATGACAGCATGTATGCCCAGCCCGTGGCGGGCCGAATCGAGCGCCTCGACTAGCTCGGGATTATTGCCCGCGGCCCTTCCTGAGCCCCGCCGTCGTCCCGTTAGGGGTATGCTCTCGGGACCATGACATGGGAGGGGGGTCGCGTGGCGGGTCGTTTGGGGTCGAGGTCGCTTGACGTCACCGAGGGAAGGATTGGCGCGCAGCTTCTGCTGCTGTGCGTGCCCGTGTTCTTCTCGTCCTTCTTCCAGGAGGCGTACTCGCTGGTAAACACCTTCGTGGTGGGCCAGTTTGCTGGCAAGGCGGCCCTTGGGGGCATCCAGGCCACCGCACCTCTGGTGGACCTTGCCGTGGGATTCTCGGTGGGCATGGGCACGGGGTTCTCCGTGGTGTGCAGCCAGTACTTTGGCGCGCACGACGATGAACGCCTGCGGGCGTCGGTGCACACGGCCATGACCATCGCCCTGGTGGGCGGCATCGCCGTCTCCGTGCTGGGGAGCCTTCTTGCGGGCCCCGTCCTGGCTCTCATGGGCACGCCGGGAGACCTCATGGACGAGTCTTTGGCCTTCGTGCGCATCTACTTTGGCGCCATGGTCTTCTCGATCGTCTACAACACGGGCTCGGCCGTGCAGCGCTCGGTGGGCGACACGCGCTCGCCCTCGATCATCGTGGCGTCCACCTGCGTCGTGAACATCGTGCTTGACCTCGTGTTTGTTGCGGGTCTCCACATGGAGGCGATGGGTGCGGGGCTTGCCACGGCGCTCTCGCTGGTATGGGGCTGCGTCGTCACGATCGTGCGGCTCACGCATGTCGACGGACCGTGGCGCCTCGAGGCGCGCAGGCTTGGCATCGACCCGGGCATCTGCCGTGCCATGCTTCGCACCGGGCTTCCGCTGGGGCTTCAGTCGTCGTGCTACTCGGTCTCCAACATCATCACGCAGTCGACCGTCAACTCGTTTGGCTCCACCGTGGTGACGGCGTTTGGGCTGTGCGGGCGTATCGACGCCATCGTGTGGATGGTCTCCGAGGCGCTTGGCGTGGCGGTGACCACCTTCAGCGCGCAGAACTTTGGCGCGAGAAACTATGAGCGCATGCGTCGGGGCCTCAGGACGGCGCTGTGCCTCACGGCCCTGGTGGTGGGGCCGCTGTCTGCGCTTTTGCTGGCAAACGTGCGGGCGCTCGCGGGCTTCTTCATCGACGACGCCCAGATCGCGGAGCTGACGGCCCAGGTCATGTGGTACATAGGCCCCTTCTACGTGGTCTACTCGCTCTACGACAACATCGCGGGCACCATCCGCGGGGCGGGGGAGAGCCTGCGCCCCATGCTCATCGTGCTCACGGGGTTGTGCCTTTTGCGCATCATCTGGCAGCTTGCCGTGGTGCCGCTTGACCACACGCTGCACATGGCGATGCTCAGCTATCCCATCACGTGGGTCACCACCGGCATCGCGTTCATCGTCTACTACCGCTTTGGCCACTGGATGAACCACGCGCGCGAGCGCGAGCAGGCGAACCTCTCGGCGTAAGGGCGCGGGCGGCGACATGCCAAAGGAACCCGTCCCCGATGGCAGGGGCGCGGGCGGCGACGTGCCAAACGAACCCGTCCCCGATGGCGTATGGCGGGCACCTATGTGGTGTTCGCGCTGGGTCAGGGCCTCATGTACGGCACGAACATGACGTGCGCACTGGGCTTCTTGCCGCCGGGCGTCAAGGCTGACGGCAACGCCATGTTCACGACGCTGCAGCAGCTCTCTGGCGCCGTGGGCACGAGCGTCACGGCGGCCGTGGTCAACGCCGCCCAGGCGGGCGCGGCCGCAGACGGGATGGCCGCCGCCACCCTGGCCGGTACGCAGGCGGCGCTCGTGGTTCTCGTGGCTGCCGTTGCCGTGGCGCTTGCGTGCGCGGTGCTCGAGACGGGGCTGGCTGTGAGGCGAGGCTAGGGACGATGCCTGCGGTGCGATGGCCCCGGCGCGTTGGCCCCGCAGCCATTGGCTAGCCGCGCTTCGACCCCTGTCGGCGGATGCCGCCCTTGTGGCCGCATGCCTTGTTGGGGCCGATGCCCGCGCCGCGGGCCGGGCCGCCGAACGCCTGGCGCCCGCGCTGCTGCTTGGGCGGCAGCGGCAGGTTGTTGCGGTGCTTCTCGGGTGGCTTCTGCATGCATGGCTCGCTTTCTTCTCGCCACTACGGTAGCGCTTATCGGCTCGGAGGACCCTGACGAGCGATCTACCGAAGATGGTCACGCTGATATGGTCACGAAGTTCGTTTGGGAACGACTTTGCCCGAACTTAGCGGACATTGCCGATGTCGCACAACGCGTTTACCAGGCACTTTACATTTATGACTACTCGTGCACCTTGGAGATAGCGCGAGAATTCGTTCCCAAACGAACTTCGTGACCGAAAATCAGTGCCCTTCTCCGGTAGCGCGTCTGCGCCTCTGGTGACAATGGTGCCGGGGTCAACTGTCACCGTCGCCCCGAGAGCGCACCGTGCTAGAATCACGGACGACAGAAACGGGAGCTGGCGCACGCCGGCTGAGAGAGGCTCCATTGCGGGCCTGACCGTTCACCTGATCTGGGTAATGCCAGCGTAGGGAACCTATAGGTACGTATGTACGAGGCTCCCGCATGTGCGAGGGCCTTTTTTTGGTTCTCGCGGAAAGCGAGGAATGCATGGAGTGCAGTGTGGCCATCCAAGTCCTGCCGATGGACTCGGCAAGTGACGAGGAGACAATCCGCGTCGTGGACGCCGTGATCGCAGAGATCCAGAAGTACGACGTCAACCCCTACGTGGGCCCGTTCGAGACCGCCATCGAGGGCGACTACGACACGTGCATGGAGGTCCTCAAGAAGTGCCAGCTCGTGGCCGCCGAGGCAGGCTGTGGCCAGGTCATGACCTACGCCAAGATCAACTACAAGCCCAACGGTGCCGTGCTCTCTACCGAGAAGAAGGTTGGCAAGTACCACCAGGGGGAGAACTAGCCCCATGGCTGCGCGCGCCAAGAAGAACCGGGCCCGCTGGGTGGCACCCACCGTCACCGTTGTGGGGCTGCTCGTCATCTGGCAGCTCGTCTGCACGGCGGGACTCGTGCCCACCTACCTTCTGCCGAGCCCCGTCCAGGTGGTCGAGGCGCTCGTGGGAGACCTGCCTCTGCTCGTGAGCCACTCGGGCACCACGATCGCCGAGGCGATTCTGGGACTTGTGCTGGGCGTCGCCGTGGGCTTCGTCGTGGCCGTGCTCATGGACCGCTTCGAGGTGGTCTACCGCGCGCTCGACCCCATTGTCACCGTGTCGCAGACCATCCCCACCGTGGCCATCGCCCCGCTTCTCGTGCTGTGGTTTGGCTATGGCCTCATGCCAAAGGTGCTGCTTGTGGTGCTGGGAACGTTCTTCCCAATCACGGTGTCGCTTGCGAGCGGCTTTAGGAGCGTGGACCCGGACGCCATCGACCTCATGCGCACGATGCGCGCGAGCCGCCGCCAGATCTTCTGGATCGCCAAGCTGCCCGCGGCCATGAGCGAGTTCTTCGCGGGCCTGCGCATCAGCGCCACCTATGCCGTCGTGGGTGCCGTGGTCTCCGAGTGGCTCGGCGGCTTCGTGGGCCTGGGCGTCTACATGACGCGCGTGCGCAAGTCCTACTCCTACGACAAGATGTTTGCCGTCATTCTCATCATATCGGCGCTCTCCCTGGCGCTCATGGCGCTCGTGAGCCTGCTGCGCCGCGTCTCCATGCCCTGGGAGAGGGCGGAAAGAAAGGACCAAGACCAATGAGCAAGTCAATCTCTCGCCGTTCGTTCGTCGCCGGCGCGGCCGCTGCCGCCGTCACGTGCGGCCTGGCCGCCTGCGGTGGCTCGGGTGCTGCCGCCACGACCGAGGCCGCTTCCGCGGCTGCCGCCTCCGGTGACGCCACGAAGCTCACCTTCGTGCTCGACTACACGCCCAACACCAACCACTCCGGCGTCTACGTGGCCATCGCCAAGGGCTACTACGCCGACGAGAACCTCGACGTCGAGGTCGTGCAGCCGCCCGAGGACGGCGCCGACGCCCTCGTGGGCACCGGCAAGGCCCAGGTGGGTATGGGCTACCAGGACGTCATGGCCAACTACCTCGGCTCCGACGACAAGCTGCCCGTCACGGCCATCGCCGCGACCATCCAGCACAACACCTCGGGCATCATGAGCCGCGCCGGCGAGGGCATCGACCGCCCCCGCGGCATGGAGGGCAAGCGCTATGGCACCTGGGACCAGGACGTCGAGAAGGCCATCGTCAAGAGTGTCGTCGAGACCGACGGCGGCGACTTCTCCAAGGTCGAGCTCGTGCCGTCCGGCGACGAGGTCAGCGGCCTGAAGTCCAACCAGTTCGACTGCGTCTGGGGCTATGAGGCCTGGGGCCTGCAGAACGCCAAGATCCAGGGCCTGGACTGCGACTACTGGTCCTTCCGCAGCATCGACTCGGCGTTCGACTACTACACGCCCGTCATCATCGCCAACGATGACTTCCTCAAGGACAGCCCCGATATCGCCAAGGCGTTCCTGCGCGCCACGAAGAAGGGCTACGAGTTCTGCGTCGAGAACCCCGACGAGGCCGCCCAGATCCTGTGCGACGCCGCGCCCGAGACGGACGCCGAGCTCGCGAAGGCCAGCGCCGAGTACCTCGCCGACCAGTACACGGCCGATGCCTCCAGCTGGGGCATCATCGACCCCGACCGCTGGGCCGCGTTCTACACGTGGATGAACGACAACCAGCTCACGCCCGTCGCGCTCGACGTCAACGGCGGCTTCTCCATGGACTACCTGGAGCAGTAGGGATGACGGACGTGTCTGACAGCTCGCGCGCAGGCGGCGCGGCGGCGGGCGTGGGCCCGGTGCCCGCCCTGAAGGTGCGAAACCTCACGCTTGCCTGGGAGGGCTCCGAGACGCCTACGGTGAGAGACGTTTCCCTTGCCGTGGCGCCGGGCGAGATGGTGTGCCTTGTGGGCCGCTCCGGCTGCGGAAAGTCCACGCTGTTCCATGGCATGGCCGGCCTCACAAGGCCCGTCTCGGGAAGCGTCTTGCTGCATGGCGAGGACGTCACGGGCAAGCCCGGGCGCATCTCCTACATGTTGCAGAAGGATCTGCTGCTGCCCCAGCGCACGATCATGGCCAACGCGTGCCTTCCGCTGACGCTTGCCGGCACGTCTCGCGCCGAGGCCCGCGCCAAGGCCGAGCCGCTGTTCGAGCGCTTTGGCCTGGACGGCACGCAGGGAAGCTACCCCAGCGAGCTGTCGGGCGGCATGCGCCAGCGCGCGGCGCTTCTGCGCACGTACCTCATGGACAACGACGTCGTGCTCATGGACGAGCCGTTCAGCGCCCTGGACGCCCTCACGCGCCAGGACATGCGCTCGTGGTTCCTCTCGCTCGTGAGCGACCTGGGGATGTCGTGCGTGCTCGTGACGCACGACGTGGACGAGGCGGTCGAGATGGCCGACCGCATCCTCGTCATGAGCGGCAACCCCACGGCTGGCGTCCCGAGCGGCATCGTGGGCGAGGTCCGCATCGACTGCGCCCGCAGTGGGCGCGCGGACTGGCTGCTCACGCCCGCCTCGCTCGAGGCCAAGCGCGAGGTGCTGCTGCTGTTGGGCTAGAAACGGGAGGGGTGCCGCAAGCTGCTTGCGACACCCCTCTTTTGTGTATCTTGTGCCTGCGCTACTCCACGCGGAAGTCGGCCGGGAAGCTGACGTTTGCTTGGTTGCGGATCTCGTCGCAGATGGCGAGCGAGCCGAGCGTGACGTCGCAGAAGCTCGACTCGGCGCCGCGGGCGTCCATGCTGGCGCCCCACAGCGTGTCGAGGCGCTCGCCACGCACGATGCTCACGAAGTCGCGGACCTCGAAGACCATGTTGTTGTTGCACGGTGCGATGGGCAGCTCCTCGACCACGCTGCCCACGCTGTTCGTCTTCGTGGTGGCGGAACCGCGCACGGCCTGGCCGCGTACCATGAGGCTCGCGGCCTGCGGCACGCTCATGGCATCGAGCGACAGGGTGCCCAGGTCGCCCTCGATCTGGCAGGGGAGCAGGTCGGTGGAGATCTTGGAATAGGCGAGCTCGACGACGAGGCCGGGCGTTCCCGAGCGGCGGCCGTACGTGCACAGCACCGATCCGGCCCCGTCGATGACGCCGCCGGTGGACTCGGTGTGGGCGTCGGAGATGAGCGTGGGCGCCGCGACGATGCGCTCGGGCACGCCAAAGAGCGCCACCATGGGCTCGATGCAGTAGACGCCCAGGTCCATGAGGGCACCGGAGGCCATTCTCGCGTCGAAGATGTTCGTGTGGCGGCCGGCCTTCACGTCGTCATAGCGCGAGGAGTACTTGCCAAAGCGGAACGTCGCACGGCGAAGGCGGCCCAGGCGCGGCAGCTCTCGCCAGATCTGGGCCCAGGCCGGGTCGTGGACGGGGCGCATGGCCTCGAGCGCCACGACGTGGTGTAACTCGGCGGCCGCGTAGAGCGACTGCGCCTCGTAGCGGTTGGAGCACAGGGGCTTCTCGACCAGGACGTGCTTGTCGCCGCGCACGCAGGCGAGCGCCTGCTCGTAGTGGCAGGCGTTGGGCGTGGCGATGTAGACGGCGTCGACGTCCGGGCAGTTGGCGAGCTGCTCGAGCGAGGTGAACGGGCGGCTGCCGCCGTGCTTCTCGGTGAACTCGCGGGCGCTCACGGGGTTTCTCGACAGCGTGCCCACGTACTCGATGCCCTCGACCTGCTTGACGGCCGCGATGAGGTCGTCGCTGATCATGGACGTGCCGATGGTTGCGAGTCGAATGCTGTCTGCCATGCTGTGCTCCCGTGACGAGGATTGTGCTCACTGTGTGCGATTCTATGGTCGATTGGCCGCGTGAGCAGCGGCTTATTTGCGAACGGCGGGTGCAGAAAAAATCTTGGATTGGGACTTGCGCGCGCGTGGGGCTTTCCGCTATAGTTCTTATTCGCTGACGCGCACAGCGCGGCGGCACTTGGAGTTGCCAGCTTAGCTCAGTTGGTAGAGCACCGCTCTCGTAAAGCGGGGGTCACCAGTTCAAGTCTGGTAGCTGGCTCCATCGAATGCTTCGGGCCGGGGACGGTTGTCCTCGGCCCGTTTTCGTTTGTGCGCCTGGTTTTGGGCGCCTGGGCGGCGACAGTTTGACCCCGTTCCCGACTGTCACCGCGACATTTGGGGACGGGGTCAAACTGTCACCATCGCGCTAGAATCGTCTCAGATGAATGGTTAAACAGTTAACTAAGGCTAACACTGGAGGAGTCCGTTCATGAGACTCGATGCGCTTGAGGTTGGCAAGGACGCCGTCGTGGCGTCTGTCGACGCGGATGACAAGGCGCTTCACCAGCACATTCTCGATATGGGGCTCACGCCTGGCACCGAGGTGACCATGGTGAAGTACGCCCCCATGGGAGACCCGCTCGAGATTCGCCTGCGCGGCTACGAGCTCACGCTGCGAAAGGCTGACGCCGCCCGCATCGAGCTCGCCGGCGTCCACGACACAGACGCCCGTCCGCGCGAGAACTCCCACGTGGCGCCCACGGCCCACCCGGCGCTGGGGGAGGGCACGCTGTCCCCGCGCGGCGGCGCGTCCCCCATCCCGGAGGGCAAGGAGCTCACCTTTGCGCTCGCCGGCAACCAGAACTGCGGCAAGACCACGCTGTTCAACCAGCTCACGGGCTCGAACCAGCACGTGGGCAACTTCCCTGGCGTCACGGTGGACCGGAAGGACGGCCAGATTCGTGGGCACGCCGAGGCCACGGTGACGGACCTGCCGGGCATCTACTCGCTGTCGCCCTACACAAGCGAGGAGGTCGTGAGCCGCAGGTTCATCCTGTACTCGGACCCCAACGCCATCATCAACATCGTCGACGCCACCAACATCGAGCGAAACCTCTACCTGACGCTTCAGCTCATGGAGCTCGACCGGCCCATGGTGCTTGCGCTCAACATGATGGACGAGGTCACGGCCAACGGCGGCACCATCGACGTCAACCTGCTCGAGGGGCTTCTCGGCATCCCGGTGGTGCCCATCTCCGCGGCCAAGGGCGAGGGCATCAGCGAGCTCGTGGAGCACGCCCTGCACGTGGCTCGCTACCAGGAGCGCCCGGGGCGCCTGGACTTCTGCGCGGCGGACGGCCCGGACGGCGGCGCCCTGCACCGCTGCATCCACGGCATCGCCCACCTCATCGAGGACCACGCCAAGCGCGCGAGCATCCCCGTGCGCTTCGCCTCCACCAAGCTCGTCGAGGGCGACGAGCTCGTCATCGAGGCGCTCGGGCTCGACAAGAACGAACTCGACGCCATCGAGCACATCATCACCCAGATGGAGGAGGAGGCGGGCACCGGCCGTCTCTCCGCCCTCGCCGACATGCGCTTCTCGTTCATCGGCGAGGTGTGCGACAAGTGCGTCGTGCGTCCCCACGAGAGCCGCGAGCACGCCCGCTCGGTGGCCATCGACCGCGTGCTGACGGGCCGTTACACGGCGGTGCCGGCGTTTATCGCGATCATGGGCCTGGTGTTCTGGCTCACGTTCGGCGTCATCGGCGCGTGGCTGCAGGGCCTCATGGAGCAGTTCGTCGACTGGGCCACGGCTGGCATTGACGCGGGCCTTGCGGCGTGGGGCGTGAACCCCGTGGTCCACTCGCTCGTCGTTGACGGCGTGTGCGCGGGCGTGGGGAGCGTGCTGTCGTTTCTGCCCATCATCGTCGTGCTGTTCCTGTTCCTGTCCATTCTCGAGGACTCGGGCTACATGGCGCGCGTGGCGTTCGTGATGGACAAGCTCCTGCGCCACTTTGGCCTGTCTGGCCGCAGCTTCGTGCCCATGCTCATTGGCTTTGGCTGCTCGGTGCCGGCCGTCATGGCCACGCGCACGCTGCCCTCCGAGCACGACCGCCGCATGACCGTCATGCTCACGCCGTTCATGAGCTGCTCGGCCAAGCTGCCCGTCTATGGCCTTTTGTGCTCGGCGTTCTTTGCCCGTGGCAGCGTGGTCGCCATGATCTCGCTGTACGTGCTTGGCATCCTTGTGGGCATGGTCGTGGCGCTCGTGCTGGGGCACACGGCGTTCAAGGGCGAGCCCGTGCCGTTCGTCATGGAGCTGCCTAACTACCGCATGCCCAGCGCCAAGACCACGCTGCTGCTTGCGTGGGACAAGGCGAAGGGCTTCATCACGAAGGCGTTCACGATCATCTTCGTGGCGAGCGTCGTGGTGTGGTTCCTCCAGACGTTTGATGTGCAGCTCAACGTCGTGACCGATCAGTCGAACTCGCTGCTCGCGCGCCTGGGCGGCCTCATCGCGCCGGTGTTCGCGCCGCTTGGCTTTGGCGACTGGCGTGCCGGCACGGCGCTCGTGTGCGGCCTCATCGCCAAGGAGAGCGTCATCTCCACGCTCACGGTGCTGCTCGGCTCCACGAGCGCCGCGGTGCTGCAGACGATGTTCACGCCGTTCACGGCCTTCGTGTTCCTCACGTTCGTGCTGCTGTACCCGCCGTGCGTGGCCGCCATCTCCACGGTGAAGTCCGAGCTGGGCGGCCGTTGGGCCGTGGCCGTCTTTGCCCTCCAGATTGGCGTGGCCTGGCTCGCGGCGTTTGTCGTCCACACGATCGGCCTGCTGCTGGGCCTGGCATGACATCCCGTCCCCATTGGCAGGGCAGCTGTTAGAATGGGCAACCGATTAACCGCTCAAGCACAGGAGAAGCCCATGGTACGTCCCGAGAGAATCGATTGCGTCCTGTTCGACTGCGATGGCGTCCTCATCGACTCGGAGCCCATCGCCGCACGCCGCAACGTGATCGTCTTTGGGCGCATGGGCATCCCCGCCACGTTCGAGGACTGCCTCACGATGTGCGGCCAGGACGGCAAGACCACCATCCCGGCCATCGGCGCCAAGTACGGCATCGACGTCACGGCAGAGGAGTTCTTCGCCGCCAAGGAGGAGTGCATCCGCGCCGGCGCCATCGAGGCCGTGAGCTACCGCATGCCCGAGGCGGACACCCTGCCCGGCATCCATGACGTGTTGCGCCGCCTGCGCGCGGCTGGCATCCTCACGGGGCTCGTCTCCACCACGGTGGCCTCGCACATCCTCGTGGGCCTTGACCGCTTCGAACTCGCCTCGCTGTTCGACTGCATCGTCACCGGCGACATGGTGGAGCGCCGCAAGCCCGACCCCATGCCCTACCAGACGGCCATGGAGTACCTGCACGTCGATCCCGCCCACACCGTCGTGGTGGAGGACTCGCCCGCGGGCATCAGGAGCGGCCTTGCCGCCGACTGCTACGTGCTGGGATTTCGCGGGTCCGAGACGGTGAAGCAGGACGTCTCCGCCGCCAACGAGGTGCTCGACAGCTACTTCGACTTCGACCTGGCCTAGCGCATGGGACACAGCGCTGCCGACGCCTCCGCGTCCCGTCCGGGGATGCGGGACCTTCTCGCGTCTCCCGGCTTCAACAAGCTGCTCATCGTGGCGTGCGCCCTGGCGTGGGGCTTCTCGTTCTTCGTCATGAAGGACGTCACGGCGCAGTTTCCCGTGTTCTGGCTGCTGCTCGTGCGCTTTGGGGTGTCGTCGGTCGTGATGCTCGCCGTATTCTGGCGTCGCATTCGCGAGAACCTCTCGGCGCCCGTGGTGCGCACGGGCGTGCTTCTCGGCGCGTTCTACGGCGTGGCCTACGTGCTGCAGACCTACGGCATCGTCTACACCACGCCGGGCAAGAACGCGTTTCTCACGGGTGTTTACTGCGTGCTCGTGCCGCTGTGCTCGTGGCTGCTCGGCCACGGGGCGCCGCGGCGCATGAGCGTCATCGCCGCGCTCGTGAGCCTGGTGGGCGCGGGCCTCGTCGTGCTGGACAATGGCCTGCCGCTCAACGTGGGCGACGCGCTCACGCTCGCGGGGTCCGTGTTCTACGCGCTCGAGATGGTCGTCGTGGCCCACGAGGGCCGCGGCCGCGACGTCTGGGCGCTGACGTTTTGGCAGTTCGTGACCATCGCCGCGATCGTGGGCGTGGGACACGCGCTCGTGGAGGCGGCGCCCACGGCCGAGGCGTTCACGGCCGACAACGTGTGCGCGCTCGCGTTTCTCGCGATCGTGTGCTCGTTTGGGTGTCTGGCCGTGCTCAACTACGCGCTCACGAAGGTGGACCCCACGAGCGGCTCGCTGCTGTCGTCGCTCGAGAGCCCCAGCGGCGTGGCGTTCTCCGTGGCGTTTGGCTACGAGACGCTCGCGCCGCGCCTGCTCGCGGGCTTTGCGCTCATCTTTGCCGGCATCGTCTTGTCCGAGGCGGGCGAGAAGATCGTGGCCGCGCTGCCGGGCGGGCGTCGCTAGCTCTCGGAGAGCACTATGTTCGAAATACCGAGGCTGTATCGCGACTTCTCGAGTAGAGGCGGTGCGTGCCTCCGTAAAGTCCCTGGTAGAGGGCTTGCGTTGATTCAGGCTACTTTAGGTGGCCTGGTTTATCCTCGGAATTTCGTCAATATGCTGCCAAGCGAATGAAAAATGGGCCCGGGGGAGTCGCTCCCTCGGGCCCGTCTGCGTGTCGATCGCGAGTTGCGGGCGCTAGGCCAGCTCGCGGGCCAGGCCGAGAAGCTCGTCGACGTCTGCGCCCGTCGTGGCCCAGGAGCAGACGAAGCGGATGACGCGCTGTCCGTCCTCAAGCACGTAGAACGTCTCGCAGCCGGCTTCCTCGGCAAAGCGCGCCTCCTGGGCCTCGCTCACCGTGACGAAGACCTGGTTGCTCGTGGAGTTGCCGTACAGCTCAAAGCCGGCCGCCGCGAGGCCCTCGCGCAGGCGCGTGGCGCACTCGTTGGCGTGTGCGGCGAGCTGCCAGTAGAGCGCCTGGCCGTCGCCATCGCCGTCCGCAAAGGCCGCCTCGAACTGGGCGCCGAGCAAGAAACCCTTCGCGAGAAGGCCGCCGCGCTCCTTCTGCAGGTAGGGGAACGCCTCGCGCAGGCGCTGCGCGTGCTCGCCGTGACCGCAGATGACGATGGCCTCGCCCATGAGCATGCCGTTCTTGGTGCCGCCGATGTAGAACGCGTCCACGCGGCTTGCGATGTGCTCGAGCGTAAGGTCGTTGCCAGGCGCCGTGAGCGCGCTGCCCAGGCGCGCCCCGTCCAAGAAGATGCCCAGGTCGTGGCCGTGCGCCCAGTCGCAGATGGCGTCAAAGCGCTCGCGGCTCCACACGCCGCCCAGCTCGGTGGTGTCGGTGATGTAGATGGCGCCCGGGCGCGTCATGTGGCGGCCCGTGCCCATCTGGAACTGGTAGACGCGCTCGGCGGCCTCCGGCGTGAGGAAGCCGTCCGCGTCGTCGGTGGGCAGCGACGTGCGGCCGCATGCGGCCAACGCGCCAGTCTCGTGCACGACGATGTGGGCGTCTCGCGTGCAGATGGCGCCCTCCCAGTCGCGCAGCATGCCAGACAGGCAGATGACGTTGGCGCTCGTGCCGCCGATGCAGAACTCGACCATGGCGTCTGGGCAGCCGCAGGCCTCGCGGATGAGCTCGCGGGCGTGCTCGCAGTGGGCATCGCCCTCCGTGTAGCCAACGCTCTGCTCGCCGCCGCACGCGGCGACGGCGTCCATGATCTGGGGCGCGGCGCCCTCGGAGTAGTCGTTGCGGAACAGGTGCATGTGGGTCTCCTCACGTTGGCGTGCGTTTTCTCGAACGCCATGATAGCGCTGCCGCTCTGTGGCCACGTTCGAGCTGCCCGCGTTATACTCAACCAGTTACACAGCGAGTGAGAGGGATGCCACATGGCGAACAAGGCAGAGGGCACCGAGGACCTGTTTGGCGCGCGCATGCGTGCCTGGGAGCGCATGCAGGCCGTTGCGCGGCAGACGTTTGCGCCGTACGGCTTTGCGGCCATCGAGACACCGGCGATGGAGCAGGTCTCCACGTTCGTGCACGGTATCGGCGAGTCCACGGACGTGGTGCGCAAGGAGATGTTCCGCGTCTTCTCCGGCGCGCTGCTCGACCGCGTGTTCGCGGCCGGCTCCGATGCGGGCCTCAAGCCCAAGCAGCGCTTGGCCATGCGTCCCGAGGGTACGGCGGGTGTGGTGCGTGCCGCGGTGGAGAACAACTTCGTTCCGCAGGGCGGGGCCCCGGTGAAGCTGTGGTACGCCGAGCCGATGTTTCGCGGCGAGCGCCCGCAGAAGGGCCGCCTGCGCCAGTTCCACCAGGTGGGCGTCGAGTGGCTGGGCGCGCCCGACGCCGCGGCGGACGCCGAGTGCATCATCATCCTCATGGACTTCTACCGCGCCCTGGGCATCGACCCGGCCCACCTGCACCTGGCCATCAACTCCATGGGTGACGCCACGTGCCGCCCGGCCTATCGCGAGAAGGTCCGCCAGTTCATCCTCGACCACGCCGACGAGATGTGCGATGAGTGCCGCGAGCGCGCCGAGATAAACCCGCTGCGCGCCTTCGACTGTAAGAACGACCACTGCCGCGAGGTCATGGCCGCAGCCCCGCTGGCCTATGAGAACCTATGCGAGGAGTGCGCCACCCACTACGAGCAGGTCAAGCGCTACCTAGACGAGGCGGGCATCGCCTACGAGGAGGATCCCACGCTCGTGCGCGGCCTTGACTACTACACGCGCACGGTCTTCGAGGTTGACTACACGCCCGACCCGGCCATTGGCGCCATCGGTGGCGGCGGCCGCTACGACGGCCTCATGGAGCTCGAGGGCGGCAAGCCCACGCCGGGCATCGGCTTTGCCGTGGGCTTCGAGCGCATCATGCTCGCGCTGGAGGCGGAAGGCGTGAACCTGGGCGGCGAGGAGCCGGGCTGCGTCTACGTGGCCGGCACCGAGGCCGACCTGCGCCCGGCGGTCTTCTCGGCCACGCTGGCCCTTCGCCGCGCGGGCATCCGCACCGAGGCCGACTACCAGGGTCGCTCGCTCAAGGCCCAGTTCAAGCAGGCCGACAAGCACGGAGCCACGCTGTGCGTCGTCATCGGCCCGGACGAGGTGGCCGCACACAGCGCCACGATCCGCGACATGGGCACCCACGAGCAGGTGAGCGTGCCCATGGACGAGCTCGCCGCGCGCGTGGCCGAGCGCCTCGCCTAGCGTGGGGCCCAACAAGGGACACAACGCCGCCGGCGCCGCGGGGACCCACGAGGCTCCCGCCGCGCCGGCGGTCGTCTACGAGGACGAGTGGCTCCTCGCGGCCGACAAGCCCGCCGGTCTCATCGTCCACGGGGACGGCACGGGGACGGCGACGCTCACGGACGCCGTGCGGGCCCACCTCGAGCGCGGGGGCCGCGACGAGGCGGCCGCCCAGCTCCAGGCCGTGCAGCGCCTGGACGCCGACACAACCGGCCTTGTGCTCTTTTGCCTGGACAAGGCCGTGCAGCCCAGGCTGGACGCGCTCGTTGCCTCCCATGACGGCATCGAGAAGCGCTACCTGGCCATCGTGCGCGGCGAGGTGCCCGAGGGCCTGAGCGTGATAGACGCGGCCCTCGCCCGTGACCGCCATGACGCCCGTCGCATGCGCGTGGACGCTCGCGTGGGCAAGCCGAGCTGCACCCGCGTGCGCGTGCTTGACGTGGCAGGCCCTCGCCGTGCGCGCCTCTCGCTGCTCGAGCTCACACTCGAGACGGGCCGCAAGCACCAGATCCGCGTGCACCTCGCAAGCCTGGGCTATCCCATCCTGGGAGACGCCCTCTACGGCGTGCCGGCAGACCGCTCCGGCCGCGCCCCGCTCATGCTCCACGCCGCCTCCGAGGCGCTCGCGCATCCCGTCACGGGCAAGCGCCTTGAGCTTGCCGTTCCGTATCCCGAACGGTATTCCGTTTATTTTCCGCGCTAGTCTCCAGCTGCTAATATGTACATGACTGCCTAGGCATCTGCGCGCGAAGGTCCCTCGCTGCGCGGGCGCCGGGACAAGACGTGCGCGTCGCCGGGCATGGGGATGCCGGGCGCTGCGTGGCCCCATGGGGATGGGGCAACCTTCTAGGAGAGGACATCCATGTCTGGAACCATGCGTGGCGTGTACACGAACCTGACCGAGATCAGGCGTCGCGTCTTCGCCGAGGTCGCGAGGATCGCGTACGCCTCGGCCAACGAGAAGGGCGAAGCGTCCGTCGACGACACGGCCGCCCAGCTCCAGCAGCTTCCGTACGAGATCGTGCCCGGCGACGTGGCGACCTACCGCGAGTCGGTGTTTCTCGAGCGCGCCATCGTCCAGGAGCGCATCCGCCTGGCGATGGGCCTGCCGCTGCAGGACCTCGACCGCCCCGAGACCGTGACCGACGGCATCAAGAAGGCCGCCGTGCCGGAGACCTATTACGAGCCGCCGCTGGTCAACGTCATCAAGTTTGCCTGCAACGCCTGCGAGGACAACGTCTACCGCGTGATGCCCAACGCCTGCCAGGGCTGCCTGGCGCACCCCTGCCGAGAGATCTGCCCCAAGGGCGCCATCTCTTTCAAGGACAAGAAGGCGTTCATCGACCACGACAAGTGCATCAAGTGCGGCCGCTGCGCCAACGTGTGCCCTTACCACGCCATTCACCACCACGTGCGCCCCTGCGCCGACGCGTGCGGCATGCACGCGATTGGCTCTGACGAGCACGGCCGCGCAGAGATCGACTACGAGAAGTGCGTGAGCTGCGGCCAGTGCCTCGTGAACTGCCCGTTTGGTGCCATCGCCGACAAGAGCCAGATCTTCCAGACGATCATGGCCATCAACGCAGGTGACGAGGTCATCGCCGAGGTGGCGCCCGCCTTCGTGGGCCAGTTTGGCGGCAAGGGCAACGTCGACAAGCTGCGCGAGGCGTTCAAGGAACTGGGATTTGCCGGCATGGAGGAGGTTGCCCTGGGCGCCGACCTGTGCACGGTGGAGGAGGCCGAGGACTTCCTCGAGGAGGTGCCCGAGAAGATTCCGTTCATGGGCACGAGCTGCTGCCCGGCATGGTCGGTCATGGCCAAGAAGGAGTTCCCGGAGCACGCGGGCTGCATCTCCATGGCGCTCACGCCCATGACGCTCACGGCCAGGCTCATCCGCCGGCAGCATCCCAACGCCAAGATCGTGTTCGTGGGGCCGTGCTCGGCCAAGAAGCTCGAGGCCATGCGCAAGAGCGTCAAGAGCGAGGTCGACTTCGTGCTCACGTTCGAGGAGATGGCCGGCATGATGCAGGCCAAGGACATCGACTACACCAAGCTTGCCGGCGAGGGCGGCGACTTTGACGTGGCGAGCGCCGACGGCCGAGGCTTTGCCGTGGCCGGTGGCGTGGCCAACGCCGTGGTGAACGCGATCCACCGCCGCTACCCGGACCGTGAGGTCAACGTGGCCAATGCCGAGGGCCTCGACGAGTGCCGCAAGATGATGCGCATGGCCGTGAAGGGCAAGTACGACGGCTACCTGCTCGAGGGCATGGCGTGCCCGGGCGGCTGCGTGGCCGGCGCCGGCACGCTGCAGGCCGTGGCCAAGTCCGCGGGTGCGGTGAAGATGTACTCCAAGAAGAGCTCGCGCAAGAACGCCACCGAGAACGCCTACCGCATGCTCATCACCGAGCTTGAGCGCGACGAGGACGGCAAGCACGAGCAGGACCAGGTCGCCGAGACCAACGAGGCCCAGATGCCCAAGGAGTAGGCGCCAAAGGGACCAAAGGGGACGGGTTCGTTTGGTCCGCCCGCTTGGTCCGCCTAGACTCCGACTTCTAGGACGTTTTCTAGCAAGCCCCGCCCCTCGATGCGATTAGAGGGGCGGGGCTTTTTCGCTATCGCGGTGACGCTTGGGGACGGTGCCAAACTGTCACCGTCTGCCGGATTGCTGGCGCCTTACGCCTGCTCCAGCGCCTGGGCGATGTCGGCGATGAGGTCGTCGGTGCCCTCGAGACCGCAGCTCATGCGGACCATGGCCGGCGAGATGCCCGCTGCCACGAGCTCGTCGTCGGTCATCTGGCGGTGCGTGGAGCTCGCCGGGTGCAGGCAGCACGTGCGCGCATCGGCCACGTGGGTCTCGATCGCGGCGATCTTGAGCGCGGCCATGAAGCGCTCGGCCGCCTCGCGCCCGCCCGCGAGCTCGAACGACACGACGCCGCACGAGCCGTTCGGCAGGTACTTCTCGGCCAGCTCGTGGTAGGGGTCACCGGGCAGGCTCGGGTAGCGCACGCTCGCCACCTTGTCGCTTCCTTGCAAAAACTCGGCCACGGCCTGGCCGTTCTTGCAGTGCTGCGGCATGCGCACGTGCAGGCTCTCGAGGCCCAGGTTTAGGATGAAGGCGTTCTGCGGGCTCTGGATGGAGCCAAAGTCGCGCATGAGCTGCGACGTTGCCTTCGTGATGAACGCACCCTCGAGGCCGAACTTCTCGGCATAGACCACGCCGTGGTAGGAGTCATCGGGCGTGGTGAGGCCGGGGAAGAGGTCGGCGTGGGCCATCCAGTCGAACTTGCCCGAGTCAACGATGGCGCCGCCCACGCCCGCACCGTGGCCGTCCATGTACTTGGTGGTGGAGTGGGTCACGATGTCGGCGCCCCACTCGATGGGGCGGCAGTTCACCGGCGTGGGGAACGTGTTGTCCACGATGAGCGGCACGTTGTGCGCGTGCGCCGCCGCGGCGAAGCGCTCGATGTCGAGAACGGCCAGGGCGGGGTTGGCGATCGTCTCACCAAAGACGGCGCGCGTGTTGGGGCGGAAGGCCGCCTCGAGCTCTTCGTCGGTGCAGGTGGGCGAGACGAACGTGCTCTCGATGCCCATCTTGGCCATGGTGTGGGCGATGAGGTTGTACGTGCCTCCGTAGATGGCCGAGCTCGCCACGATGTGGCAGCCCGCCTCGCAGATGTTGAACAGGGCAAAGAAGTTCGCGGCCTGGCCGGAGCTCGTGAGCATGCCGGCCGTGCCGCCCTCGAGCTCGGCAATCTTGGCGGCTACGGCGTCGTTCGTGGGGTTCTGCAGACGCGTGTAGAAGTAGCCCGTCTCCTCGAGGTCGAACAGGCGGCCCATCTGCTCTGAGGTGTCGTACTTGAACGTGGTGCTTTGGATGATGGGGACCTGGCGCGGCTCCCCGTTGCCGGGGCGATAGCCGCCCTGGACGCAGGTGGTGTCGATGGACATGCGTGACCTCCGTGTGTGCGGAATTAGTTGCATGTCTCATGGTACGCCTTAATACCTACGGAAAATAGGATATTGCGGAGCGGCGGTGACAGCGGGGACGAGGTCGTTTTGTCACCGCGACGGCGAGACCGGTGACAGTTTGACCCCGTCCTCAAGTGTCACCGCAAGCTCAGCGGCGGTGGCACAGATCGCAGACGCCCCCGCCTCGCGCAGCTGCTCGGGTGTGCGGAAGCCCCAGCTCACGGACAGACAGGGGAGGCCAGCGGCTGCGGCCGTTGCCACGTCGACCTCGGAGTCCCCCACGTAGACGGCTGCCTCGCCGGCCGTGCCGCCCATCTCGGCCAACGCCACGTCCACCATGTCGCGCGCGGGCTTTTTGGCCACGCCGGGCCGCACGCCCACCACGGCGTCGAACGCGCCGGGGAAGTGGATGCCCACGAGCTCGTCCACCGCGTACTGCGTCTTGTTGGAGACCACGGCCACGCGCACGCCCTTCTCGCGCAGGTGCGCCACGAGCTCGCGGATGCCGGGGTAGGGGCGCGTGTGGTCGTTGCAGTGGCGGGCGTAGTGGTGGTCGAACTCGTCGTTGGCGGCGGCGATCGTGGCCTCGTCGGTACCTGCGGGGACGGCCCGCTCGATGAGGCGGCGGATGCCGTTGCCCACGAACGCGCGGGTCTCGGCAAACGTGCGCTCGGGCATGCCGAGTGCGGCGAGCGTGTGGTTGAGCGTGAGGTGCAGGTCCTCGAGCGTGTCGAGCAGCGTGCCGTCCAGGTCGAAGATCACGGTGTCGTACATGGGCGCTCCTTCTCGGTGACAACGGTGCCGGGGTCAGTTGCCACCATGGGACCAAACGAACCCGTCCCCAATGGTGCGTCCAATGGCGCCCCGTCCGACGTTGAGAGAAATGTAGTAACAATTAGCCGATTAAGGCTTGCCCTATGCTAGCTCATGTATTACGCGGAGGTTACGGCGAGTTCCGTCCCTCTTTCAGCTGCTATCATGTTGAGTGATGTGCTGAAAGCCTGATGAGGAGGTTCCCTTGACAGGAAAAGACACCAGCTCAGGACGAGACAAGCTACGCGCCGAGGCAAGCCTGGCCGCCGCGCGCACATTTGCCGGCGTGCAGCTGCCGGACAGTCTGCGAGACAACCTCGAGTTGTTCCTGCGCCTTCTGCGCGAGGTGCTCAGCGAGTATTCGCCCGAGCTCCGCTCCACGTTCGACGAGCTTCTCTCGGACCTCATCGCCGCCGATGAGCGCGGCGTCGTGAGCGCCACGGGCGCCTCCGAGGAGGACGAGAACTTCCGCCACGCCTACGAGCTCATGCGTGGCCTCACCGTCGAGCAGCAGACGATGGTCACGCGCGCCCTCACCACCTACTTCCACCTGGCGAACCTCTCCGAGGAGAACTTCCGCGTCCAGACGCTCCACGAGCGCGAGCGCGAGGTCTCCCTCGACTCCGAGACCGACGAGAGCAACGCGCTTGCCATGGCCTACCACCAGCTCGTGGAGGAGGCCGGCGAGGATCGCGCCAAGGAGCTTCTTGGGCGTCTCGAGTTCCACCCCGTCTTCACCGCGCACCCCACGGAGGCCCGCCGCAAGGCCGTCGAGGGCAAGATCCGCCGCATCGCGCGCCTTCTCGAGCAGCATCCGCGCCTGGGTGGCTCCGACCTCGCCGAGAACGAGCGCCACATGCTCCAGGAGATCGACGCGCTGCTGCGCACGAGTGCCATCGCCCTCAAGAAGCCCACGCCCGTCGAAGAGGCCGACACGATCATCGACATCTTCGACCACACGCTGTTCGACATGGTGCCGCAGGTCTACCGCCGCTTCGACGACTGGGTGCTCGGAGACGACGCCGGCCGCGTGGCCCCTGTCTGCCCGGCGTTCTTCCACCCCGGCTCCTGGATCGGCTCTGACCGCGACGGCAACCCCAACGTCACGGCCAAGGTGAGCCGTCAGGTCGCCGCCAAGTTCTTCACGCACATGGTGGCCACGCTCGAGGACAAGTGCCGCCGCGTGGGCCGCAACCTCACGCTCGACGTCGACCACACCAAGCCCTCCGCCGAGCTCGTGAACCTGTGGAACCACCAGGTGGAGATGAGCGAGAAGCTCACGGCCCGCGCCGAGCTCATCAGCGAGTCCGAGCTGCACCGCGCCGTCATGCTCGTCATGGCGGATCGCCTGAAGGCCACGATCGTGCGTAATTCCGATACGATGTACCGCTCCTGCGACGAGTTCCTCGAGGACCTGCGCATCCTCCAGCGCTCGCTCGTTGCCGGCGGCGCCACGCGTGCGGCCTACGGCCCCGTGCAGACGCTCATCTGGCAGACGGAGACATTTGGCTTCCACATGGTGGAGATGGAGTTCCGCCAGCACTCCATCGTGCACGGCCGCGCCCTGGCAGACATCAAGAAGCACGGCCGCAACGGCGAGCGCGGGCCTCTCGACCCCATGACGCGCGAGGTGCTCGACACCTTCCGCGCCCTGGGCTCCATCCAGAAGCGCTACGGCGTCAAGATGGCGCGCCGCTACATCATCTCGTTCACGAAGAGCGCCCAGAACGTCGCCGACGTCTACGAGCTCAACCGCCTGGCCTTCGCCCACGCCGAGGACGTGCCCACCATCGACGTCATCCCGCTGTTCGAGCAGCTCGAGGACCTCGAGAACTGCGTGGACGTGCTCGACGAGATGCTCAAGCTTCCCGACGTCCAGGCGCGCCTTGCGGCCACGAACCGCAAGATGGAGGTCATGCTCGGCTACTCTGACTCCTCGAAGGACGCCGGCCCCACCACCGCCACGCTCGCGCTGCACTCCGCGCAGGAGCGCATCGCCCAGTGGGCCAAGCGCAACGACATCGACCTCGTGCTCATGCACGGCCGCGGCGGCGCCGTGGGCCGTGGCGGCGGCCCGGCCAACCGTGCCGTGCTCGCCCAGCCCGCGGGCTCGGTCAACTGCTTCTTCAAGCTCACGGAGCAGGGCGAGGTCATCTTCGCCCGTTACGGCAACCCCGTGCTTGCCCAGCGCCACCTCGAGAGCGTTGCCGGCGCCACGCTGCTGCAGAGCGCGCCGTCCGTCGAGAAGACGAACACCGAGATGACCAAGAAGTACGCGGACATGGCCGCCGAGCTCTATGACGCAAGCCACGACCACTTCGTTGAGCTGCTGAACACGCCCGACTTCACGCCGTGGTTCTCCACGGTGACGCCGCTCGTGGAGATTGGCCTTCTGCCGATCGGCTCGCGCCCGGCCAAGCGCGGCCTAGGCGCCAAGTCGCTTGACGACCTGCGCACGATTCCGTGGGTGTTCAGCTGGAGCCAGGCGCGCATCAACCTCGCCGCGTGGTACGGCCTGGGCACGGCGTGCGAGAAGCTCGGAAACCTTGATCTTCTGCGCGCCGCCTACAAGGAGTGGCCGCTGTTCACGACGTTCATCGATAACATCGAGATGTCCATAGCCAAGACCGACGGACGCATCGCCCGCCACTACCTGGCTCTGGGCGATCGCGATGACCTCGCCAAGATGGTTATGGACGAGATGGCGCTCACGCGCAAGTGGACGCTTGCCATCGTGGGAGACGAGTGGCCGCTGCAGCACCGCCGCGTGCTTGGCCAGGCCATCCGCGTGCGCAACCCCTACGTGGACGCCCTGTCCATCTCGCAGGTGCGCGCCCTCACGGCCCTGCGCGAGCACGAGGCAGAGCTCACTGCCAAGGAGCGCGACGCTTACATCAAGCTCATCCTCTCCGCCGTCGCCGGAGTCTCCGCAGGACTCCAGAACACCGGGTGATGTTCAGGCTTTAG
>UMHQ01081929.1_pt1 | contig 24100 bp, 16 predicted proteins | sample 1965531 | NCBI WGS metagenome assembly UMHQ01 (sample SAMEA4836098, study PRJEB28245) | human gut metagenome | biome: gut microbiome; material: fecal sample | place: Denmark | collected 2008 | reverse complement strand
TCCTTGCAGCGCAGCTTGCCGTTGTAGTTGTAGCCCATGCTCAAGCCGTGCGCGCCGGTGTCGTGGATCACCAGCAGGTCGCCGATGGCGGTTTTGGGCAGCAGGCGGTCCACGGCGAATTTGTCGTTGTTTTCGCACAGGCTCCCCGTCACATCCACCAGCTGGTCATGCGGCAGGTACTCCTTGCCGGGAATGGTGATGTGGTGATACGCGCCGTACATGGCGGGGCGCATCAGGTCGCAGGCGCTGGCGTCCAGGCCCAGGTAGTGCTTGTGGATGCGCTTTTCGTTGATGATATGCGTCACCAGCCAGCCGTTGGGGCCGGTCATGTAGCGGCCCAGCTCGGTCTTGATGGCCACGCCGCGGATGCCGTTTTCGGTGAAGGCGCGGCGGTACTCGCGCGCCACGCCCTCGCCCACGGCGCGGATATCGGTTTCGGGCTGATCGGGCCGGTAGGGAATGCCGATGCCGCCCGACAGGTTGACAAAGGCCAGCGGCATGCCGCTCTCGTCCATCAGCTCGCGGCCGGTCTGAAACAGGAGCCTTGCCAGGGCGGGATAATAGGCGGGGTCGGTGGTATTGCTGCTGAGGAAGGCGTGCAGGCCGAAGCGCACGGCCCCCAGGTCCCTGAGGCGCAAAAGCGCCTCAGTGAGCTGCGGGCGCGTCATGCCGTACTTGGCGTCGCCGGGGTCGCCCATGATGGCGTTGCCGATGCGGAAGGTGCCGCCGGGATTGAAGCGCAGGCACACCGTTTCCGGCACGCCGCCGTTTTGCGCCAGCGTGTCCACATGGGTGATGTCGTCCAGGTTGATGTACGCGCCCAGCCGCCGGGCGAGGGCGAACTCGTCCCCGGTCACGTCGTTGGCGCTGAACATGATGTCCCCGCCCTGAAATCCGCAGGCGTCGGCCAGCATCAGCTCGGTGGCGCTGGCGCAGTCCACCCCGCAGCCCTCCTCCTTGAGGATGCGCAAAACGGCGGGGGTGGGCAGGGCCTTGACCGCAAAGTACTCGCGGAAATCCTCGATCTCGCCAAAGGCGTCCTTGAGCGCGCGCGCGGTCTGGCGAATGCCGCGCTCGCTATAGAGATGAAACGGCGTGGCAAACTGGCGCGCCGCCTCGAAAACCACCTGATCCTTCAGGGAAAAATTCGGCATGGAAACATCCTCCTCGCTGCGCCCGCGGCGCTATGGAAACGCAGCTATTGTAACACACCCCCGGCGCGAGGGCAACGGCAGATTTCGCCTGCCTCTGCGCTTTTTTTGGACAAAAACCCGCGCAGACACTGGCGCATTCGCGCCCTGTATGCTATGATATGCCATAGGATCAATCGGCGGAAGGAGAGAGTTCTCATGGAAACCAACAAGCGGCCCGACAGCATGGCGCGCATCAACACGCCGGAGCTGGCGCAGGCCTTTATCGACGAACAGGTGGCGGCCCTGCGCGCCCAGGTGGGCGACAAAAAGGTGCTCCTGGCCCTCAGCGGCGGGGTGGACAGCTCGGTGGTGGCGGCGCTGCTCATCCGCGCCATCGGCCGGCAGCTGGTGTGCGTGCACGTCAACCACGGCCTGATGCGCAAGGGAGAGAGCGAGCAGGTGGTGGAGGTGTTCCGCAACCAGCTGGGCGCCAACCTGATCTACGTGGACGCGGTGGACCGCTTCCTCACCCGCCTGGAGGGCGTGAGCGACCCGGAGCAGAAGCGCAAGATCATCGGCGCGGAGTTCATCCGCGTGTTCGAGGAGGAGGCCCGCAAGCTGGAGGGCATCGAGTTCCTGGCCCAGGGCACCATTTACCCCGACATCGTGGAAAGCCACGGCGTGAAGGCGCATCACAACGTGGGCGGTCTGCCCGACGACCTCAAATTCGATCTGGTCGAGCCGCTGCGCCTGCTCTTCAAGGACGAGGTGCGTCAGGTCGGCGCGGCCCTGGGCCTGCCGGACAGCATGGTGTACCGCCAGCCCTTCCCCGGCCCCGGCCTGGGCGTGCGCTGCCTGGGCGCCATCACCCGCGACCGCCTCGCCGCCCTGCGCGAGTCCGACGCCATCCTGCGCGAGGAATTTGACCGCGCGGGCCTGACCTCCCAGGTGTGGCAGTTCTTCACCATCGTGCCCGACATGCGCTCCACCGGCGTGCGCGATGGCGCGCGCGTATTCGACTGGCCGGTGATCATCCGCGCGGTCAACACCGTCGACGCCATGACCGCCACCGTGCCCGAGCTGCCCTGGGCGCTCCTCAAGCGCGTGACCGACCGCGTGCTCAGCGAGGTCCCCGGCGTGTGCCGCGTGCTGTACGATCTCAGCCCCAAGCCCGTGGGGACGATTGAGTGGGAGTGATGACTCTCGGCTGAGATGTGCTTAAAAAGCCAGTATTTATGCGGGTTTGCGGGGATAGCTTGAATCGTCGATTCGTTTTTGCAACACTTTTGCAACACATCACGCATAAAAAAGTTTTGCAACAGATGAAATAGTTATAAGTGGCTTTGTGGTAAAGCTGAACAATGAGTAATGAAGGACTCTGACGAAAAAAGGTCAGAGTCCTTTTTTCGTCTGTCGTATAACACTTTTGGAAGCTTTTGCATACTTGTTAAGCAAATTGCGATCGTATATAGTATGCTTAGGCAGGAGGTGCGACAGATGAAACAGAAAGACTATTATATTTATTTAGATGAGCAGGAATACTCTCAGGTTATACAATCCCTTATTGCTCTCAAAAACGATCTCATAGCGCAAGGCAGATATACGGACGCAGTAGATGATGTCCTTATCAAATTTACAAAAGCACGAAAGAAAAAGATTACCGTGCAATACATCTGAATAAAATCGCAGTTATGCCGCTTGTTTCTCTACGGAGAAGCAGGCGGCTTTTTTGCGTTTTAGGGCAATTTTCAAGGGCAAAAAATTTTTTTCAAATTTTTTTGAGATTTAGGGGGTGCATTTGACCTCTCCCAGTGGGAATAAGTGAAGGGGTTGTTTCCCGCAAGGGATTTTCCCCTTCACAGTACCTTGAAAATTGAATAGACAGGTGCTAAGGACATTAGTTCTGATGAACAGCCCGAAGGTGGGTACGCCGGGACTTTTCCTATTGATATACGGAGAACGAGCGAGAATCCCCGACCTGAAATTCAGCTTGCTACTGAAACGGCAATGACAGTCAGAATGATAATGATACTTCTCTACGGAGCTGGCGGAGTACCCGGCAGAGGTGAGATTCCTATGATACGGTTTCGCAAACCGTAACCTTAGTGCTTCCCGTACAAAGCGACTTGCTTTCCGCAGGGGGCGTTGAGAACAAATACTGCGGTCTTTACATAGCCGTCTCTTATTGAGGCAGGCTGTGAAATCTATGAAAGGAGGTAAAGCCGGAGATGTCAAACTGCAAGACCATTGCGGTATGCAATCAAAAAGGCGGTGTGGGCAAGACCACGACTACGGTCAATTTAGGCGTCGGACTTGCTATGCAAGGGAAAAAGGTGCTTCTGATTGACGCTGATCCGCAGGGCGATTTAACGACCTGCCTCGGCTGGAGGGATAGCGACAGCCTTTCCGTAACGCTGACAGAGAAATTACAGGCAATCATATCGGAGCAGGAGCAAAATCCTTTTGACGGTATTCTGCAACATAAAGAGAAAGTAGACCTTGTACCGTCTAATCTCAGTCTATCGTCATTGGAAATGACGCTTGTAACGGCGATGAGCCGAGAGAGCGTCCTGAAGAATTATCTGAGCCTTGTAAAAGACAAATACGATTATGTCCTTATTGACTGTATGCCGAGCTTGGGTATGATTACCTTTAACGCTCTAACGGCGGCGGACAGCGTGATTATCCCTGTTCAGGCGCAGTATCTTCCCGCTAAGGGAATGACGCAGCTTTTGGGGACGATTGCGAAAGTGAGGAAACACACAAACGCCGATTTGAAAATCGACGGTATTCTTCTGACGCTTGTGGACGGAAGGACAAATCTTGCGAAAAGCACAGTGGAAGCACTCAGGGAGAATTTCGGCATCCATATCAGGATATATAGATCAATGATTCCGGCAGCCGTAAAAGCCGCAGAGGTATCTTCTAAAGGGACGAGTATCTACGCCTACGAGCCAAACAGTCCGGTATCTAAGGCTTACGCCGGTTTCACAAAGGAGGTGTTAGCCGATGGCAGGCAGAAAGAGCGACTTCACGCTGCCCACGAACACGCTCGATGAGCTGTTTTCCTCTCAGGAGGAAAGGGACGAAGCGAAGCTGTCTAAAATCAGGGATATTCCGCTTGAGGAAATCGACGATTTCCCCGACCACCCGTTTAAGGTGCGGGAAGATGAGGATATGTTTCAGCTTGTGGAAAGTATCAAAGAGCGTGGCGTGATTACTCCCGCTACCGTAAGGCAGAAGGAGGACGGAAGATACGAGCTTATTTCAGGACACAGGCGAAAAAGGGCTTGCGAGCTTGCCGGATTTGAAACGCTCAGATGTGAGGTGGTAGACCTCGACCGTGATGAAGCTACGATTTTAATGGTCGAAAGCAACTTCCAACGGTCGCAGATACTTCCCTCGGAGAAAGCCCACGCATATAAAATGCGGCTGGACGCTATGAAAAGACAGGCAGGCAGACCGAGTAAAAATAATTCTGCAACACTGTTGCAGAATTTCGGTGGCAAGACCACTCGTGAAATTATTGCCGCAGAAAGCGGCGAAAGTCACGAACAAGTCCGAAAATATATCCGCCTTACAAACCTTGTTCCCGAACTGCTTGAATTTGTGGACGAGGGCAGGATTAAAATGCGCCCCGCCGTTGAGCTGTCCTATCTGAACGAGGACTGCCAGAGGGATTTGGTGGACGAAATCGACCTAAACGACTGTACCCCGTCCCACGATCAGGCAATCCGTATGCGGAAGTTTTTTGAAGAAGGCAAGCTGACTACGGAGGCGATCTCTGCGATTATGAGCGAGGAAAAGCCGAATCAGCGTGAGAAGATTGTTTTGCGTGGGGACAGGGTGCGAAGCCTGATCCCGAAAAATATCCCCATCAACCAAACGGAGGAGTATGTCTGCAAGGCGCTGGAGCATTACAACAAGTTTCTGCGTAACCGTGCCGAGCGTGACAGCAGGTAAGGCGGAGTGCGTTTTTTTCTTCCCCTTCCTCACACTCTAACCCCTGAAACTACCTGACTATCCGAAAGAATAAAACTATCTCTCCTGATTACAGCTATCTCACCTAACTCAATCTATCTCAGGAAAACGCACCATTCCAAAACACAGGAGGTATGCCCTATGATGTAAGATTACCCTTTGTTTCACACCTTTGCCTGAAACGCTGTTTCGCATTACAATGGCGGCAGAAAAGGAGTGAAGCGCAATGAAAATCAAAACAATCGCTTTTTTAACGGCTCTTTTGCTGGTCGTGCTTGCAGGCTGCAACAATGCCCCGCTGAATGAAGATAAGCCGCAGCCGTTTTCTTTTTCGGAGAGTGTTCAAAGCACCCCTGAATCCGAAGCGCTTGCGGGAGAGGAAAGCAAGGAGGTTGAAACAACGCCTGAAGCCGTGCAGGAAGAAACGACGGAAAAGCAGGAAGAAACGACGAAAACGGATACGGTCTGCACCGAACAGCCTCAGACTGTTTCTGAAACCGGGCAGGCGGCACAGCCCGCCGAACAACCCGATAAAGCGGACAAAACCGAACATTCCGTATCCACACCGCAGCCGGATATTCCACAAGAAAGCGAAACGCCTGCGCCGCCTGAAACGGAAGAAACACCGAGCGAAACTAAAACTGACTTTGACATTGACTACTGGATTTCCTTTGCAAAAGGCTACGCTCAGAGCGTGGGACTTCTGTTAGACAGCGAGGCGGTTTACTGTTGGGATAATCCGATCCGTGCCGGAGCACACTGCAAATATCTTGAAAGGGATATTCACAGCCGCTTGGATCGGTACAAGGCTGACGAAGAAATCACAGCCGTATGGATTTGGGCGGAGGAAGTCTCTGACGGACTTTACGACATCTATATCGGCTACGCTTAAATTAAATATTCCATTTTGAGGACGCACCGAAAAAACGGTGCGTTTTTTCATTTCAAGGAGGATTTCAGATGAAAATTAAGAAACCAAAGCGCATTATGTCGCTGTTTCTTGCGGCGCTGATGTGCGTGACTTCCCTTGTGGGAATGGGTACGACCGCCTACGCCGCAGAGGAAACGGACGATGTGTACCTTATCTCGTTCCCCCGTGACGGGGACTCGAATTACAACGCCGAATGGGGACACGGCAGCCATACTTTTATGAACGGCTGGAAAACAGGCAATTCCCGTTATACAACCGTTCGTTCAATGGGTTCACACAACGGCAATATCTGTTACTGCATTGAGATCGGCGTTCCTCAGCAGACCGGAGACAGCTATACCAAAAAGGGCGAGGATTTTTGGGACAACTATCCTTCGTCCTATAACAGTACCATTTCTCCTGACGATATTAAGCTGTTCATCGGTCGTATCTTCCAGTACGGCTACACGGGAACAATCTCAACATCGTGGCGTTCTCAGAACGAGGGCGGCGATAAGCTGGCTCACGCAGTCGCTACACAGCTTCTCATTTGGGAAACCGTCATCGGCGAGCGTGATGAAAACTTTAACAAGGTCAGCACAGGCGGCAGGGACGCTGTTTTGGATCAGATCAGCCGCAGCCACCCGCTTTATGACAAGATTATGAGCTACTACAATTCAATGGCGGCAAGTGTGCAGAAGCACTCCAAGCTGCCGAGCTTCCTTGCCAAAACGCCGGGGAGCGCACAGGAGATCGAGCTTGAATGGGATGGCTCTAAATACACCGTTACGCTGACAGACAGCAACAATGTCCTTTCGGGATATAAGTTTTCGTCCAATGATTCGGGCGTTCAGTTCTCCGTAAGCGGAAACAAGCTGACGATTACTGCCGAGAAAGCGCCGAGCGACGGGCTGACGATTACCGCAGAGAAAACGGCGCAGAGAAAAGGCGTTATCACTTGGACGGACGGTATCTATGGACCAAACGGCGGTGTGCAGGATACCGTAACCTACGCTCAGACGGTCAATGATCCGGTCAAAGGATTCCTCAAGTTGAAGGTATCCTATGGCTCGGCAAAAATCGTGAAAACCAGCGAGGACGGAAAGGTGGACGGTATCTCTTTCCGTATTCAAGGCAATGGAATTGATAAAACGGTGAAAACCACAAACGGCGGTCAGATTCAGGTAGATAACCTAATGCCGGGGGTATATACCGTAACCGAGCAGGAATACGACAGATACGAGCCACAGGAAACACGCCGTGTAACCGTTGTTGCGGGGCAGGTTGCAACCGTTAATTTCAATAATACGCTGAAGCGTGGAGACATTGAGGTTATTAAATCCTCGGAGGATAACTTCAATGAGGGCGTGACCTTCCATCTTTACGGCACATCGCTTTCCGGCATTGCTGTTGATGAGTATGCTGTTACGGATAAAAACGGTGTGGCTACCTTTGAAGATGTGCTGATTAGCGGCACAACGCCGTACACCATCGAGGAAGTGGATACTGCAATCCGTTATGTCATTCCCGAAGATCAGAACGCACCCGTTAAGTGGAATGAGGTCACTACCCGCAATTTCACGAATATCCTGAAGAAGTTTACCGTTACCGTGACAAAGAGCGACGCTGAAACAGGGACGGCTCAGGGGAACGCTTCGCTTGCAGGTGCAAAATACGGGATTTTCAAGGGTGAACAGCTCATTGACGAATACTACACTGATGAAAACGGGCAGTTTACCACAAAAGAATATATTTGTGATTCGGATTGGACAATTAAGGAACTTGAGCCGAGCGAAGGCTATTTGCTCGATCCGACCGTCCACAAGGTCGGTGCAGAGGCGGAGCTTTATACCATTGAGCATAATCAGACCGCAAATGATGTAAATGAACAGGTTATCAAGGGCAATATCGCCATTATCAAACATACGGACGATGGCGAAACACAGATTGAAACGCCCGAAGAAGGCGCTGTATTTGAAGTGTATCTCAAATCCGCAGGCTCTTTTGAAAACGCAAAGGAATCTGAGCGTGATACTCTGACCTGCGACGAGAACGGCTTTGCACAGACAAAGGATATGCCTTACGGCACATATACCATCCATCAGGTGTCCGGTTGGGAAGGCAGAGAATTGATGGACGATTTTGATGTGTTCATCGCAAAAGACGCTCAGACCTACCGCTATCTGATTAACAACAGAAATTTTGAAAGTTATATCCAAGTGGTAAAGGTGGACGCAGAAACTGGCAAAACAATTCCCTATGCGGGCGCAGGCTTCCAGATTTATGATCCATCCGGCAATCTCATCACGATGGAATTTACCTATCCCACCCCGACAACGGTTGACACTTTCTATACCGACGCTAACGGCTCGCTCGTAACGCCGGAAAAGCTGCCATACGGTCAGGGCTACTCTATCGTTGAGGTACAGAGTCCTTATGGATATGTTCTTGATTCCACACCCGTCTATTTTGATGTAGCGGAAGAAAATTCTTCTGAGGAAAGCGGGGTAACAGTGATAAAAGTCGAAAAGACCAATATGCCGCAGAAAGGTACGATTAGTATTGAAAAGACAGGCGAGGTATTCTTCGGTGTCTCAGTAAGCGGCGGAACAGATGAAAACGGGCAGGAACTTCCCGTTATCTATCAACCGATCTATGAAACACAGGGACTTCCTGATACTGTCTATGAAATCCGTGCCGCCGAAGATGTGGTAACACCCGATGGTACGCTGAGATACAGTAAGGGCGAGCTGGTCGATACGGTTACAACCGATGAAATGGGTTTTGCTGAGAGCAAGGAACTCTACCTCGGAAAATACGAGGTAAAAGAGGTTAAGGCAGGCTACGGAATGGTATTAAGCGATGAAGTCCATACCGTAGAACTTATTTACGCCGGACAAAATGTAGCCGTAACCGAAACGGCGAGTTCCTTTGTCAATGAAAGACAGAAGGTTGAAGTAAGCTTTGAAAAAGCACTGGAAACAAACGAGCTGTTTGGTATCGGCAATAATGGCGAAATCAAAAATATCAGCTTTGGCTTGTTTGCCGATGAGGAACTCGTATCCGCAAGTGGTACTTCCATCCCGAAAGACGGTCTGATCGAAATCATCACGCTTGATGAAAACGGCAAGGCGACCGTTAAAACTGATCTGCCTTTGGGCAGCTATTATGTAAAAGAGCTTGCGACAGACGAGCATTATCAGCTTAGCGGCGAAAAATATCCCGTTGTATTTGAATATGCAGGACAGGAAACTGCAACGGTAGCGATTGCAGTGAATAATGGTGAGCCGATGGAAAATAAGCTGATCTACGGCTCTGTATCAGGTAAGAAGGTTGACGGAAACGGCGAAGGACTTGGCGGTGCGCTCATTGGTCTGTTTAAGAGCGATGATGTGGAATTTACCGAAGAAAATGCCCTGATGACCGCCGTATCCGGCGACGATGGCAGCTTCTCCTTTGAGAATGTGCCTTACGGAAACTGGTATATCCGTGAAATCAAGCAGCCGACCGGATTCGTGCTTGATGAAACCGTCTATGATGTAAACATTTCGGAAAACGGGCAGATTGTTGAGATTGAAATCGTCAATGAGCTTATCCGTGGAAATATCGCTTTGACAAAGGTGGACGCTGAATATACAGATACCAAACTGGCAGGCGCTGTTTTTGAAGTCTACAAGGATTCCAATGACAACGGCGAGCTTGACAGTGAGGACGAGCTGATCGGTACGCTGACCGAAAAGGAAATCGGACAGTATGAAATGAATGATCTGCTCTATGGACGCTATTTTGTGAAAGAGACAAAAGCACCGGAGGGCTTCACGCTGGACGAAGGCGTGTATGAAGTGTTTATTGACACCGACGGAAAGACCTATCAGGTCGAAAATACAGAGGGCAAAGGTTTTGCAAATGAACCTATGCGTGGGAACCTGAAAATCGTGAAAACATCGTCCGACGGAAAAGTGGAAGGCTTTGCTTTCCGCATTACCGGAGCAAACGGCTATGATGTCACCCTTGAAACAGACGAAAAGGGTGAAATCTTCATTGAAGGACTGCGTATCGGTGAGTACAAGATTTCCGAAGTAAACAATTCCGCTTCCGCTATGTATATCCTGCCAGCCGATAAAGAAGCTGCGGTGCAGACAGGCTCTACCACAGTTGTAGAAATGCACAATGAGCTGAGGGATACACCGAAAACCGGAGATGACAGCAAGCTCGGTCTTTGGCTTGCCCTTGCAGGCGTGTCGGTGGCAGGCATAGCTGCTTGTGGTATTGTCGGCTTTAAGAAAAAGAAGAAAAAGGAGGATAACTGATGGAACTGAAAGCTATTATTGGAATTGCTTTGGTCGCCTTTATCGTAGGCGGCTTTATCTTTTTGCAGATCCGTAACAGAAAGAAAAAGTAAGAACTTCTACGGGGGGCGGAGTTTAAATACTTCGCCCCTTTTTCTATATTTAGGAGGCTTAGATGAAAAAGCTTGAAACTGTGGAAAACAGGGTGCTTGCGGTTTTAAAGGAACACCCCGAAGCACGAAACGATGATATGAAGCTATATCTGCTCATAAGCAAAGCGTGTATCTATGATACTTACGGTATCGCAGATTTCAGCTTTGAAGATGTGATGAGCAATTACAAGGCTTACGGTATCCCTTGTTTTGAGAGTATCCGAAGGACACGACAAAAAATTCAGGCAAAATACCCTGAACTTGGCTGTTCCCCCGAAGTGCGCAGAGCAAGGCATAAAATGCAGCGTGTCTATTCCGACTACGCTAAGAGCTAAGACAGGAGGTAAAAGAAATGGCAGCGAAAAAAAGTACAAATACCGCTTTGCAGCAGAAAGTAAAGGTGCTTGCAAAACTTTACGATTCCGGCTGCAAAACTGAAAAGGACTTGAAGGCGCTGAGCCTGCAAAGTATTTTGAAAATCCCCGATATTTCCGTTTCCGATATGACGGTTATTACAGAGCTTCAGGAGCAGATTGCAAAAAACAGGCTCTTTTCCTATTTGGGAGGTGCTGATGATGAGCAGCAGTCAGAACAGAGCGACGGATAAGCATATTATCTGGAGCGATATAAATCTCAACCCTGATGATTGGCGTGACAATTATAAGGATTTCCTTGAAATCAATGAAATTGACGGAGATCCAAACGACGAACATAAGCTGTATGAATATATGCTTGAAACCAATGGCGAGTATCTTTCCGATGAACGGGAAAATCTCAATGTCCAGCTTTCTCAGCCGATTATCGTTATCGGCGACATCGGCAGATGGAACGGCAGAGTGATGGGCTATAAAATGATTGATTCCGGCAACATCAAGGACTGCCTGTATTCCGATACGGATATGACTGAATGGTATGTGGATAAGTACGGCGATCTTCGTGCCGACGCTGTTCATCACGATGGGACAAATCACTATTTGTACCGTGTGTTTAAGGATACTGTTTCGCCGGAACAGATTGAACGATTGCAGGAAAAAATCTATTTTGGAAAAGCTACACGGGCAGATATAACGAAGGTGACAAAACGGCTTGGAGATGAAATTGCGGCAGTCTATGGTTTCCACATACCGAAACAAAGAACAGCAGCCGAGAAAGAGAGGTAAGTATGCTTTCTGATGTTACTAACGAAAAAATTAAATATGCTAACTGTGGTGAGAATCGTGAATTACTCATTGACGAAATAATCCGCATTGGCATTTTAGATGTTTCTGGAAATCCTATTGCGGGTTGCAAGGAAAGGATATGCGAGCTTTATAAGTCACAACCTTTGTCACAGAAGGAATTTGGAGAAAAGTTAAACGCACTGTTTGCACCCAATGGATATAATCCAGTTAGCTTGCCGGCTGATGATTACACGCCATATAAACCATTCAAAATTGTATATAACAACGCCGGACTTCAATTTATGTTTAGGGACAGGAATGATAATATCCATTCGGAGTGTATTGGATGGAACGAAGTGGCACGGCGAACGGGTAGAATGATTCGACGAAGAGAATACTTTGCCAATGAGTCGCTTTTGGAATTACGAAAAGTCAGAGAAAGGAGCGAACGCTGATGGATTTTGTTATCAATCCCCTTACGGAAGCAGAATGCAAATACACTTACGCACAAAGCACACAGATAGAGGGACAGACAGGTTGCATAGGGCATTTGCGAGGCGATTTTGGCTCAGGCGGCAATGAGTTTTTTACCTCTTGGTTTGACCACAGGCGTGATTTGAAAACAGACCAGTTCAAAAACGAGCTGGACGAGGTTATCAATGCTCTGCGCTCTGAAGAATACGGGCTGTTAAAAAGCCGCACCGATATGTCACAGTATGCGAAAAGTCGTCCGGACAGTGCTTTTGAAGGCAGTTACACCACCGAGTATGGATTCCGTGCTGATACAGAAAAGTATGCTTTCCTGATACGCTGTAACCCTACCCGTGGAGACTATAACTTCTATTGCTACTGTTATGTGCGGGAATGGCTTGACCGCCATATGGAAAAAGCGAGCCGTGGAATCCGCTTTATCACGCCGGATTATAAGGAAAAATTCATAATTCCCGATGGAGATAAAATCCGCATTGCTTTAAGCGACGGTGAACAGCTTGACCGTACCTGCCGATATATCAATGAAAACTATTTGGAGGTTGGCAGCAATCTTTATCACATCTGTGAGTTTGCCGAGCGAATGGAACAGAACGGGAACACTGTGATCCCCCTTCGTTCCTCTTTGCCTGAGCAATGCTATGTATTCGTGCAAACGGAAAATTGCGTCGGCATTGTCAAAAAGGGCGAAAGCGGATTTTACCGCACGGATATTCAGGGCGGTAAACCAAGTGAAACAAACGCCCTTGTAAACGAAATGAACGAAAAGCTCGGCTTGACGAAAGCTCAGGTGGAGGCAATGAAAGCAGGCTCAATGTTTGGTTGGGGCACACCTGCCGCCGATCCGAAAAGCTATGACAAAAACGGTATTCCAGTAAAGCCGAAACAAAAAGACTATGAAAGATAGGAGGAGTATAACCGATGGCACGAAAGTACGACCTGATTTCTGAAATGTACCGCCGTACCGCACACGCTGTTGTTTCTGATGTGCAGAACTGGCAAGCCTTTTTACGATGTGCCTGCCGAAATTACAGATTGCGCTGTGATGAGCAGCTTCTTATTTACGCTCAAAGACCGGACGCAACGGCGGTTTTGGAAATTGAGCGTTGGAATGATAAATTCGGGCGTTGGGTAAACCGTGGCGCAAAAGGTATCGCTGTCTTTGAGGACGCTGACCGAAGCAGACAGCGCTTAATCCATTATTTTGATATTTCCGATACCCACGAAAGCCGCTATTCCCGCCCCGTTCCGATTTGGGATATGAAGCCGGAATATACGGACGATGTAATTGAATCCCTTGAAAACACTTTCGGCGAGCTGGAAAATAAGGACAGCCTTGCGGACGCAGTGATGAGCGCTGCTAAAAACGCCGTGGAGGATAATATCCCTGACTATTTGAGCGATCTGATGTATGCCGCTGATGACAGCTTCCTCTACGGTCTTTCCGAGGATATGATTACCTCTATGTATAGGAAAGCAGTAACAAACAGCGTGGCATATATGATGATGACAAGGCTTGGGATAGATACCGAGCCATATTTTGAATCGGAGGATTTCTCCGTTATTACGAATTTCAATACGCCGGAAGCCTTTAATGCCCTCGGTATTGCGACGAGTGATATTGCGGAAATGGGACTTGGAGAAATCTCCCGCACCATTCTTGCTCTCGACAGAAAAAATCGCATAATTGCGGATAGAGGAAAACCCGATTACAATAAGGCTGAAAAGACAAGCGAAAGGAGTTTTGATAATGAGCGAAATCACATACACAATGCAGGGCGATTACAATCTTCCCGACCTGACAATGCCCAACCAGCCGGAAGTGACTTTGGGCAGGTACGCTCAGATGAGACGGAAGTTTCTCAAGGAACACCACAAAATCCGGTACTACAATCTTCTGACGAGCTGCACCCTGACGGAGCATTTGGCGGAAGTAGAACAGACAGCGATGAAAATGGAAGAAACCCTGATGAAGCAGATGGCAGCGCAGGAGGGCTTGACAGAGAGCCTGAAAGCGGCAGATATGATGAAGTGGGTACAGGGAATGAACAACTTGAGGAACAGAGTACAGGAGATCGTGAAAGCGGAAGTAATCTTCGCTTAGACTATTATGACAGGAGACACGAAGATACCAGTCTACCGTTTTTCGGCGGAGATGATACAATCCGTGAAATCCTCGGCATAACGCCTCACTTGAAAGCCTCAAAAGACGAAATTCGTGCTTTCTATGAAAGCAATCCCGATAACGCCGTCCGCACCGAATATATCAAAGGTATTTTCAACAATGATTATACTGAAGTAATTTTGAGCGACGGGCGGCGAGTCGGGTACAAAACTTGGCAGAATGTGCTTCAGCTTTGGGAAGGCAGTTACCTGTCCCGTACAAAACAGAGTTTCTATGATTGGGGTGTGATCGCACAGCACTTTGAAGCAATGCGGCTTCTCGGTGAATTACAGGATACAATGAAGCCGCTTCCGTCGGTAGATGGACAACTGAACTTTATGGAAACGCAGGCAGAGGAAAAAACCTCTGCTTTTTCTTTTTCACAGGAAATCATTGACGCTGTTCTCACTCGTGGAAGCGGCGTATCTGAGGGAAAGTTCCGTATCTTTGAACAGTTTGAAAAAAGTTTGTCGGCAAAGGAAAATGTCGATTTCCTAAAGGACGAATATGGTTGGGGCGGCTCCTATCCTGTAATTACAGGTACAGGGATTGACGAGCAGCACGACGGAAAAGGTATTTTGATTTCAAAGGGTATCGGTGATGATAAGCCTCATATCAGGCTGAATTGGAATCAGGTAGAAAAGCGAATCAAAGAATTGATACGCCTTGACCGTTATCTCAACCCGAAAGAAAAAGAGATTTATCCGCAGTGGCTCGAAAAGCAGGAGGAGCGCCGGGCTGAACTTGCCGAAGAACAGAGAAACCGTGAAATCCTCTCATCTGCGCCATCCGAAAACAATACGGCTGTTTCCAAATCTTTTGAGTACAACGGTTATCACTTTGAGCCAACAGGAATACTCTCTGCCGGAAGGACGCTAAAAGAGATTAGTAATGAAACTATTTCCAACAATACTCTTGGAATGTCGGCTTATGAAGGGGCTACTCACCCATATTCTTACGAAGAATTTTATAATGCTGCAAATAGCTCATCAGCAGATATTTTCAAATGCGTAGAAAACGGCAGACTATATATTCCGGGCGAAAATGAGTTATTTGAATACACCGGAAACTTTAATCCGATTTTGTCAATCGAACAATCTGAAACTCCTGAAAATTCAGCGTATGCCTATCATCTCGGTGATACGGTATATATGGGCGCAGACGAATATGAAATCCTTTCCTTTAACGATGAGCGTGTTGTACTTCACGATGTCCAATTTCCATTATTCCAAAAGGAGATGGACAGAGCAGAGTTCGACCGCAAGGTGCGGGAAAACCCAATGAACGATCACCTGAAGGTTAAGGAGTTACCGTCCGAAGAAAAAACAGATGAAGCGCCTGCCTTTGACATTGGTATGGGCTATCTTGGTAACGGTCTTACCGTCTGGAACAGAGCTGTTGAGGAAAGCGGCGATTACCAAACGATTGCCCATATCAGCGATGAAGGTGAAATTCACTACTATGTGGACGGACTGCCCGAAGATGTAGTGGCAAGGATAGAGCAGGCGGCAGCGCAGGAACAGCAAAAGTCTTTGTTTGCCGCTTCTTATCAAGTGGGTGACAGAGTGTATTTGGATGGCAAGCCGTTTGAAATTACACGGGTAGATGACTGGAATGTGGAGCTGATGGATCGTTCGGAGCAAAACCCGCAGCCACGCTTGGAGAGCAAGGATAACTTTATGCAGCTTGTTCAGCAAAACGAGCGCAGCAACCGTTTTACAGACGCTTACCGTGAATACGGTGAGATCAAGGAAGAAAATCCTGACAGTCTTGTGCTGTATCAGGTGGGCGATTTCTTTGAAGCCTATGGAGCGGACGCACAAACCGTCAGCGAAGCGTTAGAACTGAATCTGACTTCTCGCTTTATTGGAAACAATCAGCGAACTCAAATGTGTGGTTTTCCGGCAAACCGCTTGGAAACCTATATCAATATGCTGCTTGACCGTGGCTTTGATGTGGCGGTTTCTGCCGCCGAAAACGGAGAGCGAAATACCCGCAACATTGTATCAAGCAACAAGGAAGATCCGGTACAGTCGCAGCCAGTCGGCAGGATTGAGTACCTTGATGAAGATGGAAATATAATCCACACAAATGAGTATACCAGCGAGTATCAATTCAAAAAGGATATTGAGGAAGAAAGCTCATTCGGCACACGCTTACGCTTTTATGTGTATCGAGACGCAGAAGGAAAAACCATAGATCAAACCTTCATCACAAAACAGGATACCCCGTTAAATGTCTACGAAATCATTGATTCGCCTTATCTTGTAAAAGACAGGACAGAAAACGCACTCCCGCCTGATGAAAGATTTTTCGTTATTGAAACTGATGAGGGCTACGCCATTTGGGACGATTTGACAGAAGCGATCTATATCGACGATGAAGGCGTCAGCGAGGAATTTAAGAGCGAGTGGCAGGCAAATGACTATTTGGAACAGGTGAAAAAGTCTGTTTCCGAAAAGGAAGCTGCCGGACAGCTTGAGCCTGAACAAAAAGAAGCTGAGCCATTAACACCTGCTTTTGTCCAACCTAAACGCTCACGGGTACAGACCTTTGATTTGCACCCCGAAATCCCATTGTCTGAACGGCATACCTTTGACCTCGCCTCCCACGAAGTGCCGGAGGCAGGCAAAAAAGAACGCTTCCGTAGGAATATGGAAGCAATCCGTGTGTTGAAGGAATGTGAGTTTGAGAATCGCTTTGCTACACCCGAAGAACAGGAAATCCTTTCACAATATGTCGGTTGGGGCGGTATTCCCGAAGCCTTTGACGAGAACAATTCCTCGTGGGCTGATGAGTTTATCGAGCTTTACACCGCCCTTTCCCCTGATGAATACGAGAGCGCAAGAGCAAGCACCCTGACTGCGTTCTACACCCCGCCTGTTGTCATTTCCGCAATCTACAAGGCGATGGAGCAGATGGGCTTTCGGGAGGGCAATATCTTAGAGCCTTCCTGCGGTATCGGCAACTTTATCGGTATGCTGCCCAGCACAATGCAGGGCAGCAAAATCTACGGCGTGGAGATTGATAAGATTTCGGCGGGTATCGCACAGCAGCTTTATCAGAAAACCTCGATAGCGGCTTTAGCCTTTGAGGAAGCAAATATCCCCGACAGCTTCTTTGACGCTGTGATCGGCAATGTGCCTTTCGGCGATATTCGAGTCAATGACAGGAGGTATAACAAGCATAATTTTTTAATCCACGACTACTTTTTTGCGAAGTCCTTAGACAAGCTTAGACCGGGCGGCGTAATGGCGCTTATCACAAGCAAAGGCACGATGGATAAGGAAAATCCAGCCGTGCGGAAGTATATCGCACAGAGAGCCGACCTGCTCGGCGCAATCCGCCTGCCCAATAACACCTTTAAGGGAAACGCCGGAACAGAGGTCGTTTCGGATATTTTGATATTACAGAAGTGTGACAGACTTATTGACCTTGAGCCGGAGTGGGTACACCTGAATACCGACGAAAACGGTGTGAAGATGAACGCCTACTTTGTCGATCACCCTGAAATGGTATTAGGCGAATGGAAAACCGTGTCCGGCAGATTCGGCGAGGAAGATACCGTTGTATCCTATGAAAATGCTGACCTTGCGGAGCTTTTGGACGAAGCCATCTCCAATATCCACGCAGAGATCACGGATTACGAAGTGGACGAGGAACTGACCGAAGAAGATAACTCCATTCCCGCCGATCCCGAAGTACGCAACTTTTCCTATACGGTTGTGGACAATAAAATCTATTACCGTGAAAATTCCCGAATGACTCCGGTTGAATGTTCGGCAACGGCTGAAAACCGGATTAAAGGTATGATTGCCATAAGGGACAGTGTTCGCAGCCTGATTGAAATGCAGACTGCCGACTATCCAGATTATGAAGTCGAAAAGGAACAGCAGAAGCTTAATGTGCTTTATGATAACTTCTCGAAGAAGTATGGGCTGATCAATTCCCGTGCGAATGTGTCCGCTTTTTCACAGGACAGCTCATTTGCCCTGCTCTCCGCACTGGAGGTGTTGGATGAAAACGGGGAGTTGGAGCGCAAGGCGGATATGTTTACGAAGCGGACGATCAAGCCGCACACACCTGTTACCTCGGTTGATACCGCCAGTGAAGCGCTTGCCGTATCTATGGGCGAAAAAGCCTGTGTGGATATGGAATATATGTGTTCCCTTACGGGCAAGACCGAGCAGGAAATCTATGGGGAATTAAAGGGCGTCATCTTCTTAAACCCGATGTACGGCTACGGAAACAGCACCGAGCGAAAGTACCTGATGGCGGACGAATATCTTTCCGGCAATGTGCGGGAAAAGCTCGTTTGGGCGAAAAAGTGTGCAGAAGTTTACCCCGAAGATTACAACGTCAATGTAGAAGCGCTGGAAAAGGTACAGCCGAAAGATCTGACTGCCAGCGAGATTTTCGTGCAGCTCGGCACGACTTGGCTGCCTGAAGAAATCGCACAGCAGTTTATGTATGAGTTTTTGGATACGCCCGTTTATGCGAGATGGAATATCAGAGTCCACTACTCAAAACTAACAGGCGAATGGAATGTGGAGGGCAAATCCTACGATCGGGGCAATCTGAAAGCCTATAATACCTACGGCACAAAGCGGGTAAACGCCTACAAGATTATCGAAGATACGCTCAATATGAAAGATGTGCGTGTCTTTGACTATATGGAAGATGATGAGGGCAAAAAGAAAGCTGTTCTCAATAAAAAGGAAACCGCTATCGCCCAGTCAAAGCAAGAACTTATCAAGCAGGGCTTTCAGGATTGGGTATGGCGTGATCCCGCAAGACGGGAAAAGCTGGTACGGCTGTATAACGACAAGTTCAACAGTATCCGTCCCCGTGAGTATGACGGGAGCCATATCATTTTCAGTGGGATGAATCCCGAAATTGAGCTTCGGGAACATCAGAAAAATGCGGTCGCTCATATCCTTTACGGCGGCAACACCCTTTTAGCACACGCCGTGGGCGCAGGCAAGACCTTTGAAATGACTGCCGCCGCTATGGAATCCAAGCGGCTCGGACTTTGCAATAAATCCCTTTTTGTCGTGCCGAATCATTTGACGGAGCAGTGGGCGGCGGAGTTCTTGCAGCTCTATCCTGCGGCGAATATCTTGGTCGCTACCAAAAAAGACTTTGAAATGAAAAACCGAAAACGCTTCTGCGGCAGGATTGCCACGGGCGATTATGACGCCGTGATTATCGGTCACTCGCAGTTTGAAAAAATCCCGATTTCGATTGAACGGCAGAGGGCTGTTTTACAGCAGCAGCTTGACGATATTATCGAAGGGATTGCGGATATAAAGCGAAACCGTGGCGACCGTTTTTCGGTCAAGCAGCTTGAAAAGACGAAAAAATCCCTGCAAACGAAACTGGAAAAGCTGAATGATCAATCAAGAAAGGATGATGTCGTAACCTTTGAAGAACTCGGTATAGACAGGCTTTTCATAGATGAAAGTCATTATTACAAGAATCTGTATCTTTACACCAAAATGAGGAATGTGGGCGGTATCGCTCAGACGGAGGCGCAGAAATCTTCCGACCTTTTTATGAAATGCCGTTACCTTGATGAGATTACCGGAGGGCGTGGCGTTGTGTTTGCGACGGGTACGCCGATTTCAAACAGTATGGTTGAACTGTATACCATACAGCGGTATTTGCAGTACCGGACGCTGCAAGACCACGATTTACAGCACTTTGACGCTTGGGCGTCGATGTTCGGCGAGACGGTCACGGCAGTTGAGCTTACACCCGAAGGAACAGGATACCGAGCGAAAACACGCTTTGCGAAATTCAATAACCTGCCCGAACTGATGGCGATGTTCAAACAGGTGGCGGACATCAAAACGGCGGATATGCTCAATCTTCCCGTACCGGAAGTGGAGGATCACAATATCGCCGTGAAGCCGTCGCAGGTGCAGAAGGAAATGGTTGCTTCTCTCGGCGAACGAGCCGAAAAGATAAGGGGCGGCAATGTGGATTCCAGCGTAGATAATATGCTGAAAGTTACGAACGACGGGCGGAAGCTCGCCCTTGACCAGCGAATGATGAATCCAATGCTGCCCGATGAAGAAGGCAGTAAAGTCAACGCCTGTGTGAATGAGGTGTTCCGTATATGGGAGGAAAACAGCGATAAAAGGCTGACGCAGCTTCTATTTTGCGACCTCTCCACTCCAAAAGGCGCAGGCGAATTTTCCGTCTACACGGACATACGACAGAAGCTGATCGAGCGTGGTATTCCCGAATCGGAAATTAAGTTTATCCACGAGGCGGATACCGAAACAAAGAAGCAGGAGCTGTTCAAAAAGGTACGCCGTGGCGAAGTGCGAATCCTGATGGGCAGTACACAGAAAATGGGTGCGGGGACGAATGTGCAGAACAAGATCATTGCTTCCCACGACCTTGACTGTCCGTGGCGACCTGCCGATCTGGAGCAGCGAGCCGGAAGAACGGTGCGGCAGGGCAACGAAAACCCAAAGGTCGGTCTGTACCGATATGTTACTGAAGGCACTTTTGACGCATACTGCTGGCAGCTCGTTGAGGGCAAGCAGAAGTTCGCAAGTCAGATTATGACGAGCAAATCGCCCGTGCGTTCCTGTGAAGATGTGGACGCTACTGCTCTTTCCTATGCGGAGATCAAAATGCTTGCGGCAGATAACCCGCACATCAAGGAGAAAATGGACTTGGATATTCAGGTGCAGAAGCTGCGCCTTTTGAAGTCTAATTATCTTTCCGAAAAATATGAGCTGGAGGACAAAATCATCAAATATTACCCGACAACAATCGCCCGGATAAAAGAGACGATTGCGGGGCTGGAAAAGGATAGATCTCTTGCAAAAGAACACCCGAAACCTCTTGACGATACCTTCGTAGGAATAGAGGTTAAGGGTGTTTCTTATTCCGAAAAAGCGGAAGGCGGACAGAAAATCATTGACGCCTGCAAAGAGATGACCTCGCCTGATCCCGTCCTTCTCGGCAAGTACAGAGGCTTTGATTTGGAGCTTTCCTTTGATACCTTTGAGAAAGCCTATCAGGTAAAAATCAAGGGCAGCCTTTCCCGTTCCGTTTCTTTAGGTACGGACGCTGTCGGCAATATTACCCGAATCGACAATGCCATTGAGAAAATTCCTGAACGGCTGGAGGCAAAAAGCAGGGAGCTTTCGACCCTCGAACAGCAATTCGCTACTGCGAAAGCAGAGGTTGAAAAACCGTTTGACAAGGAAGAAGAACTGACCGAAAAGACAAATCGGCTCAATGTCTTAAACGGCTTGCTCAATGTAGACAAGCGGGAAAATGAGCTGGTGGACGGTGCGCCGGATGAGGGCGACAGCGTACCTGTTTCAAAGGAAAGAGCCTATGAGCGATAATCCTTTTGCGGTATGGGAGAAGTCTCATACCGCCTTTACATAGTAAGTTCTCTGAACTGCTGTGTCAGTAAAAATAGAACTGTGGCTTCCTTGTGCGGGCAGTGATTTGTCTTTATAATATGAGACATCATACAAAGAAAAGAGGTAAAACCCGATGGAAGAAAACTGTTCTATCAAACTGTTTGAAAGCGATCTTGAAAGTATGCTGTCTCAGGTACTCGCTAAAGCCCGTTCCCGTGATGAGAAATTGAAGGCTGCAAAGGAAAAGTCGGCAAAGCTGAAACATCAAAACGAGAAACTCAATGCTGTCTTGGATTTGGAAAAGCCATCTGCTCTTACCGAAGAAGAGTGTGAGCTTTTAATCCAGTACCTGCTTGCAGAAAACAATGTTGTTTTGGAAGAATACCGCATTTGTTATATGCGGGGACTGATGGACGGGATGGAAATCAAAAAAATTGTAGAGTGAAAGTTTACATAGCCGCTTGGTTTTACAAAAAATCAGGCGGCTATATTTTTGTTTAAGGAGGTGTTCGCTTATGGGCGAAACAGACTATAACGCCCTGCTCTACGACAAGATGAAAGCCGAGCAGGACAAATACAGGGACTGGCTGCTTAATCAGCCACCGGAGGAAATTCTGAATCATACCTACGAGTACACGATGAAAGAGGACATTGTGATGTGTATGGAGGAGCTGGAACTTTCTCCGAAACAGGCAAAGGCGTTGCTTCGTTCTCCCTGCCCGCTTGATGATGTCTATAAGGAGTTTAAGGACAGAGAGGTTGAACACATGGATACCATTCGGGATTCCATTGAAACAAGGGCAAATGATGTACTCAAACGGGATAAAAACAGAGAAGGCAGGTGAGAAAAATGGTGCGTAAATTAAAAACCGTCCGTGCGGATATGCTGGTGTTGCAGTGCCAGCTTGAAAGAGAATTGATCCGGTATGTGAAGCGGTATCTTTGCCAGCCGCAGGTCACAATCATCACAAACGATAAACAGTTTGCCTTTATGTGCGAGCTGTATGACTATGTGGAGAATACGGAGCTTCCGCCTGAAATGGTAAATTCCCTTATGAAAACGAAAAATGTCTTGGAGCTGTCTTGGGACGAATGGCTGATGAACGCCGAAGTTGAAGATATGGAAGATTCCATTGAGAAAGTCGCAGAGCTTCTCAGGAAAGGGAAGATCTGATATGCCATATATCCCGCCGGAGGTAATCGAGCAGGCTCGGCAGATTGACCTTTTGACCTATCTGCAAAACTGTGAGCCGCACGAGCTGGTGCGGATTTCAGGCAACAACTACACTACCCGTACCCACGACAGCTTAAAGATTTCAAACGGCAAGTGGATGTGGTGGTCGCAGCGGATCGGCGGATATAACGCCCTTGACTATCTTGTGAAAGTCAGGGGCTTTTCCTTTGTAGAGGCGGTCGAAACCCTGATGGGAAAGGCGGCGGTTATGCCCACGCTGACCGTCAGACCGAAGCAGGAAGAAAAGCCGAAAACTCTCCTGCTTCCCGAAAAAAGCAAAACGACCGATAAAATCAGGGAGTACCTGTTTGGCAGAGGGATTGACGCAGCCATTACCGACGAATGTATCAAAAAAGGCGTTATCTTTGAGAGCCTGCCTTATCATAATATCGTTTTCGTCGGCTTTGATGAAAAGCAGAAACCGAAATACGCCGCTTTCCGGGCGACCAACAGCCGCCGAATTTTGGGCGACTGCTCTGGCAGCGATAAGCACTATTCTTTTCGGTTAGCAGACAGCGCAAGCAGCGAGGTACACCTTTTTGAATGTGCCATCGACCTGCTTTCCTACGCAATGCTTTCCAAGCTGTCCGGCAGGAACTGGCGGCAGGAAAACCTTGTTTCCCTTGCGGGCGTTTACCTTCCGAAAGAGAAAATCGAGGACAGCACTACCCCCGCCGCCCTTGTGCGATACCTTGAGGAAAAGCCGCATATCCGGCAAATCCATATCCATTTTGATAACGACAGCGCCGGAAGGAAAGCGGCTAAGGCGCTGCAAATCATCTTGCCAAAGCGGTACGAGGTCTTTGACGAGCCGCCGAAGAAAGGCAAAGACTATAACGATTATCTCTGCATACAGCTTGGAATCTACAAATCCAAAGAAAGGAGCTATGAGCGTTGAATGTACGAATTTATCAGATCAATATGAAGCGTGACGCCAACAATGTCGCCTTTATGAATTATGAGAGCCTGCCCAAATTTCAGGGCAGCTCAGAAATCGACAGCAGCCTCTATGATAAGGTGTTCGAGGGAGAAGTAAACTGCTTCACGCTGGAAAAACTCTATGAGATTTTCAATCTTAAACACCCCGCAGGATATAAAGGGCGGTCAATGTCCGTATCCGATGTGGTGGAGATCATTGACGGGAATACCGGAAAAAGCTACTTCCACTTTTGCGACAGCTTCGGTTTTCAGAAG
>UMHQ01008239.1_pt1 | contig 24166 bp, 19 predicted proteins | sample 1965531 | NCBI WGS metagenome assembly UMHQ01 (sample SAMEA4836098, study PRJEB28245) | human gut metagenome | biome: gut microbiome; material: fecal sample | place: Denmark | collected 2008 | reverse complement strand
TTTTATTTGGAGAGAGGAGCGCGAGATGCCGCGCGAGACGAACGCCGCGAAGCGGGAGAGGGCAGTCGAGTTCTGCGAGAGGCTGAACGCGATGTATGGGCCCGTGGAGTGCTTCCTGGACCATGGGAGCCCCTATCGGCTCGTCATCTCCGTGCTGCTCTCCGCGCAGACGACCGACGCCCAGGTGAACAAGGTGACGCCGGCGCTGTTCGATCGCTGGCCCACGCCCGAGGCGCTCGCCGCCGCCTCGCCCGAGGAGGTTGCGGGCGTCATTCGCAGCCTGGGGTTCTACAAGAGCAAGGCGAGGCACGCTGTCGAGGCGGCGCAGATGATCGTGAGCGAGTTTGGCGGCGAGGTGCCCCACACGATGGACGAGCTCACGAGGCTGCCGGGCGTGGGGAGAAAGACCGCCAACATTGTGCTCAACGTGAGCTTTGGCATCGTGGAGGGCATCGCGGTGGACACGCACGTGAACCGCATCGCCCACAGGCTGGCGCTGAGCCCCAAGACGCACGAGAAGGAGCCGCTCAAGACCGAGCAGGACCTGCTGAAGATCTTGCCGCGCGAGTACTGGCGAGACGTGAACCACCAGTGGATCCGCTTTGGCCGCGAGGTGTGCGGCGCCAAGGCACCACGCTGTGGCGAGTGCCCCATGGTCGACCTGTGCCCAAGCGCGGGGAAGTAGCGAAGGACCGGCGGCCGGCTGCGGGTGGGGCGCCAGTTGTCTCAGAGGGAGTTGGAGAGGGCCTGTGGGTCCTCGCCCCGCCTGTCCGCGTGTCCGGCTTGGCACGTACAATGGATGCCGACACATGCGACGAGGAGGCACCCACATGGCAGACGAGAGCAACGACTTGCAGCTAGAGGCAACGGAGGCGCCGGCGGCGCCCGCGACGACTGACCAGGTCCCGCGCCGCACGATCGCCGTCGTGGACGGCAACTCGCTCATGCACCGCGCGTTCCATGCCATCCCGCCCACGATGACCGCGCCGGACGGCCGGCACACGAACGCCATCTTCGGCTTCGTCTCCATGTTCGTGAAGCTCGTGGAGACGTTTCGCCCCGACGGCGTCATCTGCGCGTTCGACAAGGGCAAGCCCCGCGTGCGCATGGAGATGCTGCCCCAGTACAAGGCGCAGCGCCCGCCCATGGACCCCGTGCTTCACGAGCAGTTCCCCATGGTGAAGGAGCTGCTGCGCGCCATGGACGTCCCCGTCTGCGAGCTCGAGGGCTGGGAGGGCGACGACATTCTCGGCACGCTCGCCCGCCGAGGCGAGGCGGCCGGCTACGACATGTACCTCGTCACCGGCGACCGTGACATGTACCAGCTTGTCACCGACCACGTCAACGTCGTCTCCACGCGCAAGGGCGTCTCGGACGTCTCGATCATGACGCCGGAGAGCGTCGACGACCTCTACCACGGCATCACGCCCGCCCTTGTCCCCGACTTCTACGGTCTCAAGGGCGACTCCTCCGACAACATCCCCGGCGTCCCGGGCATCGGCCCCAAGAAGGCGAGCGCCCTCATCTGCCAGTACGGCTCGCTCGACGAGGTCATCGCCCACGCGGACGAGGTCAAGGGCAAGATGGGCGAGAACCTGCGCGCCCACATCGACGACGCCCTGCTCTCCCGCAAGGTCGCCATCATCCGCACGGACGCCCCCATCGACTGCGACCTGGCGTCGGCCAAGTTCCCCACGTTCGACCCTGAGACGGTCCGCTCTGCCTTCGCGAGCCTGGGCTTCACGGGCATGACGGGCCGTGTGCTGGCCCTGGCCGGCTCCGACGGCGCCGCCCCCGCCTCCGCCACGGCCTTCGAGCCTGATGAGCGCCTGGACGCACCCGCCCTTGCCGAGGCCCTCCAGGACGCCGGCGAGGCGGGCGAGTGGCTGGGCCTCTCCCTCGTTGACGCCTCTGAGCAGGGCACGCTCTTTGAGCCCGAGCTCGCCGTCTGGGCGTCGTGCGCGGCCGGCGCCGGGCTTCTCGAGGGCCAGGACGCCCGCTCCCTCATCGTCCACGCGCTCGAGTGCTGGCGCGTCGCGTCTGGCGACGTCAAGGCGCTCATGCACGCCGTCTATCCCGTGGACTCGTCCGAGCCTCCCGTGGCAAACGAGGACGGCGAGCCCTTCGACCCCGCCCACTGCGACCCCGCGCACCTGTTCGACGTTGGTATCGCCGCCTACCTGCTCGACTCCTCGAAGGGCGCCTACGCCGTCGCCGACGTCGCCGAGCGCTACCTCACCGGCGAGCTGCCCGCCCCTGCAGATGGCGAGCCCATGGCCGCCGTCACGGCCCAGGCCGCGCGTCTGCTCGTGCCCGTGCTCACCGACGCCCTCGAGAAGGACGGCTCGGCCTCGCTCATGGCAGACATCGAGATGCCGCTCGTGGGCGTGCTCGCGCGCATGGAGCGCACGGGCATGCACGTGGACCCCGCCGTGCTCGCCACCCAGTCCGCCGAGCTCGGCGCCGACATCGAGGAGAGCCGCCAGCGCATCTTCGAGGCCGCGGGCCGCGAGTTCAACATCGACAGCCCCATGCAGCTCTCCGGCGTGCTCTTCGACGACCTGGGCCTTCCCACGGCCGGTCTCAAGAAGACGCAGCGCGGCTACTACTCCACGAACGCCAAGGTCCTCGACGAGCTCGCGTGCACGAGCCCCGTCGTGGCCGAGGTGCTGAGCTACCGCGAGAAGGCCAAGATCCGCTCGACCTACCTGGACGCGCTGCCTGCGCTCATCAAGGCAGACGGCCGCATCCACACGAGCCTCAACCAGACCGTGGCCGCCACGGGTCGCCTCTCGAGCTCAAACCCTAACCTGCAGAACATCCCCACCCGCTCCGAGCTGGGGCATCGCGTGCGCACGGCGTTCACCGTAGCGCTGGGCAGCGTGTTTCTCGCGTGCGACTACTCCCAGATCGAGCTGCGCCTGCTTGCGCACCTCTCGGGCGACGAGCACCTCGTCGCGGCCTTCTGCGAGGGCGAGGACTTCCACGCCGAGACGGCCGCGCGCGTGTTCGGCGTGCCGGTCTCCGAGGTCACGCCCGAGATGCGCAGCCGCGCCAAGGCCGTGAACTTCGGCATCGTCTACGGCCAGCAGGCCTACGGCCTGTCCACGTCGCTGGGGATCAGCCGTCGCGAGGCCCAGGAGATGATCGACCGCTACTTCGCCGCCTACCCGCGCGTGCGCACCTATCTCGACGGCACGGTCGAGATGGCCAAGCGCAACGTCTGGGTGCAGACGATGTACGGCCGCAAGCGTCACGTGCCCGACATTCTCGCGCGCAACGCCAACATGCGCAGCTTTGGCGAGCGCACGGCCATGAACCACCCCATGCAGGGCAGCGCGGCCGACATCATCAAGCTCGCCATGATCGCCGTGGACGAGCGCATGCGCGCCGAGGGCCTCAAGAGCAAGCTCATCCTGCAGATCCACGACGAGCTGGACTTCGAGGTGCCCGAAGGCGAGCTCGAGGCCATGAGCAGCCTCGTGAAGGAGACGATGGAGGGCGTCGTGAAGCTGCGGGTTCCGCTCGTGGCCGAGGTCTCCTACGGCGCCGACTGGGCCGCCGCCAAGTAGGGGAGCGCCGCCGCTTGCTGCCGGCCGCGCAAACTACGCAGCTTTAGCCTTGGCTGGGCGAAATCGGCCCCTCCCGAGGCTAATCCTGCGCAGTTTGCAGCCGGCGGGCGGGAGCCTCTTGCGTCCACCCGCCTACGCCCCGGCGAGCAGCACGGCGTTCAGCGCCGTCACCACGAGGCCGATGAGCGCGAGCACGGCCTTGAGCACAGGTCCGTTCGCATAGCGGCCCATGACGCGGGGGCTGCTTGTGAGCCATATCTGCGCGAACACCGTAATGGGCAGCTGGAGGCTCAGCAGCGCTTGGCTCCACAGCAGGCCGTCGAACGGGTCGCCTACGAGCAGAAGGGCCACGAGCGCGCCCATGAAGCATCCCACGACGCCCAGCGAGCTGTGACGGTCGTGGATGTCGTAGGGCTCGCCTGCCATGCCCGCAGACACCGTGCCCGCCGCCATGCCGGCCGTGACCGAGCTCGCGAGGCCCGCAAACAGCAACGCGAGCGCAAAGATGACCCGTGCGGCCGGCCCCAGCATGGGCTCGAGCGTGGCCGCCGCCTGCGCCAGGTCGTCCACCTGCGTACCCGCCGAGAAGAACGTCGAGGCGGCGAGCACCACCATGGCGCTGTTTATCGCCCAGCCGATGCCCATGGACAGCAGCGTGTCCACGAACTCGTGGTCGAGGCGCTCGCGGATGACCGCATCGCCCTGCCCCTCGAAGTGCTGGCTCTGGATGACCTCGGAGTGCAGGAACAGGTTGTGCGGCATCACGACGGCGCCCAACACGGAGACGACGATGGCCGCAGATCCCGCCGGCATGCTCGGTGCCACCCATCCCACGGCTGCGGTCGGCCAGTCCACGCGCACCATCGCGATCTCTGCGAGAAACGAGATGCCGATGAGCGATACGAACCCGATGATCCAGCGCTCGACCCTGCGATAGGAGTTCGTGAGCAGAAGCGCGGCCGACGCCGCCGCCACGATGGCGGCACCGAGGCGCACGGGAAGCCCCAACAGCATCTGCAGGGCGATGCCGCCACCGAGCACCTCGGCCATCATCGTGGCCACGCACGCGAGCCAAGCGCTCGCGAGCACGAGGTGGGCGAGGGGCTGGGACAGGTGGTGCGCGCAGCTCTCCGCCAGGCATTCGCCGGTGACGATGCCCAGGTGCGCGGCGTTGTGCTGCAACATGATGAGCATGAGGGTCGATGCCGTCACGACCCACAGCAGACCGTAGCCGTACGTGGAGCCCGCGGCCATGTTCGTGGCCCAGTTGCCCGGGTCGATGAATCCCACGGTCACGAGAAGCCCCGGGCCCACCCAGCGAAGGATCTCCAGACCGCCCTTGTGGCCGCTGTGGTTCTCGCCCCAGATCTTCTCCCTCATGTGCGCAAGCATGGTGCCTCCCTGCAAAGTGTTAGCTAAGGCTAACTATAGGGTTTGCACCGCGGCTGCGCTAGACTCGGGTGCCATTGGGGACTGCCATTGGGGACGGGTTCTCTTGTCAGGCTGCCATTGGGGACGGGTTCTCTTGTCACGCGCTCGCGCGGGATTGGACGTACATGAAGGTCATTCTCTACACGGACGGCTCGAGCCGAGGAAACCCCGGGCCGGGCGGCTACGGCGCGGTGCTTCGGTACACGGACCCGGCGGGCACGCTGCACGAGCGCGAGCTCTCGGCCGGCTATGCGCGCACGACGAACAACCGCATGGAGATCATGGGCGTCGTCGCGGGACTCGAGGCGCTCAAGCGGCCCTGCGAGGTGGAGGTCCACAGCGACTCGCAGTACGTGGTGAACGCCTTCAACAAGCACTGGGTGGATGGCTGGCGCCGTCGCGGCTGGAAGAACGCCAAGAAGGAACCCGTGAAGAACCCCGACCTGTGGATGCGCCTGCTTGCCGCCATGGAGCCGCACGACGTGAGCTTCGTGTGGGTCCGCGGCCACAACGGTGCTGCGCTCAACGAACGCTGCGACGAGCTCGCCGTGGCTGCCGCAACTGCTCCGCGCTCCACGCTGCTCGTCGACGAGGGCTTCGAGGGATAGGGGAGCGCACCCGCTCGGACGCCCAGCCTCGCGACTGCTTGGGCGCGCCGTGGGTAGAATGAGGCCTCGGACACTTCAAGGGGGGTCACATGATCAAGGCCGTTCTGTTCGACATGGACGACACGCTGCTCGACATCAACCTCACGGCCTTCATGACCGCCTACATCGCCGACGTCTCGCGCATCCTGTCGCAGATCTCCGGCATGCCCACGCTCGCCTTTGGCGGGGCCTGGGCGCGCGCCTACCTCGCGATCGCGAGCGACGCCCGCACGGACGGCCTCACGAACCTGGAGCTGTTCTCGGCCACCATCGAGCGGCTCACGGGCGTGCCCATGGCAGCCCCTGCCATCACGGACGCCATCTCCTACTACGAGCAAAACGTCCTGCCCCGCCGCCGCGGCGGCATCGTCTCGGCGCGCCCCAAGGAGGGTGGCATCGCGGCCATCGAGCGTGCGCGCTCCATGGGCCTTGCCGTTGCGCTCGCCACGAACCCGAGCTTCTCGGAAGCCTGCATCCGCACGCGCATGGGCTGGGCGCACATCTCCGACATGCCGTTTGCCCGCGTGAGCCACATGGGCAACTCGACGCGCCTCAAGCCCCGCGCCCGCTACTACGAGGAGTTCGTCTCCTCGCTCGGCCTTGCCCCCGAGGAGTGCCTCATGGTGGGCAACGACGCCAAGCGCGACTTCCCGCGCCCCGACATCGGCATGCCCACGGCCTACGTGGGCCACGCGCGCCCCGGCCGCGCCGCCTGGAGCGGGCCCATGAGCGAGCTCGCAGACGCCCTGCCGGCCCTTGTCGACCGTCTCAACGTCGTTGGCTGACGCAGGCGGGCAGCCTCGGCGCCGCCGCGCCTTGTTACGGCTATGAAAAAAGCCGTCGAATGCTGCAAAATGCCTTGAAATGTGGTAGGTGGGGCAGGTATCCTATCAAAACGTGTGAGTTCGGACGCTCACACGCCATATCTGTCGGCCCCCGAGCGATGTAAATCCAAGCCGGTGGCTGTGGGCGAGCATCTGGCCCGGAGCTGCTGCAGGCGATGCGCATGAGCATCGGGGCCCCGTTTTCGAAAGGGGTCCACCTTTGAGTGAGATTCAGAACTCGTCCGTTTTCTCGCTAGACGATGTGTCCAACGAGGAGATGAACAACCTCATCGACGGCACCATCACCGATTTCGACGAGGGCGATCTTGTCACGGGCACCGTTGTCAAGATCGAGCGCGATGAGGTCCTGCTTGACATCGGCTTCAAGTCCGAGGGCGTTATCCCCGTCCGCGAGCTTTCCATCCGCAAGGATGCCAACCCCGCCGACATCGTGAGCCTTGGCGACACCATCGAGGCCCTCGTGCTCCAGAAGGAGGACAAGGACGGCCGTCTCGTCCTGTCCAAGAAGCGCGCCGAGTACGAGCGTGCCTGGAACCGCATCGAGGAGAAGTTCAACGCCGGCGAGAACGTCGAGGGCGAGGTCATCGAGGTCGTCAAGGGCGGTCTCATCCTCGACATCGGCCTGCGCGGCTTCCTGCCCGCCTCCCTCGTCGACCTCCGTCGCGTCAAGGACCTCAACGCCTACCTCGGCACCCGCATCGAGGCCCGCGTCATCGAGATGGACCGCAACCGCAACAACGTCGTCCTCTCCCGTCGCGTCGTCCTCGAGGAGGCTCGCAAGGCCGAGCGCTCCGAGATTCTCTCGAAGCTCCAGCCGGGCATGCGCCTCAAGGGCACGGTCTCCTCGATCGTCGACTTCGGCGCCTTCGTCGACCTCGGCGGCATCGACGGCCTGATCCACATCTCCGAGCTCTCCTGGAACCACGTCAACCACCCCTCCGAGGTTGTCAAGGTCGGCCAGGAGGTCGAGGTCCAGGTGCTCGACGTCGATCTGAACCGCGAGCGCATCTCCCTGGGTCTCAAGCAGACCACCGAGGATCCCTGGCGCTCCCTCGTCAAGAAGTACCCGGTCGACGCCATCGTCGAGGGCACCGTCACGAAGCTCGTGCCGTTTGGCGCCTTCGTCGACCTTGGTGACGGCATCGAGGGCCTGGTCCACATCTCCGAGATGGCCAAGCAGCACGTCGACGCCCCCGCGCAGGTCTGCAAGGTTGGCGACAAGGTGCAGGTCAAGGTCATGGAGATCGACCTCGACCGTCGTCGCATCTCCCTGTCCATGAAGGCTGCCGCCGAGACCCTCGGTTTCGAGGTCGAGGTCACGCCGATGGACAAGCCCGAGGACGAGGCCGCTGACGCCGAGTAGCCCTTAGGCTCCATAGCTTGACTGCGGGGTCGCCCAATCGGGCGGCCCCGTTTTTTGTCTCGCATGGGGGCGAACATCGTGTCACGTCTTGGTGTCATACGGAAGGGCAGCGGAGCGGCTCCGTCCGCACTGGGTAGAATCAAGAATCGGCACACTCGTTCGTACTGGGGGAGACATGGCAAAGGGAGACTTCAAGAGGCGCATGGAGGCGTCGCAGAGGCAGATGCTCGAGTGGGCGAGGGGCCGCAACGGCGCCGACGAGCTGTCGGGCGCCTGCACCAACGTCGCCGTGCTTCTCGTCATCATCGATCTGTTCGTGCACACCACGTGGCTGTCGGTGCTGGCGCTCGTGCTCCTTGGCTACTCGTGGTTCCGCATCACGTCCAAGAACGTGGGCGCGCGTGGCCTTGAGAACGCCCGGGTCATCAAGGCAACGGGACCGGTGATCCCGTTTCTTGCCAATCCTGTGGGCACCATGCGCGAGACTCGCGCCTACGTGCACCTGATCTGCCCCTCCTGTGGCCAGCGCGTCCGCATCCCGCGCGGCAAGGGCAAGGTGCGCATCACGTGCCCCAGGTGCCACGCCCGCTTCGACGGAAAGGCGTGAGCCCATGCATACGACGTTTCTTGCGGGCGGCATCGCCTCGGGCAAGTCGACCGTGGCGCGCATGCTCCACGAGCGCGGCGCCTGGCTGTGCGACCTAGACCAGGTGTCCCGAGAGGTGCTCGAGAGCGGCAGCCCCGTACTTGCGCAGGTGGCCGCCGAGTTCGGCGATGACCTCATCGACCCGGAGTCAGGCGAGCTCGACCGCCTGGGCCTTGCCGTGCGTGCGTTTGCTTCGGCAGAGGCCACGGAGCGCCTCGAGGCCATCGAGATGCCGGCCATCCGCGAGCGCCTGGCGCAGATCCTTACCAACTCGTGCTGTGCGGCAACCGAGCCCGCGCTTGCGGTCGTTGAGGTCCCGCTGCTCGACCGCGTGGAGGACCTGCTGCCCCTGGCCGATGACGTCCTAGTGGTCTGTGCCCCGCTCGCCCTTCGCCGCGAGCGCGCCTGTGGCCGCGGCATGGACGGCGAGGACTTCGACGCCCGCGTGGCACGCCAGGCTACAGACGAGTACCTGCGCGCGCACGCCACCCACGTCATCGAGAACGACGGGGACGAGGAGGCGCTCGCGCGTGCGGTCGACGCATGGTGGCAGACCGTCATGGGGAGTGGCCATGGCTGCAAGTAAAACCACGGACACCAACGCGCCCCAGGTCACGGGCCATGTGGGTGCCGAGCTCCGTCGATTTGGCGTCCAGGGCGAGGGAACCCCGCTCAAGGTCGTCTCTCGCTTCGAGCCGGCGGGCGACCAGCCCCAGGCCATAGAGAAGCTGGCGCAGGGCATCGAGGAGGGCATGCGCTATCAGACGCTTATGGGCGTCACGGGCTCGGGCAAGACGTTCACCATGGCCAAGACCATCGAGGTCGTGAACAAGCCCACGCTCATCCTCGAGCCCAACAAGACGCTTGCCGCCCAGGTGGCGAGCGAGATGCGCGAGCTGTTCCCCAACAACGCCGTGGTCTACTTCGTCTCCTACTACGACTACTACCAGCCCGAGGCCTACGTCCCGCAGTCAGACACCTACATCGAAAAGGACTCCTCCATCAACGAGGAGGTCGAGAAGCTGCGCCACCAGGCCACGGCAAGCCTGCTCTCGCGCCGTGACGTTATCTGCGTGGCCTCGGTGAGCTGCATCTACGGCATCGGCAGTCCCGAGGACTACGCGGGCCTTGCCCCCAACGTCTCCAAGGACGAGCCGCTCGAGCGCGACGACCTCATTCATGCCCTCATCGACATCCAGTACGACCGCAATGACGTGGACCTCGCGCGTGGGTGCTTCCGCGTGCGCGGCGAGCGCGTGGACGTGTTCCCGCCCTATGCCGAGCACCCCCTGCGCATCGAGTTCTTTGGCGACGAGGTGGAGCTCATCGCAGAGATCGACGAGGTCACCGGCGAGCTCATCCGCGAGTATGACGCCATCCCCATCTGGCCGGCGAGCCACTACGTCACCGAGCGCCCCAAGATCAACCACGCGCTCGACACGATCAACGCCGAGCTCACGGAGCGCCTGGCCCAGCTCAAGGCCTCCGACAAGCTGCTCGAGGCGCAGCGCCTGCGCGAGCGCACGGCCTATGACCTCGAGATGCTCGAGACGATGGGCTTCTGCAACGGCATCGAGAACTACTCGCGCCACCTGGACGGCCGCAAGCCCGGCGAGCCGCCCTACACGCTCATCGACTACTTCCCCAAGGACATGCTCTGCATCATCGACGAGTCCCACGTGACGGTGCCGCAGATCCGCGGTATGCATGAGGGGGACCGCTCACGCAAGATCACGCTCGTGGAGCACGGCTTTCGTCTGCCGAGCGCGCTCGACAACCGCCCGCTTCGGTTCGACGAGTTCGAGGCGCGCGTGCTGCAGTTCCTCTACGTCTCGGCCACGCCGGGTGACTACGAGGAACAGGTGAGCCAGCAGACGGTGGAGCAGATCATCCGCCCCACGGGCCTTCTCGACCCAAAGATCGACGTGCGGCCCATTCGCGGCCAGATAGATGACCTCACCGAGGAGATCCGTGCGCGCGTGGCCAAGCACGAGCGCGTGCTCGTGACCACGCTCACCAAGCGCATGGCCGAGGACCTCACCGACCACCTGCTCGACGAGGGCTTCAAGGTCAACTACATGCACTCCGACACCGCCACGCTCGACCGCGTGGACATCATCCGAGACCTGCGCACGGGAAAGATCGACGTACTTGTGGGCATCAACCTGCTGCGTGAGGGCCTCGACATCCCCGAGGTGTCGCTCGTGGCAATCCTGGACGCGGACAAGGAGGGATTCCTGCGCAACCGACGCTCGCTCATCCAGACGATGGGCCGCGCAGCACGCAACGCCCACGGCGAGGTCGTCATGTACGCGGACCGCGTGACCGACTCCATGCGCGTCGCCATCGACGAGACAAGGCGCCGTCGCGAGCTGCAGGAGGCCTACAACGCCGAGCACGGCATCGTGCCCAAGACGGTGAGCAAGTCCATCGCCGACATCTCGAGCTTCATCGAGGAGGCCGACGAGACGCTTGGCGACAAGACGCGCGACCGCCACGGCACGGGCAGCCACGGCGCGTTCGAGAGCCTAGCCGGCGTGGAGAGCGACGCGCGTGCCAAGAGCGAGGCCACGGCGCGCTCCGTGGCCAACGAGCTTGCGAGAAAGCTGCCGCGCGAGGAGCTCACGAGGCTCATGGAGACGCTCGAGGCGGACATGGCCGCCGCGAGCGAGGCCATGGACTTCGAGCGCGCCGCCGAGCTGCGCGACCAGCTCGTGGAGCTTCGCAGCCGCGTCGAGGGCACCACGGAGGACGAGGTCATGGCCCGCCTCAAGGCCGGCGCCCGCAAGGGCAGCGCCCACGCAACGCGCCGCAGGTACAAGCCGAGGAAGAAATGAGTTCGCTCCCGGTCGACCCACTATGCTGTAACGTCAGTTTCTAAACTGGCAGGAGACTGCCGTGAACCTGGTTGACGAGAGCCAGAGACGGGGGCGTGGTATGAACATAGACGAGCTTCTCGCTGGCGAGTCCCAGACCGTTGAGTACAAGGTCGAGCGCTCACTGAGCTCTAAGAGCTACGTGAAGACGGTCGTGGCCTTTGCCAACGCCCGTGGCGGCACCCTAGTCTTTGGCGTGGACGACAAGACTCGCGAGGTTATCGGCATTCCTGAGGAGAAGGTCTTCCAGGAGGCGGACGCCATTGCCAATGCCATTATGGACTCCGTTGAGCCGCAGGTGCTCCCTGAGATAACGGTGAAGAGCGTGCGGGGCAAGAGCCTTATCCTGGTCGAGGTGCCTGTTGGCAGGCGCTGCCCCTACTACCTCAAGTCCGAGGGGCTCGAGTCCGGCGTGTACGTGCGCATGGGCGCTACCACGCGTCATGCGGACCTCGAGTGGTCTCGCATGCTGAGTCAGGAGTGCGCCCAGGGAGGGTATGACCGGTTGACGCGCAGGGGCTTTACGGTGACGGACGAGCAGATAGAGACCCTGTGCGACAGGATGTACGAGGTCGCTCTCTCTCGCGCGCCCGAGGAGAGAAAGCCCCTCATCCGCCGTGTGACCAAAGCTCAGCTGCTGTCCTGGGGGTTGCTTCGTGAGCGAGACGGCGAGGTTCTTCCAACGAATGCCTACCTCATCCTGACGGGCGATTCCGAGCTCGTGCGTCCGCTGCAATGCGCCGTCTTCAAGGATGATTCCCGTGCCGTCTTTCTTGACAGGAGAGACATCACGGGCGACCTCATGGCGCAAATCGACGGTGCGTACCTCTATGCCCTCGAGAAGATGAACATGGGTGCCGACCTGGGCGGTGTTGTGCGCAGGGACGTCTACGAGATTCCGGGCTGGTCGGTCAGGGAAATCATCACCAACGCGGTCCTGCACCGCTCCTATATCGAGCGTTCTTCTACCCAGGTGGCGCTTTACGCTGATCGGCTTGAGGTGAGCTCGCCCGGTGGCATCGTCCGTGGTTTCACGCTCGAGCGCGCCCTGTCTGGTGAGTCTCGCCCCAGGAACGAGGCGCTTGCCCAGGCATTCTTGTACATGGGCCTCATCGAGAGCTGGGGAAGCGGCATCCCGCGCGTAAGGCGCGAGCTTGCCGAGGCGGGGCTCCGCGAGCCAGAGTTCTTGGACATCGATGGCCTTCTGCGCGTGAACCTCTACCGCCCGTCCGCCGATGAGTTTGCGGCTCGCCTGCGAGGAGAAGCGTTCGCAGTGAGCGATAGGCAACCGATAGAAACCGATAGAAAACCGATAGGAACCGATAGAAAACCGATAGGAACCGATAGGGTTATTTTGGTGACGAGCTATATCAGAGAGCATGGGTCGGCCAGTGCCTCTGAGCTTGCTGTGGTGCTCGGGCTCGGTCCAGACCGTACGCGTACGATCTTGCGGGAGATCGCGAGTCGCGGGCTTATTGTCAAAACGAGCGACAAGCGGTATGCCCGCTATGAGCTGCCGAAGGAATGAGACGGGAGAGAAGGCCGTGGCAATAGAGAAGATCAGCCGGGAGACGCCCGACCTGACGCAGGAGAATATCGAGAAACTGCTGGAGATTTTCCCGCAGGTGGCGACTGAGGTGAGCGATAATCCGCTCGGCGCCTCGGCGCGTTGAGCGCGCGATAGACTTCGACGCGCTGCGCGAGCTCCTCGGCGACGTGGCCGAGAGAGGGCGCGAGCGCTATCAGTTCACCTGGCCCGGAAAGCGCGAAGCCAAGGCCGAAGCCCACCGCCCCACGCGCAAGACCATGCGTCCCTGCCCCGAGAAGTCTGTGGACTGGGATACGACCCAGAACCTCTACATCGAGGGTGATAACCTCGAGGCCCTCAAGATCATGCGTGAGACTTACGCCGGCAGGGTAAAGCTCATCTATATCGACCCGCCCTACAACACCGGTCATGACTTCGTCTACGACGACGACTTTGCGCAGACGCGGGAGGACTACGAGACTGGCAGCGGCGACTACGACGAGGAGGGCGGCCGCCTGGTCGCCAACCCCGAGTCCAATGGTCGCTTCCACTCTGACTGGTGCTCCATGATGTACCCCAGGCTGCTGCTGGCCAGGGATTTGCTCACCGACGATGGCGCCATCTTCATCAGCATCGACGACAACGAGGCTAAGAACCTAAGGGCGATTTGCGATGAAGTGTTTGGAGCAAATAACTTCCTTGCTCAAATCACCTGGGAAAAACGTTATACGCGAAGCAATAATTCAAAGCTGTTTGCTTCGCTAACGGATTGGATACTTGCGTATCGAAAAAGTCCGTCTCTGTCTCTTCTTAGAGAATCGCGTTCCGAGAAGACTGACTCGATTTATACAAATCCAGACGATGACCCTCGTGGTCCTTGGACGAGTGTTTCGTACGTAAATCCCGCTACGAAAGCTCAAAGACCGAATTTATCGTATGCATTGAAGAATCCCATTACTGGAGAAGAGGTCGTTCACCCAACAAATGCTTGGAAGTACGAGCGAGCAACCTATGAAAAGCACGTATCTGAGGGTAGGTTGTATTGGGGCCTAAACGGCAATAACACCTATCCGCGCCTTAAGAAGTTTCTATCCGAGATGGATGGCGCGGTACCGGCGAATTTGTGGTCCTATAAGGAAGTCGGATCAACTGATGCGGCGACCAAAGAGGTCTCGAATCTGTTGGGAGGGAAGTTCTTCGACTTTCCCAAACCGACAGGTTTGATTGAGAAGATTCTTGATATCGCCTCCGATAGGGAATCCATTGTCGTCGATTTCTTTTCTGGGTCTGGGACAACAGCTCATTCGGTGTTCCACAAAAACTTTCTTGATTCGGGGAACAGACAATTCGTCCTTATTCAATTGCCTGAAAAGACGGGCGATAGGTCTGAGGCAAAGAAGGGCGGCTTTGAGACCATATGTGATCTTGCCGAGGAGCGCATTCGCCGCGCGGGGGCGAAGATCCGCGCGGAGGTGGAGGAGGCCAACCGGCAACTCGAGCTCGGCGTCGAGCCCAAGACCGTTCCCGACCTGGGCTTCCGTGTTCTGCGCGTTGGCGACTCCTGCCTCCAGGACGAGTACACCGCTCCCGTCGACTACGACCAAGCACAGCTCGACCTCTTTGCCGACAACCTCGTGGAGGGCACAGGACCCCTCGACCTGCTCTTCCAGGTCCTTCCTGCCTTCCGCATCCCATATTCGGCCAAAATCACCGAGCGGGAGCTTGGCGGTAAGGCCTGCCTCGAGGTCATAAACGGCGACGATCGGCTCATCGCCTGCTTCGACGAGGACGTGGACGCCGTGGCGCTCGAGGCCATCGCCCGTGAGAAGCCCCGCTATGCCGTCTTCCGCGACGCATCCTTCGCCAACGACGCCGCCGTCTCCAACCTCGAGGAGATCTTCAAGACCTTCTCGACCGACACCATCCGCAAGGTCATCTAGGGGCTTCGCATGCAGTTCAAGTTCAAGATCCAGCCGTACCAGACCGAGGCCGCCCGCGCCGTCACGGACGTTTTTGCCGGACAGCCAAACAGCGGCTCCTCAGTCTACCTGCGCGACTTTGGCCGCCCGGCCACAAAGAACGGCATGGAGGCCCTTGCGGGATTCGATGCACAGCTTGAGGCGACGGAGGGCTACGCCAACGCCCCGATAGCGCTGGGCACGGCAACGCTGCTGGAGAACCTCAACAAGGTGCAGCGCAGGAACCACCTGGAGGAGTCGGTGTCTCTCGCCAAGGGCCCAGCACCTGTGAACATCGACGTTGAGATGGAGACGGGCACGGGCAAGACCTATGTCTACACCAAGACTATGCTCGAGCTCAACCGCCTCTACGGCTGGAGCAAGTTCATCGTAGTGGTGCCCTCCATCGCCATCCGCGAGGGCGTGTACAAGTCCCTCAAGAACACCGAGCAGCACTTCTTTGAGCAGTATGGCAAGGCCATCCGCTACTTCATCTACGACAGCAAGCGTCTGGGAGAGATCGACGCCTACTCCCAGAGCGCCGACATCAACGTGATGATCATCAACATGCAGGCGTTCAACACCTCCATGAAGGAGAACGGCAAGTCCAAGGAAGCGCGCATCATGTACTCGGAGCGCGACGAGTTCGGCAGCCGCCGTCCCATCGACGTCATCGCGGCGAACCGCCCCATCGTCATCCAGGACGAGCCGCAGAAGATGGGCGGCGCGGCCACGCAGGCGGGCATAAAGCGCTTCAAGCCCCTCGTGTGCCTCAACTACTCCGCCACGCACAAGGAGAAGCACGACGCCGTCTATGCGCTGGACGCGCTGGACGCCTTCAACCAGCGCCTGGTCAAGCGCATCGAGGTCAAGGGCTTTGAGCTCAAGAGCATGCGCGGCACCGACGGCTACCTCTACTTGCAGGACATCATCGTGAGCAAGAGCCATGCGCCCCAGGCCGTGGTCGAGTTCAAGAAGCTGCGCGCCAACGGCTCCATCACCAAGCAGGTCAAGCGCTTCGAGGAACATGGCGACATCTATCCCGAGTCGGGCGAGCTGGAAGCGTATCGCGAGCAGTTCGTGGTGTCCGAGGTGGTGCCCGATGTGGACGGCCGCCTCGGCTACGTCAAGTTCCTCAACGGCATCGAGCTCCGCCGCGGCGAGGTCTACGGGGACTCCTCCGGGCGCGACATCCGCCGCGTCCAGATTCGCGAGACCATCCTGAGCCACCTCGAGAAGGAGGAGGCGCTCTTTGCCCGTGGCATCAAGTGTCTCTCGCTCTTCTTTATCGACGAGGTGGCCAAATATCGCCAATACGACGAGGACGGCAATGAGGCCCTGGGCGAGTACGGCAAGGTCTTCGAGGAGGAGTACGCCCGCGCCGTGGACGCGTACGAGAAGGGGCAGATGAGCCTCGACGCCTCCCTGGACGCGGGCCTTGGCGAGAATCGCCGCCGCTACCTTGAGTGGCTGCGTGGCATCGACGCCCACCAGACCCACAAGGGCTACTTCTCCGTGGACAAGAAGGGTCGCAGCATCGACTCCAAGGTCAAGCGCGGCAGCGAGGAGTCCGACGACGAGAGCGCCTACGACCTCATCCTCAAGGACAAGGAGCGCCTGCTCTCCTTCGAGGAGCCCACGCGCTTCATCTTTAGCCACTCGGCCCTGCGCGAGGGCTGGGACAACCCCAACGTCTTCCAGATCTGCACGCTCAAACACTCCGACTCCGAGACGGGAAAGCGCCAGGAGGTCGGCCGCGGCCTGCGCCTCTGCGTGAATCAGGAGGGCGACCGCCAGGACCTCGAGACCCTGGGGGAGGACGAGGTCCAGCACGTGAACGCGCTGACCGTCATCGCGTCCGAGAGCTACGAGGACTTCGCCAAGTCGCTCCAGGACGACATCAAGAGCGTCCTGCGCAAGCGCCCCAAGTCTATAACCGAGAAGTTCTTTGCGGGTCTTGTGGTGCAGGGCACGGAGATGACTCCCTACACGCTGACGGAGGAGGATGCGAGCGAAATCGTATACGCCTTGAAGAGCAGGGGCTCATCGACAAGCGGTCGGGCGCTCCCACTCAGAAGTTCAAGGAGACTGGCCTCTCCATACTCGATGACACGGACCTCTCGGAGCATCTGTACGCCTACGAGGACGACATCGCCACCCTCGTACGCAGCGTCTACGACGCCCATGCGCTGGACGGCTACACCAGCGACGGTCTTGAGCCCAAGGTCAAGGCCAACCGCCTAAACTCCAACTTCATGCGCGCTGAGTTCCAGGAGCTCTGGAGCAAAATCAACTCCAAGCACTCCTACACCGTGGAGTTCGACGACGAGGAGCTGCGCCGCAAGGCCATCGCCCGCATCGATGCCGAGCTTGTGGTGGCCAAGGCCACCTACGTCATGACCTCAGCGACTCAGAGGGCACGGCAGTCTCGGGAGAACCTCGAGCGCGGCGAGTCCTTTGGCACCAAGACGCGCCGGGACTACGAAATAGGGGAGGGCACCTCCGGCGTCACGTATGACCTGCTGGGTGAGGTCGCCAGCGCCGCGCACATCACGCGCAGAAGCGCCGCGGCGATCCTCAAGGGCATCTCCCCAGTGAAGTTCGCGCTCTTCCGCGACAACCCGGAGGAGTTCATTGCCAAGGTGTCGCGCTGCATCGTTGCCGAGAAAGCCACGATGATCGTGGACCACATCACCTACCACAAGCTTGACGACGAGTACGACTCCGCCGTCTTCACCGAGCGCATGCCCGAGAGCATGAGTCGCGCGCTCCCCGTGAGCAGGTGCGTGCAGGACTACGTCTTCTGGGACTCCGAGGGCGAGAAGAACTTTGCGGAGGACCTGGAGAGTGCGGTGGGCAAGGTCGCCGTCTACGCCAAACTTCCCCGCACGTTCCAAATTCCCACGCCGGTGGGCAACTACGCGCCCGACTGGGCCATTGCCTTCGAGAAGGGGAGCGTGCGGCACGTCTTCTTTGTGGCGGAGACCAAGGGGAGCATGGACAGCATGACGCTGCGCGATATCGAGAAGGGAAAGATCGCCTGCGCCCGCAAGCTCTTCAACGAGATGAGTGGTGGGGACGTTCGCTACGGCGTGGTCCACAACTATCAGGAGCTCCTCGATGTGATCCAGGGTGCCGCGTAGCTTCGTGTGCTCGTCATGAGCCAAAGCGGGCATACTTGTGCAAATGACTCGCTTGGAGGAGAACCATGGGATTCATCGCAAAGTGGCTTGTGGGGTCCATCGCCGTGGGCGTGGCCATCTGGCTCGTCCCGGGCATCGAGGTCGTGGGCGGCACGTATGCCGCGCCCATCTTCACGGCGCTGTTTCTCGCCATCGTGAACGCGCTCGTCAAGCCGGTGCTCAAGGTGCTGGGATTTCCCCTCACCGTCATCTCGCTGGGGCTTTTCTCGCTCGTCATCAACGCGTTCATGCTCGAGCTCGCCGGCTACCTCTCGAGGAACATCACGCACGCGGGTATCCTCGTCGATGGCTTTGGTGCGGCGTTTCTCGGCGCGCTCATCGTGTCTGTCGTCACGATGCTGCTGGGCGGCGTCATCAAGTAGCGCCTGCGCGCGCCCGTCCCTGCGCGTGGCACTTTAATGCGCTAAAGTGAGTGCATCGATGATGCGTGGCATGGGCTGCGCGTCGGCACGCCGCGCAAGGAGGGGCACATGGACGCTCAGGAGGTCTTGGACACGGAGCCCGCGAGGATGCTCGTGAGGGCCATCGACGGACTGGACAATCCCGGGCAGATCGAGGCGTTCCTCATGGACCTGTGCACCCCTCGCGAGATAGAGGACCTCTCCCAGCGCCTCGAGGTGGCGCGCCTGCTCGACGCGGGGGAGTCCTACCTGTCAGTCCAGGAGCAGACGGGCGCCTCGTCCACCACGGTCAGCCGCGTCTCCAAGTGCCTGAACGGCGCCGCCGGCGGCTACCGCGCCGTGCTCGACAACCTGGCGGCCGGCGAGAGATAGCCGCTCCCCGTCCCACTCGCAACAAACTACGCAGCATTAGCCTCGATTCGGCCGAAAAGGCGGCCAACGAGGCAAAAGCTGCGTAGTTTGTGTCACAGGCGATTCCCGCGGACGATTCCCAGGTGTGCCGGCCCCGCACCGCCTACGCCAGCGCTCGCTCCAAGTGACGCTTGGCGCGGGCGAGCGCCTCCTTGATGCGGGCACACTTCTCGTCCGTGAGGCGGTAGGAGGGCGTCGTCACGGACAGCCCGTACTCGATGACGCCGTGCCTGCGCACGCCCACGCCGATGCACTGGACGGCCTCCGTTGCCTCCTCGCGGTCATACGCAAACCCCTCGCGCCTCACCTCGGCAAGCTGTGTGAGAAACTCGTCGACGCTGCCCACGGTCGCCGCCGTGGGACGCTCAAGAGGCTCGGGGAGCATGGCGCGCACCTCGTCGTCGTCAAGCTCGCTCACGAGCACCTTGCCGATGGCCGTGTAGTGGACCGGCAGCGTCTTGCCGATGCTCGACGTCAGACGCACGGGCTGGGGCGAGTCCACCTTGGCCACGTAGAGCACGCGCCCGTGGTCGAGCACGCCGAGCTGGCACGTCTCGCCGCAGGCTGCCGTGACGTCTCGCATGGCGGCGGTGAACAGGTTCATCGACGTGCTCTCGCGGTCGAACGACTTGCCCAGAAGGTAGGTCTTGAGGCCGATGGAGTAGCGCTTCGTGGCCCCGTCGTAGGCAACGTAGCTGGTGTCGGCCATCGTGTGCAGGATGGGGGAGATGCTTCCCTTGGGCGCCCCCACCTCGCGGCAGATCTCCGCCATCGTGAGGCCGCCGGAGGCGTTCGCGAGCGTCTCGAGGATGTCGAGGACGCGCATCGTCGAGCGGTGCTGGGGCTTTTCTGTAGCTGTTGCCATCTCTTCTGTGCTCCCTTGGGACAAAGTCCCAGCTCATGTGCCTTGCGATCATACGTGTGCGCCCCATGTGGCGACTTGACCGCATCAAGTTCCGAACCTATTCTTACCACTGACGGTAGATGTTCGCAAATACGAACACCGTTCGCAGAGAATAACCTACCGTCCACGGATGCCGGCGGGGTCGCGGAACCACGCGGCCTTCGTAGGCTTTAACGTACAGTTGCAATTTGGGAACGAGGTTCGCATATCCGAACAAACGAGACCCAGGCAACCCCAGCGAGTGCCACGTTGGCCTCGTGTCTGGCTCGGATGGAGTGCGGCCCGTCCCATACCGAGGGAGGACTGCCCATGAGAAACGGCGTCATCATCGACGAGTTGGACAACGTCGTCGTTGCCATTCACGAGCTTGAGGCCGGCGTGGACGTCGCCTACCCGCTCCCGGGTGGCGGCGAGGGCCATGTCGTGACCCGCGAGCACATCCCGCTGTTCCACAAGATCGCCCGCACCGACATCAAGCGTGGCGAGAAGGTCATCAAGTACGGCGAGTTCATCGGCGTCGCCACGGCAGACATCGCCGCGGGTGAGCACGTCCATACGCACAACTGCGCGAGCTCCGATGACCTCAAGGACGCCGACGCCAACGACGTGGCGAGCGCCGCCTCCGACGTCGTGGCCCCCGCCGCCGCGCCCAAGTCCACGCGCACCTTCCGTGGCTACCGTCGCGCCGACGGCCAGGTGGGCATCCGCAACCACGTGCTCGTGCTCCCCACGAGCATCTGCGCCTCCGACACCACCGAGCGCATCGCCCGCGCCGTCAGCGGCTGCGTGACGTTCCACAACCAGAACGGCTGCAGCCAGGTGAACGTGGACCAGCAGCTCACGCTTGACACGCTCGCTGGCCTTGCCGCCAACCCCAACGTCTACGCCGTGCTGGCCGTGTCGCTGGGCTGCGAGGGCTGCCAGAACGACCTCGTCATCGACGCCATCCGCAAGCGTTGCGACAAGCCCATCCGCTCACTCATCATCCAGAGGGTCGGCGGCTCCATCAAGGCCGTCGAGGAGGGCACGCGCATCGCCCGCGAGCTCGTTCGCGAGGCGAGCCTGTGTGAACGCGAGGACGTGCTCGTCTCCGAGCTCATCTTTGGCACGAACTGCGGCGGCTCGGACACCTCGAGCGGCCTGGGCTCCAACCCGCTCATCGGCGAGGTATCCGACTGGATGGTCTCCCAGGGCGCCACGACCGTCCTGTGCGAGACGCCCGAGCTGTTCGGCGGCGAGCACATCCTGGCCCGTCGTGCCGCCACGCCCGAGGTGGGCGAGCAGGTGCTCAAGATCGTGCGCGACTACGAGAAGTACGTGCAGATGTTCGGCGCCGAGATGCGCGAGGGCAACCCCAGCCCCGGCAACATGGCCGGCGGCCTCACGACGCTCGAGGAGAAGTCGCTCGGCTGCATCCACAAGGCCGGCCACAGCCCCATCAACGCCGTCTACCCCTACGCCGCGCCCCTCAAGAGCCACGAGGGCCTCGTCATCATGGACACCCCGGGAAACGACCCGTCCAGCGTGGGCGGCATCATCGCCGGCGGCTGCCAGCTCGTGATCTTCTCGACCGGCCTGGGCACGCCCACGGGCAACGCCATCGCGCCGGTGCTTCGCATCACCGCCAACGGCCGCACGGCAAAGACCATGGCTGACAACATCGACTTCGACGCGCAGGCCACGATCTATGGGCCCGAGTCCATGGAGGAGCTGCGCGACCGCCTCATCGACCAGATCATCGCCGTATGCAACGGCGAGCCCACGTGCGCCGAGGCGCTTGGCTACACCGAGACGGCGCTGCCGCACCTGTGCAACTACATGTAGTCGCGTCGCGTCCATGGGGCCCGGCCCCGCCCCCCCTTCCTTGGGGTCGGGCCTCGCCAATGGCAACCGTCCCAAAGGGCTACGTCCCTTTGGGACATGCAAGGCATCACCGCGGAGAGATTCGCGTGATACATATGGCGCAGACCCCCAACTGCGCCAACGTAAAACCCCGGGAAGGGACACCCGGGACAATCAAGAAGGAGTGCATCATGGATCTTCATCTCGAGGGCAAGGTCATCTTCGTCACCGGCGGCTTCAAGGGCATCGGTAAGGGCATCGCGCTGCAGCTCGCTCGCGAGGGCGCTGTCCCCGTGGTCCTGAACCGCAAGGACGGTGTCGAGGACGAGTTCCGCGCCGAGATCTCCGAGATCACCAAGACGTTCGAGATGTACTACATCGACCTCAACGACACCGACGCCATCAAGCCCATCGTCGAGGAGGTCTACAAGAAGTACGGCCACATCGACGGCGTGGTGAACAACGCTGGCCGCAACGACAACCTCGAGCTCGAGACCCTCGACTGGCACGACTTCGAGAAGTCCCTGCACGGCAACCTCACGCACTACTTCGAGCTCGTCCACTGCTGCTGCCCGTACCTTAAGGAGTCCAAGGGCTCCATCGTGAACATCGCCTCCAAGGTCGCCCTCACCGGCCAGGGCAAGACGACGGCCTACGCCGCCGCCAAGGGCGCCATCCTCGGCCTCACCCGTGAGTGGGCCGCCGCTCTCGTCCACGACTCCGTGCGTGTCAACGCCATCGTCGTCGCCGAGGCTTGGACGCCGCTGTACGCCAACTGGATCAAGACCTTCGGTGACGAGGAGGCCCAGCAGAAGCGTCTGTCCCTCATCACGGACCGCATCCCGCTGGAGCACCGTATGACCACCTGCGAGGAGATCGCCGACACCGCGGCCTTCCTGCTCTCCGACCGCGCCTCCCACACCACCGGCCAGTGGTGCAGCGTCGACGGCGGCTACGTCAACCTCGATCGCGCCCTCGACTAGCTCTGGTCTGGAAAGAGGATTTAACGCATGTCTGATTCCGCCAAGAAGGCGAGCACCAAGGGCGCTGCGGCAACCATCGCCATCGTTCTCGTGACCTCGCTGTTCTTCGTCTGGGGCCTGGCCATGAACCTGGTCAGCTCGCTGAACGCCCCGATCGCCAACTACCTTGAGCTGACGACCACCCAGACGTCGCTCATGCAGGTTGCCTACTACGGCGCCTACTTCGTCATGGCCATCCCGGCCGGCGCCATCGCCAAGAAGTTCGGCTACAAGGGTGGCGTCATCGCCGGCCTCGCCCTGTTCGTGATCGGCTCCATCATCACGGTGCCCGCCACGAACGCCGCCTCGTTCGCCCTGTTCCTGGTCTCCACGTTCGTCGTTGCCGCTGGCGCCACTACGCTCGAGGCCAACTGCAACCCCTATATCACCAAGCTCGGTGACGAGAAGCACGAGTCCATGCGACTCAACCTCGCCCAGTCGTTCAACGGCGTCGGTTCCATCGTGGGCCCGCTCATCATGGCCCAGATCCTGAGCACGACGGTCGCCGCCGGCCAGCCCGGCTTCGCCGAGGCCAAGACGGCCTTCCTGGGCAGCACCCGTGGCATCTACATCGTGATCGCCATCGTGCTCGCCATCATGCTCGCCGTGTTCGTCTTCGTGAAGCTCCCCACGCCGCCGAACGATGTCGAGGAGGCCGGCTCCGAGAAGGCCGCCAAGGGCGGTGCCCTCAAGAAGCCCTACTTCAAGCTTGGCGTCGTCGCCGAGTTCTTCTACGTGGGCATCCAGACGGTTGGCTTCTCCCTGTTCGCCACGTATGCGACGAAGGTCGCCGGCCTTGAGATGAGCCTCGCCACGGGCCTCGTGAGCGCCCTGTCGCTGCTGTTCACCATCGGCCGCTTCGGCTCTACGCCGCTTCTGGCCAAGAAGGACCCGGGCAAGCTGCTCGGCATCTACATGACTGGTGCCGCCGTCTGCTTCTTCCTCGTCTTCCTGAACCTTGGCGTGGTCTCGGTTGCCGCGTTCGTCGTGGCCTACCTGTTCATGTCCATCGGCTACCCGACGATCTTCTCGCTGTCGCTGCGCGGCATGAGCGGCGACGAGACCAAGACCGGCTCGTCCATCATCACGATGTCGATCGTGGGCGGCGCCATCATCCCGGTCGTCGTGAGCGCCATCGGCGATGCCTGCGGCCTGTCCGTCGCCATGCTCGTCGCCGTTCCCTGCCTGGCCTTCTGCGCCTGGTACGGCTTCGCCGGCTCCAAGATCGGCTTTGGGGAGGAGTAACCATCATGTCTGATCTCAAGGTTGTTGATTCTCACTTCCACGTGTGGAACCTCGATACGCAGAGCCTTCCCTGGCTCGACGGCACCGACGGCACCATCACGCACACCTACAAGGTGGAGGACCTCGAGGCCGAGTACGCCCGCCAGGCCGGCGTCGAGTTCGTCGGCGGCGTGTACGTCGAGGTTGACTGCGCCGACCACGAGGCCGAGGACAAGATTGCCTACGACCTCAAGGCGGCCCACCCCAAGATGCTCGCCTGCATGCTTCGCAGC
>UMHQ01081032.1_pt1 | contig 24398 bp, 25 predicted proteins | sample 1965531 | NCBI WGS metagenome assembly UMHQ01 (sample SAMEA4836098, study PRJEB28245) | human gut metagenome | biome: gut microbiome; material: fecal sample | place: Denmark | collected 2008 | reverse complement strand
TGCCCGGAGGGCCCACCAGCAGGGCGCCCTTGGGCAGCTTGGCGCCGATGGAGCGGTACTTCTCCGGGTCGTGGAGGAAGTCCACAATCTCGCCCAGGAGTTCCTTGGCCTCGTCCTCTCCGGCCACGTCGGCAAAGCGGATGCCGGTGGAGGAGGGCACGTACACCTTGGCCCCGGAATTGCCGCCCATGCCGAACATCATGCCGTCGCCGCCCCCCATGGCGTTCTTCATCCGCTTGTTCAGGAAATAGCCGATGACTAGGAAAGGCAGGAAGGGCAGAATCCAGCTCAGCAGGATATAGAGCAGAGAATTGGTCTGGCCGCCGGTGTCGATGCTGCTCAGCTGGCCGCCGTGCTCGTACACCCGGTTCACCAGGTCCATGTCGCTGGGGATGGGCACCGTCTTGTAGAAATTCTCCTGGGCCTTGTCGGTGAAGATGATCTCGTCCGTATCAATCTGAACCAATCCGATGTTGTCGTCATAGGTCATGGACATGAAGGTGGTGTAGTCCACCTCCTGCACCGGAGTCTCCCACATCATGGGAAACAGCGTAGCGTTCAGCAGCATGATGACCAGAACGATGACCACATAGTAGAAGATCAGCGGTTTTTTGGAGGGCTGCTTCAACTCTTGCATACATATCAATCCTTTATTTTGAGAGATGGGAATTTGCGGATGCCGTTAACAGGTTAATTGTATTGTACGGGTTTACGGGGAAAAATCTATGGTAGTATGTAAATATTTCGTTGATAATTTGTGAACATCCCCAGGAAACAAAATACCCCGGACGTCCACCCGTCCGGGGTATGAAATCGTTTTATGCGACTGAGACTCAGGCAGCAACTCGGGAGAGCCGCTCCTCCGGAATGAGAGCCCGGAAAAAGGTGATGCGGGGCAGAACGCGGATCAGAAGCGAACCCAGAATATAGCAGGCCAGCAGCTCGCCCAATCCCACGGTAAAGGCATTAAAGGCGAAGGCAGGCCAGAAGGCGGCAGTAAATCCCACACTGGTCCAGGCAATCTCAGCGCCCACAATGACCGCATTGAAGATCACCGGCGGCAGAGGCGCCAGCCACCGGGAGGGCATGTACTGGGTCGCCCAGCAGCCAAAGAGAGTGGCAGCGGTGCCAAAGAGGATGTCCAGGGGAAAGGGAGAGAATAGGTTGGCAATAAAGCATCCTACCACCAGTCCCGGCGTGGCAGCGGGAAACAAGAAGGGCAGGACGGTCAAAGCTTCGGCCAGACGGACCTGAATGCCGCTGTATTGAGGGATTGGCAGAGTCACTGTCAAAACGGCATAGACGGCGGCAATCAGGGCCGCCAGGGTCAAATCGCGGGTGGAAAACTTGTGCATTGGGATACCTCCATTTTGTTATTTAGAGAACGGCGGAGCCTAAAGAAGCTCCCCGAACGAACACGAAGGTCCGGCAGGACCTTTGTGCTTGGACGAGGTGTGGAGACTCGTCAGGAGGTATCCTATCACAGCCGGGCGCGTTTGTCCAGATAATTTCTGGACCGCATCCCGGCCCCCGCTCAAATCCGCTCAAATGCGATGCGGGGGGTGCCGTCGTCGGTGTAAATGACGCCGCACCGCTGAAAACCGTGCTTCTCCACCAGGTGGCGCATCACCGCGTTGTTCTCATGGGTGTCGATGCGCAGGTGGGGAATGACCCCCCAGGCGTAGTCCACCATCTGCCCAAACAGGCCGTGCACCGCCCCGTCACTGGCCACCCGGTGGAGGGTCCCGTAGGGGGCGGCCGATTTCCAGGCCCCGCCCTCGATCACCTGATAGGTGGGGTCCTCCCCCAGCAGGAAGGCGAAGGCCCCGTGGACGGTCCCCTCCTCCTCCACCACATAGAGGCGGCCCAGCCGGATGTCCTCCCGGAGCAGCTCCTCCGGCGGGAAGGAGTCCCCCCACTGGGCGGCGTTTCCGGTCCTGGCCATAAAGGCCCGGGCGATGGCATAGATCTCACAGATGCGTGGAAAATCAGCTTGCTGCGCTCTCCGGATCATCCCTATCCGCTCCTTTATCAAATACTGTCCCGGGCTGCAGGTTCCCCGGCCGCGGGACTACTTCCCATGATAGCATGAAAACAGCCCCCCGGCAAGGCGTTCTCCGCGTTGACGGCCGGGGAAACGGCGTGCTACAATAGGACCGGCGGGCCGCGCAGCCCGGCTCCGCCGTCCATCTGTAATGTAAATTGAGAAAGGAGCTCATATCCTATGAAGCAGGTCATCCACACCGACAGCGCCCCCGCCGCCATCGGCCCCTACTCCCAGGCCATCCAGATCGGGGATCTTCTCTTTGTCTCCGGCCAGGTGCCCATCGACCCCAGCACCGGCGCCATCGTGGAGGGGGACATCAAGGCCCAGGCTCAACAGTCCCTGAACAACCTGAAGGCCATCCTCAACGCCGCCGGCACCAACATGGGCGCGGTGGTCAAGACCACTGTGTTCCTGGCGGACATGAACGACTTTGCCGCCATGAACGAGGTGTACGCCCAGTTCTTCCAGGAGCCCTTCCCCGCCCGCTCCGCCGTCCAGGTGGCCCGCCTGCCCAAGGACGCCAAGGTGGAGATCGAGGCCATCGCCCAGCTGTAAAGCTGAAAAAACGGCTCATTTTCCCCTTGCATTTCTGATATTTTTGTAGTATAATGTCTTCCGCGTCCGGTGAACCGCCGCCGCAAATCTGACTATTCGCCCAGCTGTGGGCTTGAAAGGAACGATAACCATGACTCCAAAGCTCGCCCTTACCATTGTACAGGTGCTGTGCGGCCTGATTCTGATTGCGGTGGTCATGCTCCAGTCCGGCAAGAGCGCCGGCCTGTCCGGCGCCATCGCCGGCGGCGTGGACACCTTCCTGTCCAAGAACAAGGCCAAGACCTGGGACTCCAAGCTGGCCAAGCTTACCAAGTGGGTGGCCCTCCTGTTTGTGGTGCTCACTCTGGTACTGAGCCTGATTTAACAGCATTGAACAAAAAACCCCGGATGCCATGCATCCGGGGTTTTTTCTATTCTCACTGCTCCAGAGCCCGGGCCAGATCGGGCAGGTCCGGCGCAATGTGCACGCAGGGCCACGGCGCAAAATCCTCCGCCGGGGTGGTGCCGTTCAAGACGGCGGCGAAGTCCACCCCCGCCCGCTGGGCGGCTTCCGCGTCCAGCACCGTGTCCCCGCAGTAGAGGAAATCCTCCTTGGAGACCCCCATCCGGTCCAGGGCCTTGAGAATCCCCTCCGGGTGGGGCTTGTGACGGGTCACGTCGTAGCTGCCGATGACAAATTCCAAAGTATCCTTCAGCCCATAGCGCTCCATGATGTACTCGATGGTCTCCCCCGTCTTGGTGCTGACGATGCCCAGGCGGACGCCCCGGCTGCGGAGGCCCCGGAGCAGCTCCGCCGCCCCGGGAAACAAAGTGGTCTCCTCCCGCTGGCGGGGCTTGGCCACCTCCAGGAAGTATGCCCGGAACTGGGCCTTGTGGTCCGGGTCCCCATCCCCGGTGAGGAGCTCATAGGCGTCCTCCAGCAGGTAGCCGATGGTGCCCCGCACCGTCTCCCGGTCGGGGACGGGCTGCCCCAGCCGGGCAAAGCCGTACTGGAAGCCCGCCACAATGGAGTCGGTGGAGTCCCCCAGGGTGTAGTCAAAATCAAAACAGATGGCGTGGTATGCTTTCATATGGTCTCCTATTCCTTGGGACGGGCCCGTCGGCCGCTGGCGCTGGAGATGCCCAGCTCGTCCCGGTATTTGGCCACCGTGCGGCGGGAGATGGTGACCCCCTCCCCCTCCAGCAGCTGGCACAGTTTCTGGTCGGACAGGGGGCGGGCCTTGTCCTCCCCCTCCACCAGCTCCCTGAGCCGGCTCTTGATCTGGTGGGCGGAGGTCCCCTCCCCGGCGGAACCCACCTCCCGGGAGAAGAAGAAGCTGAGGGGGTAGACCCCCCGGGCGCACTGGAGATACTTTTCCCGGATGGCCCGGCTGACGGTGGACTCGTGGACGGCCAGTTCCTGGGCCACGTCGCTCAGGCGCAGGGGAACCAGATGGCCGCCGGCGGAGCGGAAAAAGGCCTCCTGCCGCCGGACGATGGCCCGGGCGCAGTCCAGCAGGGTGGAGCGGCGCTGCTCCACCGCCTGGATGACGAACTGGGCCTGCTTGATCTTGTCGGTGAGGTACTGCTTCACCTCCGGGTCGGTACTGCGCTGCTGCAGATCGCAGTAGTAGCCGCTCAGCTGCAGGGTGGGGGTGTAGGCGTTCTGATAGACCACCGTCAGCCCCTCCTCCGTCTCCACCACCGCCAGATCGGGGATCAGGTAGTTGGACTCCTCCCGCCCGGCAAAGGCGGAGCCGGGGCGCGGGTCCAGGGCCTGGATCTGCCGCTCCGCCTCCCGCACCGCCTCCTGGGAGACGCCCAGGTCCTGGGCAATGGCGTGGTACTGCTTCCGAGCCAGGTGCTCCAAGTGCCGCTGGACAATGGCCAGGGCGGTCCCGCTCTCTCCCTGCCGCTGAAGCTGAAGGGCCAGGCACTGGGACAGATCCCTGGCCCCCACTCCCGGCGGGTCCAGGGTCTGAAGCAGGGAGAGCCCTTCCTCCAGAATGGAGGCGGGCAGCCCCGCCGCCTGGGCCAGGTCGGCCACATCATCCCGGAGATAGCCGTCCTCATCCAGGCTGGCGGCCAGGAACTGGGCCCCCCGGAGGACGATGGTGGAGGCGTGGCTCCGCTCCAGCTGCCTTGTCAGATGGAGCAGCAAGGTGTCGGCCAGTCCCCCGTCCGTCCCCACCCGGGCCAGGGGGTCCAGCTCATCCCGGTCGGCGGTGACGTACTGCCGGTTCTGGTGATCCAGATCCGCCAGGGACTGCAGGCGCCGCCACAGCTCCTCGCTCTCATCCCCCGGGTCGGGCGGCTCGGCCAGTTCGGCGGCCGGATTTTCCTGGACCAGTTCCTGGATAAACTCCCCCAGCTCCAGGGTGCTCATCTGCAAAATCTCCATGGACTGGAGCATCTGGGGACTGAGCTTCAGCGTCTGTTTCAAGGATAACTCCAGGTTCATGGCGACCCCTCCCATTCGTAAGAATCCTCCAGCCGCACACGGCTGGCGCCGCCGCTTTTTGCGCAAAAGCGACAAGAACAGTATAGCATAAAACCGGAGCCAGGGCAACGAAAATGGTCCGGCGGACGAACGCAGTTTTTATGAATTCAGGATTGACAGACGGCCGGAGCTGTGGTATCCTCTCATTAGTTAGCTTCTGCTAACTCCATTAAGGGGCACAGCCCGCTTTTTCTTTTCATGTTCGTTAGCCATAGCTAACCTAGAAGGAGGTCTCCCATGAACCACACTGAGCTGGATCTGGAGCGCACCCTGGCCTACCACGGGGCTCCGGCCATGGCGGGCATCAAGTCCGCCGACCTGATCGCCTGGGGCAGCCCGGAGGCCTGCTCCACGCCCCTCTTCCGTCAGTATCAGCATCAGCTGGCCCGGCGGGGCATCCAGCTGCGGGTAATCTGGACCGGCTGTCCCCGGTGCCTGCTGCTGGTCTACCGGCCGGAGCGGCTGGAGCGGCAGCTGAACGACCCGGCGGTGCGGGCACTGCTCCTGCGGGAGGGCTACCCGGCGCAGGGCGGCCTGGAGGCCATGCTGGAGGCTCTCGGCCGCCGTCTGAATCAGGGGGACTTCCCCCACGAGGTGGGCCTCTTTCTGGGCTATCCCCCTGAGGACGTGGAGGGCTTCCGCCTCCACCGGGGGCGGGACTACAAGCTGTCCGGCTGCTGGAAGGTATACTCCGACGTGGAGCGGGCCCGCCAGTGCTTCCGCCGGTACGGGCTGTGCCGGGCCGCCCTGTGCCGCCGCCTGCGGGAGGGGAAGGCCCTGGCCCAGGTGTTCCGGGTGGCGTAAATTCGTATGTGACCGCCGCCGCTGCGGCGCTTACAGATATCAACTTTTCAATTCGATGTCATATGGAGGTTATGCAAGATGAGCAAGATGGCAGTGATCTATTGGAGCATGACTGGCAACACCCAGGCCATGGCCGAGGCCATCGCCGACGGCGCCCGGGAGGCCGGGGCCCAGGCGGACCTGTTCTCCGTGGACCAGGTCACCGTGGACCAGGCCCTGGAGTACGACAAGCTGGCCCTGGGCTGCCCCGCCATGGGGGCCGAGGTGCTGGAGGAGGCCGAGTTCGAGCCCTTCTTCACCGCCCTGGAGGGCCGCCTGGGGGGCAAGCGGGTGGCCCTGTTCGGCTCCTACGGCTGGGGCGACGGCCAGTGGATGCGGGACTGGAAGGCCCGTGCCGAAGGGGCCAACGCCGTGGTCTATCAGGACGAGGGTCTGATCCTCAACGAGGCCCCCGACGAGGAGGGGCTGGCCCAGTGCCGGGCCTTCGGCGCCGGATTCGCCCGGGACTGACCTCTCCCACCTGAATGCAAAAGCGATACCGCTGTTTGACACGCCGTTCAAACAGCGGTATCGCTTTATCCCCCCGCGCGGCGGGGCGGCAGCCCCGGATCAGAGCCCTGCTGCCAGGTGACCTGTCCCGAACTGCCGCCCGCGCGCTATGGGAGGCATATGAACAAGGCCCTCCAGCAGGTGGGTGGGAGCTACCTCCTCTGCCAGCTCAGCCGGGACGGGACGGCCGTCACGGTGACGCCCCAGGGCGGGCTGACCCGCCAGCAGGCCCTGGAGCGGCTGGCGGAGCTGGATGCCCTGGCGGAGCAGATTTATGGGGAGACGGTCAGCCCCGAGATGGGCCAGCGGGAGCAGGCGGAGGCTCTGTATGCCTACCTGACCGAGCATGTGCGCTATGACTTCCGCTACTACGGGGAGCCGGGCGAGATGCCCTACGACTCCACCACCGCCTTCGAGGCCCTCCACGACAACCTGGCCATCTGCGGGGGCTATGCCCAGGCGTTCCAGCTGCTGCTGGAGCAGGCGGGCATCCCCTGTGTCACCGTCAGCGGGAAGCTGGGGGCGGAAAACCACATGTGGGACCTGGCCCGGATCGACGGGCAGTGGCTCTACTTCGACCCCACCAGCGACCGGGGCCGGGCCGCCTACGGCTTCCAGTGCTTCGGTGTGGAGGCCGGGAGCCTGGAGGGACACACCTGGGATCAGACCTGGGCCGCCGCTCTGGCCGAGGGCCTGTTCCCTGCCCAGGAACAGGCTGAGGCGCCCATGTGAAAATAGACAAATCTTTCCCAGGGACCGGGGTGGAATCGGGGCGAAAATGAACTTGACAAATGGGCGGGGGCCCACTATAATCTTGCCCGCAAATCCTGTTTGAGGGATCGGGCGCGGCGGCCGCCGCCTGTTCCCCTCCCAAAACTACTGCCCAGGAGTACCGCCTTGCCATGAAAACCAGTTCTGCCGACAGTCTTTTTGATACAGAGAGCATTTGGGCCATCCTGCTGCGGATCGCGCCCCCTGTCATGCTGGCCCAGCTGATCCAGGCCATGTACAACATCGTGGACAGCTACTTTGTGGGCCAATACTCCAACGACGGTCTGACCGCCCTGTCCATCATCTACCCGGTGCAGCTCATCGTCACCGCCATCGCGGTGGGAACCGGCGTGGGCGTCAACACCCTGATGTCCCACCTGGACGGTCGGGGAAAGCACCATACGGCGGACCGCACCGCCGGGATGGGCACCGTGCTGGCCCTGTTCAGCTGGGCGGTGTTCGCCCTGCTCAGCGCCCTTCTGATGCGGCCCTTCGCCCTCTCCTCCACCGACACCCCCGCTGTGGCGGAGTACACCGTCACCTACGGCATGATCGTCTGCGTGGGCAGCATCGGCGTATTTCTGGAGAGCAACTGGAGCAAGGTGCACCAGGCCCGGGGCAATATGCGCCTGCCCATGGCGGCTCAGATCGCCGGCGCCCTCACCAACATCGTGCTGGACCCCCTTCTGATCTTCGGACTGGGCCCCATCCCGGAGCTGGGGGTGGCCGGGGCGGCCTACGCCACGGTGGCCGGTCAGGTGCTGGCGGCGGTGATCGTCTCCTCCGGATTCCGCAGGCCTCCGGCCCCCAAGCTGTTTCTGGCCTACGCGGCCCGGATCTACCAGCTGGGCTACCCCTCCATCTTCATGCAGATGCTCTTTACCGTGTACATCATGGCCCTGAACCTGATCCTGGCGGGCTTCTCCGACGCGGCCGTCACCGTCCTGGGCCTGTACTACAAGGTCCAGTCCTTCTTCTTCATCCCTCTCAACGGCCTTCAGACCTGCATCGTCCCCCTGCTGAGTTACACCTACGCCAAGGGGACCTACTCCCGCTGCCAGCGGGTGGTAAAGGACTCCATTGTGCTGGCCATGGTGTTTATGCTGGTTGGGATCGCCTGCTTTGAACTGATCCCGGCACAGCTTCTGGGGCTGTTTACCTCAGAGCCGGAGGTCTTTGCCATCGGGACCCACGCCTTCCACATCATCGGCCTGAGTTTTCTGCCCGCGGTGCTCTCCCTGATCTTCCCGGTGTTCTTCCAGGCCATCGGGGCGGCGCTGCCCAGCATTCTCCTCTCCCTGACCCGGCAGATCTTCTGTCTGATCCCTGTGTTCTGGTTCTTCTCCCGCATCGACCTGTCCTATGCCTGGTTTGCCTTCCCCATTGCGGAGGTCATAACCGGCACCCTCGGCTTGATTTTCTATGCCCGGCGCGTCCACATCTGGGGACGGCTGGAGCAGGCCGCGCAGACCGCCCGGCGCAAAGGAGCAGTTGTTATGAAAATGATCACGGCAATTATCAACAAGCGGGACAGCGGCGAGGTGTGCGCCGCTCTGACCGAGGCGGGCTACTACTTCACCCGCATGTCCTCCACGGGCGGCTTCCTCACCGGCGGAAACACCACCCTGCTCATCGGCACTCCGGAGGAGCGGGTGCCCCAGGCCATCTCCATCATCCGGGAGCACTGCTCCCGCCGGACGGAGAAGATCTCCTCCAATGTGCAGCTGGCCACGCCGTCCGCCCCCTACCCCACCGAGGTCACAGTGGGCGGGGCCACCCTGTTCGTATCCGATGTGACCCAGTTTGAAAAGATCTGACTTCCCATTCCCGTCTCCCCTCCCCGCAAGCGCCGAAAACCGCTGGAGTCCGGTGATTCCAGCGGTTTTTTGCATGCCCCTTCGGAGTTCCCCGGCTGCACTCCAACCGGCCGGTTCCTGTCGAAAACCGCCGCACCGCTCTTGCCATTGCCACCGTTCTCTGGTAAAGTAGAGGCGACGCTAACCAAAGGAGGCGGCCAACACGAAAAAACTAACAAATTGGGCCTATGCGCTGGCCTTTCTCATCGTCGGCTTCGGCTTGACCAATCTTGTGCGCTTCATTCCCCAGTCCGGAACTCCTCTGGGCTCCCTGGAGTGGGAGACCGCCGCTGTGGTGTCCGCCGACGGCAGTCAGCGGGCGCTGGACTCCGCCGCCGCCCTCCCCCCGTTGGAGGAGGGGAAGTCATATCAGTTCTCCCTCACCCTTCCGGAAAATCGAACCCGGGAGACGCGGCTGATGTTTGACGCCGGCGGTCTGGAGGCCGCCGTCTATCTCGATGAACAGCAGGTGTGGTATTCCGTCGCCCTCGCCTCCATGGAGGGCTCTGAGCTGGGCCCGGTCCAGCTCACGCTGCCCGTCGGAGGCGGGGAGACTCTCACCATGGTCCTGCGCCCCGCCTCCCCGTCCTCCTCCATTTCTCAGCCGCCGGTGCTTCGCTTCCCGGACGTCAGCGGCTACGGGCTTCCGGCAGAGATGTCTACCCGGATGCTGATCCTGTTCTGGGGGCTGTTTTTGATGAACGCGGCCCGGGGCACGCCAAACTGGCAGCTGCTCCTGCCCATGCTGACGGCTGCGCTGCGCACAGTTCAGCATCTGGCGGTCCGGTACCAGGGGGAGGCCCTGCCCCAGCCGGTCCTGGCCGCCCTGTCCGGGCCGTGGCTGATCGTCCTGGCCGCCCTGGTCATGGCGGTCTATCTGGCCCTCCAGCGCCGGCGCGGCTTCTGGCAGGCATTTGGAATCCTCACCGCTGTCAGCGTGGGGGGCACGCTGGCCCTCTCCGCCTTTTCGGCGGTCCGGAACCACACCTGGGCGGACACCTTCGCGGGGACCGCGGCCCGCCTCCTCCGAAGCGGAGACGTGGTCCGCATCCTCTATTGGGTGACGCTGTGGGCAATTATGATCTGCGCCCTGCTGGCCGCCTGGGAACTGGCCCACTCCATTCTCCGCACCCAGCGGGAGTCCCAGGCGCTCGCCCTGCGCAACCAGCTGATCATGGACAACTACCGGGCGCTGGAGCAGAAGATGCGGGAGAGCGCCGCCCTGCGCCACGAGTTCAAGCACCGCCTCCTGGCCATCGACTCCATGCTCCAGGCCCGGGACCTGGAGGGGCTGGAGCGGTGCGTAGCCGACTGGAAGGAGGAGAGCGCCGCCTCCTCTCAGCTTCTGTACAGCAGCAACCTCGTGGTCAACGCCATCCTCCAGGACGCCGCCGGACGGGCCCGCGCCGCAGGCGTATCCTTCCGGGTCACCGCCCTCGTCCCCGAGGAGCTGCCCTTCCCCGACGAGGACCTGTGCGCCCTGCTGATGAACCTGCTGGACAACGCGCTGGAGGGGGCCGCACGCACCCCGGAGGGCCGGGAGCGGTCCATTCTCTTCCGGGCCCGCATCTTCAAGGGGTTCCTGGTCCTGCGGTGCGAAAACACCTTTGACGGCTATGTAAAGACGGACGGACAGGGGCGTCTGCTCACCATCAAGGATGAGCCCTCCTCCCACGGCTTCGGCATGGCCCAGATGCGCTCCGTGGCCCATAAGTACCACGCCCGGCTGGACGTGGACTACAACGGCCAGCGCTTCACCGTACAGACCGCCCTGCAGCTGCCCGGCGCGGCGTGACCTCCGCCGCCCCCTCGAGCTCCCCCGCCCAGACTCAGACGGATTTTGTTTTACACAGGTTTTTCGACAAACTGCAAAGGCCCCAGGCGCGCCCTCCGGTGTGCCTGGGGCCTTTTTTCCGCGCCTGGGCTTCCCCCTATCTCCGTGGGCGCGCCGGGGGGCGGCTTCCCGCCCCTGCGGCGCTTCTCCGGGCTGCCGCCCCTTCTGCTCCCGGGCGGGAGCCGCCAGGGTCCTCCCCGTCCGCACCGCCCCCTCCCCCACGGGCCACCCATGCCGGATACCCGGACACCTCCGCGTCCGGACGCAAAAAATCCCGCCCCGCTTGCGCGGGACGGGATTTTGTAAACAGGGAATCTGAATTAGTGGAACATATCCACAAACAGATTGATGTTGAAGGTGATGAGCACCGCATTGAAGAAGTCGATGAACATACCGCCAACCATGGGGATGGCGAAGTAGGCGACCGGAGCGGGGCCATACTTCTTGGTGACCACCTGCATGTTGGCCATGGCGTTGGAAGTCGCGCCCATGGCGAAGCCGATGAAGCCGGCGGACATGACGGCGGCCTCGTAGTCGCGGCCCATGACGTTGAACACCACGAAGTAGGAGAAGATGACCATGACCACGCACTGCAGCAGCAGGCAGATAATCATGGGCAGAGCCAGGTCGACCAGCTCCCACAGCTTCAGGCTGGACAGAGCCAGGGCCAGGAAGATGGACAGGAACATGGTGCCCATGGTGTCGATCTCCTGGTCGGGATACTCCACCTTCACAGCGATCATCACGTTGCGGATGACCACGGCGGTAAGCATGGCGCCGATGTAGGAGGGGAAGGTCAGACCGGTCAGGTCGGTCAGCCACACGCTGATCTGAGCGCCGATGCCCAGAGCGGCCAGCAGGAGCATGAAGCCCTTGACGAAGCGGGGGCTGGCGGAGGTGAAGGACTCATCCTCGCCGGCCACGTCGGCAGCCAGAGTCTCGGCACTCTTGGCCGCAGCCGCATGGCCCTCAGTGGAGCGCAGGTTGTGCTTGACGATCAGGCTGCGGGCCACCGGGCCGCCCATCAGGGAGCCGGAGACCAGGCCGAAGGTGGCGGCCGCCAGAGCGGCCACGTCGGCGCCAGCGGGGGCGCCGGCCTTCACCAGCTCAGGACCGTAGGCCGCGGCGGTGGCGGGGCCGCCGATCAGAGCGGTGGAGCCGATGCCGATGCCGATGAGGGGATCCTGGCCGAAGGCCAGCATGATGCCGCCGCCCAGAGCATTCTGGATGGGGATCATGATAATGGACAGGATCAGGACCAGGACCACGGACTTGCCGCCGCGGAGCAGGGCCGGAATGCTGACGGTAAAGCCGACGGTGGTGAAGAACAGGTTCTGGAACACCGTCTGCAGGGTGCCGTCAAAGGTGATGCTGGCTACGCCGCTGACGGTCAGAATGCAGTTGATAATAGAGAACAGCAGACCGCCGACCAGGGGAGCCGGGATGCAGTAGCGGTTCAGGACGCTCACCTTGTCGGTGATCACGCCGCCGATCCAGAACAGAACAGCACCAAGCGCTACGGCATGGTACATATTAAGGCTAATTTCCATCATAGTGATATCTACCTTCTTCCCATATCCTTGCTAAATTGTTTAGATCCGATACACAAAATTGCATAGGAATTGGCTCGAGCTTACGTCGACTTTACCACAAATTTCACAGGAGGGGAAGGGCTTGCGTGTTAAGATTTTCGTGAAATCCGTTAAGAAACCGTTAAGATTACAATTTCCTTCAAAAAGTTACAGGAAGTTACGAGAAAATCACCGAGAAATTCCGGCGATTTTGTGGAAACCTGCCGGACGCCGCGGCGAAAAAAGCGGCCGGGAAACCAAATTTTTGTTGGTTTTCCGGCCGGGTGTTAAGAAAGTATGAAGAAATTGTGTCCGCCTCAGCCCCGGTTCTGGGCCTCCACCAGACGCACGCCGCAGTACTTCTCCCGCAGCTTGGGCTTCTCGATTTTTCCGGTGGGGTTCCGGGGAACAGGGGCGAAAATAATCTTCCGGGGCCGCTTGTACCGGGGCAGATCGGTGCAGTACTGGTTGATCTCGCTCTCGGTGCAGGTCATGCCCTCCTTCACCTGGATAATGGCGGCGGCGATCTCCCCCAGCCGCGGGTCGGGCAGGCCGATGACGGCCACATCGTGGACCTTGGGGTAGGCGGAGAGGAAGTCCTCGATCTGGACGGGGTACAGGTTCTCGCCGCCGGAGATGATCACGTCCTTCTTCCGGTCCACCAGGAAGTAGAAGCCGTCCTCGTCCTGCTTAGCCATGTCCCCGGTGTGGAGCCAGCCGTCCTTGAGCACCTCGGCGGTGGCCTCCGGGTCGTGGTAGTAGCAGGTCATGACGCCGGGGCCCTGGACACACAGCTCGCCCACCTCCCCGAACTCCACGGGGACGTCGTTCTCGTCCACGATTTTCACCTTCCAGCCGTAGCCGGGCACGCCGATGGCCCCCACCTTGTGGATGTGGTCCATCCCCAGATGGACGCACCCCGGGCCGGTGGACTCGGAGAGGCCGTAGTTGGTGTCGTACTTGTGGTGGGGGAAATACTTCATCCAATGGCGGATGAGAGAGGGGGGCACCGGCTGGGCGCCGATGTGCATCAGCCGCCACTGGGACAGCTGGTAGTTCTCGATCTTCAGGTCCCCCCGGTCCAGGGCGGCCAGGATGTCCTGACACCAGGGCACCAGCAGCCACACGATGGTGCACTTCTCCCCGGACACCGCGTCAAAGATGGCCTGGGGGGAGTTGCCCTTCAGCAGCACCGCCCGGCTTCCGGTGAACAGCGAGCCGAACCAGTGCATCTTGGCCCCCGTGTGGTACAGGGGCGGGATGCACAGGAACACGTCCTCGTGCTTGGTCTCGTGGTGGATGGCCTCCATCCGGGCGGACTGGAGCAGGCACTGGTGCCGCAGCAGGATGGCCTTGGGGAAGCCGGTGGTGCCGGAGGAGTAGTAGATGGCCGCGTCGTCCTCGTCGTCCACCAGCACCTTGGGGGCGGCGGAGGAGCAGTTGGCGGTGGCCCGGTGGTAGTCCTCGGCGAAGGAGGGGCAGGTGTCCCCCACGAAGAACAGCAGCATCTGGCTGGAGATCTTGGGGACGATGTCCTCCACCCGGCCGATGAACTCCGGGCCGAAGAACAGCACGTCCACATCCGCCTTTTTCAGGCAGTAGTCGATCTCCTGGGCGGTATATCGGAAGTTCAGGGGGACGGCCACCGCCCCCGCCTTCAAAATTCCAAAGTAGATGGGCAGCCACTCCAGGCAGTTCATCAGCAGAATGGCCACCTTCTGGCCCTTCTGAATCCCCCGGCCCAGCAGCAGGTTGGCCACCCGGTTGGCCTTCTCGTCAAAGACGGACCAGGTGATCTCCCGGCGGTAGGGGGCGGTGGAGGTGGGCTGAATGAGGGCGTACTCCTTCCAGGTGACCCGCTGGGTCTCCTGCACCTCGGGGTTGATCTCCACCAGGGCGATCTCGTCCCCGTAGAGCTTGCTGTTGCGCTCCAGCAAATCGGTGATAGGCATCTTATGTCGGTCCTTTCCCAAGGGGGGCTGGCCCCCCGTTACTGATACTTCAATGGTTTCAACCTTTAAATCGTTGAAGTATCATAACCCATTTTTCGCCCTTTGTCAAGAGGTTCCTGCCCCCCCGGCACAAAAACAGGGCGAACCGCCCGGTTCAGCTCAGAAGCAGGTCCAGGTCCGCCACATTCAGCCCTGGCTGGAGGGCCAGGCTGATTCCATAGCCGATGCGCCCAACGCCCTCCGGGAGGGCGTTGGGGACCCGTTGGGATTAAAATGCTCGGCGGAAATAAATTCCGCCTGCGCCAAGGTTTGCCTGCGGCAAACGCTTGACGCGCTTCGCGCGTGGGGGCTGCGCCCCCGCAAAGTCATCGGCTCGGTTCAGCTCAGAAGCAGGTCCAGGTCCGCTACATCCAGCCCCGGCTGGAGGGCCAAACTGATGCCATAGCCGATGACTTTGGCCAGATCGTCCACCTGGCTGTCGATGTCCTTGGGGGTGACCAGCAGGTCCCGCCCCTCTCCCAGAGGGGGCAGCTCCTCCTGCCCCAGCAGGTCGGCGGCCAGGGTGGACGCGTCCACCACCGTGGGCACTCCCACCGCCAGCACCGGCACCCCCAGGGAGGCCCGGTCCAGGGCCCACCGGTGATTGCCAACCCCGGAACCGGGGGCGATCCCCGTGTCGGACAGCTGCACCGTCCGGCACAGCCGCTTCAGAGACCGGGAGGCCAGGGCGTCCACCGCCACCACGCAGGCGGGCTTCAGCTTCCGGCACAACGCCTGGACCAGCTCCCCGCTCTCCATCCCCGTGGTGCCCAGCACCCCGGCGGACAGGGAGGCCACCGGCCGGAAGGCCCCGAAGTGCTCTGGCAGCTGCTCCACCAGGTGGCGGGTCACCAGGGTGTGCTCGTGGACCTTGGGGCCGATGGCGTCGGGGGTGATGGCCCGGTTGCCCAGCCCCACCACCAGCGCCAGCCCCCGGTCGGGCACGCCGTCCATGAGCTGGGCCAGCTCTCCCGCCACCGCCCGGGCCGCCCGGGGAAAGGCGTCCTCCTCCTGCCGGGCCAGGCCGTCCATGGTGAGGGTCACATACCGCCCCGCCGGCTTGCCCAGGGCCTTCTCCCCCCGCTCGTCCAAAATCTCCACCGTCTCCGTCAAAAAACCCTCCCGGGTCTCCGTGAAGGCCGCCACCCCCTCCAGCCTGGCGGTCTGCCGGGCGCTCTCCTCCCACAGCTCCTTGGCCTCCAGGGCCAGGTCTGTTCTCCGTTGGCGCATATGGGTCCCCTCCTTATATAAATTTGTGTGCCCCGCCCCCGGCCGCTCCCCGGGGGCGGGCGCCTGCTCCCCTTAGTCTGTCCGCCGCCCGGCGGATTTTTGCACAGGAGAACAGGAAAAACCTTTTTCTAATTTTCTGAAAAAAACAGTTGCTTTTTCCAGACCTCAATGTTATAATACATATCCGCACAGAGTTTCGATACTCAAATCATACTTTATTTTAAAATCGGAGGAGGTGTTTGGTTTGCCGAATATCAAGTCTGCCAAGAAGCGTGTCCTGGTATCCCAGACCAAGGCCATGCAGAACAAGGCCGCGAAGTCCGCGCTGAAGACCGAGATCAAGAAGTTTGAGGCCGCGGTGGCGGAAGGCAACCGCAGCGAGGCCGATGTCGCTTACAAGGTGGCGGTCAAGGCGGTGGACAAGGCTGCCGCGAAGGGCCTGCTGCACAAGAACAATGCCGCCCACAAGAAGAGCAGCATGACCATCAAGCTGAGCAAGCTGGCCTGAGTTTCTGTTTGTAGGCAAGGTACAAGCCGTCTGCGTTGCAGGCGGCTTTTTGCTTTTCCCGAAAAACCGCCCGAATTTTCGCCCGTTCCCTGCTATCCTTGATCCTGGTCCCACCATCCGGAGAGGAGGTCCCCGCCATGCGCGGAGCGTTTTTCCAGCTGCCCCCGGTGCTCTTTGTCCGGGATATGGTCCAGACCTACGGCCGTCTGGGGGTGTCCCGGGCCGCCGCCTCCCTGGCCTATTTTCTGATCTTGACCCTCTTTCCCCTGCTTGTGTGCGTCAACTTCTTCATCGGCCTGCTGGAGCTGGACCCGGAGGCGGTGTTCTCCGCCCTGGACCCTCTGCTGCCCCGGGAGAGCCTGTCCATCATCCTGGAGTATCTCACCTATGTCTCCGGCATCCCCCAGAGCCAATCCACCCCCCTGCTCCTGGCCAGCCTGTTCACCATCCTGCTCTCCGCCTCGGCGGGGCTGCGCACCCTGCTGAAAACCATGGACGAACTCTATCAGATCCGCCACGTCAGCAGCCTGCGCCGGGTGGCGGTCAGCGTGATCCTCTCCCTGCTCTTTCTGCTGACCATCTACCTGTCCATTGTGGTCATCTTCACCGGGGATTGGTTTTTCCAGGTGCTGGAGGAGCGCCTGCCCCCTCCCCTGGCCGAGCTGATCCCCCTGCGGCTGCTGTCCCAGCTGTGGGGCTGGCTGCGCTACCTGCTGCTGTTCTTCTGCGTGCTGCTGCTGGTGCTGGCGGTGTACCGCATGGGCACGCCGCCCCCCCTCCGCCGGGAGAAAAAGGTCCTGCGCCTCACCGCCCTCCTCTCCGCCGGGGCCCTGGTGGCCTGCTCGGTGCTGTTCTCCTGGTTCATCGACATGTCCTCCCGGTACTCCCTGGTGTACGGCTCCCTGGCCTCCCTGATCATCCTGCTGGTGTGGCTCTACTTCTGCGGAAACATCCTCCTGGCGGGGGCGGTGGCCGGCCGGGTGTGGTTCCGGCGGCGGGATGGGAGCTGATCCGCCTCCAGAGCCGCATTTTTTGGAAAAACAAGAAAATTCCCTTGACATTTTCCCAAAATCTTATATAATAGTTAAGCCTGTTTCCAGATACAAACGGGTACATCCCTTGCTCCCGGCTGTTCCGGGGGCCATAAGACCATAAGGAGGTGCAATGACAATGGCAAAGATCAATGCAAACTACGAGGCGCTGTATATCCTGGACCCCTCTCTGAGCGAGGAGCAGATTGCCGCCCTGGTGGCCCGGTTCCAGTCCGTGGTGGAAGCCAACGGCACTGTCTCCGAGGTGAACGAGTGGGGCAAGCGCCGTCTGGCCTACCCCATCAACGACCTGATGGAGGGCTACTATGTGCTGATGACCTTCAACGCCGCCGCGGCCATCCCCGCTGAGCTGGACCGTATCTTCCGGATCACCGACGGCGTGATGCGTTCCCTGATCGTCTGCAAGGACCAGTAAGGAGAGGGCACAGTCATGCTCAACAAGATTTTCCTGATGGGCCGTCTGGCCCGTGACCCGGAGCTCCGCCGGACCCAGACCGGGACCCCTGTGGCCTCGTTCCGTCTGGCTGTGGACCGGGACTTCAAGGATCGCAACACCGGCGAGCGGGCCACCGACTGGATCGATGTGGTGGCCTGGCGCCAGACCGCCGAGTTTGTCAGCCGCTATTTCACCAAGGGCCGCATGGCCGTGGTGGAGGGCCGGCTGCAAATCCGCGACTGGACCGACAAAGACGGCAACAAGCGCACCACCGCCGAGGTGGTGGCCGACCAAGTCTACTTTGGCGACTCCAAGCGGGACGGCGACGGCGGAGGCTATGGCAATTCCGGCTATTCCTCCGGCGGCTACTCGGGCGGAGGATATGCTTCCTCCGGCGGTTATTCCGCCCCGGCCGCGCCCGCGGCACCCTCCGGCTTTGGCGCCCCTGCGGGCGGCGACCAGTTTGCCGAGCTCTCTGACGACGACGGCGAGCTGCCGTTTTAACTTTGACCGTATCTGGTCGTAAAAGGAGGTTTCTCTCATGGCTATGGAACGTGATAACCGCGCCCCCCGCGGCCGCAAGCGCCGCAAGGTCTGCGCCTTCTGCGTGGACAAGGTGGAGTGCATCGACTACAAGGACGCCGCCAAGCTGCGCCGCTACACCTCTGAGCGGGGCAAGATCCTGCCCCGGCGCACCACTGGCACCTGCGCCATGCATCAGCGTCAGCTGACCGAGGCCATCAAGCGCGCCCGCCAGGTCGCCCTGCTGCCCTACGTCACCGACTGATCTGCGCCGCAGATTCATCCCTGATTTCAAACGGGAGTCCGCTTTGCGGACTCCCGTTTTTTACCGGCTGCGCACCACCACTTTTCCCGGCATGCCAAAAGCCCGCACGGAAGTTCCGTGCGGGCTTTCTCATGTCGAAAAACTTGTGCAGAATCAAATCCGCCTGAGACAGGGCGGGGGAGCTCGAGGGGGCAGCCGCCCGCCTCGAATGGGATCAAATGCCCCGGAAGTCTTGCCGTGCAAGGATTCCGGCGAGCGAAGCGAGGACTTTTGCGCCGAACAGCGGCGCAAAAGTAATGGCATTTTTGCAGGCTGTCGGAAAAGTCCTTTGGACTTTTTCGACAGCCTGGAGCCCGCACGGAAGTTCCGTGCGGGCTTGCTTTTTTAACCGGCGCCTCAGGCGGCCTTGCCCAGAGTCTTCTGGCTGCCGGTGTGGTAGATGGGCTTCCACTCCACCTTCCGGACCAGAGCGGCCAGGGAGATGGGGATGTAGGTAAACATGAACAGGGGGAAGGTAAAGACGTACAGGATCTTCTTGTAATTGGGGATCTGGATCTGCTTCCACTCGCACAGGACGGTGAGCAGGCCGTACAGGAGCAGGCCGAAGTAAAAGCTACTCACTGTGGACAGCATGAAGCTGCCGGACACGTCCAGGATGGCGCGGATGATGTACATGGGCTGACCCAGGCAGGCGAGGCACACCACCAGGTTGAAGGCGATGGTGACCAGGGTGAGCAGCATGCCGGGGGCCACGGTCATAAACATGTCGTAGCAGGACCAGCTCTTCCGGCTGGGCTTGCGGCAGAAGCCCTTGACCAGCTGCATGCCGTACTTGGCGTCCACCTGATAGAACCCCTTGGACCAACGCAGCCGCTGGTCCCAGGACTGCTGGAAGGCGGTGGGCTGCTCGTCATAGATGACCGCCTTGTCGCAGTAGCCGATGCGGCGGCCCTTCAGGGCGCAGCCCACGGAGAACTCGATGTCCTCGGTGAGCAGATGGTAGGGCCAGCCCTTGTTCTCCCGGATCACGTCGGCGGAGATCAGGAAGCCGGTGCCCGACACGTGGCAGTTGGTGCCCAGGAGCATCCGGGGGAAGTTGAGGAAGCGGGCCTCCCGCAAAAACCAGATGGCGTAGCCGGCGGAGATCCAGTTGGCCCCGAAGTTCCGGGAATTGCGGTAGCAGGTGATGGCCCCGTAGCCGCCCTGGTCATAGACCTTGTTCATCTCCAGCACGAAGTTGGGGTCCACCAGATTGTCCGCATCAAAGATAAAATAGGCGTCGTACTGATCCCGGCCCTCCCGGGCCAGGGTGCGGAACAGGAAGTTCAGGGCGTAGCCCTTGCCCTTCTTGCTCTGATTGAACCGCTCATAGACGATGGCCCCCGCCCGCCGGGACACCTGGGCGGTGTCGTCGGTGCAGTTGTCGGCCACCACGTATATGTCCAGCAGATGGGCGGGATAATTCTGCTGCTTTAAGCTTTGAATCAGTTCTCCAATCACCCCCGCCTCGTTCCGGGCGGAGATCACGGCGGCGTAGCGGTGGTACTGGGCCGCCTCCGCCTGCTTCCAGCGGCGGCGCTTCACCAGGCCGATCACCAAATAAACCAGCTGATAAAAATAGGCCACGGTGAACAGAACAGCTAGGAATAGGTTGAAGGACTCAACCAATCGAATCATATTCATATCAAATCACCTTTAAGTCTGTTGTTGGAACAAAGGGCGCAGCATGCTCCCGCTGCGTGAACACTATCATAGCACGCTTTTTAAATATTACAAGATTATTTCCTCACTCTTAATGAAAAGTTAAGAGAATATTCATAATTTTCCTCCGCTAAAGTAACAAAATTAACGCATTTTTGGCATTTCTGAAACCAAACTTGTATATTTTCCCAATGAGCTGAAAATCTGCCCCTTAAAATTCCGCCCCATGTATTTAATATTTTTGTAACAAGTTGAGGAAAATGTGAAGCCCCGGCAGAGGCTCCCACCTCCCCCGCCCCGGAGAAAAATTTTTGCGCTCCCGCAACATTTTCCCCTCCGAATGCGTCTGGACGGATAGAGAGAGCAGAAGGGGGAGGACGCCATGGGAGACCGCACTGACAACTGGGAGGAGCTGGTCCAGTCCCAGGAGAACCGCCTGTACCGGGCGGCCCTGGCTATTCTGGGCAGCCGTCAGGAGGCCGAGGACGCGGTGCAGGACACATTTCTGGCCTTTTGGGAGAAGGCGCCGGAGGGCCTGAGGGACGAGGGTGCCTGGCTCATGCGGGTGCTGGTCAACAACTGCCGCAGCCGTCTGCGGATGTCCAGGAGGCGGGAGACCCTGCCTCTGTGGGAGGAACTGCCCGCCCCGGAGCCGGAGGCGCGCCCCCTGTGGGAGGAGCTTCGTGCCCTCCCGCCCCAGGACCGGGCTGCGATCCACCTATTTTATTATGAGGGCTTCTCCACCCAGGAGATCGCCCGCATCCTGAAATGCCGCCCGGGTACGGTCCGCTCCCGCCTGTCCCGGGCCCGGGAGCGGCTGCGGGAGCTTTTGGACCCGAAATAGGCTTATATTCCATAACAAAAAGGAGCATCGGCATGGAATCCTACAAATCGTATTTCGACCGGCAGACCGTCTCGCCGGAGCTGCACGAAAAACTGCTAGCCATCGGCCGGCAGCCCCGGACAGAGCGGCGGCGCAGACCGCTCTCCCCCGCCTGGAAAAAGTGGGCGGCTCTGGCCGCCTGCTGCGCTCTGGCCCTGGGACTGGGGCTGTGGCGGCTGTCCGCCCCAGGGGAGACGGGAAGCGGCGCCTGTGTTCCCCCTGCCGTCTCCTCCCCGCCGGAGGATTCCTCTTCCCACAGCGGGGAGAACCGGGAATCCGGCTTTCAGGTGGAAGGTTCTGAAACGACAGGCACGGCCTTCCTGCCCGCCATTCCCTACATCCACTATCCGGACGTAGGGGACCGCCCGGCGGCGGACACCTCCCCCAGCCGCATGATGCTGGCGGGCTCCTATTCCGTGGAGCTGACCAAGGAGGACGTGCAGAAGATCTTCTGGGGGCCGGAGGGCAAGCCGGAGGGGGCGGACGGGGACCTGCCCTGGATGCTGTTCTGGGGGAACTTCTTCCTGTCCGGCTCCGCCCTGTACGACGGAGAGGGGGAGCTGCTGTGGCTCACCCTCAAGGGGAACAGCGCCGCTCAGGCGCTCTCCTTCACCCTCACCCTGCGCCCGGGGGAGCTGCCCTTCCAGTGCGGTCTCTACTCCGATCTGGAGACCACCCACGTCAACGGCACCCCCGTCACCGGCTGGAGCCGCAGGGAGGACCTCAACGGCGACGGCGTTCCGGACGCCCGGTGCGTCAGCGAGTTCATGGCCGGGGAGGTGGGGGTACGCTTTGAGGCGGCGTGTACCGCCGGAGAGGACTCTATGGATGCCGCCGCCTGGTACAGCGCCCTGCTGGTGGGCCAGACGCTTTCCGGCGGCGTGTATCTGGGGCACCTGCTCACCAATGAGGACATCCCTGCGTGGCGCACGGCGGAGTTCTCCTCCCTGGAGGAGGCCCGGCAGGAGACCGCCTTCGCCCCCTATCTGCCCACAGAGGACCTCCCCGGCTACGGAGAATTTTCCGGCTATCTGACCTATCAGGAGGGGATGGAAAACCTTCTGCACATGCGGTGGAGCCGGGGCTACGACGATGTGGCGGTGGATGTGTCCCTGCCGGAAGGGGACCTCTCCTATAACCTGGCAGACGTAAACCGGCCGGAGACGTACGACCTGCGCCTCTACCCCATCCCCTGGTGCGACAGCGTGCCGGAGGAATACCGGGACACAGTGAGCATGCCCACCTTCCGGGCCGAGGACATGTCCCTGGCGGTGGTGGAGTCCCGGGGCCATGAGAAGGACACCGGCGGCCTGACGTTCTCCTTCGGGGTGCTCCACCAAAGCGGTGTACTGGTGGAGTACCGCTGCGACGGCCTCACCGCCCAGGCGGTGTGGCAGCTGCTGGAGGAGACACTCCCCCCGGCATCCCCCTGAGCCCGGCGGCGGCCCTCCGCCCCATCTGCGCCCCTCCCAGCTGGAGGGGCGCTTTTTCTTTGGCGGGACGGTCTGGCGCCGCCGCCTGTTTTATGGTACAATAGCGGCGTCAAACAATTCCGGCCCTGGGCCGCCTTGGAGGGAATCCCATGTCCTGCAAAGAGGAATTTATTGAAATTTTCAAAGAGAAGATCACCCGCCCCGGGGCGGACGCCCTGCTGAACTATCTGGAGAACAAGAGCGACTTCTTCACCGCCCCCGCCTCCGCCCGGTACCACCTGGCCTGTGAGGGGGGCCTGTGCGAGCACAGCCTGAACGTGTACCACTGTCTGGTGGACTACCTCCAGCGGGAGCGGGTCCAGGAGCTGTACGGTCTGGAGTACAGCGAGGAGAGCGTGGCCGTGGTGGCCCTCCTCCACGACGTGTGCAAGGTGGGCTGCTATAAGAAGGGCTTCCGCAACGTGAAAAACGACGCCACGGGACAGTGGGAGCGGGTGCCCACCTACACCTTCGACGACCCCCTGCCCTACGGCCACGGGGAGAAGTCGGTGTACATCGTCAACGGCTTCATCCGCCTCACCAGGGAGGAGGCCATGGCCATCCGCTGGCACATGGGTTTCTCCGGCACCGAGGACCCCCGCACCGTGGGCCAGGCTCTTCAGAAGTACCCCCTGGCCTTCGCCCTGGCCACCGCCGACATGGAGGCCAGCTACTTCCTGGAGGGGGACCAGTGACGGCTCCCCGCCCCGCCCAGCCATTGGAAGCTCCGCGGCAAAAAATTCACAATGTTCCGGTTGAAAATCAGGGCGTGATATGGTAAAGTTAGTATATCAACGAGGGACCCCGGTCCCTGGTAACATCCATTAAGGAGTGATTCACATGATTCGAGTCATCATGGGTAAAAAGGGCACTGGCAAGACCAAGCAGATGATCGACATGATTAACGAGGCTGTCCAGAGCGAGCACGGGAATGTCGTCTGCATCGAAAAGGGCAGCAAGCTGACCTTTGATATCCATTATCAGATCCGGCTGGTGGATTCCAGCGAGTACGACGTGGCCAATTTCACCGCCCTGAAGGGCTTTATCTCCGGCCTGCACGCCGGCAACTACGACATCACCCACATCTTCATCGACAGCCTGACCAAGATCGTCCCCACCGACGGCTACAACGATGTGGAGGATTTCCTGAACTGGCTCAACAACTTCGGCGAGAAGAACGGCATCAAGTTCACCATCACCATCAGCGACGAGCCCGACCTGGCCCCCGAGGGCATCAAGCAGTATTTTTGATTCTCGTAAAAAGAAAGCGTCCGCCTCTCCATCGAGGCGGACGCTTTTATGTGTCCTGTTTTTGGGACTGTATTCGTATTTTTCCCCCACACCCCCTTGACATCTGAGGAAATGGGGGGTATTATGATACCACAAACTCGAACATACGTTCTATTTTGTGGGTCAGATTTCCCCCTTCCGCGCCGCCAGACAGACGAAGGCGGAGCGACTTTTCCACAGGTCGCGGAAAATTTGTGGACTGCCACCGGTGAACGGCTGCCCGACACGCTCTCCTGATCCTGCACAGCGGCGCAGCGTTCCACGCCTCAGCCAGAGGCACGCCCCCAGATTCAGCGGCGGAAAAGAAAACCGGAGCAAGATTTCTCTTACTCCGGATGGGGAGGGAAAGGCTAAAATCGAGCTTTTGAAATTGCAAACACAGATAGAAACGCCACAAAAACCGCCCTTCAGGCCGGCGGCGCTTTTGCGCCGTTCCTGGCCGCAGGCCAGGAATTGCAAAGGGGCGGCGGAACCCAAATCGCAGCCCAGCGCAAACGGCTGCGACTTAGAAGGGAGGAACCGCGGTTGTGCGCGCTCTGACTTTCAAAAAAAGTCGGAGCAAGCGATCAGCTTGCTCCGACT
>UMHQ01051262.1_pt1 | contig 24517 bp, 19 predicted proteins | sample 1965531 | NCBI WGS metagenome assembly UMHQ01 (sample SAMEA4836098, study PRJEB28245) | human gut metagenome | biome: gut microbiome; material: fecal sample | place: Denmark | collected 2008 | reverse complement strand
AGACATTGTATAAAGACATTTTGATACGGATACAAAGATATCTAACTGTGATATATAAAGAATTAAAAACTCCAAGGCAAATACGCCGCCAAGACCGCAAATATTATGGCGGGAAGCATATTTGCAACATTTATCTTCTTTCCCCATACCAAGTTTACGCCGATGGAGAAAATGATTACAGATCCAATAAGGGAGAGATAGTTGACCGCCATAGTTGTCACATATGGTGAAACAAGGCTTGCAAAGAAAGTAATTGAAATTTGTATAACAAAAACAGGGATTACAGAAAAAGCAGAGCCGATTCCCATAGATGAGGTCATCATTGCTATGATAATAAAATCTAGGACAGCTTTAAGCACTAGAGTCGAATAATCTCCGGACAAACCGTCCTGTATCGAGCCAACAACACCCATCGCACCGATTGAAACTGTAAGAGAAGCTGTCACAAAGGCATCGACAAAACGCGAATCATTTCCGTTGCCAGATTGAATTTTTAGCCACTCGCCTAAGCTTTCAAACCATCTTTCAATACCAATAAGTTCACCAACTATGGTGCCAAGCGCAATACAAAGCACAACAAATAAAGATTTTTCAACGATAATTTCAGAACCGTTAAATTTCAACATCCCCGACATTACCCCGGCAATCGCTATAAACATAATGCTGATGCCGCAGACTTTGTTCAGGGAATCCTGCTGAGATATATTAAAAAATTTTCTTGAAAAATATCCGATTGCACTACCCAAAATGATGCAAATACTATTAATAATTGTGCCTATTCCTATCATATAAACCTCAAATTTAATGCCTAATATTCATTGTGAAACTATGCTAATTATAGTACATATTAAATAACCTTTCTAGTAATTTGTTTTGAGAATATGAAAAAGAGCATATTGATTGTTAATACCATGACTCTCGTGGTAAAATAACAGAAAAGCTTAGAATGTTTTGAAATTTTTGAGCATATATTAATATAGGAGATAAATATGTACATATTAGAATTAAATCAAGCGGGCGTGGGAACTGAAATTGGATTGTTTGAAACTATAGAACAGGGCAGGAATTTTATTTCGCAGCTTGACGGCTATCAATGCAAGGTAGAAGATGGTTTTACATACGAAACCATAAATTTAGACAAGATTCCTGACTATTTAGAATTAGAATATAACAATAACATTGTGCCAATTACCAAATTCATGTTCTCTGGCAAAGAGGATGTAGATGTTTTTTGGAAGCCGATTTCCGATTTATCCGTTTGCGGTAATGGAATGGTTGAGGGCAATACAAGAGTTGACGCTTATAGTATTGAAAATAATGATGTAAAGCAATATATTAATCACCGGGAACAAGTCTATGAAGATGTCACAAAATACCTGCATGCCAAGGGATATGACGTTACCAGGGCATATTTCGGTTCTGAAGACGGAGAGGCTGTTTTGTACAAAAAATGTGGGGAGAATGATTGGCATTTCCTGACGCATATGGATCCTGAGTTTTGTGAAATAAGCGATGTGGAAGAGTTTATAAAAGAGAATGTTGACTGTTTGTGACTTTAAATATAACTTGATTTTTAAGATGTAAAATATTACTTTGCTAAATTGGTTTTAAATTGAAGTTGAGAAACAATTGTTTTCTCGCAGACGGGGTTTACAATTTTTTTTATTTGATGTATATTATCTATTAGAAAACTGAATATCGTCATATGTTTGCTCAACATTTTGAGCACTAAGAGGGAAACAGGATGAGCCTGTGCGGTCCCGCCACTGTGACGGATAGCGAATCTGGCGAATAATGTTTGATTATTCACCCACTGAATAAATATCTACCCTCCCTAGTTTGATTGAAAAATCAACTAGGGGGGGTAGTTCATTATTCGGGAAGGGCAGATGTAGCGATAATTCCAAAGCCAGGAGACCTGCATATGACTGAGTGTTACCAACGGGAGATTTTGGGTAGCTTTTTGACATGGGGAATACGGCCTGTGATTTTTGTCACAGGTCTTTTTTTATTGTGATTTATCCAAATGTAGACTTAGTCAATAGCTTGCTGACGGTCTAGGCTAGTGATTAGAATGGTAAAACTGAGTTCGCAAGTTGTAGGAAAAATATAGGATAAAAAGTTGTAAAGCTCTATGTAAAGAAACCAATTTTATAAGGAGAAGGAATGAAAGTTAGTAAAAATCTTAAAAGAATTACATTTGCATTATTGCTAACATTTTGTTTAGCAATATTTGCTCCATTTGCTTCATTTGCAGCGTCATACCAAGACGGAACATATAGTGTACCTGTTTCTCTATCTGGAGGTTCGATGGGCCACAACGACATAGTATCGCCTTGTACTGTGACTGTTTCAGGAGGAGTACCATATGCGACACTGGTATTTAAAAGAGTTAAGGCGCCATGGCATGCCCCTCAGTATGAATGGCTTAGCACTTCAATGGGGACGGTGTATCCTTCGGTTAACGAGAGTAACTATACTAATACCTTTAGCAATGTTCCTTTGCCGTCTTTGGGTGCGGTTTCTGTTACTACTTTGACATCTGCAATGTCAGATCAACATGAAATTACATATTCATTGTACTTTGATCCATCATCGGTACCTACAAGAGGTGGGTCAGGGTCTTCATCACAGAGTGCTGCAGTAGCTAATTCATCTTCAAATGAAAATAGCAAAAGCAGTGAAAAATCAGAAAAAAAAGTGAGTGCTGACAAGGACGATAAGGAAAAGAAGGACGCAGATAGTAAAGACAAGGACAAAAAGGACAAGGATAAATCCAAAGAAGATAAAGATAAAAAAGACAGCAAAAGCGATAAAAAGAAAAATAATAGTACAAACAAGGAGAAAGACAGTGCTGATAAAGAAAAAGATGAATCATCAAGCAAAACAGTTATCTATGCTGTAATTGCAGTTCTTGCTTTAATTGTTTGTGGAGGGAGCATATATTACCTCGTTAAAGGAGGGAAAAATGTCGACGGTAAATAAAAAAAATAGAAATATATTAATTGCTGTAATAGTGGTATGCATCATAATTTTTGCGATTTTCGGATATTTATTTTTAAAAAACTTATCTGAATCTAATTCTAAAACAGCTGATATTCCTAAATTCGATGGACTTGAGTTTAAATCTAAGGTTAAGACCAGATATGCTACTCAATTTTCAATATACAAGTACAAGGGAGGGTATGCCTACATAGATTTAATTGATAGCGACAAAATACTTGTAGTACCTAAAGATGGTAAAGTCCCTAAGAACTTAAAGGATGATATTGTCGTAATTAAACAACCCCTCGATGACGTTTACTTGGTATCAACTTCTGTTATGGCTTTGTTTGACTCACTTGATATTCTTGATCGAATTAAATTTGTAGGTACAAATAGGTGGTATATCGACAACGCAAAAAAAGCAATGGATGAAGGTAAATGGATCAATGCAGGTAACTATAATGCTCCAGATTATGAAACCCTAATTAATGAAAAATGTCAATTAGCTATTGAAAACACTATGGTGCTTCATAATCCTGAAGTTAGAGAAAAAATGACGACTCTAGGAATCAAAAATATAATAGAAAAATCTTTTGCTGAAGAACATCCACTTGGCAGGACTGAATGGATAAAGGTATATGGTGTAATTTTTGACAAGGAAAAAGAGGCTAATGAAGTTTTCAATAAAGAGGCTAAAAAGATTGAGGCTTTAAAAAATATCGAAAAAACAGGTAAAAAGGTTGCATTCTTCTATGTGAACTCAAGGGGAAATGTCGTTACATATAAAACAAACGGATATGTACCTGAAATGATTAGAATTGCAGGAGGCGATTACATTTTCAATAACCTTGGACTTGATGACGAAAGTCAGTTAAGTACAGTGAATATGAGCATGGAAGAATTTTATGAAACGGCAAAAGATGCGGATGTAATAATTTATAATTGCAGCATTATGGCACAGCTCCATAATAAGGATGACTTACTTGCTCAAAGTCCTGTTTTGAAGGATTTCAAAGCTGTAAAAGATGGAAATGCATGGTGCACGACCAAAAGTATGTTTCAACAGACAGACAAAATGGGAACGCTTATTGAAGAAATGAATGAAATTCTAACCGACGATAAAATGGAAAAAGATGAACTGGATTATTTCTTTAGGCTAAAGTAGTAAGGATATAACAATGGAAAATGCAATTCAAAACAACCAAAATGGAAGGCAAATATTAAGGTATAACATAGTTTTTATATCCCTCATAGCTGCAGCGGTTTTGCTGGTGTTTTGGAATATAAATTCAGGACCTGTGCATATTTCATTATCAGAGATATACAAAATACTATTTTTTAAAGAGGGTTCTGTATCAAAGGTAAATATTATATGGGAAATCAGGCTTCCTAGACTTATTTCATCAGCAGTTTTGGGCGGTGGATTGGCCGTTTCAGGATTTTTGATGCAAACATTTTTCAACAACCCTATTGCTGGCCCTTATGTACTTGGTATTTCATCAGGTTCGAAGCTATTCGTTGCCTTAGTTTTGATAGTTGCCTTGAAAATAGTTAATTATACAAATTCTTTGATGCTGATTATAGCTGCATTTGTTGGAGCCCTAATCGCTATGGGGTTTGTTCTACTTGCGGCAAGGGCTATCAAACAGATGTCAATGCTTCTTGTTGCTGGAATAATGATAAGTTATATATGTTCAGCGGTAACAGAATTCCTGATAACATTCGCACAGGATTCAGATATTGTCAATCTGCACAACTGGTCACAGGGTAGTTTTTCTGGAGTTGGTTGGACTGAAGTTAAGCTTTCAACAGAAATAGTTTTGGTGTGTGTAGTGATTGTTTTCCTAATGTCAAAACCTATAGGCGCGTATCAAATGGGTGAATCATACGCACAGAGTATGGGCGTGAATGTGAAACGATTCAGAGTATATCTGATATTGATGTCAAGCCTATTGGCAGGATGCGTTACAGCATTTGTAGGTCCAATTTCATTTGTCGGAATTGCCGTTCCGCATGTGGTAAAACTGGCGTTAAAAACCGCAAAACCGATTGTTGTTGTTCCATGCTCTTTTGTTGCAGGCAGTGTATTTTGTATGTTTTGCGATTATATAGCAAGGATGGCATTCTCACCGATTGAATTATCCATAAGTACAGTTACGGCTTTATTTGGGGCACCGATAGTTATAGGTATGCTGGTAAAAAGACATGGCAGCAGGTATTAGAGGTGGCAGATGGCAGAGAAATTTTTAGAGACATTTGATTTGACCGTAGGATACCGAGGCAATCCGCTTATCAAGGATATAAATATAAGTGCATCCTTAGGTGAAATCGTCACAATGATAGGACCAAACGGGGCTGGAAAATCAACAATATTAAAGAGTATTACCAAGCATTTGCAGACAATTTCAGGCGATGTTAAGGTGGCGGACGCTTCATTATCGGAAATATCATATAAAAAGCTTGCTCAACGATTATCGGTGGTGTTGACAGAAAAAATTAAAGGAGAACTTCTTACCTGCTATGATGTGGTTTCAACAGGAAGATATCCATATACTAATACTCTAGGCACTTTGAGCGACAGAGATCGTGAAATAATTTCTGAATCAATGGATAAAGCTAATGTAACGGATCTAGCGGATAGAGATTTTAGTGCTATAAGCGATGGACAGAGACAGCGAGTGTTACTTGCAAGAGCTATTTGCCAAGAACCGCAAATTATTGTTTTGGATGAGCCAACATCATTTTTGGATATCAAGCATAAGCTTGAGCTTCTAAATATATTACATACTATGGCTAAAGAGGATAATATTGCCGTTATAATGTCTCTACATGAGATAGATTTGGCACAAAAAATATCCGATAAGGTTATATGCGTCAAGGGAGAAGTAATTCGAAATTACGGAACCCCTGATGAAATTTTTAGAGAGAAAATCATCAATGAACTCTATGGGATAAATGACGGGTCATATAATATTGCGTTTGGCAGTGTGGAGCTTCCAAGAACAAAAGGCGAGGCAAAGGTATTTGTTATCGGTGGGAATGGGACAGGTATTCCGATATATCGAAAATTAACCAAAGAAGGCATTCCTTTTTCAACTGGGATCTTGGAAGAAAATGATGTTGACTATTATGTTGCGAAAAATCTTGCTGAAAAAGTGTTCTCAATCCCAGCTTTTGGAACTGCTACGGAAAGCTTATGCAAATCGGCTGAAGAAGAAATGAGAAGATGTGATCAAATAATCGACGGAGGCGTTGAGATAAGGGACAATAACCCTTACATAACTAAGTTAAGAGATATAGCTGAGAATATTAAATAAAATATTTACTTAAAATGTGAATGACTATACATAGTTTTATAGTTATGTAGTAATTCATGAGGGAGGTGGTTGGAAAAACAATGGTCAAAGGTTTAGCTATTTTAAGTTAAAAGAGATGTAGGTTATTGCACAAAATAATTATTGGAGAGGTAAAATGAACAAAATAAGCAAAAAAATATCTGTAATTATGCTTGCATTTGCTCTTGCGTTTACAGTTTTTGTACCTTTTTTCGGAAACGAAGCATATGCAGAGCAGGGAACTATAATTGAAAATGAGAGCGAAGCTAATTCACAGTTAAACAATTCAACTATTCTAAAAGATGGAAAATATGGTAGTGCTGATTTTAAAATAGAGTTTTTCGGTGGTACAGGGAAAGCAAAGTGGAGCTGTGACGAAATAAATGTTAGAGGCGGCAAAGCATTTGCAAAATTCAACATCAGTTCAAAGAATTATACGCATCTATTCACAGGATTTGCTAAGGGCAACGAAGATGCTGATATGAGTGAATATTATAATCCTGATACGGATAAAATTCTGAAAAATACTGTATATAAAATTGAAAATAAGACTGTAGAAATTCCAGTTAATTTAAATAAGAAGACACATTTTGCCGGTCGTTCTGTTGGAATGACTGATCCACATTGGATTAGGTATGCTTACGAAATAAAGATTGAAGAGAAGGCTCCTATTGACCAATATCAGACAATCAATCATACTGGAATGTTTAAGGTTGTTGACTCATATATAACCACAGAAGGTGATAAGGAATTTATGAATATCACTTTAAGCGGTGAAGGTTATGGTTATGTATTTAAGGGAAAATACGAGGAGGCAGTTGCAACAGGAACAGATACAAGCATGTGGATTCCACATACTGTAAGGGCTGATTCAAAAAAAGTAACATATACAGATAAGTCTGGTAAAAAGATAGAAACTGAAGTTAAGGGAAAATTTGAGTATAAGGTGCCACTTAATAAAGATGATAAATTTATCCCTATGATGGCTTACTCTACTGCCAAAAAGATTTGGTTCCCTAGATATATGGAAATTGACAGGGAGAAAAAAGAACTTCATACAGGTGATTATTATGAGAGCAAAGCACTAAATTTGGTTAATAATGACTCAAAGGTTAAGGCTGATAGTGCAAAGCTATATGTCGTAGGAGTTGAAGAATCAAACAATTACAGCGCAACCGTAATTGCAAAGATGCCTAATGGCGATTTTGATAAAGCAAAATATTTGCCTGCCAGAAACGCTTCAGACACTAAAAAACTCAAAGATAAACAAGACGAGATAATGTTAGACGATAACAATCAATTTAGCTTTGTATTTGAAAAGAAAAGTGCATTTGGGCCTGAGCAACCTGTAAATAAGATTACTAACAAAGAGGTTAATGTTTCATTCCATTCAAAGGCTGACGATAAGTGGCATGACACAACCATGATGCTCGATACAAAAAATATGACCTTCAGCATAGGAAAGAAAGCTGAAAATCCTCAACCTCCTACACCTACACCAAATCCAGGAGAGAATCCATCAGTAGATCCAAGTAAACCTCAAATAGAATATTATGATGTAGATAATGCTAAATATAACCTATCTAAAAAAGATGGAGTGTTAGTATATAAAGTTGGAAAATCAACTGGTGCAGCATTTAGAATTGATATTCTACATGTGGACGATTTAAAAGACGTTAGAATCAAAGGCCAAGGAATTGAAAAGACATTGAAACGAGATGTCGATTATACCGCTAGAGAAGGAAGTATTATTGTTGATATCAACAAGAGCTTTTTAGATACTCTACCAAACGGAAAGTATAATGTATTAATTGGCACAAAGAATAACGGAGAATTTACTAATAGCATTATTATTGAAGACTCAAAGGTGAAGAGCAATAATGTTAAAACTGGAGATAATGAGTCAATGCTTATCTATAGCGTGATGCTTATAGGAACATTAATCAGCGCACTTTATGTGGCAAAGAGGAAAAACGCTTAAGATACAAATCACTTATTTATTTGCTATATAAGCATCTGATTAAGAGACTTAAAAGCTAGACAAGAAAAATTGTAAATGGGCAACCTCTGGTTTAATTATGGGGGTTGCTCATATTTCTGATATATGGCTTTGTGTGATTTTAAAAGGAAACTATATTTCGCAAGTGCACAAATTGATGGAGATTAGAATATTACAACGTTTTACATCAGCGTTTAATCGAACAAAATAAGTTGGAGGATAAAATTATAATTAGTATGAAAAATAAATTTATTGCAAAAAAAATATTTGCCATTATCTTGATTGCAACTGTGCTCATATCATATGGTAATATTCCATCTTTTGCTGTAACGGGCAATGAAGTTGCTAAGGATGGAGAATATAAGAGTGATGAAGTGACAGTAGAAAATGGCGATAAATTCAGCTATAATCTCATAACTACTTTAAATGTTGCAGATGGCAAATTTAAAAGTGTAGATTTTTCTCATAATGGATATTATGGTGAGGCAAGTGTAAGACGTTCAGAAATGGCATATGATTATATAAAGCAGTTTCTCGTAGGCAAGGAATCCTCACAATCTACTATTGATGAGATAGATACTGTTGCAGGAGCTACATTTACAGTTAATGCTACTAAGGTTGCACTTAAGAATGCAATCTCAAAAGCTGAAGCAAGACCTACAGACGACTCACATTCAGATGATGACTCAATTTACGACCAAGACGGTAAACTAAAGGATGGCACATATTCTATAGATGTGGATACAGCTCATAACATGTTTAAGGTTTCAGAGTGCAAACTAATCGCTAAGGGCGGTGAATACTATGCAATTTGTACATTAGCAAGTACAGGTTTTGACAGGTTGTTTATGGGGTCTCCAGCGGAAGCAAAAAAAGCAAGCAATTCTAAAACAATAGCTGGTATTGAAGGCTTTACAAATGAAACAAACAGTCAAACTACCTTTTGGCCACTTCCTGTAGAAATACTTGATCAAAAAATTCCTGTAGCAACAAGATCAGCAAAGAAAAAAAGTTGGTATTCCCATACACTAGAATTCAAATCAAATACCATTCAGAAAATTTCTGGGACATTGCAGGATCCAACTAAAGAGCAGGAAGTAAAAAAATATATTCGACAATTCTATTTGGATGAATGTATATTTGATAATCTTGAAAAAGATGTAAGCATATCAGGTAAAATAAATTATACGGTGCCTTTTTTCAAAAAAGACAGTACAGATGAAATTACAGGCGTTAAATTCCATAGACAGAGCTCAGGCGATTTTGAGGTCGGATGGTTCATTTCAGACTGGGATGTTTTTTCCAACAAACAAAAAGATAAGAATCCAATGTATAGAAAAATACTTAAAATCAGAGATCGTTCAACAAAAGATAATGATTTCAAGGCGACCTTAAAAGTATATGATAAGAAAGACCCTAATGTTAACTATACATCTATAAAGGCGGATAAGGCAAAACCAATTTCGGAGATTACATTTAATGTGAAATTAAAATCTGCTCCAGCACCTGTGCTTGTTGATTTTAGCATTAAAGATATTAAAACTAAAAACACAATTAAAAATTCAACAATTAAAATATCTGATCCTTCTGGAAAAGAAGTTACACCAAACGTGGATGGCAAATATAAACTCGGCGTTGGGGTGAATTATTCATTGGAAGTTTCTGCAGATGGATATCTGGATCAGGACTGTAATCCATTACTTAAAGAAAAACTGAGGGTTACAGAAGCGGGAACAATTGAAAAATTCCTACTTGCCGAAAAAGATAGTAAACACCTTGTTAAAATTAATGTTTTGGACGAGAATAAACAGAATATTCAAAATGCTAAGATAGAAGTTACCCATGATAAGACAAAGAAGAAAATAGAACCTGATAAAGACGGCAAATATTTATTATTAGATAATCAGGGATATACATGTGATATATCAGCAGATGGTTATATCAAAAAAACAGGTCAAAGAATAAAAGTGTCTGATGATAATGATGTGAATTTCACGCTTAGAGAGAATATCAAGGAATACAATGTAAATATTTTCATTTATTCGCTAGAAAATCATCAGAACTATGATAAATCATATGAAATAAAGGTATACAGCCTTGATGGAGAAAACAAAAAATATGTAACGCCAGGATCTGACGGGCGGTATAAGTTAAAACGAGATGTAAAGTATTATTATGATTTAAATATTGAAGGATTTACGATATTTAAGGATTCTAAGCAACCTCTTGTTTATAACGGTGACGAAGAAAATGTTGATGAGAGAATAATAATTCAACCAACTCAAAAATACTTGTTAAATAAGAAAATCGTCGAGGCAAAGGAATTACATAAGAGCGCGTTAGATTGTATGGGAGACGGTCCTGGACAATATCCGCAGACTAATGTAGAAGAATTTAAAAAGGCTATTACGGATGCGGAAAAAGTTCTTGCTGACAATAACAGCAAAGAGGAAGATTTTAAGGATACTCTCAGTACGCTAAATAAAGCAATGTCTAAGCTTAAGGGCAAAAGGCATTATTTTGTCGAAAAGGTTAGGGTTAGAGTTAATCAGACTACAACAGGAAAAGCTCAGGAACTCGAATTAACCGTTTCAGGTGATTTGGCAAAGAAGTATGGATATTATAAAGATAGAAATCCTAAGGAAGTTACAGTACTAGATGTGATCCTTGCTGCACATGAGGCAGTTTATGGCGATGAGTTTAAGTCAAATCCGAAAACGAAATTCGATTCATATGACAATGCTACTATTCCAAACAGGATTTTCGGTTCAAGCTCAAATCTGGGATTCATTGCTCATAACAACGTGCCAATAGGTGCATATTCGCGTAAGGTGGTCAAAAATGGAGATTTGATTTCTCTAGGACTTTATCCGAAGAGCACAAAAGATGCACAATATCTTTATTTTGAAAATGAAAATTTCAATGTGAAAAGTGAAGATACTATTAAACTCAAATTGTTCCAATACAGAATAAATTCTTTTGGAATGGAAGAGGCTAAACCAGCAGATGGATATACTATAATACTGAAAAATAAGGACACTGGAGAGAGTGTGGAAATACCCGTCAAAACTGACAATGATGGCAATGTGGAATTCAAGCTCGATAAGGTCGGTGTTTACGAGGTTGATTCTGTGTATAATCCATCAATACCAAGCTATGTCTTGCCATACTTAAATATTGAGGTAAGTGAAAAAGATAATACTGAAGAACCCGGGACAGATCCAGAACCAGGTCAAGATCCAAATCCAGGTATAGACCCTGAACCTGGAACAGACCCAACACCTGGGGCAGATCCAACGCCTGGCGAGAATCCTATGTATAAAAAACTCAAAGTAATTACTGATGGTATTAATGACAGTAATACAGAAGCTAAGGGCAACAAAGTAGTTTTTATAAAAGGCGAATCAACAAAGGCTGTTTTCAGAATTGTTGGAAAAGATATTAATTTAAATGATTTGCAAAGCGTATTTATTAACAATACTCTTGTAGACAAATCAAATTACAGTGTTAAAAATGGAAGCATAATAGTTTCATTTGATAAAGATTATGTTGATTCTTTAAAACCAGGTACGTATAAAATAACTTTTAATACTGCAAAAGGAACAGCGAATGCTGAGCTTATGGTTAAAGAAAAGAGTAATACAAACGTTGACAAGGAAAATGCAGCTAAGACAGGAGATCAATCAGCGCTTACTGTGTATGCATTAATCGCTATTGCTGCCATAGGGATTGGATATTTTGTCTTAAGACAAAAGAAATCTAAAAAATAATATCTTGATTGTATAATGTTCGTTGGGGTGAATCTTGAGAAAGACTTGCTCCAACGATTTTTGTATTATAAAAAAGATATGACGGAGTATTGTAAAACAGATATGACCGTGTATTGTCAAAAGCCTCTTCATGGTGTAAAATAATATGAGTAGAGGACTCAAAAGGGGCGAGTTGATATGAGAGAGTTTTTTGATAACATAGGTTCTAATATAGGTATTACAGATATACTTGATATTTTGATTGTTACCTATGTGATATATAGAATTTTAGGATTTATTAAGGAATCAAGGGCGCAGCAGCTTGTTAAGGGCGTCCTTGTTTTAGTGGTAGTATTTTTTATATCTGATTATTTAAAACTATACACACTATACTGGGTACTCAAAGCTACTTTTACCCTAGGTATGTTTGCGTTAGTTGTGGTCTTTCAGCCAGAACTCAGGCGTGGACTTGAATACATGGGACGCTCGAAACTGGTCCAGACACCGTTTGGAACAAGCAATGCGACAGTCGATATGGAGATTGCTAGGGAAATTCAGACTGCTCTAACATTCTTTTCAAGATCAAAAACAGGAGCGTTGTTAGTATTCGAGAGAAATACACCGCTAAAAGAAATAATGGATACTGGAACGAGCATTGATTCAACTATCAACTCTCAAATTCTGGGCAATATCTTTTATGAGGGTGCACCACTTCATGATGGAGCAGTTATCATAAAAGGCGGTAGGATTGCTTCTGCTGGCTGTGTTTTGCCGCTAACTTCAAATAAGAATTTAAATCCGGATCTTGGAACTCGTCACAGGGCGGGAATAGGCATCACAGAGGTTTCAGATGCGATGGTACTTATTGTTTCGGAAGAAACTGGTATTATTTCGTACGCAGAGGGAGGAAGACTTCACAGAAGGCTAACAAGAGAGGAACTTTCAGAACTTTTAAATGACTTTTATAAGCCTATTGAAGATAAAGACAATAAGGGAATATTGAGTTTTTTCAAATTTCTTAAATCGACTGAGAGCGGAAGGGATGAGCTTCCAAAATCAGAAGATGTTCCAAAATCAGCGAATATTACAAAATCAGCAAATATTCCAAAATCGGAAGACATAAAGAAGGGGGCGGAAAAGTAATGTTTCAGAGTAAAAAGCTTAACCTTCTAATGTCATTTCTTATTGCCATTATTTTGTGGGCATATGTAATTGGAGAGATAAACCCCGTAACAACGAAATCTTTTGCTGAAGTAAATATCAATTTGGAAAATCAAATAGCACTTGAAGAACGTGGTCTTGCAATAGAGAGTATCAGTGAAGACAAAATAAATGTTACTGTTAAGGGTGAGCGTTCACGAATACAAAATATTGAAAAAGACGATATTTATGCAGAGGTAGATCTCGCCTTGGCGCGTGCAGGTCATAACGAGCTTGATGTAAAAGTTAGGACCCCTGAGAAGATGAATATTGATAAAAAGAGCATTAGCAAGGTGAGATTAACTGTTGGTGAGTTGGTTTCTGAGGAAAGACCGACCAAAATTGTGTACGTAGGGGCGACCAATTCTGATTTGGAGCCGTATACTATCGAGAAAACTCCCGAAAAAGTAACAATCCGTGGAGCAATGAGCAACGTTGAAAGAGTATCTCAGGTTATTGCCAAAGTAAGGGTTGATCAAATAAAAGATAAGGAAACCATTGCAGAGGCGGAGCTGGTACCTGTTGATAAAAATGGGAAAGAGGTTAATTGGATTCGTCTAAGTTCAAGTCAGATTCAGGTTAAGGCAGTCATGACCAAGACTAAGAAAGTTGATCTTGAGGTGCCAATTCAAGGCGAGGATTCAAGCGATGCAAAACTTGAATATTCAAAGACTGTATCAATAAAGGGAAATGCTGATGTTGTTAAAGATATCTCGAAGATTCAGACCGAGCCGGTTGATCTTTCAGGATATGACCAAAATACGACGATTGAGCTCAAACCTATTTTACCTAAAGGTGTTCAGCTTGCAGCGGGCAGTGACATGACCGCAAAAATTATATTATCGGCAACTGATAGTAAAAATATCAACTTTGATCGTGACGAGATCGATGTTGTAGGTTTGGATGAAAATCTTAAGGCTACTGTTGAGGAAGGAGTAGTCATAAGTGCTGAGGGTAAAAAATCATCCCTTGACAATGTCAACAAAGAAGACTTCACGCTTGCGGTTGATGTGTCAGGCTATTCAAAGGGGTCCTACAAAGTAGATGTTGTTGTGGTTAATAAAAAAGCATTTAAGAAATATACAATAAGGCCTAGCAAGGTCACCGTATTGATTGAGTAATTCTTAATATGATTTGAGTAACTCATAATAGATTTGAATAATTCTTAATATGATATAGCAAAGGAGCGGTTATATGGGAAAGTTCTTTGGAACGGACGGAGTTAGAGGCATTGCAAACGATGACCTTACTCCTACACTCGCTTTTAAACTAGGCATGGCGGGAGCTACAGTTTTAAAAAAAAGCAGCAAACGACCTATTTTCATTATAGGTATGGATACAAGAATTTCAGGAGATCTTCTTGAAAATGCCATTGCAGCAGGTATTTTGTCTGTTGGTGGTAATGTCATAAAAGTTGGAGTTGTCCCAACACCAGCGGTTGCACTTCTTGCAAGACACTATGGAGCAGACGCAGGAATTGTGATTTCGGCTAGTCACAATCCTTTTGAGTATAATGGTATTAAGTTCTTTAACGGCAATGGATTTAAGCTTGATGATGAAATTGAGGAGAAAATAGAAACTCTGATAGAAGAAGATGATATCAAGATTAAAATTTCCAAGGGTGACGAAATAGGCAAGTGTATAGACGGCAGTCAAGATGCTCTAAAGTACTATGAGGATTTTTTAGCTAGCACAATGGACAGAAGACTCGATGGGCTTAAAGTGGTTTTAGATTGTGCCAACGGTGCATCATATAAGGTTGCTCCGGATATATACAGAAGGCTTGGTGCTGACGTTACAGTCATTGGCGATGACCCAAACGGTGTTAATATAAACGACAAGATTGGCTCGACGCATCCAGAGAAGCTTCAGCAGAAGGTTGTTGAAACTGGAGCTGACATAGGACTTGCATTTGACGGGGACGCTGACAGGCTTATCGTTGTAGACGAAAACGGTATGGTGGTTGATGGCGACAAAATAATTTGCCTATGTGCCAAGATGCTCAAAGATGCAGGGGAGCTTATCGGCGACCGTGTTACAGCAACTGTTATGAGCAACATAGGCTTCCATAAATACTGTGAAAAACATGGTATTACAGTTGATGTCACAAAAGTTGGGGATAGGTATGTTCTTGAATCCATGCTAGAAACAGGATGCATACTCGGTGGCGAACAATCTGGGCATATTATTTTCCTTAATCGCACAACGACTGGTGACGGAGTTTTATCATCTCTGCAATTCTTAAAGATACTTTTAGATTCAGGAGAGCCATTGTCAAAACTCGCTAAAGAGGTTGAACTGTTCCCTCAGGTGCTTGAAAATGCAAAAGTTGCTAACATGAATAAAGAGCTTTTCTTAAAAGACTCTGAAATACTAAATGAGATTGCAAAGATAGAGAAGGCTGTAAGCCAAGAAGGACGTTTATTAATAAGACCATCAGGCACTGAACCAGTTGTTAGAGTTATGATTGAGGGAAAAGACATTGAAAAAATCCACAAGATGGCGCTTGACCTTGCCGATTTAATAACTAGAAAATACGGTGCGTGATATTACGGAATGCCTCGTAATATTAACAAGCACTTTAGTGTGATACAGAAAAATTAATTACATATATGATAAATTAGGAGAATTTTATGTGTGGTATTGTAGGATATATAGGTAATGATTCCGCCAAGGACATTGTGCTTGACGGACTTGCGAAGCTGGAATATAGAGGATATGACTCTGCTGGGATTGCACTTCTTGATGAAGGCAATCTATTTATCAAAAAAATTGCTGAGGACAATGATGAGAAGAGTAAGTCCAAGATTGCGAAGCTCAAAGCGGTTTTAAAGGAACAATTTCTAGATGCTAAAATAGCGATAGGGCATACGAGGTGGGCAACTCACGGAGCACCATCTGTTTTGAATGCACATCCGCATGTGAGTGAGGATGGGAATATTGCCGTGGTGCACAATGGTATCGTTGAAAATTACAGCGAGCTAAGGGAAATGCTACTAGAGAAATATAATGTCAAGTGCAAATCAGAGACCGACACCGAAGTAATTGCCCAGCTCTTGTCAGTATTTTGTGCTGAAGGACTTGACCTTGTGGATGCGATGCTTAAAGCGACATCAATCATGAAGGGTGCGTATGCCATAGGAGCAATTTACAAGAATGACGAGCACAAAATAGTCGGCTACCGTAAGGACGCGCCTCTAATTGCATGTCACACAGGTGAGGGCAGTTTCATTGCCTCGGATATGACCGCCATTCTTAAGCATTCAAAAGATGTATATTTTCTTGATGATGACGAGCTTGTAATTTGCGAGCCTGATTCAATGCAAATACTTGATCGGAATAAGAATAAGGTTGATAAGAAAATTTTCCACATTGATTGGAATATCGAGACGGCAGAAAAAGGTGGATATGACCATTTTATGCTAAAGGAAATTCACGATCAGCCTGAGGTTTTGGAAGATACGCTTGCAAGAAGGCTTGATAATGAGGGCAATATACATCTTGACGGCATCAGCCTGACATTGGATGACCTGAATAAAATTGAAAAAATATACATTGTGGCCTGCGGTACTGCATACCACGCAGGACTTGTCGGCAAGACTCTTATAGAAAAATGGGCTAAGATTCCTGTAGAGGTTGATGTTGCATCGGAATTTAGATATAGGGATCCGCTCGTAAATGAGAAAACTCTATTTATTGCTGTCACTCAGTCTGGAGAAACCTTAGATACGCTAATGGCTCTCAGAGAGGCTAAAAGAAAGGGAGCAAGAGTACTTTCAATCGTAAACGTAGTTGGAAGTAGCATTGCAAGAGAATCTGACGATGTTTTCTACACATGGGCGGGGCCTGAGATTGCTGTAGCATCGACAAAGGGATATACGACACAGCTAATGTGCTTATATCTGATTGCACTGTATATGGGAAGACTTAAGCAGACGATTTCAGAGGAAACTGAAAAAAAAGTTTTAGAGGAACTTAAGTCAGTACCTGCGAAAGTTACTGGACTTCTTGAGAACGAGAAAAAAATTGCAGAGCTCGCTAAAAAGATTTGTGACAGAGAGAGTATTTTCTATATCGGTAGGGGACTTGACGCAAATGTTGCACTTGAGGGTTCTCTTAAGCTTAAAGAAATTTCGTATATCAATTCTTTTGCGATTGCTGCGGGTGAACTTAAGCATGGCACAATAGCACTCATGGATAAGGATACTATCGTGTTCGCACTCGCAACTCAGGATGAGCTTGCTGAAAAAATGCTTTCAAATATAGTTGAGGTGTCAGCTAGGGATGCTTATGTTGTTTCGATAACAAAAGAGAAAAATGACTTCTTCAAAGATGCGTCTGAGATGGTGCTCTTCATACCTGAATGTGTTGACGAAGTTACACCGCTACTATCGATTGTGTTGCTTCAGCTGATTGCCTATTTTGTTGCCAAAGAAAAAGGCGAAAATATAGATATGCCTAGGAATTTGGCAAAAAGCGTAACGGTTGAGTAAAGCAGTCATACCGATACAGTTTCTGTCGAGATGTTTGGCTTGACAATGGGAATATGATTTGAGGCATAAGCCTTGGTATGAGGAAAGTGAAGAGAAAAATAGTACAATGAATAAATATGACATTAAGGATATTAATTTAGCTCCATCGGGGCACATGAAAATAAGATGGGTTAGAGAGAATATGCCGATTTTGCGTAAATTGGAGGAGAAGTTTAAGAAAGAGAGACCTTTTGAAGGTATAAAGATTTGTCTGTCAGTGCATCTTGAGGCGAAAACCGCATATTTATGCAAGGTACTTGCGGCTGGCGGAGCGGATATGAGTATCACAGGCTCAAATGTTTTGTCGACTCAGGATGATGTTGTGGCCGCGCTGGCTGATTCAGGACTTAAGGTATATGCCGTACACGGTGAGAGTCAGGAAGAGTACGTGAGACATATTGAAATGTGTCTTGAACATAAACCTAATATTATAATTGATGACGGATGCGATCTGGTGAGCTGTATACACAAGAAAAGACCTGATTTAGCATCGGACGTTTGGGGAGGTTGCGAGGAGACCACAACTGGCGTTATCAGGCTAAAGTCAATGTCTAATGAGGGGATTCTCAAATTTCCAATGGTGGCAGTTAATGATGCCGATTGCAAGCACCTCTTTGATAACAGATATGGGACTGGCCAGTCAACTTGGGAATCCATTATGCATAATACAAACCTCATTGTTGCCGGAAAGACTGTCGTTGTTATCGGATACGGATGGTGCTCGAAAGGCATTGCTATGAGGGCCTCAGCCATGGGTGCGCAGGTGATTGTAACTGAGATTAATCCTGTCAAGGCTGTGGAAGCCAAAATGGATGGATATAGCGTGATGCCTATGAAGGAAGCTGCTTTGCTGGGCGACTTTTTTGTGACAGCGACGGGCTGCAACAAAACAATTACGCTAGAGCATATGTTGACTATGAAGGACGGTGCGATACTTGCAAATGCGGGGCATTTCGATACAGAAATCGACATGGCTGAACTAAGGAAAAAGGCCACTTCGATTCGAGAGTCGAGGGAAAATATAACGGCGTTTGTTCTCAAGAATGGCAAAACTATTCACGTTTTGGCAGAGGGAAGACTTGTGAATATTGCGGCATCGAACGGACATCCAGCAGAAATTATGGATCTGAGTTTCGCAGTTCAAGCGATGTCAGCAATGTATATTAAGGATAATTATAAAACGCTTCCAAACGATGTGGTTGATGTAAGTGATAAGATTGACGATCAAATAGCTCGCATGAAGCTTGCATCATGGGGCATAGAAATCGACATGCTCACACCGGAACAGGAAGAATATCTCAAGTCGTGGGATGTGTAAATCCTAATTTGTATTATTTGTTGAATAAAAGGTATATAGTTTGAGTTGAATCTAAAACTTATTTTAATAACTAGATTTTTAGACCAGATTTATAAGTTAAATTAATAAGCTGGATTCTCAGACCAGATTTATAAGTTAGATTAATAAGCTGGATTCTTAGACTAGATTCACAACTTAGATTCTTGGGTTAGGTTATTAACATATATTCATAAGCTAGGCTTATTAGTTAGATTATTAAGGAGGCTGTCAAATGGACAAGGTGACAAATGATTTTCAAAACATCAAGGAAACAGCGGCAAAGGCTGTTACTGAGCTTATAGAGGCAGCTCACCTCAAAGAGGGTGATATACTTGTTGTAGGTTGCTCCTCCAGTGAAATCAAGGGAGAACGCATTGGGAAGGGTTCTGATATGAATGCTGCCGAAGCGGTATATCAGGGCATAAAGCCTATTTTGGATGAAAAGGGCATCTTCCTTGCTGCGCAGGGTTGTGAACATATCAACCGTGCAATAATTACAGAAAGAGCGGCTCTTGGCCCCCTCGATGAGGTTGTGAACGTGGTACCTCAGCTTCACGCCGGAGGGTCGTTTACGGTTACAGTTTATAACAACGCAAAAGACCCTGTAGCTCTTGAAAGAATACAGGCAGATGCAGGTATGGATATTGGAGATACTCTGATTGGAATGCACCTAAAACCAGTTGCTGTGCCTGTTAGATTGTCAATGAGAGAAATCGGATGTGCGCATTTAACATGTGCTAGGACAAGACCAAAATTTATCGGCGGAGAAAGAGCAAAATACGATATGGTGCTTGCTGGTAAGGTGAGTGCTGAGGAGCAAAAGGATGTATAAAACTATATTTATTCTCATCGCAGAAGGATTTGAAGAGGTAGAAGCTCTGACACCGCTTGACTTGCTCAGGAGAGTTGGAATTAACGCTATCATGGTTTCATGCTCGGATAGACTGGCTGTGAGAGGCGCACACGGTGTTAAGATTGTATGTGATACTCTTCTCGATAATCTTGAGGATGAAGATGTAGAGGAATCCTTTGGTGTTATACTGCCTGGAGGTCTTAGAGGAGCTGAAAATCTCAGAGATTCAGAAGGCGTAAAATATATTTTGAGAGATATGATGACTGCTCGCAAAATGGTCGCAGCGATATGTGCCGCACCGATTGCGTTGAAATCAGCTGACGTGATTGAGGGCAGACGTATTACATCCTATCCAGGATTTGAGGAACAGCTAAAGGGTGTAAAATACATAGATGAGAATGTCGTAATTGACGACAATTTAATTACATCAAGGGGTCCGGCACTCGCAATGGACTTTTCGCTTGCGATAGTCGAGCATCTATGTGGAACTGAGAAGAGGCATAGCCTTGCAAAAGAGTTGCTCTGTAATTTGAAGTGAATTTGAAGTATGCTTGAAGAAAGATTATACTCAGCCGTTTACGCTACTATTTTATATTTTGTGATGGGTCCAGTATAGTCTGTCATTTACGGTAGGATTTCCATTTTCTGTAAAAAACCCGTAAATCTTATGCACCATTTACGGTACAATTTCCACTTTCTGTAAAATGACCCGTAAACCGCTCCATATAATACTTATAATAGTTTTTCAGACCATTTCATAATTAATTATTTAAATGATTATATGAAAAAACGCGTCATATAACGCGTTTTCTACAATTCTAACAATCTTTAATAAAGATATCTATTACTACTTTTTAATTAACTTGAGTATACCAAGAAGTATAACTGATCCAAGCACTGCTACAAAAATAGAAGCAATATTGATGCCAGTCATATCTCCATTTCCACCAAGCGCATTCATAACAAATCCACCTATGAAAGCACCGATGATACCGACAATAATGTTAGCAACAAGGCCCATCTGCTCATTCTTGCCCATTATCATACTTGCTATCCAACCTGCAAGACCACCTACAATCAACCACGCGATAATTCCCATAATAATCTCCTTTTCTACAGCTTAATAAGTTATATGTAAGCTGATTATATATCATGTGTTTTTCAATTACATAATATTTATATCACAATTAGATATGATTTAAACATTTATATATGGAAAACTTAAAAACACCCCAAAATAGCAAAACCTCGATAGTGCGAACAGTCTACTGTAGTGCAAACTGTTTCCGATAACGCACAAAGATTGCAACAATGCGTACAGTTTTCGATAGTGCGAACAGTCTGCTGTAGTGCAAACAGTTTCCGATAACGCACAAAGATTGCAACAATGCGTACAGTTTTCGATAGTGCGAACAGTCTGCTGTAGTGCAAACAGTTTCCGATAACGCACAAAGATTGCAACAATGCGTATGGTTTTCGATAGTGCGAACAGTCTCTGATGGTGTGTGCAGTTAGCATCGGGATTAGCTGAAAAATCGCATAACACCCGTTACTATTCCAAGGATTTTCACATCCTTAACTATGATAGGCGACATGCTATCGTTCTCCGGCTGAAGTCTGAAATGACCATCCTCACGATAAAAAGTTTTGACGGTAGCCTCACTCTCAAAGCCATCGATCATTGCAACAACAATTTCTCCGTTATATGCGGTATCAGCCTTCTTAACAAGAATTAAATCTCCGTCCATGATGCCGACATTTATCATCGATTCACCGCGCACCCTCAGCATAAAGTTGTCGCCGCGTACAAATCTTGAAGGAATTGGTATGCTGTCCTCGAAATTTTCCACCGCCAAAATAGGAGTTCCGGCTGCAATATGTCCAACAACTGGAACATCGACGATGTCTTCACGGTATTCATCTTGCATATTTCCCGAAAAACTAGCGCCAGATGAGGCGAGCTCATTATTGGAAGTGCCAGATGAATTTCTAGAATCAGCTGATGCAGCGAAATCAGACTGATGTTCTCCGACTAAGGTCAACGCCCTAGGTTTGGAAGGGTCCTTCTTCAAAATACCCCTCTCAATCAAATTCGCAATATCTTTGTGAATTGTCGATGTAGATTTGACACCAAGCGCCTCGCAAATTTCACGCACTGTTGGTGGATAACCCTTCTTCTTAATTTCTTCTTTAATATATTCTAAAACTCGATTTTCTCTAATTTCGCTTTTGGTCATCTTACTCATAAAAACCTCCGGAATCAGTTTATATAATAATAAAATTATAACATACGTTCACCATTTTGTAAACGTTTGTTCGAAAATTGAAAAGCTTATTTTGTTTTGCTATAATTTAATCAACAAACATCATTAAGAGGTTAACTTATATGCGCAAAAAAATCGTTTCTTTGTTAATAATTCTCATCAGTGTAGCATTGTTTCTTGCAGTGTATTTCGACTTTGGACTGTACAAAACACCGATTGCCAAGGTCATTAATGTCAGTGAACAAAATATTTCTGTTGGCGAGGGTAAATACGCTGAGCAGACGCTTACTCTGAAGATGGTAAATGCCAATGAAAACACGGGAGAAAAGGGCAGTAAAATAAAAGTAAAAAATCGTTATGAAATCGAAAAAACATATGGTGAAGAATACAAAAAAGGCAATTTTTTATTCATAGATAAGACCGGAGAGAACGGAAAAGAATTATATAGTATTTCAGGGCAAAAGCGCGATTATATTATTGCTTTTTTAATCATAATGCTAGCAGATCTACTAGTCATTGTAGGAGGCAAGCAAGGGTTACTAACGGTTATGGGGATTCTGGTGAACTCTCTCCTATTTGTGGGCGGAATGCACATTGCAGGAAACGGAAATAATTTCATATGGTTTGTAATTTTGTTAATGATTATTTTTACTTTTGGAATCATATTCCTTGTCAATGGGAAAAGTCGTGAAAGCCTCGCTGCCTCGATCGCAACACTTCTGACAGTTTCGATAATCGGAGTGCTCTGTTTTGTTGTAATACAATTAGCACCAAATATAAAATACGAATTTCTCGATTACATGCCGGAGCCATACACGCTGAGAATGGCTAATGGTTTGCTGCTAAGTGAGATACTGGTTGGTGCATTGGGTGCAGTCATCGACATAGCCGTTACGATTATTGCTGCAACAAAGGAAATTGTTGAAAGGGAGCCCGGGATAAGCAGGGTAGGGCTTTTGAGTTCTGTTAGAGCGATTTCTGATGACATAACGGGACTGATGATTAATGTAGTGTTTTTTACTAATGTTGCTGTGATTCTACCCGTTGCGGTTTTAGGAATGAAAAACGATTTTTCGCTATGGAGCGTTGTCGGTAATCACGGCTTTTTCCTCCTCATAAGATTTCTTGTCGGGGGTATGGGAATTATCGCCGCGATCCCACTGTCAACCTACATAGGGAGTATTTTCTTTAAGGGTAAGAGCGAGGGAGCGATAGGATGACATTAACTATATTTGCGATAATTTTTACGTTTTCAGCCATCGCGATTGGTCGTGACGGTACGGCGAAGGCTTTGATAGGGATCCTGGGAAATATTATAGTGATAACTGCACTAATATTTTCAGTTTGGATGGGGATAAATGAGTGGCTTGCAATAATTATATCCTGTGTTTTGATGACGGCGATTAGTCTGTTTTATCAGAGTGAAAATAAGCAAAAAAATCGGATTGCTGCAATGTCTGTGCTGCTGCTGATGGTTCTACTTGCAGGATTTTCATACCTAATTATATATTTAGCGAATTTACAGGGATTCCCTACAGGTCAGGTGTCGATTAGGCCAGCGAATGGATATAAGGCTGAGGTAGGAGTTAACTTCTTTGCACTTCAGATGGGAGTGGTTCTTATAATGCTTGAAGGAGCGATGGTAGATACTGCTATATCAGTAGTAAGCTCAATGGAAGAAGTGATAAAACATGCGGAACTAAGTGCAAGAGACCTCTTCGATTCGGGAATGGCGGTAGGTCGCGGAATTTTAAGTTCTACTATAAATACTCTCTTCTTCATATTTTTGGGTCAAAACCTAGTGTTTTTCATCTTTTTTAGAAACGAATTTACTGTAGAATCGATGTTGAATTCAAAAATTTTAGCACAAGAACTTACATCGGTGCTTATTTCTGCAATAGGATGTGTATTAATAATACCAGTTGCAGCATTTTTGTCCAGTCGTTATATGAATACAAAATAATTTATATTTTCAAGACAAAAAGTTGCAAATGCAACATATATTTTGTTAAAGATTTAATATAATTATTATAATAAGAAAAGAGGAGGTATGTACATGCTTTTCAAAACTACAGATGCTCATGAGGAATTCAGAGCGAAAGTAAGAGCTTTTGCCGAAGATGAGGTAAAGCCGATCGCGTTTATGCTGGATCAGCAAAACGAATTTCCTCACGATGCAGTAAAGAAAATGGCCCAGCTTGGGTTTATGGGAATTCCGTATCCTAAAGAATACGGTGGTGCAGGAATGGATGCACTGAGTTACG
>UMHQ01047428.1_pt1 | contig 25289 bp, 18 predicted proteins | sample 1965531 | NCBI WGS metagenome assembly UMHQ01 (sample SAMEA4836098, study PRJEB28245) | human gut metagenome | biome: gut microbiome; material: fecal sample | place: Denmark | collected 2008 | reverse complement strand
CTTTTACATCGATGTCGAGGATTATGGGCTTGAACGATATGACAGCCTTCTAGGGGAAGAAAATGATTTATACTACGATATTCAACGCACCTATGTGGGAGGCCTGGGGGCAAGGCTTGTCGAGATTTCACTTCGAGAAGCAATGTGGCTCCTTCAAAAGTATTCAAATCGAGCTCTTAATAATGGTCACAAAATTCCTGACCCACTTGAAGAGTACATTGATCTCCTCAGGCCAACCGTTATTTTTACAGATCCCGAGATGTACATCCTCGACAGCAAGCAGTGTACGCCTGTATCGACACCCTATGAGGCAATCAACTATTTTGTTATGAGGATGTTTGCAAAAGACATTGAAGCGGCCGCCGTGCTATCGACAAACCCAGATATCTCCGATGCATTCCCAAGAATCCCCCGTTCGGTTTTGTACAACAACAAAATAGTTCCCCTCGATGAGGCGGATGCGTTCTCATGCGAGTCGCTTATAGAAGCCAAGGATGTATATTATCTCACAGTATGTCATATACAGATGGACCAGCTTAGAGTGAAAAAAATTAAAAGGATTTCTGCGTTTCCAATCTCGACGGTTGAAGCTGCTGTTATGTTGGGAAGGACTGAACACATATCAGTAATGACTGTAGATGAAGAATTCAAGAAATTTAATCAAAATTCTACTTTTATGCTTAACTGGAGCACACAGAGAAGGGAAAGTGAAGGCACTTTATTTATTTTGTATAAGCCGGATAATTCTCACGTGAACTCTGAGAATTATTCCATGCTCAATGATTTCTATGGAGCTTACTATTACAATGGCAAAGATGAGCTTGTGTTAATGGCACCTTCAGATGAGTATCTCGGTCTGCTTGAACACGATATATTCAATTCAAAATTCGGCAAACACGCTCAACTTATACACAAAGAAATTTACGCAAATCCACTGCTGTATTATTATATTCTAAGCAACGAAAGTCATTTTATGGAGTATGCGGAGCATATAAAAGACAGATAAATGCTCCCGTAATTGCATATTATTCATTGATATTTATTAGTTTAAAGATTATGTAAACTCTAATTAATGTATGTGTAATATCGTGCTTCATACTCCCTTGAAAAATCGAGGTTTTATATATTTTTACGAAATTATACATAAACTTATTAACAAGTCTGTGTGGATAAGTTTTTATGTCGATATTGTTGATATTTCAACAGTTCTACCTCCAACGCCTAAAGTTCTGCACGGAGTTATCCACAGGTTTTTGAAAAAATTATCTATTCACTTTCACACGGAAAAAATATTGACTCAAGACAGGAGAATTTATGAAAACTAAAAGAGTTTATAAAGAGAATGTTTACCAAATGGAGCTAGTTTCTAAGATCTCAGGCGTATTCTATGACGAGGATAAAATCTTACTTACATTCGATGAAACTATTTTCTTTCCAACAGGCGGTGGTCAGAGTTGCGATATTGGAATTATATCTATAGATGATCAGCAATATAAAATCATCGATGTCAGTGAACATGATGATGATATTTACCACAGAGTTGTGAATATTAAAAATAATTCTAGCTCAAATAAAGATAATTTGTGCAACTCAGGCAATTCAGATATCGATTCATTCGATTTCAAAATCGGCGATACTGTTTTACAAAAGATTAACTGGCCTCACAGATTCGATAATATGCAGAGGCACTGCGGAGAACATATACTCAGTGGAATAATGTATAAACTCTACAAAGGTATAAACCGCGGTTTTCACATGGGCGATGACTATATGACAATAGATATTAGTCTTGAAAACAGTGATTACGACAGAATTGATTGGCCTATGGCAGAGGCTGCTGAACTTGAGACTAACAGTGTTATATGGCAAAACCTTCCCGTAATAAGTACGCACTACGACAGCAAGGAAGAGGCATTAAGAGAGCCTCTTCGCAAAGAGCTCAAACTTGAGAAGGACATAACAATCGTACGCATAGGCAGCTTCGAAAATCCATCTGATGCTGTAGCATGCTGTGGTACACATCCAGCATTTTCGGGTCAAGTCGGGCTTTTGAAAATATATAAGCTAGAACAAAACAAAGGTATGACTCGCATTTACTTTGAGGCTGGGGAGCGAGCCCTAAAAAAATATCAGTCGCAATATAACGCACTGACAGAAATCTCGAACAAGCTTTCGGCTGGGCAGGAAGATTTACTCGATAAATTTGAATCATTGGAAGTTAAAAATCAGGAAGTGAGAGATAGGCTATTCACACTTGAAAAATCAGTTATTACAAGCAAAAGCGAAAATATAAAAGGCCAGTTAGAAGCATCTAATTCCAAAGTATACTATGAAAACATGGATGGATTCAATTCCAAACTGCTCCAAACAATGGCCAAGGATTTGATAAAAGTAGCTGATTCAAAACTTATTCTATTGACTAACAATGCTGCAAAATTTGCTCTAATAATCACATCCAAGGAATCTCAATTCAACTGTGGTGAGATAGTAAAAGATATAGCTCTCCCACTCGGTGGTAAAGGCGGCGGTAGCAAAGTATCGGCTCAGGTTACCTTTGGGATAACAAAAGAATTATCTGCATTCATTGACTCAATTTTAGAATTAAATAAATTTTAGAAACTCAAATACTACATATCAAAAACAAAATACCCCGCTAGCCGCATATCAGTCTAAATGCCTAAACAAGATGAGGAATCATCAAAGTTCATCAGAATGGTATGCCAGCTCGGGGCATTATTTTGTTCTCATATAATCTTCGCAAAACATATGCGAATCATTCAAGAATTATTTATATTAGTCTTCCTGATAAGGCTTAAGATCAGGGCTCCAGATTAGCTCGCATCCAGTTGCTTCCTGAACCTGTTCCTTAGTGAAGTCAGGGTGAAGTTCAATAACTTCGATACCCTTATCAGTTACCTTCATAACAGCCATCTCTGTGATGATCATGTCAACAACTTTTTCAGCTGTAAGCGGAAGTGTGCACTCCTTAAGGATTTTGTGGTTACCCTTCTGAGTATGAGTCATAGCAATGATAACTTCCCTTGCACCTACTACAAGGTCCATTGCTCCGCCCATGCCTGCAACCTTCTTACCTGGGATAATCCAGTTAGCAAGGTCTCCGTTTTCAGCAACCTGCATAGCGCCAAGTACTGTAACATCAACGTGTCCGCCTCTTACAATGCCGAAGCTTGTAGCTGTATCAAAGTAGTTAACTCTTGGAAGCACTGTTACATATTCTCCGCCTGAGTTAATGATATCAACGTCTTCTTTACCCTTTTCAGGAATAGAATCAAGACCTGCGAAGCCGTTTTCAGAGTGAAGTGTGATAATAATATCTTCAGGAACAAAGGATCCAACCATAGTTGGAAGTCCAATTCCAAGGTTTACCAATTCGCCATCTCTCAGCTCTTTAGCTGTTCTTCTGGCAATTCTTTCCTTTAAATCTGCCATTTCTTTTCTCCTTCCACAATGCCATCTACCAGAACTCCGGCAACTGTCAACCTGTCAGGATCTCCTGAACCGATCTCAATCAATTCTTCAGTTGCAACGATTACTTTGTCAGCAGCTCCTGCCATAACGTAGTTAAAGTTCTTAGTTGCCTTTGAGCAAACAAAGTTACCAAACTTATCGCATACAGACGCTCTAATGAACGCATAGTCAGCCTTTAGAGGTCTCTCTACAAGGTACTTAACTCCATCTATTTCCATGGTAATCTTATCTCTACCAAGTTCGTCTTTTTCAAATTCCATAGGAGTACCAATGCCTGTAGGAGTTATTACTCCACCAAGACCATAGTTGGCAGCTCTAATTTTCTCAGCAAGAGTTCCCTGAGGAACAAGTGTGTACTTAAGAGAACCGTCAGCAAACTGTTCGTTAAGTTTAGGGTTAACTCCCAGGTGAGAAGCTATGATGTGGTCAACCATGTGATTTTCAAGCAACTTACCAACACCCCTTGCTGTTCTTGCACCGTACTGACCAACATCAAGTCCGCCATCGTTTGCAATTACAGTAAGGTGCTTTACACCTTTTCTCACTAGTGCATCCATTAGGATTTCCGGAGATCCAGTTGCTAGGAAGCCGCCAACCATAATGGTCATGCCGTCTTTAACACCTGCAACTGCTTCATCCGCAGTCATCATTTTGTTAATCATTTTCCAAATCACCTTTCTATCATAATATTAACGGTAAATTTAAGTAAATCCTTACCTATTATAACAATTTTCTTGATAAAAATCTAGCATTCTTGAAGAAATTGTTTATTTTATCACACTTTCTTTAAAATTATTTTAAGAAAATATTCCGTCCTCAAAGTTAAAAATTAGATTTTACCGTCTGCGATAACGCCTCTTGCTCATTATCAAACGGGCTCTCCTTCGGCGTCTTCTTATTATGTACCTCATTAAAATTATCAACAAAATAATTGCGACTACTATCGAAACAGCAAATTCGATTATTTTAATTATAAATGATTTTTTATTTTCCGCTTTCTTCTCTTGAACTGTGAGCTGTGGAATATTTTCAGGAATCTTCAGTTTTAGCATCGGTGTAATCCCATATTGTTTCTGGGCCTTGAAAATTCTATCTCCAAGATTTAGCAGCACTCTAGCTTTATTATTTCTTTCGCTCACACTGTTGGCACCCAATAATACAACCATCGTCTTGCCAGTGTCACGAGCTCGTTTAAAATCCGTTTTTACATTTTTTGTAATGATAATACACCGACCCGCGCCTGGTGTAGAACCTGTTTTTAGTCCATTTATGCTATTATCCTCCTTGAGTAACGTGTTTGTACTATCTGCATGAAAGCTAAATTGCTCAAGGGTTATATCTTTCTTCGAAGTTATCTTCGTTATTTGAGGATATTTTTTCATTATAAAACTAGCGAGTTTAAACAGGTCCTCAGCTGAAGAGTGGTTTTCCGTCTTGAGATATTTTGAAGGTAGAATATATTCATCTTCATCGTCATCATCAAGATTTGTTGGCAGCCCGCTAGCAGTATAAAAATGCGTACTATTAAGCCCAAGCTCCTTTGCTCTCTTGTTCATAAGCTTTGCAAACTGTTCCTGTGAACCTGAGACATGGCAGGCAAGCGCAACGGCAGATTCATTGCTAGATGGAATTAGCATTGCCTGTATCAAGTCTTTTATAGGAACCTTCATGCCTTCCTTTAACCAAATCATCCCATAAGAATATGTCACATCCTCAGCTTCTTTTGAGATAGTAACCTTCCCATTTCTAGAAATCTCACCACTATCCATGGCTTCCATTACAAGAAGATATGTCATAAGTTTTGAAATGCTTGCGATTGGGAATTTTTCAGTAGATTTATTTGCAAAATATATTTCTCCGGTTTCAGGATTTCCAACAGCATATGCATGCAAATCATCAAAATAGCTGTGAACCCGTTCTCTCTGAATTTCTAAATTTGATTTTCTTGATTCAGACTTTGACTTTGATTTAGCAAATGAATTCAAGGCAGAGTTGTAGAAGGTCATCCCCGAAAAAACAACCAAAAGTGAAAGCAATGTTGCAGCTATTTTTTTTAAACTTTCTTTGTTTATGCAGTTAATTCTAAAAAAATTATACATAATTATTTTCCTTTTTCGAGTTCTTCATTTATTTGTCTCTTAATTTCCCTAAGCCTATTTGAAAGGAGATTGATATTCGCAATCCTCCTGACAACAATGTAGGCGTTATCTTCTCGATACAACAAAATACTATCGAGCGTATTCCTTAAATCTTCCAATAAATTATTTACCTTATCCATGAATTCGCTCTTTGTCATAGTACGTTTGAAAGGCGAGCTCTCTTCGATTTCATATACATATTTGATGCCAAAGAACTCTTGAACTTTTTCTGATAAAGCTATTTTGATTTCATTAAATCCTATTTCAAAATTAGAATCCTGTTTGCTTGCCTCATTTTTGATTTCATCAATATATTCATCGATAGATGAAAATGCAACATCTAGATCCTTGTATTCCATATTCATGGCTTTCCAGTAAAATCTGAGCTGATTATTAGCTTCATCAATTATGTCTCTGAGTTTCAGTATTGATGAATGTTCAAGGATAGCCCTTGCATTTTTCTTTAAATCCTTGCTTACCGAAGTTGTAAGTTCTTTGATACCTTCTCCAGTTTTTGCAGAAACAGGAAAAATTTTGACAGGCTGTGAGTCATATCCCATAATCTGCTGGAGTACACCCTGACAGTAACCTATATATTGAGCGAGTTCAACTTCTGATACAAGGTCGGACTTATTCACCGCAAAATAGAACTTCGATGCATACTCTTTTGTTGCCTTAAGAAACTCAATTTCTATCTCATTTATTGGACTGTCAACAGAGAGAAGAAAGATTACGCCATCGCTCTCCTTCATGTACTGATATGCTACTTCCGTGTTGTTCTTGTGGAAGGAGCCAACGCCCGGCGTGTCGACGAACTCTATGCCGTTCTTAAGAAACTTTGATGGCGTTTTAATCACTACAGATGATACACCGAGTTTATTGTTGTTATTTTGTTGCTCGCTTATGTATTCAGACAGGTTCTCAAATTCTATCGGCTTCACGTCGCCATTAAAAAAGTGCACTTCTGCGGATTTATCCCCATAGTATACACGCGTTACAGCAGAAGTTATGGGTACTATGCCGACAGGAAGAATCTCATCGCCCAAAATATAGTTTGCAAGCGTGCTTTTTCCTCTTTTAAACTGTCCTATTATTGACAAAGTCAATGTCTCTTTTTCAAGTTTTTCTTTAATTATTCTTAGATGATGTGCCTGGCCCTTGCACGCTTCTTCCGCTGAAAGAAGTTCATATGCTCGATTAACTGCTTGCACTTCATTAAATTCCATAATACCTCCAAATTTATTTTCAATATTTCTAGTCAACATCTGTCCTTGCAAGTATTGCAGCAGGAGTCTTCATCAGAACCTTAGCCACTGGCAAAAGTCCGAAAAGAATATTGGCTACATATATAATTGCTACAGCTACTATTGCAACTGTCGGATTCATGAGGAATGTGTACTGGAAAGTCTTTATTAGACTCAGCCTGTGAACAATGTAACCCATTAGTACAAATCCTGGTATGCCCGCTACAGTTGTAATTGCAAGAACCTCTCCGAGGAACATTTTATATATATCGGTTTTCTTAACTCCTATTGCTCTGAAGATACCAACTTCCTTTATCCTCGATAAGAATGATGCCCTCATCATAAGGTATATTTCTATGAGCGAAATAGCGAGTATAATTAAGCCCGTTATACGCACTGTCTTCATAGTTTTCTTGATTTCGTTAGTATATTTTTCTTTTGAGCTCTTATAGGCATCATAGCAATCGAAGCCAGCGTCTTTTAACTTTTGTATAGTTTCAGACTTCTCTGACTGCTTAGGTACATAGAGAGATGCTCCATTAGCTTCAGAGACGATTTTCTTCTTGAGCGTCTCTTTAGAAACTATCGACATAGGCCTGCTATATTCATCTGTATAGAAGCCAACGACTTTCAATTTTTGTCCATTAACTTTAGGCGTTACCAATGATCCTATTTTCACTTCATAGATTTTATCATATGAGATTGCAGTCTCATACTCTCCTTCTGGCCAACTACCGCGTTTGAGTGTAAGAGCATCATCAGCTACTCTATCGGCCAACTCTTTTGTTATGAGCTTATTGTCAGAAGCGTTAGATTCCATTTCAGGCTTTTCATTTTTCTGAGGCATGCTTCCTTGGACATAGAGAATATTATATATTTCGCTTGAATTTACATATATTGAAGGTGAAGATTTGTCAACAATGCCCGTGATTTTGAGGGTGACGTTCTCTCCAACTTTCAAGTCCATACCGATGAAATCAGTTGCCTTAAAGTATCCTGCTTGATTAGCCAAGCCTTTGTCAATTAGCGCTTTGAATGCCAGCTTATCAACTACTACTTCAGAAGGATTTTCAGGCATTTTACCAGATATCAAATCCTTCTTCTTGATCGTATTAACATCCGTAATAGAAGTTTTGATACTTTCTCCCATTTCTACTCCGGTCTGTAAAAAGTTATCATACCTTATAGGAATATTAATTATCGACTTGCCAGGAATCACATAGCCTTTAATATTTCCAGATTTCTGATTTGCAACCAAATTATTAGCAATGTTCTCAAGTTCAGAGTACTGTTTCTCCGACATCTTCTTGTTGTTTATAATTATATAGTGCTTATTTGTGTCGACGAATCTCTCATCTGGTGTGTTCATAATAGCTGCAGTGTTTGATATAGCATACATTATAAACATTGAGGAAATAAAGAATCCTACAAGCAGAACCTTCTTCATCACAGGATAGTTTGATACCTGTTTAAATCCCTTTGCGATCATCGACCAAAGGTTTATAATCGACGCATTTCTCGGCGGCTTCTTAGCCTCAAGTACGCTCATATCATAGCCCTTATCCTTGTAGTCATCCTTCGAGATTTCCTTATAAGTACCATCAATAAATTCTACACTGGAATGCTCATCGACAATTTCAGTTCTTAGATTGTTGTCCTTTACCTTTATATAAACATTGCCATTTTTGATGACAATGTCCATATCTGCAACCTGCTCATCTTCCTGGAAAACATTTATCTTTGATCCCTGCATGTCGAATGAATAGTGATTTTGTATTTCGCCTAAATATATTTTGTCGTCTATCCTGTAGTCAAGATTGCTTTCATTTGTATTTACATCATCGGAAACTACCGATCCGTCTTTTAATCTAATGATTCGAGAAGCATAAAAATTAGCCAGCTTCTCCTCATGGGTAACCATGATTACTAGTTTTGTTTTTGAAATAGTCTTGATTATATTCATTACTTCAAGAGTATTTCTGCTATCGAGATTTCCCGTAGGCTCATCGGCTATGACAATGGCAGGATTCTTGACTATTGCTCTTGCAATACCAACCCTCTGACGCTCACCACCAGAAAGCATGTCGGCGTATCTGTTTCTATATCGATACATGCCTACCATTTCAAGAGCATAGTAAACTTTCTCTTTTATTTCTTCCTTATCCTTAACGCCCTGCATCTTTAGCACAAGCGCTACGTTGTCAAACACCGACATCTCGTCAACGAGGTTATAATTTTGGAATATATATCCAATGTTTAAATTCCTAATCTTATCCCTCGTCCAGGATGTTCTACCAGTCAGCCTCTGATCATTTACAAAGATTTTTCCCGTACTTACGTTATCAAGACCACCAATTGCATTCAGAAGTGTTGTCTTACCACAGCCTGACGGTCCAAGTATCGCGATAAGTCCTGGTCCATCTATTTCAAGTGAAGTATTATCTATAACATGAATTTCATTTTTCTTCAGTCTATTAAAATATTTATTAACATTTTCTAATTTTATCATTACTACACCTCCTCTCTAAACGTGCTCATAGCGGATTTCTTAAACAATTTCTTTGAGAATTTTCTCGAAATTACGTACGCCAAGCACACAACTATTATATAGAGAATGATGTAATCCTGAATTTTTATAAAGTCAAATATTTCTACAAGGAACGAAATATTCAAAACTTTGGTTTGAACCAACCTAATAAATGCGACTAGCATAAAATACGCTATATTAATTATAAAAATGAGCTCTATATCCAAAATCTGCTTGATGCTCCTTATGTCGAGGCATATGAGTCTCAGCGTTGAGAAATATGTGCTTCTGGATCTCAAGATAAGTCTTATAACAAAATAGCATATAAAGAAGATGCCGACTACGATTGCAACGTTAAGAGGAACTGTTACAATATTCAAAATATCTGTATCGATGAACTGTGTTTTTGCTTTCGCAAGAGAAACGACAGTATAACCGTTATTCTTAAGCCATGAAACGGCTTCATCGGCATTCTTTCTTTCATTTATATAAATTGTTGACTGATAATTTTCCTTCATGAACAAGGAATTATAATCCTCATCATTTATATAGATGTTGCCTGATACATCTTCAAACGGCTTATCTATGCCAAGAAGTCTCTTATAATTATTCTTCGTGTATGTATTAATGCTTACAACTGTAATAGTATCCTTAAAATATATATTTTTTACGTTATATACAAGTTGTTTCCACCTAGACGATCCACTCTCATAAAGTGCATCAACTTCTTCTGGCACAATAGCATAGCCCTTATTAACATTAGCATTAGGATATACGTTGAACTGACCGCCATCTGCCCCAAGTGGGTATTTTTTACCGTTTATGAGTATTTCAGTTTTAGATATGCTATCGATTTTAGATGCTCTAGCCTTCGACAAAATAGAGTCGCTTAAGAAAATTTTCCCAACACCCTGGAAGTCTATTTCAACACCCGAAGTCTGTGTCCTCTGTTTGTCAATAAAGTATACCCCTGTAACTTTAACTGAATATTCTTCTCCTCCATCATCACTAAGCTTGACTTCTTTTCCTACCTGAGCTTTAAGAGAATCCTCGTCAAGAGTCATGCTGTAAAGTCCTATTACGGCTTCATTATCAGCTTTCGGCTTTTTACCTGCGAGCAATTTCTTAGGCATTTCAGACATTGGTGCAGGATGGGCCTGCATATACACATTGTATTGATCTTTAGTCTCAGCATCTTCAGAAGGATCATCATCAATGGAATAAAATGAAACATCTAGTATGATGTCGTCTTTAAAAAGAGTTTTATAATGAGGTGTCTTTTTAAGTTTAGTATAATCTTCCTCTGTCATAGGAGAATTATCGCTATGCTTTACAACCACCCTTCTATCACTACTGTTGCTAAAGAACATATTGCTTCCAAAGCCTTCAAATGCGTCATTATTAGCTTTGATGCCCGCGTACTGCATTATAACAGAGGCACTGAGGAATAAAAATACGAGAAGAAGCAACAGAAATTTTGGGAATATATTAAATGTATTTCTTATCCCCAAAATAAACTTATTTGCCCATGTCATCGGTTTCGTTTCAACTGCAGCTATTTTGTGCTCATCATGCCTTGGAGTAATGACCTCGTCTTCAATTATTCTACCATCAGAAAGCTTGATTCTCCTGCTGGCGCAGTCCTCAAATTGGTCGTAGTTGTGAGTTACAACGATTACGAGGTGATCCTCGGCAACATCTTTTAGAAGCTGGACAATGCCCATTGCAGATTTGCTGTCAAGGTTACCTGTAGGCTCGTCTGCAACTATTATTGGCGTTTCCTTTGCGAGTGCTCTTGCAATAGCAACCCTCTGTTTCTGGCCGCCTGAAAGTTTGGATACCTTGGTATTGGCAAATTCAGTGAGACCGACCTTTTCAATAATTGCAGTTACTTTGTCTTTAACATCGCTCTTACGCCTTCCCTCAACCAAAAGAACCAATTCGACGTTCTGAAATACGGTATAACTGGAAACTAGATTAAAGCTCTGAAAAATATTAGCGATATACTTGCGTCGATAATTTTCAAAGTCATTTACTGTATAGTGACTGGTTTCTTTACCGTCAATATACATTTCACCTTCTTCATATGAATCAAGTCCTGATATCACATTGATTAACGTTGATTTACCCGAACCAGACTCTCCTGTAATTACAACGAATTCTCCAGGGAAAAGTTCTAAGTTAACACGGTTAAGCCCACTAGCGATTATCCCCTTGCTGTAGTAGAACTTTGAAAGATTTTTTAGTTTTAGCATCCTACCTCCTTTAATTTGAAAACATACAAATCAATTTTACTATTAGTTTTTTCAATCTATCTTATCAATTTAATTTATATAGTTAAAACAAAGAGCGTTATTTGTCCGCCTTATTAATTTCATCAACACCCATATATTTTCGGAGTGCTTCTGGAATTTCAACAGATCCGTCTTCTCTTTGGAAGTTTTCAAGAACTGCAGCTGTCGTTCTTCCAACAGCAAGTCCTGAGCCATTTAGAGTATGAACAAACTCAGCCTTTCCTGTCTCTGCATTTCTATACCTGATGCCTGCTCTTCTAGCCTGGAAGTCTTCGAAGTTAGAGCAAGATGAAATTTCAACATATCTGCCGTAGCTAGGCATCCAAACTTCAATATCATAAGTCATTGCTGATGAAAATCCAAGATCTCCTGAGCACAGTCTAACCACCCTATATGGTATTCCTAAAATTTTGAGGACAGCCTCAGCATCCGCAGTCAATTTTTCAAGTTCATCATACGAACCTTCCGGCTTAACAAATTTTACAAGTTCTACTTTGTTGAATTGGTGCTGCCTGATCAATCCTCTAGTATCTCTTCCTGCCGAACCTGCCTCAGCTCTGAAACAAGGTGTATATGCAGTATAATACAGAGGAAGTTCATCTTCTTTCATAATTTCATCTCCCCTTAGGTTCGTAACAGGAACCTCGGCAGTAGGTATGAGGAAAAAGTCCTTCTGCGGAACATAGAACATATCCTCCTCAAACTTAGGCAATTGACCAGTACCCGTCATAGCCTTTCTATTAACCATAAAAGGCGGCAATATCTCAACATAGCTTTGATCTATTGTGTGCAAATCCAGCATAAAGTTTGTGATAGCCCTCTCAAGCCTAGCTCCTAGTCCCTTGTAAACAGTAAACCTGGTCCCTGAAATTTTAGCAGCTCTTTCAAAGTCCAAAATATCTAAATCCTCGCCTATATCCCAGTGTGCCTTAGGCTCAAAATCAAACTTTGTCGGTTCTCCTACAACCCTCATAACCTCATTGTCGCTGTCATCAACACCATATGGCACCTTTTCGTTTGGAGTGTTAGGAACCGAAAGAACCATAAGCCTATACTTATCATCTATTTCGTTGAGTTTTGAATCTAGAGACTTGATTTCAGATGAAAGTTTTTTCATCTCATCCATGATAACACTCGTATCCTTGCCCTCTTTTTTTAGAGTCGGAATCTGTCTTGACACGGTATTTTGCCTGTTTTTCATTTTCTCAACGTCTGCAAGTACCTCACGGCGTTTTTCATCAAGGTTTTTCAACTCTGACAGGCCAAAATCGCCTTTGCCCCTAAATTCGACTCTCTCCTTAACCTCTTCATAGTTTTTTCTAATTCGTTTAACGTCTAACATTTTATTCTCCAATCTTAATGAATTATAGCTGATTTTTCCTATGTATTTTCAAAATAACTGCTGTCTTTCGAGCACAAAATAATTTACTACAAAACATTATGCACGTATAGACTGTATATCTCGCTTAGGGCATTAACTTTTGACTGTAGTTGAAGTTGAAGATCTGAAGCCAATGCGTAATTTCCTCCATCAAGCGCATTTTTTACCTGAGTCAGCAGACAAAATTCATTGAGTTTATCCTTAGCTATTTCGTGCCTCATCTTGTCGATAGATAGCCAAAGTTTAATGTCCATATCCGTGAATTCCCTGTCATCATGAATCTTTCTGCATTCTCTCACAAAATTCATAGTTGCCGGTATTATTCTATCGTGTAACTCTGTTTTCCAATGTGAGAGTGTCTGCTCCACGTATGAGTTAATTACAAGCGGGCTCATCACTCCACCCTTATAGAAAATCTCAAGCCTATCCTTGTGATTCTCAAAGTTCATGAGATTTTCCCATACAGTTGCAGGAGCCTTTCCGAAAAGCTTTTCTCTTTCTTCTTCAGAGTAGTCTGTGAACACATTCTTTTCACTTCTATATTCCCTATCCTTTTCAAGATAGAAATCTTCCTCACCATATTTTTTTGAGATAGATTTCTCTAGTTCCTTAGGCGATTTCTTCGCTGAAAGCGTTGCCTCAATTCCGTCAAGCATTGATAGGTAAGATGATGCAATAACTAGATATGTATTGCTCTTAGGGTTTGGAGAACGAAGTTCAAACCTCGTTCCTGCAGGATTGTGCACATCCCTTATCAGGCCTGCAAGTACGGTTCTATTCCTAGACGGTTCTTCAACCGAACGGCCAAGCGATGTTACCGTACAAACAGGAGCTTCATAACCTGGCTTTAGCCTGTTGAATGCATCGTTATTGGTGCTTACAAATGGATTTATGAGTTCATAGTTTCTTAGCAATCCCATAAGTGCGCCAAAACCAATTGGACTTAGGAATTCTTCATCCCATTTCTCCGGTGCAAAAAGGCTAACAACCTTACCATTTTTCAATCTTGCCCCAAGGCCTAGATGCGTATGTTCTCCCGAACCAGCAACACCTCTGACAGGCTTTGCCATAAATGTAACATCAAGTCCATGCATCGTAAATATATCTCTAACAACATACTTGATGTGATTTTCATTGTCAGCTGCCTGCATAGCATCCGAATACTTCCAGTCAATCTCAAGCTGTTCCATTATGTGATTATAGTGACCTTCATTAGCTAAATTCGCCTGAACTCCGCCAACTTCTTTGTGCCCCATCTCCATCTCGAATCCATAACAGTCAAGAATTGTCATAACCTCTTCAAGAGCCGTTCTTACCTGCCCGTATGTCCTCTTCCAATATTGTTCTTTTAGAACCTGCGATGTGAAAAGCTGCTCTCTGTCGCCCTTATCATCTGGAGTTCTAACCCAAAATTCTAACTCTGTAGCGCTCGTCAATAGAAGTTCCTCTATATCATCCGCACAGGTAACCCCATCCATGTATGGGTATACGTAATCATTTTCTTTCAGTTCCTCGAGCATTCTTTCTCTAAAATACTTAAGTGCATCCCTGAGCACAACTCTTGATCCGCATTCAAAATCTTCGTTATGCACAAGAAATGAAGGAATCCTCAAAGTTCCAATCGGTAGATCTGTATAATAATCTATATGTCTAAAATTATGATCCACGTACCAATTAACATCTAGGTCAGGTATTATATCAATCTTAGCGTTGTTTAGATCAGCAATCCCTGGAAGAGCAACGCTGGAGCCGTCGGTCTGCACACCGTGCTCAAGAAGTTTAGACAAGTCATCCAGAAAAACCTTCGTCGGGATTTTTTCATCTGTATCATGTCCGCCCATGTCAATTCCAACAAAAGATACAAATTTCACTTCTGGATGTTCTTCTAAAATTCTTCTAATATCGTGCTCACCATGCATTTTAGCCGGTATGGTAAACAACATCCTATCCAAATCATAATTTAATCTATGTATTCTCTCCATAAATCCCCCTAAATACGAATTTAATTTATATTTTATTTATCTTTAAGTTTCTTAAGCAAATCAGAAAGCTCGTCCATGCTATCTCCGTAGCCCTTCCAATTTCCATCTTTTAAAGCCTTTTGTCCATCCTCAAAGGCCTTGTTCGCCTGGTCTATAAGTGATGCAACACTTTCGTCATCAACCGTAGAATCCGATGACTCTCCGTTTTTACCTGAGTTCTTTGACTTTCCTTTTGAATCAATTCCCTGAGTATAAGAATCTCCAGCCTGCTCTCCAAAGAGTGATTGCAACGCCTCTTTCAACGTCGCCTCATAAGCAATTTTATCTCCGTAAGCGATTATAACTCTCTTAACTTCAGGTATTGCAGAATTGCTTGCCTCGAGGTACACAGGTTCAACGTAGAGCAAAGACGATTCGATCGGTACAACAAACAAATTTCCCCTGCTGTATTTCGAGCCTGATGAATTCCAAAGCGAAAAGTCTTGAGATATTTCGGTGTTTTGGTCAATCTGTGCCTCTATCTGCATAGGGCCGTAAACTGTTTTGCTCTTCGGGAACTGATAGGCAACCAGTTGACCGTAGTTCTCGCCATCATTTCTGGCAACCATGAGCGCCGTCATATTATTTTTGCCCTTAGGTGTAAATGGTATCGTGCTAATAAATTCAGCATCCCCTTCTCCTGGCAGTTTTGCAACAAAATAGTTTGGCTCCATGGTTACTTCTTCGGTGCCATAAATCTGTTTTGCAACATCCCACAAGTCCTCTTTCTGGTAGAAAACCTTGACGTCATTCATGTGGTATCTCGTATATATCTCACTTTGAATTTTGAAAAGTGCGTGAGGATATCTCATATGAGAACGTAGATCCTTAGGCATCTTATCAACGCTCTTAAACAGCGAAGGGAAGATTTTCTGATATGTTTTAGCAAGGGGATCTTTATCATCAACCACGTAGAACTTTGTATCGCCATTATATGCATCAACAACGACCTTAATTGAGTTTCTTATATAATTTCCACTTATATCTTCTCCGAAGAATGGTTCAGAATAAGGATACATATCACTTGTTGTATAAGCATCCATCATCCAGTACAGCCTACCATTGACATTTACAGCGTACGGATCATCTTCGTAGGTCAGATACGGCATTATTTTTCTAATTCTTTCAACTACATTCCGATTTATAATTATACGAGAATCACTCTTGATGTTTGAAGACACAAGAATTTTTAAGCTACTTTCCTTAATTGAGAAAACTAGCCTATTAAAAGGATTGAGTTTGATGCCGGCATCTCCGTCATATCGGGTGTACTTATTATCGTTACCATCAGGATAGTCAAACTCTTCTTCTTTTGTGTCCACTAGAATATAGTCATTAGAAAGTTCTCCGAAATACACCTCAGGCCTTGTTATTTTTAATTCTGGTTTGTCAGTCTCCGGTGGAATATTCTTAATCATTACCGAAGGTTGACCGCTAGGCGTGACGGTATCAACTCTTGAAAGAGTAGCCCCATATCCATGCGTGTATTTTAAATGTCTGTTCAGCCATGTATCGTTTATCTTTGATTCATCGATTTCTCTGACAGACATGTATGACTGAGTTATTTCACCGTCAATATTGTATCTATCAACATCCACATCATTGAATGTGTAGTACTGTCTGATACTCTGCGTTTGGTTGTAGAAAGTTTTTACAGGCTTATAGTCGTTTATTCTAATGTTGCTTATGGTCTGATTGTTATTTTTGATGTCATCCGCTGTGAGCGAATTTTCTGCAGCAAAAGATTTGACATCCACATTATCAAGATCGTACGCATACTGTGTAAATTCAATGTTTCTCTTGAGGTATTTGCTTTCTTTATTGATTTCGTCCGGAGATACAACAAAATTCTGTACAGCTGTTGCAACGCCAAATCCTATAATGCCCACGATGACCATTACCGCAGGAATGTACAAAATACTCCTGTAAGCCTTCTTTTTTATCATCGGGATTACAAGCACAGCACCAATCAAGGAGATTCCCATCAAGATTCTGTAAATCCAAAGAGAAACATTCAGATCAGTAAAGCCTGCGCCGTATACTACTCCTCTGTGAGCATGAAGCAACTCGAACTGCTGGAGATAAAAGTTTACAGCAAGCATGAGAAAGAAAAATACACCTAATGCCATGTACTGATGTTTGGCGATATCAACTATCTGATTAAAATACTTCCTCCCTGGCGTGGCTGCGCGCCTATTAACTCCAGGATTCTTGCGGTTAACAAATATTTTTTTGAATATTTCACCAGCAATACCTTTTAGATCATTAAAATCTCCATAGTCGGACTCATCTACGTATGAATATTCATCTGCATCATCATCATTTGTAACTGGATCAGGAGTCCTCATCGAAAGAAGGATCAAATAATAAATAATCGTAATTGCAATGATAATGACCGTCAAAGCGATAACGAGTTGGTTAATCATCTGTAAAAACTCTAGTTTGAATACATAAAATGATACGTCCTTGCCGAATATTGGATCCTTAATATTGAAGTCTGTTGCAGAGATATATTGCAGGAACGGAAACCAAAGAACCTTCATCGAAAATATAGCTGCAAACAGTCCAAAAATCACAGATAAGAGGCCGGTGTAAACCCTAAGCCTCTTTAAATCCGTTTCCTCTGATGAAACTATCTTCGTAAAATATCCCTTCCTTACATTATGCAAGTAGAATCCTACAAGAAGTGTTACGACCACAAATACGGGCAATCCAATCTTAAGTTGTGTGAAAAGTTTAGTGAAAAATACAGCAACGTATCCAATCTCCCCAAACCATAGCCAATCGACAATGAAATCAATTAATGCTGTGAACACCATCGGTATGATAATTATGAGGGCTGCAATAATACGTCTTTTGTTTCGGTCTTCAGACTTTCGTCTCTTGCCTATCTTAAACATATATTTTAGTTTCCTTATCCATTCTATTCTTCGGTTTTTTCAACTGCAATACTGTCTGATACTTTCATAACAGTGCCTTCTGGCTCTATATACAAATTGTAAATTCCCTTTGAATCCTTATCATCATTTATTGAAGTGGCAACAAAAAATCCAAATTCACCCGTTCTTATTTCTCCAATTTTCAGGTTTTCTACTTTAACATCATTGATTCCACCTGAGGATGTGTTTAAATCAGAATAATAGGCAACAACGGATTTAACAATCTCTCCACCATAATACACATCTTTTCCATCATCGGTCGTATACCATATGCTATCTGTAAAAGGCTTACTTGTGTCAACACCCTTGAAATCCTTATTTGCAATATTTACTTTGATATCGGGATTAGACTGTATTTTTGAAATGTTTTGATTTGCAGATGCTGCATCTGCTATCCAATCATCCATAGTCTTGTTTTCTTCAACCTGAGCACCCTGCGGTGTCTTTCCCGTTATTTTGTTGACGATTGTTTCGTATGTTCTATCAATGTTTACGGCTAACGAGCTATCAGGTGCTACCAATTTAATGCCTAGAATAATTATAACAATCAGCAAAACTATGTAGAATGCTACACTTATAGCCTTCATCCCCTTAGATTTAGGTTTAACATATTCTTCATCAGACTCAGCATCATTAGAGATTCCCGGTGCCAAATCCGCCGCAGCCTTTTCCTCAACTACAGTTTCTTTTGACTCAACAGCCTTGTTAGAAGTTTTTTCTTGCTCGATAATATCACCATTGTTAACAGTATCTGCGTCATCAAAGATCGCGCTGAAGTCGAACTTTGTCTTCTTCCTGTGGTCTGCTCTTCCTCTTCTCTTCCTTCGTGCTTCGGCGATACTTTCTGCGCTTGCTGCACCCGCTGCAATGGCTCCACCTGGTGTAGCATCTTCTGCATTCTCTCCATCTGGCTCTCCATCTTCTGCAGTTGTTTCGGTGGCAAGGTCTGAAGATCCTTCTCTGGTCTCTCCACCGTCTGTTCCTTCACTGTGATCTCCATCTCCTGTGGCGTTTCCGGAACCTGAGCCATCTCCATCGACTTGCTTTCCGTCTGCCAGCACTCCCATATTGGCATCCTCGTCTTTTGCGAAGTCTCCAGATTCATCCTTTGGTTTAGGAAAGCTGGGCGAAACACCTTCGCTCTCCTGCCCTCCCTTCTGCACATCCTGCATATCTAAAGTAGGCTCATCTTCTGATAGTCCATTTTCTGACTCTATATCCTCTAGATTATCGTCACTTTTAAGTTTTTCGTATTCTCTATCCAAAAGCCTTTGGAATTCCTCATTCTTCTTATTAAAAGTATAGAATTTATTTACAGCAATAGAATCTCCACTTTCAGGGAATTCCATGCCATCATCTGATAGCGCATCAGATCTTGCTTCATCGCCAAAAATAATTTGTTGAAGATCATCCCCGTCATATCCATCTCTTAGATTGTCAGCACCGTGGCCGCTATCAGGACTGAAGAAAAAACCATCTGTTTTTCGTCCCTCAAGTTTTCTCTTCATCTTGGTCGAATTATCATCTGAGGTTGCAGACATCAAAACGTCTTCCCATTTGATGCTGACTTTCTTTTCTTTCTTTCCTTCATCAGTTGGAAATCCATCAAGATCCCAATCAAAGTGCGCCGTTCTCTTAAGATTAACACCCTTAGCATTGTTTTCAGCAGTATGAGAATCAGTGCTGCTTGCTGCTTTAGGCTCAAAAACGCGGACATTTGACTGATCATCACCGAGAGTTTCAAAAGCTTGAGTTTTGTTTATCGGCTCGACCTTGCTACCACAGTAGCTACAAAATTTAGAATCATCATTTATAGATTTCCCACATTCTTTACAAAACATATTTTCACCTTTCTAGTCTCTGATTTGCTTTTCAAGCTCTTCGACATTATACACTCGGCCAAATTTATCAACACTATCCGACCTGCTTTCAAACTTCCTCGTCGGCTTAATGTCCGAATCGAGGTCATCTATCTTATCCGACGCATTGATGATTTTTTCAATTGCCGACTCCCTAATTGAATCGCGCAAAATATCTGTATCCGAACTTGATATTTCTCTTGCCGGGATATCCGATACATACCTAGGATCTCGAGGTGCCTCCCTACTCGATTTAGCCAAAGTCATAGCCTCATCAAGAGCCTCTTGCTCATGATTTTTTTTAGAAGAGTTGTCGATATAAATAAAGTCTCCCTGCTTACGAAGCTGTGAAATGTTACCACTTATATCTTCGAGAATTCCCTCAATCTTATTATAGGATTCAGCCTTCCTCTTCGAAGCGCTATTTATTTTCTTGTACAAAAATACCAGAAATATTATGCATAATATCACTAAAACACAAATTACAACATTCTGCACAACTTCCTGGTTATCTAATATGAATTGACCCAACTTTCCAAATACATTCATGGCTATTCCTCGCTTACAATTATTCCAAGATATTATATAATAAAATACAGTTTTTTTCAAGAAATAGCGCTTTATTTATGCAACAAAAAAGGACCTTAAAAAAGGTCCAACTAGACAATCATACTCTTGTCTTAGCAAAATACGTTTCGCATATTTCTCCTGCCGTAATCGCAACCAAAAATTCAAAGGGCATCAGGTAATAAAATTCTCCAAATCTATCAATCAAAATATCTATTAGACACATGGCTAAAAGGCATACAAAGCTAACTATTAATTGTTTCAAGGATGATAATTCCCCAAATGATCTCTTTGTAAATTTCGATCTAATTTCAGAATATGCGATCATGACAAAGGTCATAACAACCAAAACCCAAAGATTTATATATGTATCAATATACTGTGGAATTATAACTGGCACCAAGAAAATCAATAGCAACGCTACATCCAGGAATTTAAAGAGCTTCTTCTTATCCATGTCCTCACCACCCTTGATTACATTTAAACATAGGTCTTAAATTTGTTTCTAATTTTATAGATGTCTTTTGGTTAATTATACGTCATGATCTGTTTTTAATCAAGCAGAGAATCCTTATATTTTTTAAGATAAATGCTCTGTAAATATGGCTGGTGAATAGTCTGAACAGGTAAATCTTATTATACTTTTAAAAAGAACTTAAGAACGCCCTAAGCCTATCTGTCTTCGGATCTTTAAATATTTCTTCGGGCTTGCCCTCTTCGAGTATTTTACCATCTGCCATAAATACCGTACGATCCGATACATCTCTTGCAAAGCTCATCTCATGGGTAACCACAACCATCGTCGTATGCTCTTTGGCCAGTTCCTTCATTACATTCAGAACTGAGCCTATTATTTCTGGGTCAAGGGCAGAAGTTGGCTCATCGAAAAGCATCAGGTCCGGTTTCATCGCAAGACTTCTAGCAATAGCCACTCTTTGCTTTTGTCCGCCCGAAATTTGGGCAGGATAGGCATCCGCCTTCTCGGACAGATTGACCATTTCCAATAGTTTTCTTGCGTTTTCAACAACCTCTTCCTTAGGCCATTTTAGCACCTTAATAGGTGCGTAAGTTATGTTTTCAAGGCAGGTCATGTGCGGGAAGAGATTAAAATGCTGGAATACCATACTCGTTCTGCCGTTTAGAGATATCTCACCTTCAGTCGGTTCTGTCAACCCGTTGATACACCTAAGCAACGTGCTCTTCCCTGAACCCGACGGTCCTATGATTGTTACAATTTCACGTTTCCTTACAGAGAAATCCACCCCTTTCAGTGCAGTGAAATCCCCATATTTCTTCACTATGCCGTGCATTTCTAGTATTTTGTTGCCATCGCATTTCGAGGCGTTCTCATCGATTTCTGTTGAAAAACTTTTGTTAATAAGTGATAAAATCATCAGAACTCCTCCTTTGCGTCATATCTATTGAAGTGCGTTTCAAGTTTACCTGCTACAAGCGTTATTATTAAGTTCAGCATTAGATAAATGATGGCTGTGTATAGGAAAATAGTCGTGAGCGACGTCCTGTTGACGATGCCGTAAGTAACCTTCATTAATTCCATCATTCCGAGTGTTTGCGCAAGTGCCGTGTCTTTTACGAGGGTAATGATCTCATTAAATATTGACGGTAGAATTGCTTTCATCGTCTGCGGGAGTACGATGTCCCTTGTGGTCTGCCATTTTGTGAGCCCGAGTGAGTGAGCCGCCTCGAATTGGCCCCTGTCGATGCTATTTATGCCTCCTCTGTATATTTCTGCAAAATATGCAGCATAGTTCAGTACGAATGTGAATGCTATTGTTGCAAAAAGTGATGGTGCAATCCCTAGGTTAATCGGTATGAAAAAATAAAAGAAGAACATCTGCATTAGGAGCGGTGTTCCTCGAAAAACCCAGACATATCCCTGGCACAATAGCCGAATCGGGTAGATTCGACTATTTGCACCAAGAGCTATGGGAAGTCCCAGAGGGAGAGCAAATATCAAAGTAGCAAGGAAGAGTTTTATAACCATAAAGGTTCCTTCAAGTAGTAATTGCCAATTTTCAATCAGTGGTTTTAATATCATTTTGCGTCTCCCTCAGGTTTTATTTGAATACAACTATATCTTTGCCGAACCATTTTTCACTGATTTTTGCTGCTTCGCCGCTATCGATCAAGTTTTTGATTGCTTTGTTAACGCCCTTTGTCAAGGCCTTACCGTCTTTCCTGAAGCCAATTACATAAAAGTCGTCTCCCAGATTATATTCAAGGGATTTCATGGCTTCTCCCATATTCTTGTTCTTATATTCGCCGAGAACCTGGTCTATTGCGATTACGTCAATTCTGCCTGCTTTCATATCCAAAATAGCATCGTCATAAGACTTGTATTCCGTAATTTTATCTTTAAAATCCTTGTAATTTTTGTTTTTACTTAGCATCTCAAGAGCAGACGAATCCGCCTGTGTTCCTATATTGTACTTAGCTAGATCTGCCGAAGTTTTAACGTCAACATCATCTTTTCGTGTCATTAGAATTATTTTGTTATTTAAATATTTCTTTGAAAGAGACATTGCCTTTTCACGCTCAGGAGTCTGGGACATTCCATTCCATATGCAGTCTACATTCTTAGATTTGAGTTCCATGTCCTTTGCATCCCAGTTGATTGGTTTGAATTTAATTTCAAGCCCCATTTCTTTTGCAACAGCAGTAGCAAGATCAATATCAAATCCAACAAGCTCGCCCTTATCATCTCTGAAGCCCATCGGCGCGAATGTATCGTCAAGGCCTACAGTAAATGTTCCTTCTGTACCAAGATCGTAGTTATCTTTGCCGTCATCAGATGCTTTCTTGTCATCATTACATCCCGTGATAAAAACGGCGGATAGTACCATCAAGGCTACAAATCCTAATGCTATAACTCTTTTGCTCATTGTCTTTTTCATTTTTCCACCCCATCTATTTAATTCAATAAAGTATACGTATTCTATCATAGCTTCCGCCGCATGTCAACTCGCTAATTCAATAAAGTTTTACTTTAATAAAAATTCTCCTCCGATGTGTGGCAAAACAACCGTCTTTCGAAAGAGAATTTTCTAAAATTAGGTGGCATCCTAACTTTTATTTTGTATTATTATTAATTATGATTTAGAGAAGATTGATTTTAAAACCCGTTTTATCTTTAGTTAAATATGCCAAATTTAAAGAAGTTATCAAGTTGTCCGAGTAATACCAAGAGCATTACAGGTGGTACAACGAATCTTATACAGAACATATAAAATTTCTTCCATGTAAATTTACCGTTAAGCTCTACTTCTTCCGATACAAAGTCGGGCAGTAACCAGCCACATATCACAGCTGTAAGAAGAGCACTTAGTGGCATCAGCACACCCTCAGAAACAAGATCCATAGAATCAAGCCATGTTGACTGGCCGAATATCTGTGGGAATCCGTGGCTTCCCAAGCCATCTAGAGAAACAAATACTGCTTCTGCTAAGATTGCTGCTGTACACCAGAATGTTATCTTCTTCTTGTTGAATTCCTTTGATTTTTCAAGTTTCATATCAACAACTACTGCAACAACCGTTTCTAAAAGAGATATTGATGATGTTATAGCTGCAATGAATACTAGAAAATACATAACAAATCCAAATAGCGGTCCTCCAGCTCCCATCGATGAGAATACGGTCTGTAGTGTTACAAAAAGAAGTCCAGGTCCTGCAGCTGGTTCAAGTCCGCCAGCAAATACTGCAGGCATGATTGCCATACCAGCCATTACAGCGATGATAGTATCAGCAACTGGTATAACTATTGAATTTAGCTTTAGATCTTCTTCTTTTTTTAGATATGATCCATAAGTTATCATTATTCCCATACCAAGCGACAATGAGAAGAACGCCTGACCACCTGCCGCTGCAAATACATTAACCCAGCCGCTGCCCTTGAACACTTCGAAGTTTGGTTCAAATACAAATCTAAGTCCTTCTGAAGCTCCTGGTAGGGTGACACTTCTTATAATAACCGCAACTAGCATCAGAAAAAGTGCAGGCATTGCGACCTTCGAAAATTTCTCTATTCCTTCGGAAACGCCACCTCTAACTATGGCAGCAGTTAATAAAACAAATATAACTGTATATACAACCGACTCTAATTGGTTACTGAAAAACGACTGGAAATATTCAGCGGTTTCCATTCCTGCTCCCTGATATCCCCAACTTGCATTAAATATATCTCCCAGGTTTGCAACCATATATTTAAGAGTATATCCACCGAGCATCATATAAAAAGACATGATCAGAAATGGTGATATAACGCCAAACCAACCTATTGGTGCATATTTCTTTCCTAGCTCTCTATAAGCTCCTACAACACCTTTACCGGTTTTCCTTCCAATACTGAGTTCTGTAATAGTAATGATAATTCCAACGAAAGCAACGATAATGAGATAAATAAATAAAAATGCAAATCCACCATTTTTCCCCATCTTGTATGGGAATGCCCATAAATTACCTAGCCCTACGGCAGAGCCTACCGCAGCCATTAAGAAGCCAAATTGGTTTCCCCATTGACCTTTCTTATGTTGTTCCATTGAAATATCCTCCTATGTGTTAAAAATGTGATATTTCCATTATACACAGGTTTTTATATTTGTCAACAAAAATATAAAAAATAATTATTTTTTGTTTTTTTTAACAAATTATTTAAAATATTCCGTTAAATTTATATGCCCTTATTTAATTTTTTCAATAAATACTGCGACTTATAAGCCTAGTCATCTCAACTAAAAATGCCGAGGCAATAACCCCGGCATACTCTCATTATTTTGTTGGCTTACAGAGCTTCAATTTATTAGCATCCTAC
>UMHQ01067362.1_pt1 | contig 25565 bp, 45 predicted proteins | sample 1965531 | NCBI WGS metagenome assembly UMHQ01 (sample SAMEA4836098, study PRJEB28245) | human gut metagenome | biome: gut microbiome; material: fecal sample | place: Denmark | collected 2008 | reverse complement strand
AAGGACAAGGGCTACGATCCTGCCAAGGCGAGCACGCCTTGCGAGACGGACTGCGCGCGGTTGGTGCGTGTATGCTGTGCCTATGCCGGTATCATGGCCAAAGATTTTTACACCGCAACCGAAGTTGACAAGCTGATGGACACCGGCGAGTTCGTGAAGTTCACAACCAGCAAGTACACCAATCAGAGTGACTATCTCGGCGCGGGCGATATTCTGGTTACGAAGACGAAGGGGCACACCGTTGTTGTGCTCACGAATGGCAGCAAGTACGACGGTGAAGTCGAGGAACCTTCCGTGCCGCTGGGCGCGCGCATCCTGAGGAACGGCAGCGAGGGCAAGGATGTCGAAGATCTCCAGCGCAGATTGAAGGCCGTTGGCTACAACCCTGGCGAGATCGACGGCGAGTATGGCCCGAACACGGCGTCTGCCGTCAAAGCGCTCCAGAAGGATGCGGATATTTTGGTTGACGGCGAATTTGGGCCTGACAGCTATGCGGCGCTTTTGGCCTTGGAGGTTGACGAGGATCCGAATGATATTCCCGAAACCCCTGAGGCTACTGAAAAAGGCGACGTTGTTATTTCTGGCGGCGATGCCTGGATTCGCGTCGGCCCGGGTTCCCAGTATGACAAGGCGGGCCTTGCGGAAAACGGCGACAAGTTTACATATGCCAATCCCGATGAGTGGGTGCCGGTGCTTGTTGACGGCCGTATCCTCTGGATCAGCGGTAAGTACGCCAAGCGCGTCTAGAATGGAGGTGATGGCGTGACGAACGAAGAACTCACACAAAAATATGTCGACCTTGATGAACGCGTCACCCGGCATACTGAGCAGATAAAGACAGCATTTAATAGAATTGACGACGTTAAAAATCTGGCCGACAGCGTTCATAAGCTCGCGATCTCCGTGGAGATATTGACGCGGGAACAGCAGTCTTCAAACACCAAAATGGATGAATTGGCCGCGGACGTCGAGGAGATTAAAGGGCGTCCGGCCAAGAAATGGGATAGTGTAGCGTCAACGCTGTTAACGGTCATCATAACAGCTATTGTCACATTTGTGTTGGCGAAAATTGGAATAAACTAAGGAGCGATGATTATGAACAATAAGGTTTATGATGTGTTGAAATGGATTGCGCAGTATTTCCTTCCTGCGCTGGGCACTCTGTATTTTGCGCTGGCTGACGTGTGGGGGCTTCCCTATGGCGAACAGGTAGTTGGCACGATTGTGGCCGTAGATACGTTCCTAGGCGTTGTACTGGGCATTAGCACAGCCCAGTATAATAAGGGGCAAATCGTGAATGGTGATTCAGATTCACCAACCTCTGGAAAATAGAGCATTCCGATATATTATATTCATTCCCCGCTTTTATGCGGGGAGTTTTCTTTTGGCGCAGAGCAATGTTAAAACTATATTTCTTTGGCTCTGCGTGTTGACATTAATACGTTTGGGTATTATAATAGCCATTGTAAGGCAAGACTGGAAGGAGGGAATTTCTTGGCGCGTATCACATTGAAAGAGTACGCTCTCCGTCTCGGAAAAAATCCTGTCGTAGCGAGAGGCCGTGCGCAGAGAGGCGCTTTCAAAACTGCGTATAAATTTGGACGAGACTGGACGATTGACGAAGATGAACCTTGGGTAGATGGGAGAATAAAATCAGGGAAGTATGTGGATTGGAGAAAAAAGCCTCAGCATAATGACAACTGATATAGTACTCTTGAATTGATAAAAGGGAGGTTTTACAATGGGAATTTATTGGCCTGAAGATCGTATTGATGATGTATTTGGTTCAGCATATCCGCCCGTAAATGGTGTGGAGGTCTGCAGGGAAGCGAACCGGCTTATTGATGAATATATCAGTGAGAATCCTGATGCTAATGAAGCAGATATTAATGATTACTCTGCCAAATTGTGGGAGGATGTTTGCATGAAAGACAAAATCGGCAACGTTGATGTCATCTGGGAATAAGAGATAGGATTCCATTTTTCTAAATTTGTGCTGCTTGTTTATTGATGTACAGGCAGCACTTTTTATAGCCATGTCTTCAAATTCCGGAATTAGTTGAGTATTCCAAACTGCTTATGTTAATTATTTAATTTTTTCAATTTTTGTATTGACATACGTACTTTAAAGTATTATAATGGCAATGTCAGCAAGAGAGAATCAAGAGTAGGAGGAAAACAACAATGACTATTCAGCACATCGTGGTAGATACCGAGAGCTTCTATGAGTTCATAAAGGGCCTCAAGGCAACGGATGGTTACACCGTATCGTTCGACCGTGGGCAGCTTGAAATGGAGTATGAGGCTGGGCAGTTGTGGATGCTCTGTAATGACTGGACTGGGTATGAGGTCTGCCAAATCTCCCAGACCGACGCGAGGAAGCAGCGAGTACATTTCATCCTGTATGATAAAGATTGCTGCATAGCATAAGACCGACTGCCCGCCCGTGGGCATGGTACGCGGGCAGAAAGGACAACGATATGTTTGAGAAGATCGCTCGCCATGTGCTACACGCTTTCAATAGTCAGGTGATAATTTCCACCGTGAAACTGGCTGAAGGCCTATTTGAGACTATCGTTATGTTTGACGATGGTGAGGAACTCGACTGTGTGCATGCCCATACACGCGAGGATGCGTGCATGCTGCATGAAAACACTGTGCTGCACTGGACGTCGATAATATATGATGGCTCTATTGATAAGTGCTTAGGAATAGGCAGCCCAATGGAAAGTATCAAACCCGCCTGATGATGGCCCGGTGGCTCTGGGTCGAAACCGGCACAGCCGGTCGCGGGAAGCCAAAGAGAATTCCAGTATTTGAAATTTACAATGTTAAAAATTAAAAATATTCAACTAAAGTGTTGACAAACATTCTTTAAAGTAGTAAAATAGGCTCATAAGGAACAAACAAGAAACCACGGAACTTTAAGGAGGAAATCAAAATGATGAGCATTTCAAATAGTGGATGTGTTTCAAAAGAGATTTACAAGGCTGTGATAGGCAGACGCAAGAGCAGCAAATCCATGGTGGTACTTTGCAAAGTTTTGAAAAATGGAAGCCTCGGAAAGCCCACTGTATATGAAATGTTTGGAAAGGAAAAAACTTCACAGGATGTAATTGAACGCCTTGAACGTCTTAACCCAGGAAGCCATTGGATTCCTTCACCCCAAGATAAAGACTGATTGATGAACACATATAATGCCCGCCCCGGAGGTCACGAGGGCTGAAAGGATGAATGGAGCAATGAAACGGAAATTTGTACGGTTTTGCGATGCAGCAAAGATTGCCGGGTATGAAGAATGGTGGCAGGTTGAGTATGAGAACATGGGATTCTGCAAGGATGGTGTGACACGATGGTATTATTTCGACGCAGAGGATGGCACGCCTTGTTATACGCTGAAATACTGAAATGCGCCCGCCCCGGAGGTCACGAGGGTAGAAAGGAAGGTATCCATGAGGACAAAAGACATCAAGATCGCAGAACAGTTCGGAATCATAGTACGATGCAAGGCATTTGAGTCCGACCTGCTTAGAATCAGAGACATTGTTCCCGACAAAATAGACAATGGAATTTGCTTTGACTTGACAGGCTTTTTAAGCGATATTCATCAGGTCATTATCGTTCCCAAGTACAATATCCGGCCTGAGCGAGGCGACTACTGGGAAGCACGGCAACAGTTGTGTGAAAACATAATTGCCTTAGCGGAAAAATATGATCTGTATCCTTCTGGAGACAGGATAGAAGATTATGGGGAACACTTCTACTTTGTGTTCACCTGCGGGAAATCTTGGAGGAATTAGTCCAGTCCTAACCATGAGCTTTCTGCGGAAGAGGTCCGAGAGTACGAGCTTTCCGAATGCGTGCTTTTATCCTTCCATCAGTGATAATAAATAGCAAAGAGAAATCGCCTCCGTTTGGCGATTTCTCTTTGCGTTGAGCGGATATGTTTATGACGGTTTGGATGGAATTTGTATTGTATTTCCATCATTAATATGCTATCATATAATTAAAATCTTGTGGAGGGCAGAAGAGATGAAACGGGTGCTTGTGGTATTTGTAATGTCGTTAATCTTGATGGGGGCGTATGCATTTGCTGAGGAAGCTATATACCACGATCTTGGCTGCACGCCAGAGGATGTTCTGCAAGCGTTGTATTTGGAAGATGATGAGTACGTCAGCTACTATTATAGATTCTATAACAATGGTGACAATCTTAATGATTATGGTGGACTAATAGACCTTGGGCTTAGCGCTACTCTTCCGTGGTGTCCTGGAACGATGTATCAAGATGGTATTTGTTTCGATTATGCTTTATTGACGGATGTAAGAAGCAGGAACGTAAATGTATTTATTTTTACATATGAAATTCCAGAAGGGAGTAGTGATGCAATGTCTATTGAAACAGGGCTTGGCTGCTGGAATCGAGTAATTGAAGCATGCTCTGAGGATGTGCAGGAAAGTTATAAAAATGCACGGACTGCGTTTGAGGCCGGGCTGTCCGGCGGATATGGCAGTGACTACATGCGGGAATACTATGCGGAAAGATGCACTTTCTCTTGCATGGCAGACGGAAAACGAATATTCTATGGTGTGACGTCAGAGACTGATTTTAACTGGACAGAATACGAAGTGGACGACCAACTGTTGGCAGAATTTGCAGAAAAGTTTCAAGAACAGAGTGAGTTTGCTGATGAAGCGGAAATTCGTTTGTGGCCTAATGAACAATATACAGTGTTCCTTGCGCCCGTTTCGCGCGTGGGTTACACCAATCCAGACAATCAACTTAGCGTGTCAATTTGGCTTTATGGCAATGAAATAGATGCGATAGGGTTCACGCAAACAACGATGCAGGATTATTATTTTCCTGTGCAGTACCCAGATGGAATTGAGCCTTTTGAATATAGATATAAAAATATGCGGATTTCCGGGCTCTGCGCAGAAGCTGAAGAACAAATTGATGTGTTTCAGGCTGCTATTTTGGCGTGGGAAAAGGTGTTTAGTAATGAATGATCAGGATGGTTAACAAAGCGCTCTCATCAAGGGAGCGCTTTTTATGTCTGATTCATCCATGTTGGGATGCTATTGATGAAGATAAAAAATGCGAATCGATTTTAAGCTGTTAAAAGGCAGATTTAAGCCTTTCAAATTCAAAGTTGGTAGAATTAGCAGACAGCACTTAAAACGGCAGGATGGCGGCTCCTAAGGCCTTATAACGATATTCTTGGATGAATGTATTGCTGCGTCTCAAAAGCGGTGGTGCGGATTCTTGAAATGAGGCAGTCTTCCGACTGGCAGGAGGGCGCGTATTTACCACATACTACCACGATTTTACCACGCAGAGGAAATTCCAGACGTACAAAATGGGCGCAAAAGGCGTTTGTCTGTGATTGGATGAAGATTTCAGTAGATACGAAAAACCCTGATATATCGGGCTTTTTGCCGTCATATCAGGGTTTCTGTTTTGGTCTGGGTGAGAGGATTTGAACCTCCGGCCTCTTGAACCCCATGCAATCCGTCTGTTTTGTATTATATGCAAAATGCAAGGTATATTGGCGCATATTGCTTAAATAAAGCCCAGATTCAGGAATAATCATAGTTTCGGTATAGTTAATACCACATTTTTACCACATTCATTCCTGAAATTGCTCGTTTCCAGCTTTGATTGCGACTGTTTTGAGTGTGTCCATGTTCTTCATATCCACCCACTTATCGAGATATTCTACCGTCTGCATCCTAGAGGCGCTTTCCCGTTCTTTGGACAGATGTGTGTAGAGTTCGAGGGTAATGCGTATATCTGAATGGCCGAGAAAGTATTGTGCGGCTTTTACCGGCACCCCAGCATCGTAAAGGGCTGTTGCGTATGTGTGGCGCAGGTCGTGTGCGAGGAAGTGTAGTATGGTTTTGTTTTGCGATTCCTCCGTTGCATTGACTGACTTGTTGAGATCGTTCCTTTTGCCCGTTTGAATTGGGAGTTCACCATTTGCAATCCTCGTTATGGCTTTTTCGAATGCCTCCATGCCGCAACTGAATCCACTTTCAGTAAGTTGTTTGCCCTTTGCAGACAGGCATACTAGCCCTGTCCGCTTTTCATTTGGGATTGTGGAAAGCGCATCATAAAGCGTCTGACAGACAGGAAGGATACGGACACCAGCGTCTGTTTTTGTCCGATGTTCTATTTTTGCCTGATTCCCTTTTATGACAGCTACGTCGCAGATAAGGATAGTTTTTGCTTCAAGGTTGATGTTCTGCCAATTTAACGCCATAACCTCACTGCGCCTCAATCCGCAAAGGAGCATGAGCAGAACAGGAATCCCGAATCGCACTCCTATGTCGTTCCAGTGGGCAAAAATCAATTCGATTTCCCAACGCTCTAATGCACGATGGGTTCCTCGTGTAGACTGTGGCATTTGTAAATCCTCTGAAGGGTTTTCAAGGATGAGTTTGTTCTTCTTCGCTTTTTTGAATACCCTCTTGACTGTGTAAAAGTATTTACTCACGGTGGAAAATGACATCCCGCTTATTTTGTCCAATGACTTTTGCAGATGGATTTCCAAGACGTCTACAATGCGCATTTTTCCTAGGTCTTTGACTAGCCTGTTGTAAGGGGCATCGTCGTTTTTGAGATATGCTTCGTTGATGTTTCCCCTGTATGTTGCCTTGCAGATTTCCACCCATTCTCTGACTGTCATATTGGGATTGAGTTTGATCCCTGCCGTATGTCTTGCCTTATATTCATCGCGTTTCCTTTCAGCTTCAGCCCTTGTATGGCCATAAAAATATTTTCTATCTGGCCTTCCATCCGGTTTGTAGCCTATTTGGATGGATATTTGTATAAGCCCGTCTGGACGCTCTCCACGCCGTTTTTTCTTCTTCCCATCGGCCATTCTTGCCATCCCCTTATGAAAGTGTGCGTTTTTGAACTATAAGCCCGTTTTCGTTTTGTGATAGTAACAGTCCCTGATATTCTTGCAGAATCCATTGAGTGGTGTATTCATCAAATTCTGCCAGTAATGTTCCCCTTAAATAGCTTACTGGAACCTGACCACCGTATGTGTCGATGAGATTCAATGACAATTTGGCTGCTTGCTTTCGCCATTCTAGGGTTGCCATGCGCAGCGTTTTTTCGGCTGTGCTCATGTTACCAGAGATAAAGCAATCGGTGTAGAGTGCAGAGACATCTTCCCAACGCCCCATGCACATAAATTGCTCTGCTCTATTGTCGCAGTATTCTAAGCAACTTTGATTCTGAGCCACCCTAAAATAGTTGACCTGTCCGCAGGATGGACAAGGCAGCCCACTGTCTGCATGAGCAGGTGGGACTTTCGTCATGCAGTTTACACACCAAGTATTGTTCAAATGTGTCACCCCTTTGTGGCGTATTATGCGTTTGCTATGCGAACGCATTGCGAAGGCATTGCGAACGCAATGCGATTGCAATGCGCGCGCTATGCGTTTGCATGCGGAGAAAAAGAGAAAAGAACCAAAAGAGAAAAAGAGAGATGAAGAAGAATATTATATATATAAATAATAATATATAATACAATACTACTGATAAAGTTAGTTATATATACTATTACTAACTATTACCACTAAAGATAGTTATATATATAATACTAGGGATGAAGTTTTCCATGTAGAACTTCGCACTTACCCCACTTTTCCCTTGCCAGCTTCACTGGTGATGGTTTCCCCCGTGTAGGTTTGGCCGCGACGCAACTCACCTATGGCTGCGGCAGTTACCATTTGTTTTGCTTGCCAGTCCAGTTGCCGATATATAGCGAGTAGTTTTTCTTCGTCATCTGTAAGTTTGATGGAGGGGGCTTCTTTGGCGATTTGTTCTTGGTTTTCCCCTGTGAGAAGTTCCGAGGGGGTGATTCCAAGCAGCTTGCAGATAGGCATGATTGATGAAGATGGTATTGTATCAGTATTTGTCTTGAACCATATTGTTACAGCAGATTTAGATACGCCGGCAACCTCACTCAAGGTTTTTTGAGTGATTTTCTTTTCCTTGATGAGCCTGTACATCCTTTCAGAGATGGTCATTGTTATCGCCTCCGAACGTTAAAATCCTTTAAGGTCGCAAAAACTCAAAATTTAACATTAAAAATCCAGTATTTTGTATTTACAAGTTTAATGTTTTTGATTATAATGGGTGCATGCAAGGAAAAAGTTGAATTTAGTCAACTTTATCTCGTTGCGTTTAACTTAGTATATCACGTTTTCCATTGATATACAATAGTTAAATTTGAAAATTTATGGAAGGTGGTGAGATGTTATGCGCCAGCATCAGATGGAGGTATATGACAGGGGTTGGCTTGAAACTGCCCGGCGAGTGAAGGGTTATACGCAGGCTCAGGTCGCGGGTGCTGTTGGCTGTTCGGTCGCTTATTACAACCGAGTTGAGAAGGGGCTTCATATTCCGATTGTCACGATTGCCTTGAAAATGGCAGATTTCCTTGATGTTGATGTCAGGAACTTCCTGACGGAGAAAGTAATTAAAAGCGAGGCGTGAAGCCATGGTCAGGAACCGCATCAAGGAGCGGCTTTTAGATGCAGGAATTTCAGCCAAGGCTTTATCAGAGCAAATGCCTGATGGCCTCAATCCTGTGGCCATGACGTTCATAATGGCCGGTAAAGTCCTCCCGACGCGAGAGGGATTGCAGGCGATGTGTAGTGTGCTTGACTGTGCTGTGTCTGAACTGTATGACCTCAATGACCTTGCCCTCCTTACTGAAAGTTGCCTGCCCAAAAAGAGTGATGATGCTCCTGTTGGGCGTCGCGATGTGAAAGAGGAATTTCGCTCGTGGATGCTGCCGGAAGAAAAGTCCGCATTGCGAACCGCGATTTCTTCCTTGGGCTACCGTAGCATGAGTGAGTGGCTTAGAGAGATGATCCGTCAAACATTGGAACGATGCTTGGGCATGAAACTCAGTCCGCAGGATTCCGTTATTGACCGAGTTTTGCAAGACGGTATCAAACAATCTGAGGTTATTTTAACTGAGAGCGAGGCGGACGAAAATGGCGGTGTTTTCAGGGATTGACCTGAAAAAATGGCGGGAGGCGCAAGGAATCCCTGCTGAAGTTCTCGCGGAACGCATCTCTTGTGATGTAACAACTCTGTACCGATACGAAAATGGAAAAATCAAGCCGAATCCTGATGTAATGTTTGAGATTTGCGAGGCGTTGGGGGATGTTGACCGCTGGACAACTTGGATGCGTACAGAATATCCAAGGAGTTATGGACGGCTCCATCCTGAGACTTCCAGCTTTAACCTTCCCGGCGCGCTTATGTCGATGTTTGCCGAGATACAGGATGTGCTTGATATTGAGCGGGAAGCGTTGCGTGATGGTTCCGATGGCAGGATAAATGATCCCGAGTTAGCTGCGCGGATTCAGAAGGAGGTTACAGAGATGATTCAAAGCGCGCAGCGTGTGAAGTCTCTCATAGGGAATACGGATTAAAGGAGGTGTTTTCGTTTGAAAGTATCGAAGCGGCGGTTTTACAGCACGCAGGATGTCATGGAGATTCTTGGAATCAGCAAAAGCAAGGCGAATCAGTTGATGCACATGTTTGAATTTCGTGGACAGTTATTCCGTGATGGCCGTGTGATGCGTGTAAAAATCAAAGATTTTGAGCAATGGCTCAAAGATAGGGAAAGCGAATGCAGGGCAAACGATCAGGCGGCGATGTAGATGCTTTGCTGGAGAGACTTGAATCCCTTGTTAGGTGGAAAGCACCGCAACCTGTGATTGATGCGGCCCGAAAAAAACTTGAAAAGAGAAATGAGGAAGGAGGACTGAAAGATGCAGGCTGTAAGGGTTGCGCGGATGGTCGATAAGCGCAGCGGTGATATTGTTCTTCGCGGCGTTGGTATGGAACGATTATCACAAGCGCTTGAAGCCGGCCTTGTGGCTGAGACCATCCGCAGTGATGTGGAAAGTGTCAAAGCGGAGAACAGCAGCTTAAGGGCCGAACTTGGAGCTGCTAGAATGGATGCCCACTTGGAGGCGCAGAAAGCCTCTAAATTGCGCCGCGAAAAGCTGGATGGATATTTGCGCGAGGACGCCGTGCGCGAGAGCAAGGCGACGCTGCGCGAGATCGCGTGGGGGTTTGCAGCGCTGGGGACTGCAGTGGGTGTGGCTGTGATGACGGTGGTTGCTGCGATGATGATGTAGGGGGTGAAGATGATGACTGTGCTCCATGGTATTTTTATTGGATACATCCTCGGCGCGCTGGTTACGATGGTCTGCATTTGGCTCGCTGGCGGGAGTTTGTATGCGGAGCCTGATGAATCCGAGGAGGATGAAAAGGCCTCGGACGATGCTGCAACATCGAAGCCGAGGCACACCAAATGAGTCAGTTACAGTATATCACAAACGTTGCGATAGTGCAAGAAGGGATTTGACGATGAAGAAGAAATTTTCTTTGGTTGAAACGGCAAAAATGATTGCTGCCAATTCTGGTGATGAATCTGATGTGATTTTCATTGTCCGCTCTAACGGGAATTGTTTTACGACTAGCTGTACAGGGTTGAATAAAACGTTTTCGTCCTATGATGCCGTCAAACTTGCTGGGCATTTGCGGAATTTCCTCGAGGAAAAACTTGCTTTTGCGCTGGACGTGTTTGATGCGATGTCTGATGCTGGGTATTTCAAGTTCACACGCAATGAAGAAAAACATGTGGAAGTACTGAACCAAGATGAAGATGCCCAAACTGCGATCGACAAGTTGCTTGAAAGTCTGGCGGCTGTAATGGAGAGTGATAAAAATGAGAATGAGCATTGAAAAGATGCGCATTTCCAACTTCAAAGGGGTTCGTGAACTATCCATTGATTTTGGCGATGTAACGCGCATTAAAGGGATGAACGGTACAGGAAAAACCACGATTCCAGATGCTTTCTGTTGGTGCCTGTGGAACAAGGATAGCCATGGAAATGCCCCCGGATGTGATGCTTTCCATGAGAAGCCCCTTGATGCAGATGGTAAGGAAATCCACAACCTTGATACGATGGTTGAACTTATTTGCAATCTTGATAGCCAGCCGTTCAATCTCCGTAGGGTGCAGCGCGAAAATTGGGTGAAGAAGCGCGGGAATGCTCAGGCGACGTACCAAGGGAACGTGAGTACATACTGGATTAACGATGTTGAGGTCAAACAGTCTGATTTCCGCGCTAGAATTGCCCAAATAGCGTCCGATGAAGTGTTCCGGCTCATAGGCAGTTTGTCCGCTTTCAACGGCATCGAGTGGAAGAAGCGCCGCCAACAACTCCTTGCGCTTTGTGATATTGATGTCGATTCGGAACTTCTTTCCCGCTCTGAGTATAGGGCCATTGCTGATGAGGTAGCGCAGAGGAACATCAGTGTAGATGAGTTGCGTACCGTTGCTGCAGACCAGCGCAAGAGGGCAAATGAGGAATTGCGCATGATTCCCGTGCGCATTGATGAGGCGAAGCGCGCTTTGCCCGAATTTAAGCCCGGAGAGGTCAAGGATGCGGAATATATCATCCAAGATAGTTTGAAGGATATAGCCAAGATTGATGGTTATATTTCCGAACTGCGAGCAAATGGGCAGAGTGTTGGGAGCCAGTCGCAGCTTGTAGCCCTTGAATCTGAGCTTATATCTTACAAAAGGCGGCTCCTTGATGACTGCGACGCTGAAAAACGCCGCGTGCAGGAAAGATTGAACCATGCAAGCCAGATGTTTCGTCAAGTTACGGCTTCTTTGGCTGATGTGGAAAGAAAAATTGCCCTTGCAAAGCACAGGCTTTCTGAGAAAGCTACGATGCGCGACAAACTTAGAGCTGAGTATTCTTCCGCTTACGAAAAAAAGTTTGTCGCCGATAGCGTATGCCCGGTGTGTAATCAGCCTATGCCGTCGGAAATGGTTGATGCTGCTCGGAAAAAATTTGAGCTGCAAAGGCGTAGTGAGCTTTCTGACATCAAACAGCGGGGGCAAGCCGTTGCGTTGGAAATTCAGCAGCTTGAAGAATCCATAAGGGCTGATTGTGCGTTGAAGGATGAACTTGAAGGGGAGGCAAAGGCCCGGATCACTGAACGTGATGCCTTGGCGAAGGAATTAGAAGCCATGCCCGTTGAGCCGGATTATTCCTCTGAGCCGAGAATTGCGGAACTTGGCCGACAAATCGCCGAATTGAAGGAAGCTATCGAGACTTCGCCTGATGCAAAAATTAGCAGCCTAGAGGAACGCAAAGCTGAATTGACTTCAATCGTTGAAAGGAACCGTGCTATTCTTGCATGCAGGGATGCAGGTTTAGAGGTTGAAAAGCGTATTTCTGAGTTGACTAACCGGCAGCATGAGCTTGGGATTTGCGTAAGTCAGCTTGAACAGCTTATAGTGCTTATTGAGAAGTTCGTCCAAGACCGCTGTTCAGCGCTTGAAGAAACGGTAAATGCGAAGTTCCCCACCGTGCGATGGAAGCTGTTCGATGTCCAGATCAATGGAGGGATTACGGATGTCTGCACCTGTATGATTCCCTGCGAGAGCGGCCTCGTCTCTTATGAGAGCGCGAATACTGCTGCTCAGGTCAACGCTGATATTGAAATCATCAATGTACTTTCCGAGCATTATGACCTGTCCCTTCCTTTGTTTGTGGACAACAGCGAACGAGTAAATGTGTTACGCCCGACGGAATCCCAGCTCATCACGCTTTCCGTTTCGACGGATAGCGAATTGAAAGTGGAAACGGACAAGGAGGTTGTGTAAGATGGCGATGAATCAGCTCCAGACGAATGGGTACAAGCAGCTGAAAACGATTCTCAATAATGATGCGATGAAGCAGAGCTTCCGCAATGTGCTGGAAGAGAATGCTGGTGCGTTCATGGCGAGTATCCTTGAACTTTACCAGAGTGACACGGCGCTGCAGGAATGTGACCCGAACAAAATCATTCTTGAGGCCCTCAAAGCTGCGACGTTAAAGTTGCCTATCAATAAGCAGCTCGGGTTTGCCTATATAATCCCGTATAAAGGCGTTCCGCAGTTTCAGCTTGGCTACAAGGGGTATATCCAGCTTGCCCAGCGAAGCGGCCAGTACAGGTATATCAATGCCGATGTGGTCTATGAGGGGGAGCAGGTAACATACGACCGAATCACCGGGATGCTGATGATTACAGGAGAGGCCACGAGCGATATGCCAATCGGCTATTTCGCCTATTTCCAGCTTCTAAATGGCTTTGAGAAGTGCGTGTATTGGAGCAGGGAAAAGGTGGAGGCTCATGCCAAACGATATAGCAAGGCGTGGAATCGCCAAAATTCCCCATGGCACACAAATTTTGACGCAATGGCGCTTAAGACCGTTATCAGGAACATCATCTCCAAGTACGGTGTGATGTCCGTTGAATTTGCAAACGCCGTTGCAGAAGATACGAGCGTTGAGGAACGAATCGAAGGGGAGATCGTGGAAAATGCGAACAAAACCCCGTTGACGATTCCCGAAGAAGCGAAGCCTGATGACAAAGAAGCGGCTCCACCTGAGGAAAAAAGTCCTGATGCCCCGGAAAGCATTGAGCCTGATGATGACTTTGACCCAGGATTCTGACGATGATACTTGATGTAGTTGCGACTGGCTCCACTGGGAATTGCTATGCGCTCCGGGCTGGGGAAGAAATCTTGTTGCTTGATGCTGGCGTAACGATGCGGAAACTCTTGTGTTCTGTGAAGGATTTTTCTTCTGTCGTTGGATGCCTTGTCACGCACGAGCATAATGACCATTCCCGATGTGCGGAAGAATTGGCGCAAAGAGGCGTTCGGACGATATGCAGTAAGGGCACAAAGGATGCGCTTGCCACAGATGGCCGTTTAACGCTTTTAAATGCCGTTCCTGCCTTGGAAACCGTGTCGCTTGGGGGATTTACCGTCTTGCCGTTCCAGACCGAGCATGATGCCGCAGAGCCTTATGGATTCGTGGTCAGGTTTGAGCCGACAGGTGAGACGTTGCTATATGCCACCGACACCTACTATATGCGTTATGTATTTCCAAAAATAAATTATTGGATTGTCGAGTGCAACTATGTGGATGAGATCGTGGTCGAGGCTGTCAAAAGCGGCAAAATGGAGAGAGCATTGCGCGGCAGGCTTCTCCAAAGCCACATGTCCTTGCGTCGGCTGAAGGAGGTTTTTGAGGCCAACGACCTTACGCGCACACGAAAGATCGTGCTCGTCCACCTGTCCGATGCCAGAAGCGATGAAGCCCGAATGATAAAAGAGATTTCTGAGGTAACAGGCATTGAGGATGTAGTCGCTGCTGCTGAGGGAATGAGTATATCTTTGGGACTTACACCATTTTGAAGGGGATGGAGGCGCTTGGAAGCTGAAAGCCGTAAAGAACATCAAGGATTGGCTCGACAATCAGCTTAAAGATTGCAACGTCGAAGTCATTGCTTAATGCGTCTGCTTGGGGAAGATTCCACTTCCCCTAGTCTTGGAGGGAAATATGAAAATACCATACTTCAGTCACGACCAAAATGCAAGAAATGACCCGAAAATCACAAAGATACGGGCGAAGTATGGGCTTGAAGGATATGGCTGTTATTTTGTGTTGCTCGAAATGATGAGCGCAGAGAGGGAACGCCGTCTTGATTACAGCGATGACTTTTTTGATGCTATTGCCTACGACTTGCGCATTAGCTTTGATTTGAAGATGTTCGTGGATGATTGTATCAAGGTTGGATTGTTTTCTTCGGATAGTGCGGTGTTTTGGAGTGAATCATTTGACCGTCGCTGTAAAGAAGCGTCTGATAAAGCTGCCGCCCGCTCATCTGCAGCTGCAAAGGCTGCTGCTGCTCGGTGGAGGAAAGCCTTGGATATGCGAACGCAATGCGAAAGCAATGCGAACGCATTGCAAACGCATAGCGAACGCATTGCGAACGCAATGCAGACGCATGAGGAATTAGACCCGTTTAGCACGGATGGCTCCGACCCCGAGTGGATGCGTGTTGCGCTATGCTATGAGCAGAACATTGGCCTGATTCCCAATGGAGTTGCGTTCCAGCAGCTATATTCGTTCTTTTCTGACATGGGCGCTGATGTTGTGTGTGAGGCGATAAAGACGACCAACAAATTGCAGCCAGATAACCCTTACAGGTTTCTTGTGTCCGTCTTAAATAGATGGGTGGAAAAGGGAATAAAAACCATTGAGCAGGCAAAGGCGGCTGTTATGGAGCACGAGCGAAAAGCTAAGAAGCGTAAGCAGAATGATGAATCCAATAACAGTTCTCCGATACGCGGGAAATTCTACTGATGGATGAGGTTGAGCCATGGCTATTAGCGATGAATATATCCGAGAACAGTTGATATTGGCCGGAGCGCAAAATTTCGCTTCGCAGGAAGCCGAAGAAGGCGTTTTAAGTGCCCTGCTCATTCGCTGTTCTGATACGACGGCCAATGCTTGTGTTGGTGAGCTGAGTGCGAGTGACTTCTATTTTGATGACCTTTCAAAAATCTTTGGTGCAATCAAAATGACTGTCGCTAAGCGCATGAAAATTGACCTTGTTACGGTTGATGCGGCACTTACGGAGCTTTATCCCAATGAGGCAAAAGCCCTTTCAAATGCTATGATGGCTTGCGTGAATGGGCGAATCCAAGGGGTGTACTTGCAAAGCAATGTCGAGGCTTACGTCCAGATCGTGAAGGAACTTTCCGCGCGCAGGCGCAGTATCCGTTTGCTCAGTGACATATCCACCCAGCTTATGAATCCGGCTAATGCCGTAAACGAAGTGCTGGACAACCTTCGTTGTGAGCTGTTGGGCGTAACAACCAGCAAGCACAAGTGGGAAAGCATGGCTGATGTGATGCTTGCCACTTACGAATACTTGGAGAGCCGCGCAAATGGAATGGCGAAATCCATAACGACAGGCATAGCCAATATTGATTTGCTGATAGGAGGTTTCTTCGGCAGTGAACTTACTGTGATTGGAGCGAGGCCGTCTGTGGGCAAATCCGCATTTGCCGCGAACATTGCGCTCGCTGCGTCGAAGCAGGGCTTCAAAGTGGGCGTAGCTTCGCGCGAGATGTCCGATGTGCAGTTCGGGCAAAGAATGATCGCGCATGAAGCGCTGATAGATGGCATGAAATTGCGCAAGGCTGATTTGGAGCCGGATGACTGGTGCATGATTGCTGATTGCTTGAACGAATTGTCCGTATACCCTATCAATTTCTTGTTCACCGTCAGGACGGTTGAGGATTTGCGGATGGAGGTACAGCGCAAGGTCGAGGAACATGAGATGGACATGCTCATTGTGGACTACCTGCAACTTATGGAATCGTCTCAGCGTTTCCGTGATGAGTACCTTCGCGTCGGGCATATCAGCAAGATGTTGAAGGGCATTGCGACGGATTTCAATATACCAGTCGTTGCCTTGGCACAAGTAAACCGCGACACTGACGGCCAAATGCCTACTTTGAAATCGCTTCGTGCGTCCGGCGATATTGAACAGGATGCGGATGGAGTCATCTTCCTGCACAGGCCGAACAGCGAAAATGACCCAAGCGTTGACCCACGCGACAGGGAGTTTTTCAGCCTGTACCAGCAAAAAGGGTTTGAGTATATAAGCATCGGCGTAGCAAAGCAGCGCCAAGGCGCTACTGGAACTGCCTGCGTGTTGTTTGACCCAGCCCACATGCGGTACTTCGCAATTGACAGAGAACAAAATGGACAACAGGAATAGGAGGAAAACACATGAAAGCAAATGATAGTAAAGTTGTGACCATCAACCCGTTGAACATCCAAATCGTCAAATTGAGAATCGTTGGAGACAGTCCGTTACTTGTACACAAATGGTCTGAAAAATCGAAAAAGGAAATGCTCGACACAATGATGAACAAGGGCGTGAAGGTTAAGGGCAAGGCCCGCCCTGCAAAGGACCCTGTTGCAGAGTTCATTGATTCGATTTACTGGATTTGTGGTGCGCCCACGGAAAAGACCATGGAGGGATTTGAGGAAGCCGTTGCAAACGGTGCAAAGTTTGGATTTCCTGTGACTGCTATTAAACAGGCTGTTACCAGCGGTGCATATCGCGCAGGATTGATAAAGGACAAAGTTTCGCTCAAGGGTGCGTTTTTCATTGAAAGTGATGCGCCTGATATGCTGGCGGAGATAAAGGGTAGTACACCTGTGATGAGTGAGGAGCCTGTGCGCGTAGGAAACGGCGCAGCAGACTTGCGGTATAGGGGACTTTTCAAAAACTGGTACATGGATTTGCGCATTCGATATAATGCTTCTGGCTTGTACACGCTTGAGAATATCGTAAATGCGTTCAACTACGGCGGCTTTTCCTGCGGCATTGGTGAATGGAGAACTGAGAAGAACGGCCAATATGGCTCGTTCCACGTCCAGCCTGATGCCTACGGTATGTGACGTGGCAGCAGGGGCATGGTTTGTCAACAGTGGTTAGGCAAGGAGCGCTCTGGCAGTCAAGACCCGGTCTGGTAAGGAGCGGTATGGCATGGCAGTCAAGGCAAGACCCGGCAATGCAAGGTGTGTCATGGTATGGCGGGGAATGGTAAGGCAGTTAAGGCTGGTTAAGGATGGGCAAGGATGGGCAAGGCTGTGTATGGTGGGGCAGTTTAGGTGTGTTGAGGTGAGTTATGGTTTGGTGCGGTACGGTGAGTTTCGATAAGGCGCGGTTTGGCAGTCTGGGCTAGGCGGTGTGAGGTGCGCTTGGGAGCGGCTTGGCGTGGCGAGGCAGTTGCGGCTTGGTACGGTTTGGTGAGGTGATGCTAGGTGTGGTCTAGATTGGCTGGCAAAACGAAAGGGGCGATATTATGGTTTATCAGTGGAAATCAGGGAGCAGGATGGGTGGCATTTCCGCACAAGTAGCTGGTGAGGTCTGCGAACAGCTTGATTCAGCAGGTTGCTTGTCTGCACAACGACTTGTGGACGTAAGCCGTCCCAAGGAAGCGGCGCTTCATACGGCGTTCGAGTGGGACGATTCCATAGCCGGTGAGGAATGGCGCAAGCATCAGGCGCGGCATATCATCAACTCTATCATCGTTGTCCAGAAGAAGGAAGATGAACCTGTCCCTGTCCGCGCGTTCTTCAAAATCGAGCAATCCGAAGGGACTTATGAATCCGTCCACACAATACTGCGGTGCGCCACAAAACGTGAAATGCTGATGCAGGATGCCTTGCGGGAGTTGGATTCCTTCAAGCGAAAGTATTCGGTGCTTAAAGAACTTTCTGGCGTGTTTGCCGCGATAGAAGATGCTAAAAATCTTACGCCGTCCACGGAGGAATGACATGGTTTGCAAGTTTGTCGTCTTAGGTGAGCCTATTGGAAAAGGGCGACCACGTTTCCGGCGCGTTGGGGAGTATACGCAGGCGTATTCCCCTGCTCGTACAACGAATTATGAGACGCTTATAAAACTCGAATACCACGCCCAGTGTGAGGATTATATGTTCGATGCAAATGCAGCGTTGGGGATGAGGATAATGGCCTACAAGCCCATTCCGAAGGGTACCAGTAAGCGCAAGATGGCACAAATGCTTGACAATCATATCCGTCCTACCAAAAAACCGGATTGGGACAACATCGGGAAGATCGTTTGTGATGCGCTGAACAATGTCGCTTTCCGTGATGACTCCCAAATTGTCGATGGAACAGTAGTCAAATGTTACTCTGAACAACCGAGGATTGAAGTGGAGATTTGGGAGGTCGCGGAAGGTGGGTAGAGCAATTGAAGGTAAAAGGGAGAGAAGTGCAATGCTTACGTTGGGCAAACTGAGACAAAACCTCACAAGGCAGCAAATCCGCAGTCTAAGAGGACAAATTTTGTCTGGTGAAATTGATTCCGCAATGCGTGGGGTAGAGCGTTTACGCCTTAAATGTGAACGCGAACAAAGCAAAGCTGGTGACGCATATGAACCAGAAGGTTCCATGCTTCAAGTGTGAGCTTCGCTTTCCCGGATGCCATGCCGTTTGCATGAAGTACGAGGCGTGGCGGCTGACGAGAGAGAAGCAGAGGCAGGCTGCTCGGAAAGAGAAAGAAGCTAACGAAGTGTCCGTTGTTAGTTGCTACCGACAGATGGAACGGATAAGGAAAAAACGTAGGAGGTAGGCATGGCAGAATTTGCGGAATTGATGAAACAGGCACGGCGGATGTGTGGGAGTATTTTCTGCGATAATTGTATATTGCCTAGAGGCTCCGATGAGATGTGTATTTGGGAAGATGCACCAGCGAAGCTTACGGATGAAGAAATTGCCGAGATAGAAGCAAAAACCTTGAAATGGGCTGCCGAAAACCCGGAAGTTCGCTACCCGACGTGGCATGAATGGGCGAATGAACAGTTCCCCGATGCGGACGAGGACATGAGACCTTGTGCTTTTATCAGCAAAGAACGTGCAAACTGCATGGCGCAGGATACGTGCAACGATTGCCCCAATCAGCCTATCCCCGCCGACATCGCCAAAAAGCTGGGGATTAAGCCGAAGGAGGCATGAGACATGGGGAACAAAACAAAGATTGACTGGTGTGACAGCCAGCGGAAGAAGATTTTAACAAAACAAGGGTACGTACTTGTGTGGAACCCGAACCATCCCAATGCAAATAAAGGAAAAGGCAAAGGGTATATATTTGAGCATCGTCTTGTAATGTCAGAACATTTGGGGCGCGCTCTTGAAAAGAACGAAGTCGTTCATCATAAAAACGGGAACAAATCCGATAACCGAATTGAAAATCTTGAATTGCTAACCAATGAAGAGCACATGAGAAAACATGGGTATTCTATGACGGAAAAACGAAAAGATGCCTTTGTTGCGGGTGGAAAAGCCTACGCTGAAAGTCGGAAAAAGTCAAGAGAACTCATCCCATGTGCTTGTGGATGCGGGACAATGATTGAAATGCACGATTCAAAAGGCAGACTTCGCAGATATTCACACGGACATAATCAGGTCGGAAAGCATTGGAAATGGGGTGCAAAAAATGGGATATAAATCGAGAGTGGACTGGTGCGATTCTACATGGTCGCCCGTCACCGGCTGTCTGCACGGGTGCGAATATTGCTATGCGAAAAATATTGCTTATCGTTTCGGATCGGTAGGATTCGAGGGCAATACAGAAAACGGATATGAATGTGACCTGTACGAAGGAACAGGCGAAAACCATGTGCTTGATTATCCAGCATTACGCGAATGGAAAAACGGGAGAACCACAAAAGCACCTTATCCATTCTGCTTTGACCCAACTTTCCACCGCTACAAGCTAGATGAACCGCAACACTGGAAGAAACCTCGCAACATCTTCGTATGCAGCATGGCCGACCTTTTCGGCGAGTGGGTGCCGGATGCGTGGATTCGAGAGGTGTTTGAGGCGTGCGAAGCAGCGCCGCAGCATCGGTATTTATTCCTGACAAAGAATCCAAGTCGATATAGTCGGCTTTACAAAGAAGGGAAATTACCACATTTGATAGATTGCTGGTGGGGAGCTTCTACACCACGCATGGACGATTCTTACAATATCGGATATAAAACATTTGCAAGTATTGAGCCGATTTACGAGGATTTTTCGAGTGCCGAAGCGCCACTTTGCGGATGGGTGATTATTGGTGCTGAAACAGGGAATCGCAAAGGCAAAATCGTGCCTCGAAAGGAATGGATCAGCACTTTTGCCAAAAAATGCGAATATGATGGCGTGCCAGTATTCATGAAAGAGAGTTTACGCGAACTGATGGGAAGCGACTTCCGACAAGAATTTCCGTGGGAGGTGTGAGTTATGACAAACAAAGAATACCTGATTATCGCCCTAAATGATGAAATAGACGACGGCGGCGCAGCACGGGAGGCGGTTATTCACTACAATATCGCCTGCCCATACACATGGGGAGATAAACGAGCGCTATGCAGAAGCCACACAACTCGGATGAGCCGCGAAACATGCGTGCAATGTAAAGAGGCGTGGCTGAATGCTCAAATGGACGAATAGGAGGGGCGCGCAATGAATAACGACCTGATTTCCCGCAGCGAATTTCGGCGAAGCCTTATAATCTGGGCGGAAAAACTTCACATCGCCGGAGAGTGTGGCGGCTGTGAGGTGGAGCTTATGCAGGCTGTCATAAGGATGCTTGACGCACAGGCAACCGTAGATGCTGAACCCATGCAACACGGAAAGTGGCTGTTCAGCGACTATGATTACTTCACATGCTCTGTATGTGGCGGTCAGTATTTTACGGGAGCTGATTCCACCAAAGACGCTGAGGCAATGCTAGAGAATAACGCCTATTATCCGTATTGCCCGTATTGCGGCGCAAGTATGAAAGGAGAAAAGAATCATGAATAACATTTTCAATGAGTACGAAGCCATTTGGAACCGAGCCTATAACCTCAACTTGTATCTGGAGTATGTGCGAGAGAAATATCCTGCCGTGTATAACGAGCTGGTAGAAAAATTTAGCGTGCTTCCCGGATTTGAGAGGGTGAAGGAATGAGCCATGAACGCGCTTTATAATATTCCGGCGCATACCAGATGCAAAAATTGCGGTCGCTGCTGTGGGCCTGTGCCGATAACCTACGAGGAGTACGAACAAATCCGTGATTATGTAGCCCACTGTAAATATGCGAGGGAGGAATCGCGCAAATATCATCCCCCGCAAGTGTGTGTATTCCGCGACCCGGAGAAAATGCGGTGTGCAATTTATCCTGTAAGGCCTTTGGTTTGCAGGCTGTTCGGCGTGACGCGCGGCATGAAATGCCCGGAGAGAAATAGTGCAGAGATAGACGGACGGAAGTTTTTCACCGGCAAAGAAGTCATTTATGGCATGATGAACGATGTGGATTGGGGGGCTGAATGTGAATAATGACCTGATTTCCCGCAAGGCGCTGCTCAAAGAACTGAAAGAATGGTACAACGAATCGAAACAGAGGGAGGAGGCAAATTACGAATGGGAAACTTTCGAGTCCAGCGGCATTGAAAGCGCTATGCTTTGCGTCGAAAATTTTCCTGCCGTAGACGCCGAACCCGTGCGGCACGGGAAGTGGGGCGATTATCAAATAAACGGGTATGATGGATTGCACCCAACTTACGAAGTGCCATGCCTTCTATGCAATAAATACGCCAGATTCAAGTACAGGTTTTGCCCGCATTGCGGCGCTCGAATGGATGGAGGAACAGACGATGACCATAGACATGACCATCAATAAATACAGCCTCACGAATCAAGACGTCATTGCCGCTCTGCGTCTCTGCGCAAACGATAGGTCTGTTTGCGATGAATGTGTATTTTGCTCTGACAACGTTAAAAAATGGCGCTACCTAATGGGGATCGCCGCCGACCGTTTGGAAAAACTGATAGCCGAGTGCGACGAATACAAACGCCGAGCAGAAGCGGCAGAAGCAGACATTCTCGAGATGCTCCTTGAAGAAGGCGGCAACTTAGACCTTTGCCATTGGTGTGCGGGGGATTGCCCCGACAATAATGATTATAGCCAGTGCGATCAAAAGATCAGACGGCGAGGTGTATCTAAAGTTTGAGGGGGAACAGGGGCATGAGCGAACAGAGGGTGCGATGGCTGGAGGAATACTGCCATGTTTGCGGCAGGCAAATCAACAGCTGGGACGCTCGCGTGAGCAACGCACTCGGATATAGGCACAAACTCTGCGAGGCGTGCATCGCGGACGAATACAAGATCGAGCTGAATGAATTGCGCAGCACGCTCGAGCACCATTTTGGGATGCGGCCATGTTTGGGACTGTGATCAATATCCCCGTCCCGGAGGTGAACTGTTTGACGGAACGGCTTCTGGAGAGTGGGGTATCGCTCGACGATCCGGCGACGTGGCCGGAAAACGTCTGGCGGTGCGATCCCAACAACTTCGCCTACAAACGGGAGTGGCAGTTCACGCCGACGTGGGAAAGTCCGTGCGGATTGCTCATCCGCAGCCACGGGGACTTCTGGGGCGAGACGTGGGTGGGCGGCGAGTTTCACTGCGCAGAAAACGACAACCCTCTGTTCGAGTGCCCGATGCCCGGCGTGCCGTGCAGCCACCGCCTGCCATATCCGGCAGGGATGAACTGTCAGTTTCACCGCACGGAGAGAACGTGGACGGAAAACGAATCGTGTGAACGGCTGATCCGGGAGCGCATTGCGGCCGAGCAGCAATGGCGCGAGGGGCAAATGCGGGAGCATCCGGGGTTTGATGGATTTTGCGCCAATTTGCGCAAAGAGGAGCTGCCGGATGGGACGTTTCGATACGAAAAAAACTACTGGCTGGAACGGTGCATTTCGCTCAAATGCAAAAACACCCAGTGCCCGTGTCTGGGGTGGCGAGAGCGGGATGTGCGCCCAGCGAACATCTTTTACGATCTGTACATAGAACGGAAATTCACCGAGGGGTTGGCGCCGTACAGCGAAAAAAGCATCATCAAGGGGTTGAAAGTTTTTGACAGGGCCATTGCGATGCACGACGCGGAATTGGCGCTGAAAATCTGGCAGAGGAATCCGGGTGCGCGCATGCTGCCGTCGCAAATGCTGCGGCGTTTGGATGTGGCCGTAAATCTCGAGAACAACATCGGCAGTAAGGAGGTGTATTTTGTCAGAACACATGGCACGCTGTACGGACGTGCGTGTCAGGTTTTCTCGGAAATACGCAACATTCGAGTCGCGCGGCAGGAGGGGCGGGACCTGATGCAAGATCTGCAGGATGTGCGAGATGGGATCGCCGTGCAGCACGCCAGCGATATGCAGAAGGCGGCGAAAGCGCAGAAAAACGAACGGTATCAGGCTGGAAAAATAAAAAGAACAGCGCAGAGGCTGGCCAGAGAAATGATGGAGAGTGGGGCGGCTCTCGAAGATACGCACATAGGCATGCAGCTTGAGCGCCGCAACGCGGAATTTTCCGCAGCAGTGGAGGCGGAGGCGTTGCGCATTATCGAGAGGGCGCGAGAAAAACGTCGCCGGGAAAACAACGAGACTGGGCAGTTATCAATCTTCGATATGCTGCAAAATGATACGAAATCAAATACATGAATGGGAGGAACGATCTGCAATGAAAGAACCAGAAGAACGCTATCTTCTAACGCTAACATCTAAACAGGAGTACATCGTTGAGCAGGCGCTCGAACTTCTCGCAAGGTTACATATCGGCCAGTTTGAGAGAGTTGCAGAACTGCTTTGTGACCCGCGCGACAAAGACTACTGTAAGCGACGCGACCTCGCGCGCGACCTTCTCCGCCTTGTGGCGATAGTTGTGTTTGGCCGAAGCGCGTGCAACTATCCCGACATAAAGGAGAAAAGCAAGGAACACGAGAGCGCTTGGACGATTTATAGCGTCCTGCGATACACCCGTTCGTGGCATGAGAATCCAGAAGGTGGATTCACCGTGAACTATGACGAACCAATCAACCTCGCGGGCGGGCCGATGCCGAAGTGCAAAGTCGTAACAAAGGAGGAAAGATAATGGCTCCCACCACCAACATTAGTGTACATGTCACTGGAACGGATGTATATGAAAACGGTTCTGTTGATGTCGCAAATGCGACCTATACCGGAGATAGCGCATTTTGCGTCGTCTTTGATCGGAAGCAGCACCAGATGACCGGCTGTATCCTTGGAAATTTCGGGATTGATGCAATAAGAGCTACAATCAATGAAATTATAAAGACGTGTGGTAAAGAACAGGCCATACTCGGTATATATGAGGCACTTGAAGGCCCCGGAAGTGCATTAAAGTATTTTTTCGACCTCATGGCAAATGGTGAAGTGGAGGAAACGGAAGAAAATGACTGAGCAGTATTTCCAAAAGATTCAAGCCAAGCATGGAGATGAGTATTTGCTTCGACAGCTTGCGGAGGAATGTATCGAACTTGCCCATGCGTCGTTGAAGCTGATACGAGCGATGAGGGGAGAAACGCCTTTGCCGATTGAAAAGGCACGAGCATCCTTCCTCGAAGAAGTTGCCGACGTTCGCGTGATGTATTTTGTCTTATTACGGATGCTCGGCCATGACGAAATTTTGTCTATACAAGAACAGTCAAAAGAAAAAGAGCGCCGAATGATTGAACGGCTTCTTGGGGAAGGGGCGAAAGAGGATGAAGGTCACACTGATTTATAAGCCGGAAGAATGGAGGGCTGTTAGTGGATACGAAGGTCTTTATGAAGTTTCTTCAGGCGGGAAGGTTAGAAGAATTTCTGGGTGGGGGAATAAAAATAATGGTTGGAGGCAAGCAACTGGATTGGTAAAACTCGAAACGCACAAGTCTGGATATATGAGGATAAAACTTTCAAAAAATGGAATTCGGACACGGTATCTCGTCCACAGGTTAGTTGCGCTTGCTTTCATAGAAAACCCGGACGAAAAACCGTATGTGAACCACAAAGACGGAAACAAGGCAAATAACTCTGTTGACAACCTTGAGTGGTGTACAAGCAGGGAAAACCAAGTGCATGCCTTTGCGACGGGATTGAAACAACCGACAAGAAGAAGGGCAGTAGTTGCATCGAATTCGATTGAGGAAAAACATTTCCCCTCATTAACGGCGTGTGCATCATATCTGGGAATTGATAGCGGTCATGTTAGGCTGCTGTGTTCTGGGAAGGTTAAGCAAACGAGGAAAGGA
>UMHQ01032818.1_pt1 | contig 25794 bp, 15 predicted proteins | sample 1965531 | NCBI WGS metagenome assembly UMHQ01 (sample SAMEA4836098, study PRJEB28245) | human gut metagenome | biome: gut microbiome; material: fecal sample | place: Denmark | collected 2008 | reverse complement strand
CTGACGGAAAGGGGACTTGAAATTATGCTAACCATTACAGACCTAATCGCAGTAATCTCACTGTGTGCGACTTTTTATAGTCTTGGCTATGTGCGTGGAAAGCATGATGCCAAGACAGAAAAAGACCGCCCTACCCTGAGAAAGTAAGCGGTCTATAAAACTTATATTAATCAGGCAAACCGTCATCGGTAGCACCTTTTTATATTGTTATATTAACATCTATAATTTTTTATGTCAATTCTATTATCTAATTTATATTTAACTTTCTAGTCAAAATAAACTCAATCACCAAATGACACAACACAATTTCCACAAGAAAGGCAATAAGACACGGAAGATAAAACCAACTGTAATATCTATTATGTTGCAACAATACCACTTGCATTTCATAGCCAACCAAGAATAAAAAAGCTCCTACAATGATCATTGTCGCAAATCTGTTTTTACTTCTCATCTGTCCAATGCATATTGCTGTATATGCCTGATAGATCAGATGCATCGTCCATATGATTCCATATATGATCATATAAAGAATGGTTAAAACAACTTTTGTTTTTGTAAAATCCTGAAAATGTCGAATCGGTATTCCTTGAAGTGAAGCTTCTCCGTGATATACAATACTTTGTATATAAATCAATATATCATTTTCTGCAAAGAAGATAAAAACTGTTGTAAAACTGATGATGATCGCACTGAAGACCTTTGACAAGATCAACTTTCTCTCAGTCACTGGAAGTGTATGTGTAAGGTAGCTTTCCTTTCCATACATGCTTTTCCAGAACCTTTGTATCACAAGAATAATATTCACGCAGAATATAAAATAAATACCGGTCACAACAACAATAGCCTGTGCCTTTATTGGGATATGATCATAAAATGTTTCATAATTGAACACAGTATTGATTCCATGGACAATTCCATAAATGATCAAAACAGCCCATAGTGGCAGCATGATCTTACGGTAATATTTTAGATCATATTTCATCAATTTCCTTAACATAATTTTTCCTCCTCTCCTTATCCCTTCTATTTTTCCTACTCCAGATTCAATTTCTTTGTTAATATCACTTCTGTAACAATATGATAAATGATAATGATCACAATATTCTCTACAAGATAGATCCACAGATCACTATCAAATCCAAATGTGTTCTGCAGACTTGATCCCATATTATCTAAGTTTGTCATACTTGGAATTCCGATCAGTGATACAATGATCGATAACACTGCATATGCCACAAATGCAAACAAGAATCGATTGCCATTACTCAACTGTCCGATCACCATTGCTGCATATATATGGTAGATTCCACTTAGCAAACCTACCACTGCGATCACCGCTCCATATCCAATCCATGGTCCTGCATGTACTTTGATGACCCAATTTCCAAAATATGTTACGGTGTCCATAAGTTTTACCGGGCTTATCGCAATGATCTCTACTCCCAATAAAGAGATTACAAGTGCTGTCCCACAGCTAATGATCAATGCACTGATCACTTTGGATAAGATCAGGCTTCTTGTAGTAACTGGAAGCGTGAACATTAAATATCCTTCTTCCTGCAATAACCCATTCCAGAAGCGCTGAATCACAATGATCACATTCATTACAAAGATCGCAACAATCACTGCAACAATGACCACAAGACTAAATACGATCATCGTATTTCCAATTCCGTCAAGATTCGACCGAATACTGATTCCAAAGATCAGTCCCATCACTAAGAGTACACCCCATAATGGTGCTAAAATCTTCGCTAATGCTTTCAGATCATACTTAATTAATTTTCCTAGCATACTTCGTCCCCTCCTCTGTATACATCTGTATGAAATATCTCACGGAACAGGGCATCGATAGATTTGCCGCTTTCTTCTCTTAAGTCATCAGCTGACTTGTATGTTACAATATTTCCTTCTTTGATAAAAATAACCTCATCCATGATCTTCTCGATATCTGCGATCAGATGTGTTGAAATGATCACGGTTCCTTCCTCATTATAATTGTTTAAGATCGTATCTAAGATAAAATCCCTTGCTGCGGGATCGACTCCTGCGATCGGTTCGTCTAGCAGATAGAGTTGTGCTTTTCGGCACATTACCAAAACTAACTGGACTTTCTCTTTATTTCCTTTGGATAAGCTTTTGATCTTCGCTTCGGTGTTGATCTTTAATGTCTCACACATGCCCTCTGCTTTTTTACGATCAAAGTCTTCGTAAAAATCTTCAAAAAAATCCATCAAATCTGCAATCTTCATCCAATCTGCAAAATACATCTTATCTGGCAAATAGCTGATGATCTTCTTGCTGTCAACACCAGGTGCTTTACCATTGACTTTAATCTCACCTGATGTTGACTGCAACAGACCGTTTAATAACTTGATCAATGTTGTCTTTCCAGAACCATTGGGTCCTAAAAGCCCGATGATCTTTCCTCTCCCTATTGTTAAGTTGATTCCCGTTAAAGCTTCCTTCTTTCCATACCGTTTCTCTAAATCAGTTAATTCTATTAAATTCAAATCCTTCATTCTTCCTCTTCCTTTCCGATCAATGCGACTGCATCTTCCTTATTGTATCCAAGTTCCTCTAAATCCCTGATGTATTGTTTTACGATCTTGTGTGCTATATCTTTCCGACATTCTTCTATCTTCGTCACATCTTCTGTGACACAGCGCCCACTTGTTCGGTTGGTGATCGTTAATCCATCCTGATCAAGTGCTGATAACGCTCTCTGCATCGTATTCGGATTCACCCCTGCTTCTCCTGCAAGATCCCTGACACTTGGCAGTTTATCTCCGCTTGGATAGGTTCCTGACACGATCCTCTTGATCATCTGTTCCTTCAATTGTGTCCAGATTGGTCTTCCATCATCTATCTTCCACCCCATAGTTCTCCTTCCTTCTTATTGTATTATTGTATTACTTCCTTAATACAATAATATTGTATGCTACTTTTTATAAAATGTCAATCCTTATTTCATTTATACTTTTGACACTCTCATCATAAATTGATAGAAAACACAAAAGACATCGCACGAATATTTGTATTTCATGCGATGTCTTTTATGACTACTATTGGTAACTATAAATAAAATAGTTCCTTTTTATTTGATCATTGTCAGGATCCGTTCTCTACATCCCAGACCAATACCATTGGCCTGTTCGATATTTTTCTCTAGTTGGTGTTCAAAGTGACGGAAGGGAAGAAAGATGCCAATCTCGCTGCTTTGTTGTTCAAATTTGTTTTCATCCATTACACCATAATACATGAACGCTCTTGGCAATTGTTCTTCCAGTCTCATCATAAAATCCCAAACAATGCTGTAGACTTCGTTATCCTCTATCATTTCTTTTACTTCTTTAGGTAGTTTAAATAATAGCAGGATTCCAATATGTTCCCCAATCTTCATTGTGTTAATTTCATTTTTGTTCTGATAATCGTGTTTTTCACGAAATCCATAAGCAAGACAGATTTCATAATCCGGTATATCGTCCGCCTGATCTAAAATCTGCTGAAACATTTTGTATTGTTTTTGTGAAATCTGTTTGTTTACGGATGTTTGTTTGATCAGCTCGCCCTCTGCATCTGTTAATCTTACAGGATTTGTTACACCTTTATCATTGAATCTCATAGGAATCAAAAACGCATTTCTTAACAGATCAAACATACTGTTTCCACAGATTTCCATCAAGAAAGCAGAAAGATCCCTATTTTGATATGCATCAAATAGTGCTTTCACAAACTGTTTTTCCGAAAGATCACGATCTCCACTGTTGGCAAACTCTTCATAAAATAACTCTCTCAATCGTTCACAGGCATCATTATTTTCCAGAATTTTTTTAAATATATGCTCTGCATTTTCTTCTCTTGGAAAAATTGTTTCCACGCTGATCATCCCTTTCTTGACTTTTTCATCAACTGTATTATACTTTAGGAAGAATGATATGTAAAATATATATATCATATCAATAACATACAAATTTTATATAACTAGGAGGTCAATCATGCCTTTTGACTATTATCGTATCTTTTATTATGTTGCAAAATATAAGAGTTTCTCTAAAGCTGCGAAATTCTTACATAATAATCAGCCAAATATCACTCGCTGCATGAATATTATGGAAAGTGAACTTGGCTGCACTTTATTTATCCGGTCACACAGGGGAATTAAACTGACACCAGAAGGGGAACAACTTTATGCACATGTAGCGATTGCAATCCAGCAGATTTCTTCTGGAAATGATGAACTAAATCGAACAAAAAATCTGAAATCTGGAACTGTTACGATCGGAGTAAGCGAAACTGCACTTCATTTATTTTTATTGCCGAAATTAGAGAAGTTTCACAAACTTTATCCACATATTAAATTAAAAATTTCCAACCATTCCACACCACAGGCAATCAAAGCTTTGAGAAAAGGATTCGTTGATTTTAGTATTGTGACAACACCATTGTATTGCGAACATCCATTACAATCGCAACGACTTTGCTCTTTCCGTGACATTTTAATTGGCGGACCTTCTTATAGGGATATTGGTTTTTCACCGAAAAGACTACGTGATCTGCAGGATTTTCCTTTTATTTCATTAAATGAAGGAACAGCAACCAGAAATTTTTATGAGAAATATTTCTATCAGAATCAGTTAGTTTTTTCTCCGGATATGGAAACTGCTACAACGAACCAGATCTTATCTCTGGTGCAGCATGATCTTGGAATTGGTTTCTGTCCGGAAGCTCTTGCTAAGGACTATCTTGATCGTGGTGAAATTATAGAAATTCCTGTAAAGGAACATGCTAATCCACGAGACATTTGTCTCCTTACCGATTCTACCCGACCAATTGGAATTGCTGGGAAAAAATTATTAGAAATACTTATGGATTCGGAGGGGTGATATATATGGAGGAAGAATTTCATAATCATATGCGGATTCCTTGGCATGATTATACAAGAAAAAGTATTGGTCGTCCGATCACGGAAGCTTCGTTAAGTGAGAAAGCCTCGATCATCGGTCGTACTGGAATTATGCTTCTATCTTGCGGAACTGGAGCATGGAGAGTACGAAGTTCTATGAACACACTGGCTAGAGAACTTGGAATTACTTGTACTGCTGATATTGGTTTATTATCAATTGAATATACTTGTATTGATGGTGGTAACTGTTATACAGAATCCCTATGTCTGTTTAATACAGGCGTAAATACATCAAAACTTTATCGAATGGAATTGTTTGTTAACAAATTTTCCAAAAACTGCAAGAAGATGTCTGGAGATGAACTTCATACACTACTTGATCAGATTCATGAAATTCATGGATTTTACTCTCCGCCATTCCTTGGTCTGGCTGCAGCTGTTGCATGCAGTGCATTTACTTTTTTACTCGGTGGCGGACCGATTGAGATGTTTTGTGCATTCTTAGGTGCTGGTGCCGGAAATTTTCTCCGGGCAAAAATGAATCAACATCATTTAACTTTATTCCTATGCACTGCGGCAAGCGTTGCTTTGGCATGTATTGTATACACAATTGCCTTCATGGCATTGAAATCTGGATTTCATATTTCGATACACCATCAAGCTGGTTATATCTGTTCTATGTTATTCATTATTCCAGGATTTCCATTTATCACAAGTGGAATTGACCTTGCAAAATTGGATATGCGTTCCGGACTTGAACGTCTGGCTTACGCACTGATTATCATTGCTGTTGCAACTTTAGCTGCATGGATGCTTGCTTTAGTTCTTCATTTAAAACCGATGGATTTTCTTCCATTGAATTTAAGCAAGTCAGAATACCTGATATTTCGACTGATCGCAAGCTTTTTTGGAGTTTTAGGTTTCTCCGTAATGTTTAACAGTCCATTACAACTTGCTGCTACAGCAGGGATCATTGGAGCAATTGCAAATACAACTCGTCTGGAACTGGTTGATCTTGCATCATTTCCGCCAGCTGCGGCTGCATTCCTTGGAGCTTTGCTTGCTGGTCTTCTAGCATCTATGATCAAGACTTCGATTGGTTATCCTCGGATCTCACTGACTGTGCCATCAATCGTTATTATGGTTCCTGGATTGTATCTGTACCGGGCAATTTATAACATTGGCATTACTTCCATTGATGCTGGTGCATTTTGGTTTACAGAAGCCTTGCTTATTATTATGGCATTACCACTTGGATTGATCTTTGCCAGAATCATTACAGATAAGACGTTTCGACGTTGTTCTTGAAATGGAAAAATCCCTCTTTGCGATTACTCACAAAGAGGGATTTTGATTTATTAGATTAAGATCATCTAAATAATAGGTAATTCCTATTTATCAGACATTTCTTTTAATCTGTTGTATTTAGCTTCTGCGTTTGCTTTAGCTTCTGCGAACAGTTCTTTAGCTCTTTCAGGGTTCTGACGAGATAAAGCGTTGTAACGAACTTCTCCCATGATGAAGTCTTCGTATTCTGTTGTAGGAGCTTTAGAATCTAAGTGGAATGGATTCTTTCCTTCAGCAGCTAATGCTGGGTTGAATCTGAACAGATTCCAGTATCCAGAAGTAACAGCTTTCTTTTCTTCTGTCTGAGCAATCTTCATTCCACCCTTGATACCATGGTTGATACATGGAGCGTATCCGATTACTAATGATGGTCCTGGATAAGCTTCAGCTTCAGCGATTGCTTTAACTGTCTGGTTGTAATCAGCACCCATAGCGATCTGTGCTACATATACATATCCGTAGCTCATTGCGATTGCTGCAAGGTCTTTCTTCTTAGTTCCTTTACCAGCTGCCTGGAACTGAGCGATTGCACCTAAGTTAGTAGATTTAGATGCCTGTCCACCTGTGTTAGAGTAAACTTCTGTATCGAATACGAATACGTTTACGTCTTCTCCAGATGCTAATACATGATCAACACCACCGAATCCGATGTCGTATGCCCATCCGTCACCACCGAAGATCCACTGAGATTTCTTAGATAAGAATTCTTTCTTAGCAAGGATTTCTTTGGCAGCGTCACATCCACAAGCTTCTAATGCTGCTACTAATTTATCTGTAGCTGCTCCGTTCTTGCTTCCGTCTGCATATGTGTCTAAGTATTCAGCTGCTGCTGCTTTAACATCTGCGTTATCTGTAGATTCAGCTAATGCAACAACTTTTTCTTTTGTCTGTTCTCTTAATGTATTCTGTCCTGTGAACATACCTAAACCAAACTCTGCGTTATCTTCGAACAGTGAGTTAGCCCAAGCTGGTCCCTGTCCTTTAGCGTTTGTTGTGTATGGTGTAGCAGGTGCAGATCCACCCCAGATAGAAGAACATCCTGTTGCGTTTGCGATGTACATTCTTTCACCGAATAACTGAGTGATCAGTTTAGCGTAAGGTGTTTCACCACAACCAGCACATGCTCCTGAGAACTCAAGCATTGGCTGTCTGAACTGGCTTCCTTTAACGGAATCAGCTTTGAATTTAGCAAGTACTTCTTCTTTTGCTGGTAATTTCTGACCATAGTCATAAACTTCCTGCTGATCTCTCTGAGAATCTAATCCCTGCATTGTAAGAGCTTTTTCACCCTTCTTACCTGGACAGATGTTTACACAAGATCCGCATCCTAAACAGTCAAGAACTGTAACTGTCATAGCGAATTTGTATCCTGGCATTCCAGTCATATCAGCTGTCTTAGTAGCTGCTGGAGCTGCTTTAGCTTCTTCTTCTGTCATAGCTACTGGACGGATTGTTGCATGAGGACATACATAAGCACAGAAGTTACACTGGATACAGTTATCTGGATTCCAAGAAGGAACGTCTACTGCTACTCCACGTTTTTCAAATGCAGATGCACCTAAAGGCATATGTCCATCTACGTAAGGTACTAAATCGCTAACTTTAAGAGCGTTACCTTCCTGTCCGTTAACGTAGTTCTGTACGTTGTTGATGTAATCAACAAGAGGTTTGTTATCTCCCTTAGCTTCAACGAATAAGCTTTCTGTTTCAGCGTCAGCCCATTCAGCTGGAACTGGTACTTCAACGATAGCTTTTGCACCAGCATCGATAGCATCGTGGTTCATCTTAACGATAGCTTCACCCTTCTTGCTGTAAGAAGCTGTTGCAGCGTCTTTCATATATTTGATCGCATCTTCTTCAGGGATGATTCCTGATAATTTGAAGAATGCAGACTGTAATACAGTATTGATACGTCCACCAAGTCCGATTTCTTTACCGATCTTGATACCATCAATGATATAGAACTTAATGTTGTGTTTAGCTAAGTAAGCTTTTACCTGTCCTGGAAGATGTTCTCCAACTTCTTCTGGAGTCCAGCTGCAGTTTAACAGGAATGTTCCACCGTCTTTTAAGTCCTGAACCATGTTATATTTTGTTAAATATGGTGCACAATGGCAAGCAACAAAGTCAGCTTTGTTGATCAGGTATGTTGATTTGATTGGGTCATCTCCGAAACGTAAGTGGGACATTGTAACACCACCGGATTTCTTAGAATCATAATCAAAGTATGCCTGAGCATATTTGTCTGTATGGTCACCAATGATCTTGATAGAGTTCTTGTTAGCACCAACAGTACCGTCGGCTCCAAGTCCCCAGAATTTACAAGCTACGATGCTGTCTGGAGCTGTAACTGGAGTTTCTCCTCTTTCAAGAGATAAGTTAGTAACATCATCCACGATAGATAATGTAAATTCGTTTTTATCAACGTTTTCGAATGTAGCGATGATATCAGCTGGTGTAGTATCTTTAGAACCTAATCCATAACGTCCACCATTGATTGTGCAGCTTTCGAATTTTGTTCCTCTTAATGCGTTAACAACATCAAGGTATAATGGTTCTCTCGCTCCAGGCTCTTTAGATCTGTCTAATACATTGATAACTTTTGCTGTATCAGGGATTGCTTCTACTAATTTCTCAGCAACGAATGGTCTGTAAAGACGAACTTTAACAACACCGACTTTTTTACCCTGTTTCATTAAGTAATCGATTGTTTCGTCGATTGTTTCACAAACAGATCCCATAGCGATGATTACGCTCTCAGCGTCTTCAGCTCCATAGTAGTTGAATAATTTATAATCTGTTCCGATCTTAGCGTTAACCTGATTCATGTAATCTTCAACGATTGCAGGGAAAGCATTATATGTTGAGTTAGCTGCTTCTCTTGCCTGGAAGAAGATGTCTGGGTTCTGAGCTGATCCACGAAGAACTGGATGTTCTGGGTTTAAGCACTCAGCTCTGAATTTGTCGATTGCTTCATAATCAACCATATCTGCAAGATCATCATAATCCCACATTTCGATTTTCTGAATTTCATGAGATGTTCTGAATCCATCGAAGAAATGTAATACAGGAACACGTCCTTTAATTGTTGCTAAATGAGCTACTGCTCCTAAGTCCATAACTTCCTGAACACTAGAGCTGCAAAGCATTGCGAAACCTGTCTGACGACATGCATAAACGTCAGAGTGGTCACCAAAGATGTTCAGTGCGTGAGATGCAAGTGCACGAGCAGATACATCAAATACGCAAGGCATCTGTTCACCAGCGATCTTATACATGTTAGGGATCATTAATAACAGACCCTGAGATGCTGTATAAGTAGTTGTTAATGCACCAGCTGCTAAAGAACCATGTACAGTTCCTGCTGCTCCTCCTTCAGACTGCATTTCAACTAATTTTACAGGATGTCCGAAAATATTTTTCTTTCCCTGTGTTGCCCACTGGTCAGTTGACTCTGCCATTGGTGAGGATGGTGTAATAGGATAAATTGCTGCAGCTTCTGTAAAAGCATATGATACATGTGCAGCGGCTGTGTTACCATCCATGGTTTTCATTTTTCTTGCCATGTTCTCTTCCTCCTAAAAAATCTCGTGTGAATACATTCACACATTGTTAATCTCTACGTCCACCTAGCATATGGGCGTAGAAAATATCACTACAACTTTCACAAGTTGCTTAAAACATAAACAAAGCTGTATACATATAACTTTTGTATACAGCTTTATTCTACATTATTTGCACAAGTTTTTAAAGAGATTTTTATGTATTTTTAGGTATTTTTTTTTGTACGCCAAAAAAATAACAATCTTTTTGAATCCTTAGTAAAATACTCAAGATTTTGAATTCGTTGTATTTGTGCTATTTGTACTATTTTTATCTTTTGTGCTTGTGCTTTTCGCATTCTTATGTTCATCGAATGTTTTTGTGAAAATATGAGTTCCCTTTTTGCTTCCGTCAGTTCTATAATATAGATAATCATGTTTCTTCGGATGCATCGCAGCCTTGATCGCCGTGTCTGACGGATTACAGATCGGTCCTGCTGGTAACCCTTTCATAACGTAAGTATTATACACCGTTTTCACTTTCAGATCTTTATAATAAACTTTCTTCGCATTATATAATCCATTTGTTGTGGTATACAAAACGGTCGGATCGATCTGAAGTCTCATTTTCGCTGCAAGGCGATTCTCAATGACTCCTGCGATCATCGGACGTTCTGACATATTGCTTGCTTCACGTTCGATCATTGATGCGATCGTCATGATCTCTGCCATAGAACGCTTTCCTTTATAAGATTTCGCAAGTGCTGAATATTTCTTATCGAAATTATCAAGCATCTTCTGAATCAGATCTTCTGGTTTGGAACTTTTGTAAATCTTATAAGTATCCGGATACAGATAACCTTCTAATTTGTACTTTGTTCCCTTCTTTGGGTCAATGTCTTTAATAAAATCGTTTTTATACTGATCTGTATTCTTCGCAGCCTTTATAAATTCATCTGCTTTAAAGACTCCCTGTTTCTCTAGCCGTTTTGCTATCATATCAATGGAATATCCTTCCGGGATCATGACTGTGACGACTCTTCTTGCCTCTGCAAGTTTTCTGGCCTCTTCTGCTTTCTGCTGCCTGTAAGCCATATATTTTCTTCCAGCAAATATACCTCCTGCCACAATGACCACTAGTAAAATGATGACTCCAATGACAAATGGAGCTCTGGAACGATTTCTTCTTCCACGTCTGCGCCCCCTTCTGCGCCTTCTGGAATTATGATCAAAATCTAAATATAAATCCATGATGTCCTCCCAAATTTTTATTATCGTATGATTTTAAAATCATACTGTGTTCCTATGCTATTATACTCGCATTTTGTAGAAATAAAAGCTTTTTCATTAAATTTTGTTCATATTCTTAACTTTTTTGTAATTTTTGTGTAAAAATATGCATATTTTGGATTGTAACTCTTCTGGTCAAACTGCTGTACTTTTTTTAGTATTTCCATTATAATCAAAGCATAGCCGTAAACGGCAAAAGATTATAAAATATAGAAAGGAATTTCATATTATGGCAAATCCAATTGTAACGATCACTATGGAAAATGGTGATGTAATGAAAGCAGAATTATATCCGGAGATCGCTCCGATCACTGTTGAGAACTTTGTAAATCTTGTAAAAGACGGTTTCTATGATGGTTTAACTTTCCATCGTATCATTAACGGATTTATGATCCAGGGTGGATGCCCATTAGGTACAGGAACAGGTGGTCCTGGACATACGATCAAAGGAGAGTTCAGCCAGAACGGTGTGATCAACAACTTAAAACACACTCCTGGTGTTTTATCCATGGCTCGTTCTATGATGCCTGATTCTGCCGGATCACAGTTCTTTATCATGCACAAAGCTGCTCCACATTTAGATGGACAGTACGCAGCATTTGGTAAGATCATCGAAGGAATGGATGTTGTAAATAAGATCGCTGAAGTTGCAACAGATTATTCCGATAGACCATTAGAACCACAAGTTATGAAGACTGTAACTGTGGAAGAATAGTCAACTATATCCTTACAGCACAGAGCCGGACCATCAATCTTCATTTGTATCCGGCTCTTAATTTTTATAAATATTTAGATGGGGAATGATAATATGAGTGAAAACAACAAACTAATCTTTCTGGATGTCGATGCGACTTTATACAGTAAAGAACAGCGTCTGGTTCCAGAATCTACGATCAAAGCGATCCATGAAGCACAAGAAAATGGTCATAAAGTCCTGATCAACACTGGACGACCTCTTGTTTATTTTGAAAAAGAGATTCTCTATATTGGCTGCGACGGTTATCTTTGTTCTAACGGAGTTCACATCCTTCTTGATGGCGAAACGATCTATCACAAAACAGTTCCTGAAACAGTGGTCGAACAGATCAAACGGATTTGCGAAGAAAACAATATCTATGGAACTTTTGAAGGGGAAAAATGTTCTTATTTCCGCGATCATAATGTTGACTTTCATCCACATTATGGATTTATGATCACTGCTTTTGACCTTGCTCCTTATATGGCGCATGAATTTACATGGGATCATGTTGAAAATCCTGATAAAGCCATTGTATTTACAGGTCCTGGGAGCAATACTTCTGGTTTTGTAGATGCTCTTGACAGTATTTCTGATGCCATGGATTATATTCGAATTGATGATACCCAGTATGAGATTTTATTAAAAGATCATGATAAAGGAACTGGTCTTACATATGTCGCTGATCATCTCAATATCTCTACAGATGACTGCTACGCATTTGGAGATAGTAATAACGATATCTCCATGTTTAAAGCTGCTGGCCATGGAATTGCTATGGGAAATGCCTGTGATGAGTTAAAAGAAATTGCGGAATATGTTACAGATTCCGTAAATGATGATGGGATTTATCATGCATTTAAACATTATCATTTGATTTAATATAAGAGGGGTATTGCAAGTTTTTGTTACTACTTTTGCAATTTAGAAGAAAAGCAGCTAGAAATCTTAAATTTTGATTTCTAACTGCTTTTTCTTTCAATAAATATCAGAGATTACTTTACTATTTAATTTTAATTGTAACCGTCTTGCTCTTTCCGCTTCCATCCACTGCTCTTGCTGTGATCTTCACGGATTTTTTCTTTCCAGCTTTGTATGTTGTTACAGTTCCTTTGGAAGAAACTTTCGCATATTTTGTATTACTGCTTGACCATTTTAAAGTTCTATTTGCCCCTGAAGATGCGCTTGTTTTTCCTTTCAGATATAACTTCTTACCAGCTTTTACTGATTTAACTCCAGAAATGTAGACTTTCTTTACGATACCTTTCTTGACATAGATCTTATATGACGCTTTCTTACCACTTCCGTCTTTGGCTGTCGCTGTGATCGTTACTGTTTTTCCACCCATTTTCTTCTTCGTTGTAACGACACCGCTGCTGCTGACTGTTGCAACTTTGGTATTGCTTGATTTCCATGTAACACCTTTATTGTATGCGTTGGATGGTGTTACGGTCGCCTTTAATGTTACTTTCTTACCAGTTGCGATCTTGTTAGATGTTGTTGTTGTGATCGTAATCTTGCTGACTTTGATATTTTCTACTGTTACGATGCAGTACATTACATTTCCGTCAGATGTTATTGCCGTAATAATTGCTTTTCCTGCAGCCTTAGCTGTTAATTTACCTGCTGCATCAACTGTTACAACTGCTTCGTTAGAAGATGTCCATTTTACTGTTCCGATTGAAGCTGTTGCATAATCTGGTAAATATGTAATCTTCAGCTGTTCTGTCTTGCCTGGATTTAATGTTACAAATGTTTTGTTTAATACAACCGCCTGTGTAGGAATCTTACCTGTTTCGTCTGTTGTGTAAACTTTGATCATTTTTGTTGTTGTTCCAGCTTTTAATGTCAGTGTTGCCATCTGTCCTTTTGTTCTGGCTTTGATCTTATCTCCTGTAATGGATACTGCTGCCACATTGGATGATGTGATCGTGCATGCTTCTTTGCTGTCTACAAATACACCTTTTGTAAGCTGCTGTATTGTTAATTCCTGTCCTTCTTTTAGATACAGGCTGTCACTTAAGAATGATATTCTTGTCGCTGTGCTTGCTGTTGTTGGCAGATATAATGATTCTAACTGTGCTTTCAGGTCATTTAATGCTGTAAAATCTGTCACAGATGTTCCTCTTAGATAGAGTGTCTTTAACTGTTTTAAATTCTTTATGAAACTGATATCTGTGATGTTTTTGTTGTTTTCGAGGTCGATTTTTTCGCAATTGACTGCTTCGGATAAACCTGCTAAATCTGCATTCGTCAGATCTTTATTTTCTAAATTAATAAATTTTACATTTTTGATCTCTTCTGTTGAGATCATTCCATCATTATTTCTATCTGCCTTTTCTTTTTTTCCATCTTTATCTGCATCTGCCTCTAATGCATCGTATACTTTGTAGCTTGTCAATGGAATGATATCTTTTCCTACGGCTGCTACTTGAATCTCAATCGTTGCTGTATATGTCTTTCCTGCTCTTGCTACTACCGCTTCTACCGTTGCTTTTCCTGCTGCTTTTGGTTCCAGATAGTATGTCTTTGTTCCATCCTGTGCTGTTTCTGTGCGGATATTTAAGATCTTTGTATCTTTTGATGTGAGCGCTACTACATCATCTTTTTCCAGATTATTTAACTTGATCTGTTTCTTAAATGCTCCTACACTTACATTTGGATCATTTTTATCAAACTCTGGTGTTGTTGCACTTTTGGCTGTCACATTTACTGGAATCGTTGCAAATACTGTTGGTGTTGTTGTGCTCTCAACTTTTAAATTCGTTGTTCCTGCTTCTGCTGTATCCACTGCTTCCAGACTTATGGTTCCATCTGTCTGAACCTGGATTGATTTTAATTTTGCTGTTGTTCCTGCTGCTACTTCCTCAGAATACTTAACATCTTTGCATCCTTTTAAGATTCCTTTTGGAAAAATAGGATCATTTGTTTTGGCTCCTTTTTCTACTGTGATTGAATCTTTCTTAATCAAAGCAATTCTATCTACTGTGGAAACCTTTGTACCTTCCAAATTGATTTCTTTTAGATTCGTCATAGATTTTAATGCATCAATCTTACTTATATTTGTATTCTTGCTTAAATCTAATTTTTCACAACCAGTTGCATACTGAAGATATGCTACTTCTGTATCTGTCAGACCTTTGTCAGAAAGATTGATCTCTGTCTTCGCTGCTAAGTCTGCTTTAGTAAGCGCACCTTCTTCCTTTCCACTAAATACCTGATACATCGTTTGTGAAGTAAATGGAATGATATTATCATCTTTGCTTAAATTAAATTCAAGCTGAGCACTTACTCCATCTAATGGCTTTTTATTCTTTTCAAATGTTGCTTTTACAGTAACTTTTCCGCTGTCTTTTAATGCTATTGGCATATACTTCACAACTTCTGTTCCATCTGCTTGTTTGAAAGTCTTTTGTTCAATCTTTAATGCTTTTTCATCAGAAATATTGAAGTTGACTTTATCGAAATCTTTTGCCTGCGTTCCCTGGAATTCATAATACTTGAAATTTCCTACTGTCACATTCTGGGATTCTGCCGCAAATGAAATCCCACTTGTAACTGTTGGTGTGGTTGTACCTTCCTGTGTCACCGTTGCCTGATTCCCCTGATCTGCTGTTGCCGCCATTACCGTAAATCCGTTGACCGGTATCATGGATATACTGAGCAGACATGCTAACAGTTTCTTTCTGCTCTTTCCATTTAAGTGGCTGAATACTTTCCATCCTTTTTGCATGAAATTCGTCCTCCTTTTCTTCATGTTTGGATCTTCATATTGCTTTGTTTATTATAACACTTTTTTGTGTAGAATGCATAAAAGAGTGATCGATCTGATCACTCTTTTAGCGCATTTTTCGGATTATTTAATTTTAATCGTTACAGTTGCTTTCTTTCCACTTCCATCTGTTGCCATTGCTGTGATCTTCACTGATTTCTTTTTACCAGCTTTTAGTGCTTTGACTTTTCCTGATCCGGCTACTGTTGCATATTTTGTATTGCTGCTAGTCCATTTCAGTTTCTTGTTGGCTCCTTTGGATGCGGTTACTTTGGCTTTCAGACTTAGTGTCTTTCCTGCTTTGACCGTTTTCTTTCCTGTGATCTTGATTTTCTTAACGGTTCCTTTCATGATCTTAATCTTGAACGTTGCTTTCTTTCCACTTCCGTCTGTTGCATATGCCGTGATCGTAACTGTTTTTCCTGCTGCCTTTTTGTTGAATTTTACGACACCATTTTTATCAACAGTTGCATATTTCTTGTTGCTTGTTGTCCATTTGATAGTTTTATTGCTTGCATTGTTAGAAATATTGGCTGTTAATTTTACTTTCTTTCCTGCGGAAAGTTTGTTGGATGGTGCTGTGACTGTGATCTTGGCAACTTTTTGTGGTGCAGCTGTTGTTGGCTGTGTTGGGGTTGGTTTTGGTGCTTCTGGTTTTGAATTCTCAGGCTTTGTTGGCTCCGTCGGTGCGACCACTGGTGGATTCACAATAGATCCTTGTGTAACTTTTACTGGAATCTTTAATGTTTCCCCTTCTTCTGTTGTAATAACAAGATTTGTTTCTTTTCCTTCTTGCCCTTTTTTGCCTTTAATCGTTACGATTCTCTGGTCTTTATATCCATCTTCATCATATGTCCATTGATCAACTACTTCTGCAACGTTTGAATTTTCAATTGCATATGTATCTGTGTCATTAATAATTCCCATAGGAAGAATTGGATTCGTAATTTCATTTCCTGCGCCAATGGAAATTTCATTTGTATAAACATAGGATAATCGTTCTTCATCATCAATATTTGAATCACTCAAATTCAAATAAATTAATTGATTTTTGATTGTTCTCAATTTTGAATAATCTTTGATTTTATTAATCCCTCTAAGATCTAATTCTTGTAAATTTTTCATGCAATCAATAAAATCTAAATTTCTGACTGAACTATTATAACTCAAATCTAGATCTGTGCAATTTTCTGCTGCTTCTAATAACTTTAATTCTTTCCTTGTTGCTTCATATAAGTTCATTTGTTTTACATTTTTTATCTCTTTTTCATCAATCTGTCCGTTACCATTTGTATCAACAGATTTTCCATCTGTATCTAATAAACCAAAATATGTATAAGCATTTTCTAATGCTAAAACCGTAGGATCATTATTTTCTTCAACAGTAACTGTCATTGTATCTTCATATACTGTACCATCATTCTTCTCAAATTTTCCTACCAGTTTAACTGTACCTGTTTTCTTTCCTGGTTCAAAATATTTATATTTTTCATCTTCATTGTAACCCCACTTGGTATCTAAAATATCTTCAGGATTTTCTTCATCATCGTTATCGTTGCTCTCTGTGATAATATAATATTCATCTACATTCTTTAAATTATTAATTGGAACTTTCATAAATGAATGTTGCTTTATTGTCATGTCTTTCTGAGCAAATCCAATCGCATCTTTTGCCTTGTCTACAATTCGAATTGGTATGATTTTCTTATCATTTCCATTTTGAATTACAAGATTTGTTGCTTGTCCTGATTCTCCTTCTGCTTTAATCACCCAAGCTGTTCCCTCTTCGATAGATGGCACACTTTCTTCTTTAAAAGTTGCAACTGTTTCATCGTCAACCTTTATCTTATCTTCTTCTGTTAAAAATCTAGTAATATTGGATGGTAATTCAATCTTGGTTCCTTTTTCTACCATAATTTCCTTTTGATCTATCAACTGATATCTTTGATCTGCTGGAACTTTCGTACCACTTACATTAAGATATGTAATCTGATCTTTTATATCATTTAAGAAAGAAATATCTTTAACACCTGTATAACCTAAATCAACTCTTGTTAATTTTTTTAAATTTTTCATCCAAGCAATGTCCGTAATAGAATTGCTATTTTCCAGACCCATTTTTGTACAATTTACAGCTTTATCCAATCCTTCTAATTGCTTATCTGTCATTCCTGATTTGCGTGTATAAAATTCATTTACGTTTAATATCTCGGAAGTATCAATTTGTTTGTCATTATTTTCATCTGCAGATTTTCCATCTTTTGTTAACAGCCCTTCATATGTATAAATAGATTTTAATGGCACAATATTATCTTTTGCCTTTGATATATTTACTTCCATTGTATCTGTATATGTAACACCATCTTTTGTAAACTTAGCTGTAACCTTAGCTGTACCAACTCCCTGAGGTTCCAAATAATAAATATCTTTTTCTTCTGGCCCTTCTTTAAAAATAGAATCAACCTTTACCACATCTTCATTATCTACTGATATGTCATTGTCCATATCAATATTTGCTCCATCCTTAGTTTTAATTTCAATAAAATGTCCAATTGTATCATCTATTTTATTTTGAGCAAATCCTGGAGCATTTTGATCTTTTCCAATAATCTTAATCTTAATTTTTTTAGATTTTTCGCCATCTTTAATTGTTAATTCTCCAGTTTTACCTGCACTTCCTTTTTCCGCTGAAATATTAATCGTACGCCAATCGCTTTTTGCAGTTAATGCAGAACCAGCATCATCTGTTAAAAAAACTTCCTCATTATCATAATCAAACAAATGACTAATAAACCCTTTGCTACTCGTTGTACCTTCTTGTACTGTAACTTCATCTTTTAAAAATTTTGCTTTTTCATCAAATGAAACTTTTGTATTTCCTAAATTCAACTCTTCTAATTGATCTTTTACATGATCCAGTGCATCGCCAATTGTTTGAATTCCCGTGTTATACAAATTGACACTAACTAAGTTTTTCATGTTTTTTACAAAATTAATATTAGTTAATGCTTTATCATGATCTAAATCTACATTTCTACATTCTGTTGCATCACTCAAAAGATTCAGTTCTTCGCTTTTTACATTCATATCATACGAACTGCCTTCTGATAAGTTTATATAAAATATTTTTTTCAGCTCTTTTTTTTCAATTTTCCCATTATTATTTTTATCTACAGATTTATGATCTTTATTTAATAATGCTTTATATAAACCGTAAGTTTTTATTGGAACTACATTTGAATCTGTTTGTGCCAGTATTTCAAACGTTTTTGGCTCAACTGTAATTGAATCCCCATTTTTTTTCGTGATCGTAGCTCCTACCTTCACTTTGTCTCCAACATTTCCCTTTACTTCTGGAATATATTCACAACCACCTACATCATCTACACTATAGATTTTTAATTTATCCTGATCTTCTTCAGCAATATCAAATTCTACATCTTCTATATCGTCCGGATCAATATTATCAAATTGAATTCCTTCAAAATTACCAATTTCAATCTTATCTTTTGTAAAATTTACTTTCTTATCATTAGACTCTTCCGCCTTAGTTGTCTTTATTGCCTGTTGTCCTTCTGTCTTCACAACTTTTGTTGATACATTTTGGTCCTGTGCTGCAAATACCGCTACCCCATTCGCCGGTATCATTGACAAACTCAACAAACAAGCAAATAATCTCTTCATGTTCTTTCCACGTACTTTTTTCCGTGAAATCTTAGTCTTCTTCATAAGTAAAACCTCCTTATTAACTTATTATCCCTATTTACAATTACTATACTTTTTTAATTATACTCTTGCGTCAAGTTTTATTCAATGTATTTGTTCACATTTTATACACATTTTTCATACATACAATAAAAAACAGTCACTCCAAATGATTATTATTGACATTTTATAGTTATTCTCGTATAAATATAATTTATTACATGCCAAAAGACTAAGACAGCCAGTTTCAAGATCGCATAAATACGCATCTTCAAAACTGACTGTCCTAGTCTTTTGTTCATTAGAGTTTTTATTTAATTATTTTTATATCTAATGCTGTGGCGCTCCATTAGGTTCCAATGTTCCTCCAACCTGTTTCTTCATTCTGAAGCGGTAGAAGATGATCGTTGCTAATGTTGACACAACTAAGATTCCAACAAATACTGCAATATCCTGTCCGATCTGTCCATCCATAGATAGTGTGTGACGGAATGCGTGTACTGTATAGCTGAATGGCATATATTTGTGTAATACTGTGTAGAAGTGTGGTGCCATATCCAGTGGATATGTTCCTCCGGCTGCACCTAACTGTACGACCATGAATACTAACATGACGTAACTTCCGACACGGTTTAATAACATCTCACCAAAGCAGATCAATGACATAAATGCCATGGATGCTAAGACGGCCATTCCAAATGTTTTTCCTACGTAATGTGGTTCGAGTCCATTGATTCCCATTAAAACTGCAACCATGATCACTGCCTGTGCAATGGATACTGCTGCCATGACTGTGACTTTACTTAACCACCACTGAAGTCCACTCTTGACTTCTTCGTTTTTCTCCATTAAAGGATACATTAATGTAAATGCCATACATGCTACGAATAATCCAACGGACATCATATATGGTGCCATTGCGTGACCGTTGTTATCAACGTGTGAATATTCTACATTCTTAGCTTTTACTGGTGCTGCAAACATTTTGTTTGTCTTCTTGGTTGCTTTGATGCTGTTAACCTGATCTGCTCCTTTTTGTAAGGAATCTTTTAATGTCTTGCTTCCACTCTGAAGTGTTCCGATTCCATTTCCAAGAGTTGTAGATCCTGCTGCTAACTGACTTGATCCGCTTGCGATCTGTCCAGCTCCAGATGCTAACTGTCCGGCTCCACTGTTTAATGTATTGTTGTTAGCAACTAAGGCTGCTGTTCCTGATTTCAGTGTTTTTGTTCCTTTGTAAAGTTTTGCTGTTCCTGACTTAAATGTTGGAAGTTTTGAGCTTACCTGACCAATTCCACTATTCAGCTGAGTTGCTCCGCTATTTAATGCTTTGGAATTGTTTGTTAATGTTGTAAGTCCTGTGTTCAGACTTTCAACTCCTGCTGTGTAGTTTGCAATTCCAATCTTTAATCCACTTGTGCTGTCATTGATTCCGGATTCTAAGGTTGTCATTCCTGTCTGTACTTTTGTGGCACCTTCTGATAACTGAGTTAACGCCTGAATCATACCCATTGTATCCTGAGTTGTTCCCTGACGGTCTAATGTTGTTTTTACTTCATTTAAGCCTTCATACAGACCATTCATCATCGCTTTTTCGTATCCAGAAAGTGTCTGGGATGATTCTGCAAGTTGCTTAGATGATTTTGCTAAAGAACTAACATATGCTTTCACTGTTGCAAGTTGCTGTTCACTACTTGCGGACTGTGTTTTTGCTGTTGTTTTTGTATCTGCTGCTTTCTGTGCATTTGTATATGTTTCATCAACATTATTTTCAACATCAGATGCTGCGCTATCTACCTCGTCGATTTCAGCTAATAATGCTTTTTTATCTTCTTCGCTTAATTTATCAAGTACAGATGAATTCTTTAACTTGCTTACTTTGCTGTTTAAATCAGATACACTTGACTTTGCATTTGCTGCACTGCTTGCTGTCTTCTTCGCTGTTTCATTGTCTGCTGTCTGTGTTGATGTCTCTGATGCGGTTGATCCAGCAGAAAGCATTTGATTTAATTCATTTAATTTTGTATTAAATGCTTCTAATTGTGTATCGAAATTGCTTCGTTTGCTTATAATTCCATCTTTCTTCGCTTCATTTTCTTTTAACTGAGTTCCAAGTCCATTAGATGTTTCTTTTGTCTGACCCAACAGATTTTTAAGGCCTGCTGATAATGTTCCAGTTCCATCTTTTAAATCCTTACTTCCACTGGATAATTTTTCAACACCTGCATTTAATGCTTTATTATTCGCTGCAAGCTGTTTGCTTCCAGCCTGTGCTGTGCTGACTCCGTTTGTGTACTGGGAGATTCCTAATTTTAAGGATTTAGAGCCATTGGATAACTGAGTTGCTCCTGTCTGCAGAGCTGCAACTCCATTTTTCAATGTCTTTGTTCCTGATTTTAAAGATTTTGCTCCACTGTCAACTTTGGCTACACCTGCTGTATATGTTTTTAACCCTACGGAAAGTGATTTTGCTCCATTCTGAAATGTTAATGTGCTGGATGCTAATTTCTTTAAATTCTGTTCGATCGTATCATTTCCAGCTTTCAGCTTCTTCGCTCCGCTTTCGATCTTTTTGGATCCATCTGCTGCTTTCTGGAAACCGCTTCCGGCTGTCTTGATCTGATCAAATACGGTCTTTACATAAGTTTCTGTTACTTTTTCTCTGACTGACTTCTCAATCTTCGCCATGGCACTATCATCCATCTTGGATGCTACATAGTTCGTACCTGGGTTTGTCTTGTATGTCAGTTTCATCTGTTTTGGATTCTTATCCATTAATGTTGTTGCATTCTTTGAGAAATTTTCTGGAATGGAAATGATCATATAGTATTCTCCACTCTTCAATCCTTCCTCTGCTTTCTTGTCACTTACAAAATGAAAATCCAGTGATCCTGAATCTTTCAGATTCTTTACCAGATCATCTCCTACTTGTAATGTTTTTCCCTCGTAATTTACCTTCTTATCGTGATTGACTATCGCTACTGGTAATTGATCTGCATCTCCGTATGGATCCCACATAGAACCGAGGAATACAGATGTATAAATTGCAGGAATCGTAATGATCGCGATCAAAATGATAATCATCCAGGGGTTCTTTGAAATTTTCTGCCATTCTCGTTTTAACATGATCACAGCTGCTCCTTCCTTGCATTTTTATTACTTAAATAGAGGTCATACCTCTTTGAATCATTGGTTATTATATGCACTTCCTTGATAAAAGTCAACAATTTATTGAACATTGGTCATTTTTTTATTTCATACATAACTTTCTTTTTCATTTATGATATATCTTTTTTCTTCTGTTCATTTTCTTTTGATTCTGTTATGATAAAAGTGCTTTTTTTATTTGAATTTTAATGGAAACGAGGAATTTTATTACATATGATACAAGATATTTATCCACATAAACTAAACAATCAATATCATCCAGATCAAAAACCAGATGCTGACAGCATTATTTTATATTTTACACAGGAAGGTCTTCTTCATCGTTTATTAAAGAAAGAAGACTTAGAAGAAATGGGGAAGGAAGATCTATTTTCTCTGGACGAAATGATCTATACCGGTGATGGTAAGAAACTTGCAAGACCAACTCTTTTAAATGAGGAACATCTATTTTTATCATTCCCTAGATTGAGTGATTTTGTGAATGATACTCATGTTACAGAAGAAACTCTTACATATCTTTTCTCTGTGGATGATGACAACTACTTCTTATTAAATGAAGCTCCGGAAGAAATTCCTGAAGATTATGAATTCAATACCGTACGTGAGCTTCGCAATTTACAGATTGGTCCAAAATACCGCACGTTTGCGGCGATCACTGGTTTACATCTTTATAACTGGTACCGCACAAACCGTTTCTGTGGATGCTGTGGACACAAGACCGTTCATTCTTCCACAGAACGTGCTTTAAAATGCCCATCTTGCGGTCACTTGATCTATCCAAGAATCGTGCCTGCTGTGATCGTTGGTGTTAAAAATGATGATAAGATCCTGCTTACAAAATACCGCAAAGGATTCACTCCTTTTGCATTAATTGCTGGGTTTACGGAAATTGGTGAAACTTTGGAAGAAACTGTTGCACGAGAGGTCATGGAAGAAGCTGGTATTCGTGTGAAGAATATTCAATATTATAAATCTCAGCCTTGGGGTGTTGTCGATGATCTGCTGGCTGGTTTTTATTGCGAGGTAGATGGAGATACAGAGATTCATATGGATGCTTCGGAATTGAAACTTGCTGAATGGAAGAGCCGCGATGAGATTGAACTACAGCCGAATGATTTTAGTTTGACAAATGAGATGATGCGGGCGTTTAAAGAAGGAAAGTTCTGATTTGTAGTTTGAAGACGGAAATTATTGATGGAATATTATAAAAAGAGATCATGTGTCCGTACGGTTGCTGACACATGATCTCTTTTTATAATATTCAAATAATTTACGTCATTCAAACCACTATACATTGTGTATGTTAGACGGTATTGGTTGATAATTTTTGTATTTATTAACCAAAGGTAAAAGGACTTCTACAACACCGATTTGTTGGAATGTTTATGAAGCATAATAACATTACTTTCTGTTTGAAATACAATAGAAAGTGTCCCACTTTTCCCTTTGGAAGCTACTTTGGATGTCTCTTTTTCATTTAATAAAAATATTTATTTTGCTGTAGCAGTTTCTTTATGCCCACTCTTTATCTTATCATACTGTGCAAACATACCTGCAAGTAATGTTCCAGAGATTGAATGCCATACACAAGATACTGCACAGATAATTGCTGATTCTGGTGTTGATGCGAACTGGGCTGTTGTTGTTGCAAGGTTTGTTGCTAATCCAGCATTCTGCATTCCAACTTCGATAGAAATTGTTCGTTTCTTTGCTGTATTCATTCCAGTAAGTTTTCCAGCACAATATCCAAGGAAATATCCGAAACCATTGTGTAAAAGTACTGCAACAAAGATCACGATTCCAGACTGGAAGAATTTTGATCCCTGTGATGAGATAACTCCACCTACAACACATGCAAGTCCAAGAACTGCCACACCAGGCATAACTTTCTGAACTTCTTTGAATGCTTCATTTTTTCCTAATGCATAGTTTAATGCAAACCCGATCGCTACTGGTACGATAACCGTTTCTATGATAGATACAAACATTGGTAATCCATGAATTGTAATCTTGGCTCCGCTTGCCAAAAAGGATACCATCAGTGGTGTCATCACTGGAGAGAGGATTGTAGATACAGTTGTCATTCCAACAGAAAATGCAACATCTCCACCACAAAGATAGGACATAATGTTTGATGATACTCCTCCAGGACAGCATCCTACAAGAATCAGTCCAAGAGCGATTCCATCTGGCAGATTCAGTAATTTTGTAATTGCAAATGCCAGGAATGGCATGATCAAATACTGAGCGATCGCACCAATACAGATATCAAATGGTCTTTGTGCAAGAATTTTGAAATCTTCTGTTGTCAGTGTCAATCCCATACTGAACATGATGACACCAATAATGATAGACTGACTCGTGAATTTATTTGCTACTGGATCCGTGAATAATTGAAAATTCACCCACCCCATCAACGATGGCAGGAAAAATGTAATGACTGCGATCGCGATGACAACGATAGATGTGTAGTCTGATAAAAATTTGCTTAGTTTTTGTAGTTGTTTCATATTATGTTACCTCCTGATATTCCTCACCGCCCTTCGCTATAAATCAAGAAAGAATCCTGCTCAGAGGACTTTTTATTTCATCGAAATTTTCTATGCAATAAAAAAGCCCCTTCTCAGAAAAATCCTGAAAAGGGACGAACTAATCCGCGTTACCACCCAATTTCTGCAATAAAATTACAGCTCTTAACGTACTATCATACGCTTTCCTTATAACGGAGGATTCCGGCGAGACTTACTGGTTCAAAATATTAATGTCAAGTAATGTTCAGTCCGCATCTTAGAGATGATATCTGTTCATGAAAATGTATCTGCTCGCACCAACCGCAGACTCTCTGAAACACTTGATTCAAAAACAGCGTTGTTCTCTTCAACGAATTTCGGTGAAGTTTATTTATTTAAAATATATTATAGTCCTTTGAGATAATTTGTCAAGTTTTAGTTCGATGACGGAAATTATTGGTGGAATATTATAAAAAGAGCTCATGTGTCTGCAACCCACTCGCGTTCGGACTCCCACGTAGCTGTACTAAGTTCCTGAATGGTCTAACGACCATCCACTCACTAAGTGCAGACGTGTCCGTACGGTTGCCAACACATGAGCTCTTTTTATAATATTCAAATAATTTACGTGATTCAAACCAATATACAGTGTGTATGTTGTACGATACTAGTTAATAATTTTTGTATTTATTAACAGAAGGTAAAAGACCTTCTACAACACCGATTTATTGAGATGTTTCGGAGTATAATAAACATCTGTCTGCAACTACATAAATTGAAAACCAATAACGTCTAACATACACACCCTTCCGTTT
>UMHQ01023247.1_pt1 | contig 25978 bp, 30 predicted proteins | sample 1965531 | NCBI WGS metagenome assembly UMHQ01 (sample SAMEA4836098, study PRJEB28245) | human gut metagenome | biome: gut microbiome; material: fecal sample | place: Denmark | collected 2008 | reverse complement strand
CCTTGACCTGTGCCTATTTAGCACGGACCTCTGCCGAGGTCCTCCCAGGAGTTACGCATTAGAAAAGACCCTGCACCTCATCCTTGACTTATACCCAGCAAAGGAACTGATAGATCGGAAGGACCTCGGAGAGGTTCTTTACCCATAGACACTCAAATGAATACCGCACAAACCTTTCTAATGCGCAACCCCTGTCCCCCAAAAAAGGTTGTACCCCATTTGAAGGCTACCCGCTCCCAAGTGCCGAAGGATCGGAAGAAAGACCGAAACCACCCCAACCCTACGACCTCCCGCAGGGGAGGTCGGACAACCAAATCTAGAACCCATCATTTTGTCTCAATGTGTCTACATTTTCAGGAATAGAGGAGACGGAGTGTCTACACATTCAGGAATGCGATGATATAGCGTCCACATATTCCGCATAGGGTGCGGAATGCATTCCGTATGCGTGCGGAACGTATTCCGTAGCCCTGCGGAATCCATTCCGCACGCATACGGAATATAGGGTTGATACCAGAAGAGATTATTGAATAAACGAACGACACCACTTAGCGTAAGGACCTCGCTAAAAACTATACGGGAGCCCTCTTGAATGCGTTGCCCTTTCATCACAGCTTCGCTTGATTAGGAGTTTACCTAGAAAAGTGGTAACTTCGCTATCAAAATCAGAGGAACAGTATGGAGGTAGACGAACGATACGAGCGGGAGGACTTAGCCGAGGCACTGAGGGTGCTGGAGGCGGGTGGGGTGATCCTTTACCCTACCGATACGATTTGGGGCATTGGTTGTGATGCGACAAACGAGGAGGCGGTGCGGAAGGTCTTTGAACTAAAGCACCGAGCAAGTGCCAAGGCACTGATCTCTATTGTAGATAGCTCGGCCAAGTTGCAAGGACTTATGGCGGAGGTGCCTGAGATCGCTTACGACCTGATTGAGGCAAGCCCTACCCCACTCACGGTGATCTACCCTGGGGTGCATGGATTGGCACCCAACCTTTTGGCAGAGGATGGGAGTGCGGGGATCCGAGTGGTGGAGCGTGAGCCCTTCTGTAGGGATCTTTGCCTAAGATTTAAGAAGCCAATTGTGAGCACCTCTGCCAATGTATCGGGAGCACCTAGTCCGGCACACTTCGGAGAGATCTCTCAAGAGATACTCGAAGGGGTGGACTATGTAGTGAAATATCGACAAGGCGATAGAAGGCCCGCCACTGCCTCGAACATTATCAAGCTGGAGGTGGATGGACAATTCAAGGTACTAAGATAGAATGAGTAAGGAGCATAAGTCGGTGCTAAGGATTTTGGAGTGGCGCGAAAAGCACATTCCAGAGCAGATCTTTATCCTGATACTTGCCTTCGTGATTGGGGTGCTCTGCTCCTTTGCAGCTGCGATCCTAAAGGGGTCGATCCATTGGATTGCGAGCCACGCAGCGTCCTTCTCCGAGGTCGACGACCTCTATATCGGTTACCTGATCACGCCGGTGGTGGGTGTCTTCGTTACCTACCTCTTTGTGAAGTACATTGTGCGTGATGATATCAGCCACGGCGTCACCAAGATTCTCTATGCCCTTAGCCAGCGTAAGAGCCGGCTGAAGCCACACAATATGTGGAGCTCTATTGTTGCCTCCTCTATCACCATTGGTATGGGTGGTTCGGTAGGTGCGGAGTCGCCTATTGTAATGACTGGTTCCGCGATCGGGAGCAACATCGGTCGCTTCTTTCACCTAGAGCATAAAAACCTAATGCTCCTCTTGGGGTGCGGTGCTGCGGGGGCGGTAGCGGGGATATTCAAGGCACCGATCACGGGGCTGATCTTTGTGGTGGAGGTGCTGCTGATGGACCTCACCCTCACCTCTGTACTACCGCTACTTATCTCCTCGGTAACCGCTGCCTCTTTCTCTTACCTGATCTTTGGTACCGAGGCACAGTTTGCCTACGAAGCGACAGAGGCCTTTACACTGGGTAGGATGCCGTGGGTGATCGTACTTGGGGCACTTTGCGGTCTCTCCTCGCTCTACTTCACCAAGATCTCCTTTGGGCTGGAGCGCAAGCTGAAAGGGATGACACACTATTGGGAGAGGTTTCTGGTCTGCGCGGCGATCCTCAGCACGCTGATATTTTTGCTTCCCCCACTCTACGGTGAGGGGTATAACTCTATCAGCACGCTGATTAGCGCCGAGCCACAGCGGGTGATGCAAGGCTCTTTCTTCGAGAAACTAACCGGTACCACGTGGGCACTTCCCCTCTTCTTGACATTAGCGGTACTGGCAAAGGTTTTTGCCACGGTGGCGACCAATGCGGGTGGTGGAGCCGGCGGTGTCTTTGCGCCTAGTCTCTTTGTGGGTGCACTGGTGGGCTTTGCCTTTAGCTATGTAATAAATATCTCGGGTCTCAATATCTACCTCCCTACCGACAACTTTGCCCTGATGGGCATGGCGGGGGTGATGGCAGGGGTGATGCATGCCCCGCTGACGGGTACCTTCCTCATCGCTGAGCTGACAGGTGGGTACAATCTATTTCTGCCCCTTCTGGTGGTCTCGACCACTGCCTATGGTACGATCAAACTCTTCCTACCTCACAGTATCTACTCACTGCGATTGGCGGAGGAGGGGAAACTGCTGACGCACAATAAGGATAAGGCGGTGATGACGCTGATGCAGGTGGATCACGTGATTGAAAACGACTTTAGCATCCTTTCGCCCGATATGACGCTGGGCGATACGGTGCGTATCTTTGGCGAGAGTAAGCGCAATATTTTCCCGGTGGTGAATGACAAGGGGCGTATGGTGGGGATGGTGCTACTGGATAATATCCGCAATATCATGTTCCGACCGGAGCTCTACGATCGCTTCAAGGTGGCGACCTTTATGGTATCTCCCGAAGCGCGTGTAGTGGTGGGGATGAGTATGGATGAGGTGATGAAGCTCTTTGATGATACGAGGGCTTGGAACCTCCCTGTAGAAGACGAGGAGGGGAAGTATCTCGGCTTTGTCTCTAAGTCGCAGATATTCAACCAATACCGCGAGGTACTGAATGATAACTTTGGAGGAGATTAAGAATAAGATGAAGATAGTATATTTCGGAACTCCCGACTTTGCCAGCTATATCCTACAGTATATCCTTGAGCAAGGGGCAGAGGTGGTAGGAGTGGTGACCAATCCCGATAAGCCGGCTGGGCGAGGGCATAAGCTACGTCCTTCGGCAGTGAAGGAGGTGGCGATGAAGTATTGCCCTAACGTGCCTATCCTACAGCCTGAGAACTTACGTGACGAAGGGTTTCATGCCGAGCTCAAGGCACTCGGAGCCGACCTATTTATTGTGATTGCTTTTAGGATGCTCCCCCGTGAGGTGTGGGCGATGCCCCGCTTGGGCACGTTTAACCTCCACGCCTCTCTACTCCCGCAGTATCGAGGGGCGGCACCTATTCAGCATGCGATCCTTAATGACGAGAAGGAGACAGGGGTGACTACCTTTCTCCTGAATGAGGGCATTGATGAGGGCAATATTTTACTACAAGAAAAGGTGGCCATCACTCCCAAGGAGACAGGGGGCTCGCTCCACGATAAGTTGATGCAACTGGGTGCGGAGGTGACCTTCAAAACCATACAGGGATTGGAGCAAGGAACCCTCTCCCCTAAGCCTCAACCAAAGGTGGAGGGGCTTCGCTATGCCACTAAGATATTTAAGGAGGACCGGCTCCTCAGCTTTCAGCAAGAGTCGGCACACGCTATAGCTTTACGGATTAGGGCTATGAGCCCCTACCCCTCGGCGATTGCCACACTGGGGGAGGAGGAGATCAAGGTCTTCAAGGCAACCCCTTGCCCTTCGCTACAAGGGCTACAGCCCGGGGAGTATCGGGTGACGAAGGAGTCGGTGGTGGTGCAGTGCACTGAAGGGGCTGTGGAGCTGTGGGAGGTGCAATTTCCCAATAAGCGACGCACCACTATCCATGATTACCTCCTCGGCAATAGCTTTCCCGAGGGCGGGCGATTTAGTTAGTTACACATTATATATATAGGAATATGGTTAATCTACTTCTCAACATTGTTTGGTGGATCTGTGGCGGATTGGCTTCGGCCTTGGAGTACTTCACCGCAGGATTGATCTTTTGTATCACCATTATTGGCATTCCACTCGGCAAGCAATCTTTCAAACTAGGGATGGTGATGCTCTTTCCCTTCGGGAGTGAGGTAACGCCTTCAAGTCGCAATCCTATTGGGCTTCTTGGCAATATCCTCTGGGCAATATTTGCGGGCATCTGGATCGCTATTACCCACGTAGCAATAGGGCTGCTCCTTTGTATCACCATCGTAGGGATTCCTTGGGGAACAAAGCACTTCAAGATGGCGAAGGTGGCTTTGGCTCCTTTCGGACGCGAAATCATTATTAACCCCTGATGTTGCGGAGCAAAGGTGCCATAGGGGTCTTTGACTCGGGATATGGAGGGCTGACCGTGCTTGGGGAGCTACGTAAGTGGTTGCCCCAGTACGACTACCTCTACCTCGGGGATAATGCTCGTGCCCCTTATGGGTCACACTCCTTTGAGTTAATCTACCGCTACACTCGCCAAGGGGTCGCTTATCTATTTAGCCAAGGGTGTCCGCTAGTGATCCTAGCTTGCAATACCGCTTCGGCACGTGCCCTCCGACAGCTACAGATGTGTGACCTTCCCAATAGTTCCGACCCTACGCGGCGAATCCTTGGGGTGATACGTCCGACCGTGGAGTACCTCGGCCGATGCACTGAGCAACAACCGATGCAGGTGGGACTGGTGGCAACAGAAGCAACCGTTGCGAGCCACTCCTATCAGATTGAGATGGAGAAGTATGCTCCCAACGCCCACCTGGTGCAAAAGGCAACGCCCCTTTGGGCGGCCCTTGTGGAGCGGGGAGAGATTGATGACAATGTGGGGGTCAATTATTTTATTCAGCGTGACCTCTCGCTTCTCCAGAGTGCGGCACCAGAGATGGAGGCACTGATCCTCGCCTGCACTCACTATCCGCTTCTGCTCCCTAGGATAAAGCAAGCACTTCCAAAGGAGATCCAAGTAATCGCTCAGGGCGAGATCGTGGCTCACTCTCTTCTCGACTACCTACGGCGACACCCAGAGATGGAGGAGCGACTCACCACCAACGGCGAGGCCCGCTACGCCACTACCGAGGCCGACCACCGCTTTGCCACCATGGCCGACTACTTTATGCAGGAGACAGTTTCCCCCGATCAAGTCACCCACATCTCCCTCACCTAGGGGTTCTCTAAGTGCCTAAATAAATGGCATCACCAACAAAGACAGACTTTTTTGAGCAATACAAAGAGAGCAGCGGTGAAGATAAACTCATCTATGCTGCCGATTACGTTACCTGTCACCTACAAGAGCATTACGGACTTAGATGGACAAAGTGCACATCAGCATCGTGATGGCCTCCTCCTGGTTCAACAAGACTGGAGCCAATAACTACGACTTCTCCGATGATCCCAACCTCAAGAAAGCTATAGCCTCTGTATTCCACCAAATCGAAGAATACAAAGGCCTCTTATAGCACCTTTAAATGAAGGTAACTTTACATACATATTAGCCAGCACATATAGCACAAGAAATATTCATTATTAATCCTGAACGAATAATATGGAGTCCGAAACAAAAAAAACTCAGTATTTGAACGATGTTCGTGACATCATATGTGACATTGATCATAAGTTCAAAGAGCCCGAGATTGATTGCGATGGGTATTTATCGCAACGAGCAAATATCAAGCACTTGTTTGAGCTTTTTAACGGTGAGTTTACCATCTCATCAATTACAATCCAATTAACGGTTATAGACTCTCTTTACTCCACCAATGCGAGATATGCACACTTCTCTATTGATGAGCTTGCGAAGAAACTTTATAGCTTTGATACAGAGGAAGCCCTCTCGGAGTACTTCTATAGCTTGGTAAATGGTCATAAAGATGATAAGAAAATCTTTAAAAACAACTATGGCATACGCACAAATGGCGATAAGGGGGCACGCCTAACCTCTCTTATCTCTAAGTATGCTTATTACCTACTAAAGCAGAACCCTAATAAGTACCCGCTAGGCTTTCCTATATACGACAGCTTAGTAGTGGAGATGTATCCAAAGGTGTACGAGCTGTTATTCTCAGACAACGAAGGAACATCTAAATACAAAATGCAGATGAGTATTGAGAGCTTTATTGATGCAATCAATAAGGTCAGAGAGAAGATATTTGATTTCACACCACCTAAGAAAATCGAGTCACAACAATTTGACCTGCTAGATGCCTACTTCTGGCGTATGGGGAAGATCAATCGCGGCAATTACACCCTCTTGCTAAACAGAAAAGATTACGAAGTGATAGCTCGTCTAAAAAAAGAAGAAATAACAGAAGCCACACTTAAGAAAATTGAGAACGAACTATTTGTCAAGATCTTTAAGCATTGGGAAACCTTCTTTAAATAAGGCAGTATCATAATCTAAAAAGATTGCTCCAGACACAATGGAGGGCTCAGAGCCAGAAGCAACCATTGCGAGCCACTCCTATCAGATTGAGATAGACAAGAACGCCCGCTACGCCGTTATTATATCCGAATTCCGAGTGTAACGCAGCCTATCGCCTTCGTGCAACAGCCTCAAAATAGGTATCTTTGTAGATATGAAAGAGAAAGGGCTACAGAAACGACGCGATTGGCGCCAGTTATTGCAAATGGCGAAGACCTTTTTCCTCATTGGTGGCTTTACCTTTGGGGGCGGTCAGGCTATGATCCAATTAATCCGCACCGAAGTGGTGGATAAGTATGGTTGGCTAGAGGATAAAGAATTTATCGACCTCTTTGCAATGGCACAGTCACTTCCAGGAATCTTGGCGGTGAACATTGCTATCTTTGTGGGGTACCGCATTCAGGGCTTCTTGGGGGCGCTGGTCTGTGCTTTTTTCGGTACCATGCCGAGCTTTGTGATCATTTTGTTGCTGGCGATGTTTGCCAGTGATGTAAAGGACAACCCCACGGTGGAGGCGATCTTCAAAGGGATACGCCCAGTAGTGGTTGCCCTCATTGCCGCCCCTACCATCACGGTATGGCAGGCTTTGGGACTTGGGTGGAAGTGGGTGTGGATCCCTATTGTAGTGGCGCTAAGCATTTGGTTACTGGGGGTGAGCCCTGTAGCGGTGATTTTTATTTCGGCCTTTTTGGGCTGGTTCTACACCATATATATAGTACGGTCGAAAGGAGGTGAGGAGAAATGATCTACCTACAGCTTATTTTGGTCTACCTCAAGATTGGTTTGGTAGGCTTTGGTGGAGGGTATGCGATGCTCTCCCTAATTCAGGAGGAGGTGGTGACCAACTATGGTTGGCTCACGATGCAAGAGTTTACCGACATTGTGGCGGTCTCGCAGATGACCCCTGGCCCTATCGGTATCAATAGCGCCACCTATATAGGCTATACCGTTACCGGCTCTGTGTGGGGCTCTGTTGCTGCCACCGTCTCGGTGATGATCCCCTCTTTTGTGCTGGTGCTGCTCATCTCCGTCTCCTTTGCACGCATTCAGAATAATCGGCACTTCAACGCTCTCTTTGTGGGGATCCGCCCTGCTGCTGTTGGGCTGATCGGAGCTGCCTTTTTGCTTCTTCTGAATAAAGAAAACTTCGTAGACCTCACTAGTGTGATCCTCTTCCTCCTAGCCTTTGTGGCAGTGGTGATGAGGTGGATTCACCCGATCCTCGTGATTATCCTCGGCGGTATCGCTGGATACTTTATCTACATCTAACTAAGGCCCATTTTTACTCCGTAATGTGGCTGAAAATTAGTATCTTTGAGGTATCAGTAACTTATTGAAAATGACTAGAGCAATGAAGAGAATAATTATAATGACTGCCCTTTGCCTACTGAGTGCCCTCTCAGTGATGGCTCAGAAGGTGGGTGTACAGAGTAGCCGATGTGAAGTAGGGCTACTTTATCAGATCAGTTATCAGGCGAATTGGGGCGACTCCTATGCGGTAGTAGTGGAGGTGGTACCCGATCAACCTGCTGCCAAAGCGGGGCTAAAGCCTGGGGATATTATCGAGACCATCAATGGGGTCAACACACAGGAGATGAGCGAAGAGGAGATCAATCGTGTGCTCCTAGATCCCAATGCGGGAAGTGTGCAGCTACAAGTGACCAATTTCGGGTACCGCAAGAAGCCGATCACTATCCGCAAGCATTGTGTCCCTGCACAGGCGATCTCGGAAGCGATGTTGGCTCGGGCTTTCAATATGTATAGTGTGGAGGATGTGACTACTCGCCGGTTTACTATGCCTTTTAACTACCGTGCTCCCGAGCGTATTGACTTTGCACAGTATCGTAGCTTTAGCTTCGCTACGGGTCGTAGGCCGACGGTGCTGGAGCGTAGCATCTACGAAGAGCTGGTACGTAAAGGTCTGAAGTATCAGGAGAAGGGAGGAGACTTGGTGGTGGCAGTGCAAGCTGACCTCGCCGTTAACCCCAACTACCGTGAAGGGGCTGAGAGTGACGTGGAGAAGGGCCTTAAGAATTACCGCTTCAATGCGCACACTGGGGATATCCAGCAGTACCCTTTCCATAGCATCAACGCGCCTAGCTTCACAGGGTCGCACCTACTGACGATGGTGGTACAGATCTCCGATGCAAAGCAACAGAAGTTGATTTGGAGTGTGCAGGCAAGGGAGCGGCTCAATAGTGCCTATAGTGTGGAGACCTATGCCGACAACTTTGCACCGCTATTGCTCTCCAACTTCCCCTTTCTACGCTATATCTCCAACCCTACCTTTGTCATGCACAAAAACACCTATCGCTCTATCGGTATCTACCTTGATGCCGACGATTTACAGCGACTCCTCTGGGTGGAGAAGGGAAGTCCAGCAGAGCGAGCAGGGCTATTGCCGGGCGACCGTATCCTCACCATCAATGGCTTGCCACTGGAGGCCTCTGTAAAGGCGATGACCGATGGGTACCACGCCTTTCTGAAGAAGAGCCTTCTGCTCCGCGACGAGGAGACTCGCTTCCCAAGTAGCGATGGCTTTGACGGCAATAAGTTTTGGCGACTAGATAAGTACAAGGAGATAGCTGAGAAGATGCAGAACCCTAAGTACAAGGGTGCCTTCACCTACCTCTTTAGCCACCGCCCATACGTCCACGAACCTATCATTGAGGATATTGTAGTAGAGATTAAGCGGGGTGATGAGGTGATCCCAATTGCGATGAAGCCAGTACTGAAGAAGGAGGACTATATCGAATTGATGTAATATGATGAAGAAGAATATACTGATATGTTGCCTGCTACTCGTTACTTTTTCAGTGGCATCAGCAACGGACTATAAAAGCCAGCGTCCACAGGAGCAGGAGCGTCTCTTTTCCTCGCCCGTGATAGAGCGTGATATCGTGAGGGTTCAGGAGCTAATAACGCACGACAAACTCCGCTGGATGTTTGGCAACTGTCTGCCCAACACCCTAGATACCACCGTGCACTTCCGGCTAGATGACGCAGGATTGCCCGAGACCTTTGTCTACACTGGTGATATCGCCGCTATGTGGCTCCGTGATAGTGGAGCGCAGGTGTGGCCTTACCTGAGGTATGTGGGTGAAGACGACCACCTCCGCCAAATGATAGAGGGGGTGATCCGTATGCAGCTGAAGCAGATCAACCTTGACCCTTTTGCCAATGCCTTTCTCGATGGACCGATCATGTCAAAGTGGGCGGAGAGCGATGAGACGCAGATGCTCCCTGGTGTGTATGAGCGGAAGTGGGAGATTGACTCTCTCTGCTACCCAATACGCCTCGCCTACGCCTATTGGAAGGCGACGGGCGATAGCTCTATCTTTGATGCGACCTGGCTAAAGGCAGTGGAGAATATCCTCGCCACTTTCCGTGACCAGCAACGCAAGGAGGGGAGAGGAAGCTACCGCTTTCTGCGGGTTACAGACCGTAGCACTGACGGTAAGAGCAACATCGGATGGGGCGAGCCAGTTTGCCCTATAGGGCTTATCGCAAGTGCCTTTCGTCCAAGCGACGACTCCACCCACTTCCAGTTCTTAGTGCCTAGCAACTTTATGGCGGTCACCTCACTTCGCAAGATGGCTGAGATCCTAACCGCGGTCAACCATTTACCTGAGCTTGCAGCGGAGTGTTCCGCCCTCTCCAATGAGGTGGAGCAGGCACTCCAGAAGTATGCCGTTTACGACCACCCTACCTTTGGCAAGATCTATGCCTACGAGGTGGATGGCTTTGGCAACCACTACTTGATGGACGATGCCAATGTACCTAGTCTACTAGCAATGCCCTACCTAGGGGATGTCGCATTGGACGATCCTATCTATCAGAATACCCGCAGGTTTGTACTGAGTGAGCAGAATCCCTTTTTCTTCAAAGGGAGTGCCGGCGAAGGGATCGGCGGACCACACATTGGGTATGATATGGTGTGGCCGATGAGCATTATGATGAGGGCATTTACCTCAAAGGACGATGCAGAGATTGCCTATTGCCTACAGATGTTACTAGACACCGATGCTGGGACTGGGTTTATGCACGAATCCTTCCACAAGGATGATGCGACCAACTTCACCCGCGAGTGGTTTGCATGGCAAAACTCTCTCTTCGGAGAGCTCATCCTCCGACTGGTGGATGAAGGCAAACTCGACCTACTCAATCAACTCAAGTGATGCGACGACTCTCCCTTAGCCTACTGACCCTCCTGATAGCTCTCTCTGCCACAGCACAGAGAGTCGATATCCGTCAGCTATTTCTCTCAATGCCACAGACCGTGATGCCCACCCTCAGCAAGGAACGTAAGATAGATCTACTAACTCAGTACGATGCCCATAAGGAGGGACGTATCTATACCCTAAAGGAGATCCCCAACTCCCTCACCAGCACAGCGTCAAACATCCGCACACTCACCCAAGACTACCTGGAGCTACAGCTGGATGAGATGAGTAGTATGCAGCTAAAGGTGCTACCAAAGGGGTGGCGAGGCTATATGATCAGTATTGTACTGACGAGTGAGGTAGTGCCATGGCAGTCGGTGCTCATCTTTTACGATAAGCAATGGCGGCGACTTGATACCTCGAGCTACTTCCGCTTCCCGCCACTAGCTCAGTTGATGACCGACCCTGAGCTTCTGAATCGCAACGATACAAAGCGGGTGCTCTCGGAAGTCGGTACCCTCGCTTACAGCTATCAATGGTCACCAACGGAGCTACTTTTATCAACCAAAGTCACCACTTTCGACCTACCGCTTTACCAAAAACTATATCCCGAAGCGGGACAATGGATAAAGCCAGATGGGGTGACCTATCAATGGAAGAGGGGACAACTAAGGAGCCAAAAATAAAACTGATATAGTATGTCTACAGAAGAAGCAAAACGCAAGAAGAAAGCACTCATTATCGTAGGGGCTATCCTACTGGCACTCCTGATAGCGGGTGGTATCTACACCATCCTTCGCCAGCGTCGCCAACTCACCGACATTCAGAATATCGCTGAGATCGAGAAGCAAGAGCTACAAGAGCAATACAACGAGGTGGCACTTCAGTACGAGGGCTTCAAGATAGAGGTGAGCAACGACTCCATCCTCCACCAGCTAGAGTCGGAGCAGGCCAAGGTACAACGCCTGATGGAGGAGCTTCGGACAGTGAAGAGTACCAACGCAGCACGGATCTCCGAGCTACGCCGTGAGCTAGAGACGCTCCGCAAAGTACTCAGGCACTATGTGGTGCAGATTGACTCCCTCAATAGAGCCAATGCCGAGCTACGCACAGAGAATCAAGAGGTGAAGCGACAGATAAGCCAAGTGACCTCCGAGCGGACACTGCTACGGGAGGAAAAGGCGAAGCTAACCGAGCAGGTGACCCTTGCTAGCAAGCTCTCTGTCTCTAGCTTCAATGTACGGCGCCTCAATTCAAGAGGGCGAGAGACCAAGCGTATCCAGCAGATGCGTCAGCTAGAATTCCGCTTTACGATTGATAAGAATGTCACCGCCGAACCAGGCTTCCGCGACATCTATATGCGTATCATTACCCCCGACGAGGTACTTCTACAGAAGCCCGCCGAGAGCGGTCACTTCAATTTTGAAGGGGGCAAAGTACCCTACTCTATCAAGCGACAGGTGGAGTATGGTGGCGAGGCAACGACCCTCACTATGTACTGGGATATAGAGGAATATCTAGTAGAGGGCAACTATCGTGTAGAGATCTTTGCCGATGGCTACATCATCGGTCGATTTACCTTTGCACTCTAAAGACTCTACCAGCTATGCCAGACCCACAATACAATAGCCATAATAAGGAGGAATACCCACCGATGCACACCGCCGAGCACATCATCAATCAGGCGATGTGCCGTCTCTTTGATACCGGTCGGAGCATCAATGCCCACGTGGAGCGCAAGAAGTCGCGGCTAGACTTCCACACCACCCAACCAATGGGCGACAAGGAGGCGCAGCTACTCGAGGAGGAGGTAAATAGGATAATCCTACAAGACCTACCCGTCACCTACCTCACCACCACACGCCAAGAGGCGGAGCAGTACGATGTAGACCTTAGTCGCATCCCCCACGACTCCTCAGAGGCGGTACGCATTGTGCAGGTGGGCGATTACGATACCTGCCTCTGCATCGGTAGCCACGTGGCACATACTCAGCAGATAGGGCGGGTAGAGATCTACTCCAATGCCTACGACCCTGAGCGCGCAAGGTGGCGTATCCGCTACCGCCTTTACGAGAGCGACTCCACATTTGATGAATAAATAAACACAGATTATATGATAGAGCTAAAGAGCCGATTCGATCACTTCAACTTCAATGTCTTTGACCTCGAGAAGAGCCTCCGCTTTTATGAGCAAGCACTTGGCCTAAAGGAGGTGAGGAGAAAGGAAGCCTCCGACGGTTCCTTTATCCTAGTATACCTCGGTGACGGCACCACCAGCTTTACGCTAGAGCTCACTTGGCTACGCGACCGCAAGGAGCCCTACAATCTTGGCGACCTCGAGTATCACCTCTGCCTTCGCGTAGAGGGCGACTACGACCAATGGCGAGAGTATCACCGCGAGATGGGCTGTATCTGCTTCGAAAATCACGAAATGGGTCTTTACTTTATCCAAGACCCAGATGGGTATTGGATTGAGGTACTTCCACTCAAGTAACCACTCAACTCTATGGCACAGAAACCACCTATCGACCCCAAGCACAAGCTACAGATCAAGCGTCGGCTCCTCAAAATATACGAGAGCCTAGTCAGCAGGGATCTGATTGAAAACTATGCCGATCTTTCGGAGAAGTTGGAGATGAATATCTCCACCGTGCGAGGAGCCTTTAGCCTTGCTTCGGAGTATCTGTCGCATCGCTTCCTAGACCGATTTCTGGAGGTCTATGGAAAGGAGTACTCAAGCGACTGGCTCTACGATGGTACCGGCAATATGAGGACCAAGCTAGAGGTGGATCCCGATGAGGCAAGTGGTGCCCGCTGGAAACGTGTCGCTTACGTGGTAGAGCAGGAGGGATACAGCGTGCAAGACTTTGCCAAGGAGATTGGTCTCACCCACCCTAGCACTATCTATAGAGCTTTGCAAAATAAGACACGGCCCAGCAACAATACCATGCAGCTCATCTATGAGCGCTTCCCGCAATATGGCAGAGAATGGCTTCTGTGGGGGCGAGGGGAAGTCTATATCAAGCCACTACAAGAGCCTGGGGTAGAGAGTGCAACGCCCTACAAAGTGGCGGAGATGATGAGCTTCCCCATCATACCTGATGCCGCAGTGGCTGGGAGACTTACAGGATACGGAGACCCCGATCCTGAAGGGTTGCAGACCCTTTCCGTCCCAGTCGATCGCAGGTACAAAGGTCGCTACTATATTTTCACCGTCCGAGGTGCCTCTATGGACGACGGCACCACCAATGCCCTTTGCGATGGGGATAAGGTACTTTGTCGCGAAGTGGCACGGGAGTATTGGTCACTAGGTCTACACCGTAAGAACTGGTACTACTTTGTCTTTGCCACCTACTCCGAGGGCATCATCATCAAAAAAGTAATCGACCAAGACCTCGAAAATGACACCATCACCTGCCATAGCCTCAACCCCGAATATCCCGACATCCTGCTTCACCTAAAAGACATCATAGGGGTATACAACGTAGTGGAACTGGTCAGCCGATCCATGAAATACTAACGCCAAAATACACCTCCAATGCAGGTGGATTTCAGCCCCCTTATAACCAACTGATAACCAATATACTAACAAGTCGTCAATTGAGATGCAACTAAGCAATTGGTTAGTTGCATCTCGTCATTTGCTTAGTTGCAACTCGCCGATCGCTTAGTTGCAACTCCACTTTTGCTCCCTTATACCATAGTCATCTAAGCACCCCCGAGAGGGTGCTTTTTTATACCCAACATATATAAATACATAGGCCGAAAGGGCGATTGCCCCTTCGGCCTATTTTTGTTTATAGAGTGCTCTCTAAAGATTAGAGCTTAAAGGAGAGACCGACATTGGCATAAGAATATCCATATCCTAGCTCAAGGAACATACCCACCGTTGGGGTAAAGAAGTAGCGAGCACCAATGTGAGTACCCCAGTCAAAGTCATGTGTCCACTTATTAATATCCACCCCTTCTTTCTTGTCTTTGTAGTGGTAGCCATAAGCACCAAGCATCAAGGAGAAGTAAGTATCTAGCTCAGGGATAAAGTGATAGTGCATCGCTACACGAGGGCCAACGACATACCCTAGAGTATGCTTGCCTAGGACCACACCACCGAGGGCACCTACAGAGAGGGCAGCATCAGGGCTTTGGAATAGATTATCTACCACACCATAGTCGTAAGAGGCGTAGATAGGGAGCGAACTGCTAGTGATACCAAGGCTACCAGATACGATGCTAGTGCCTTTTTGCATTACATTCTGAGCATTGGCTTGTAGACCAAATAGAGCTACGACAGCCATTACTGCGAGGGCTAATTTTCTCTTCATAACATTTAATTTATTAGTTTATCTGATACTATTATCTACCACAAAGGTACTCTTTTTCTTGAAAATTGGTAGTCTCCCCCCCTCATTTTACCACCAGAATAATGCATTAGACGGTCTCACCGTATGTTTTTCAGCAGAGCATCTATGATTAAGGACCTCCGCACGGAGGTCCGATTTGTTGTAGCCCCCATTCGATGCTCGAAGAGCCGATGAATGGGGGTAAATAGGGCGACCAAACCAGCGACCCCTTGTGGGTCGGACAACCTATTCTAGGATTATCTTTGATGACTAAGTTCATATTGTCCGACCCGCAAGGGGTCGAATATATACGTGTGCCATTGCTTACCCCCAGTCGTTCGGGGCTAACGCCCCTCCGACGTGGGGCTACGACAAATCGGACCTCTCCGAGGTCCTTAGTCGCTTCTCTAGTACAACCTTTCTATATTATGAATGTAACTTAAGTTTCTAATCCTAATGCGTATGTCCCTACTTTTTCCTTCAACCGCCACTATCGGTTTATGGAAAAATAGGTATCTTTGTGTGATAGGAGAATGAATTATAAGGTAGAATTATGAGACGACTAACGAGGCAAATAGAGCAACTTCTCTACACTGAGGAGTGCGTAGTGGTACCAGGGATCGGTGGTTTTTTGGTGCATCACGAGCCAGCAGTGGCAGATGAACAGAAGGGACTGATCTATCCAGGGCGCTGTCGCATCTCCTTCAATGCAGCACTGAAGGATAATGATGGGGTGCTGGTGAAGAGCTACAGCGATGCCTTTTCCTTTGGCTATCGCCGCTCCCTTTCTATTATGGAGAAGGACATTGAGGAGCTCCGAGCCCAACTACTCTCTAGCGGAGTAGTGGAGATCGGCGAAGTGGGCAAGTTGGTACAGTCGAAAGGGGAGATGAATCTCACCTTTATCCCCAATCCACACCACCCCTTCTCCATTGACTACTACGGTCTACGCCCAGTGGCAATGCTACCTCGCCCCAAAGCAGCCACAAAAGTGCCAGAGCAGCGGGCTGGTCTCAAGGGGCATATCTACTACCTACCTATCAATCTAAGAAGCCTCGGATATGGCTCAGTAGCTGCTGCAATGGTGGCGATGGCGATCTTCATTCCCAATCAAAAGCTACAGTCACCTAGCAACGTAACGCAATACCAAGCTGGCTTCCTCACAGAGCAAGTGGCGGAGCAGAAGGAGGAGCCCACACCAGTGGTGGAGGAGGTACAAGCACCTACTTTTGAAGGCTTCCGTATCACGGAGGGGAGCGAGCAGCCAGGTCGCTACTATGTGGTGGTGGCAACGCTTCCAAATGAGACCATGGCTCATAAGTTTATCAATGAAAATAGCAACTACCTTCGCTTTGCCGATGAGGGGGGTGTACTGATTTCTAGCCGGGGGCTACACCGCTTCTATGCCGCTAGCTTTGAAACAAGTGAGGAGGCACAAACCTATCTCCGTGAGCTAACGAAGGAGGAGGCATTTAGCACCGCCTGGATCCATAAGCAATAAATGACCTATGGAGATCAGCAAGTTGGGAGCCTTTGGACTCCGCGACCATATCATTCAGGGGCTGGAGGAGACCTGCCATGCCTCTACGCTACTTGGGTTAACGGACGATGCCGCACTTGTTGCCCCCACCCCGGGGGAGCAACAATTGGTGGCGAGCCAATTGCTACTAGAGGGCATCCACTTTGACCTCGTCTACTTTCCCCTTCAATACTTAGGCTTTAAGGCAGTCACCTCGGCCGTGGCAGAAATCATTGGCATGGGTGGAACGCCACGACAACTAACGCTCTCCCTTGGCCTTTCACAGAGGTTCAAGGTGGAGGATGTAGATGTCTTGATGCTTGGAGTGAAGGATGCTTTGGCACTATATAATATTGACTTGGTAGGACTAGAAGTGAGCAGTTCGTACACAGGCCTCACCATTGCGGTGACGGCACTCGGCAGTGTGGCCATTGGGGAGGAGCTACGCCGAAGTGGTGCGAAGAAAAATGACCTCCTTTGCCTTACTGGCAATGTGGGAGCCGCCTACATGGGGTTGCAGCTATTGATTAGGGAAAAGGTGGCTTTTGATGGAACAGCCGACTTCGCGCCCCAGTTTGACGGTCGCGAATACATTCTTCAGAGACAGATGAAGCCGATTGCTCGGTTGGATATCTTGAGGCAGTTACAAGCGGCTGGCATCAAACCGACGGCGATGATCAGCGTTCGTGACGGTCTGGCGAGCGACCTACTTCAGCTCTGCCACGCCTCGGGCGTAGGAGCTCGCATCTATGAAAAGGCGATTCCGATAGACCACGAGACAGTGGGTATGGCAGACGAGCTGGGGCTTTCGCCCACCTTAGTAGGGATGAATGGCGGAGACGACTTTGAGCTACTCTTTACCATTCCACTCGGACTAAAGGACCTGGTAGATGCAATGGAGGATGTTCGGCAGATCGGTTTTATCACCGAAGCAGAGGATGGCGTGCAACTAGTCTCCTCGGGAGGTAGCGAAACGACAATTGTGGCACAAGGATATCATAGAGAGGAGGAGGACAAATGAAACAATACCAAGAGCTACTGAGGAAGATCCTCGATGAAGGGGTGGAGAAGAGCGACCGTACTGGCACTGGTACTAAGAGCCTATTTGGGTATCAGATGAGGTTTGACCTCTCGGAGGGCTTCCCACTACTTACTACGAAGAAGCTACACTTGAAGAGCATCATCTACGAACTCTTGTGGTTTATCAAGGGCGATACCAATGTCCACTACCTACAAGAGCACGGGGTGCGGATATGGAATGAGTGGGCCGATGAAGCGGGCAATCTCGGTCCGATATATGGGGCACAGTGGCGGCATTGGCGTGATGCCAAAGGGCAGGAGCACGACCAGCTGGCAGAGGCTATTGAAACGATCAAAAATCATCCCGATAGCCGACGGATCATCGTGAGTGCGTGGAACGTGGGGCAGCTGCAGGAGATGCATTTACCTCCTTGCCACCTACTCTTTCAGTTTTACGTAGCGGAGGGTCGCCTCAGCCTGCAACTCTATCAGCGTAGTGCCGATGTTTTCCTCGGCGTCCCTTTCAACATTGCCAGCTACGCCTTGCTACTAATGATGGTGGCGAAGGTTACGGGGCTAAAGCCGGGCACCTTTGTCCACACCCTTGGTGATGCCCATCTTTATCTCAATCACCTAGAGCAGGCACGGATACAATTGGGTCGGGAGCCTCGAGCTTTGCCGAAGATGAATATTGTGCGAGAGGTGACGTCGATTGACGACTTTAGGTTTGAGGATTTCGAACTCGTGGGCTACGACCCTCATCCACACATCAAAGCGGAGGTATCGGTATGAAATCAGAGCTACACATTATTGTCGCTATTGCGGATAACGGGGCGATAGGACTGAAGGGCGATATGCCATGGGGACGGCAACTCCCTGCCGATCTGCGTCACTTCAAGGAGACCACTATGGGCTATCCGATTGTGATGGGACGCAAGACTTTTGAGAGTCTCCCTAAGGGGGCACTTCCAGGGCGGCAGAATATTGTGGTCACCCGCAACACCGCTTACCATGCAGAGGGGGCAGAGGTGGTTCATAGCCTAGAGGAGGCGATGGAGGTAGCGGAGGGGGAGAAGCTCTTCCTTATCGGAGGAGGGGAGCTGTACCGACAAGGGATGGCTCTGGCCGATCACCTACATGTGACGCTGGTTCATCACCAGTGGCCAGAGGCAGATACTTTCTTTCCCGACATTGACATCGACCTTTGGGAATGCACTCAAAATGAGCCCCACGAGGCGGATGAGCGCAACGCTTTCCCCTACTCCTTTACCACCTGGAAGCGAAAAGCATAATGGCAGCATTTGCGGTGCTTTACGAGGATAACCACCTGATCATTATTAGCAAACGAGCAGGGGAGATCACTCAGGGCGATAGTACAGGAGACGTCCCTTTGCCCGAAAAGGTGAAGCTATACCTCAAGGAGAAATACCAAAAGCCGGGGAATGTCTTCCTCGGAGTGGTTCACCGTCTCGATCGGCCTGTAAGCGGAGTAGTGGTCTTTGCCAAAACCTCCAAGGCGCTCTCCAGGATGAATCGGCTCTTTCACGACGACAAGGTGGAGAAGGTGTACCACGCCATTGTGGAGCAACCCCCAAAGGCACCAGAGGGGACGCTGGTGCATTGGCTCAAGAAGAATCCTAAGCAAAATAAGTCTTATATCGTTGCCACTGGTACCAAGGGTGCCAAGGAGGCACGCCTGCACTACCGAGTGATTGGCGAGAGCGATCGATATACGCTCCTCGAGGTACGACTGGAGACGGGGCGGCATCATCAGATACGTGCGCAACTCAGTGGCATCGGCTGCACCATTCGGGGCGACCTGAAGTATGGTGCCAAGCGGAGTAATCCCGACGGCTCGATCTCGCTTCACGCTAGAGAGGTGAGCTTCACGCACCCCGTCTCGGGCGAAGCAATCTCTGTGGTGGCTCCCTACCCCACCGACGATCCGCTTTGGGGCTACTTCAAGTAAGCCCCCCTTTCTTGTTTCGGCGAGGTGGCTAAAGTTTGGCAGAAAATAGGTATCTTTGAGGTAGATAGTATTTTAATAACCAAACTAAAGAGAGACCATTTACTATGAGTAAATCCAATCCGAAGATTGATCAATTTGTAGAGGAGAATAAAGGGAGATTCCTAGAGGAGCTATTTGAGCTCATTCGTATCCCATCGGTAAGTTCGCAGAGCAAGCACAAGCCTGATATGATTCGCTGTGCCGAGCATTGGCGCGACCTACTGCTGAAGAGTGGTATGGACAAGGCGGAGGTGATGCCTACTAAGGGCAACCCTGTGGTGTATGCCGAGAAGCTACTCGACCCCTCCTTCCCTACCGTGCTAGTATATGGCCACTACGATGTGATGCCACCCGAGCCACTAGAGCTCTGGAAGTCGGAGGCTTTTGAGCCTGAGGTACGCGATGGTATCATCTATGCTCGTGGGGCTGATGATGATAAGGGGCAGACAATGTGCCAGGTAAAGGGATTAGAAACAGCTATTAAGCTGGATCTACTTCGCTGCAATGTGAAGGTGATGCTAGAGGGCGAGGAGGAGATCGGTTCGCCTAGCCTTGAGGCCTTCTGCCAAGAGCATAAGGAGCTATTGAAGAGCGACCATATCCTCGTGAGCGATACCGGTATGCTGAGTGTTGAGAACCCATCAATGACCACCGGTCTGCGTGGCCTTTGCTACTGGCAGATAGAGATGACGGGGCCTAGCCACGACCTCCACTCGGGTATCTACGGCGGTGCCGTGGGTAATCCTCTCAATGAGTTGTGCAAGCTGATCGCTAAGATGCAGGATGAAAAGGGACGTATCACTATCCCTGGCTTCTACGATGATGTGGTAGAGCTGACCGAGGCCGATAGGGAGATGACTAAGAGAATCCCATTTGACGAAGCAGCTTACAAGGCCGGGATAAAGGTGAAGGAGCTATATGGCGAGGAGGGTTATCATACCCTAGAGCGTACTGGCAGCCGTCCTAGCTTTGACCTTTGTGGCATCTGGGGTGGATATCAAGGCGAAGGTGCCAAGACCATCCTTCCTAGCAAGGCTTTTGCTAAGGTCTCTACCCGTCTGGTAGCAAATCAAGATGAGAAGAAGATTGCACAAGCCTTTATCGACTATGTTCATAAGCTAACTCCCGATCATGTAGAGGTGAAAGTGGAGTATCTACACGGTGGTACCCCATACCTATGCCCAAGTGACCTACCTATCTACAAGGTGGCTGAGGAGGCGTATGAGGCTACTTTCGGCAAGAAGCCACTAGCCGTTCGCTCGGGTGGAAGTATTCCAATCATCGCTACCTTCGAGCGCGTACTAGGAGTGAAGAGTATCTTGATGGGCTTTGGACTTGGCAGCGATGCTATCCACTCACCAAATGAGAACTTCCCTCTCTACAACTTCCATATCGGTATCCGTACCGTGGCTGAATTCTACGCAAGATACGGACATAATGAGTAAGCTATTTATCAAAAACCCTCTGCACCCTGATGGGGTGCGGAGGGATATTCTTATTGAGGGCAATAAGATAGTAGCCATCGGCGACCTCCAAGGAATGGAGGCTGGGGCTGAGGTGATTGATGCCTCTCGTATGGCGGTGATCCCTGGCTTGATCAATTGCCACACGCATGCGGCGATGACCTTTTTCCGCGGGTATGGCGATGACCTACGCCTGATGGACTGGCTCAATAATATGATTTGGCCAGTGGAGGCACATATGACCGAGGAGGATGTCTATGTCGGCACCAAGCTCGCTTGCCTCGAGATGATCAAGAGTGGCACCACCGCTTTCCTAGATATGTACTCTTTCCCTCACGGCACCGCAAGAGCGGTAGAGGAGATGGGGCTGAGGGCCAATGTCTCCTACACAGTATTCGATAGAGGAGATAAGGAACGGGCAGAGCTGGATAAGCGGAATATGGAGCGGTATCTAAAGGAATTTGATCGCTACTCCGACCGAGTGCAGCTCTCCATTGGTCCGCACGCCATCTACACGGTGACTGGTCCTATGCTACAATACACCCACGACTTCGCCAAGGCCAATGACCTACTGGTACACCTACACCTTTCCGAGACGGAGGGCGAGGTAAAGGAGTGCGTAAAGGAGCACGGCACCACCCCGGTAAGGTACCTGGAGCAGCTAGGAGTGCTCTCTCCTAATCTGGTTCTCGCCCACTCGCTTTGGATGGATAGTGAGGAGCTTCAGATCCTCGCCGACCATGGCGTGGCGTGTGTCCACAACCCCGCTTCTAATATGAAGTTGGCTAGTGGTTACCGCTTCAAGATCGAGGAGATGTGGCAAAAGGGTATCCGCGTGGGTATTGGCACTGATGGCACTTCTAGCTCCAACAACCTAGATATGTTTACTGCCATGAAGCTCACCTCGTTCCTCGCTAAAGCGTGGTCGGGAGATCCAACCAGTGCCAAGGCGGGAGAGGTTTTCAAGGCAGCCACTTTTGCAGGTGCGGAGATTCTCCGTATCCCCGCAGGGCGAATTGAGGTGGGACGACTTGCCGACCTTGCCCTTTTGCAACTAGATATTCCCGAGATGACCCCTTGCCACAACCTGGTGAGCAATGCGGTCTATTCGGCCAACGGTAGTGCGGTGGATACCCTTATCGTTGATGGTCGAGTGCTGATGCGTGGTCGCCACGTACCGGGCGAGGAGGCGATTATGTCCGAAGCTCGCACCGTAGCCCGCGACCTATTTGAGAGAAGTAAGAAACAAAAGTGATAGAAATTGATACAATTATGGTAGAGTACAAGCAATATCAAGAAGCAGCGGACTACCTGAGACCGCTGATACCACAAGATACCAAGGTGGCGATTACCCTAGGCTCTGGCTTGGGTCAATTGGCCGATAAGATAGAAGAGGCTCGCGTGATCCCTTATACCGATATCCCCAACTTCCCTAAGTCTACGGCACTAGGGCACAAAGGCAACCTCATCGTGGGCAAACTCGATGGTAGCCCAGTGATCGCCATGCAGGGACGCTTCCACTACTATGAGGGCTACCCAATGGAGAAGGTGACCTTCCACGTACGCGTCTTTAAGCTTCTCGGCATAGAGTACCTATTTGTCTCCAATGCCGCCGGAGGTATCTGCGACCAGTACAAAGTAGGCGATCTGATGATCATTAGAGACCATATCAATATGCTCCCCAACCCTCTTATTGGTAAGAATATGGAGGAGTTTGGGCCTCGCTTCCCCGATATGACACGAGCTTACGACCGCCCACTGATTGCCAAGGCAGAGGAGATTGGTCGCCAGCTCAATATTCCACTTCATAAGGGCGTCTATGTCGGTTGGACAGGTCCTAGCTACGAGACTCCAGCGGAGTATAAGTACCTAGGCATCATCGGAGGTACCGCAATCGGTATGAGCACCGTGCCTGAGGTGATTGTGGCTCGCCACTGTGATATCCGCGTCTTTGGTATGTCGGTGATCACCAACGAAGGGTACCACTTCACAGATGACTTCGTCAACGATGGCGACGATGTGATACGTGCCGCCAATGCCGCCTCTGAGAAGATGGGCCGTCTATTCACAGAGCTTATCAAGTCACTCTATTAATAATTTAGAGTAGCTTCCCAATAAAAAAGAGGCTTTGCACGAAGGATGAGATGCAAGGCGCTGAGGATGAGGGCAAAGTGCCGTAAGGCACCAAGGCCCAACTAGGGCAAAGGGAGCGTACATACGTACGTGACCGAGCCCGAATTCCGAAAGCAACGCCACAGATCGCCTTCGTGCAAAGTCGAAAAGGGGCTATATCCAGCTGGATATAGCCCCTTTTCCTTTGAACTCCTTCCCCCGAAATAGAAAAAGAGTGTCTCACGACACCCTCAATCTCAAACCTATAATCTAATACTATTATGAAAAAACCACAGCGCAAAGGTAGGCATTATTTTTGATACTTGCAACTATTCTCCTCTCTTTTTATGTTAAAAGATTTTCATAGTAACAAAATGAAAGCAAACAGGCGATATTTCGTACGTTATATTTATTTTGGCAGTCCATTTAGGGTTATGACTGACATTTATCAATCCTAACACCCAAAACTATTTTTGGACAGGTACAAATAATCAAAGAATGGGCTAATCCTTTGCCCAATTCGTAAAATAATTGTAACTTGCGGTAAAATAGCGAGGCAGCCCCCACGGGGTCCCTCTGTACGACAATCGAATACATTAAATTGATGATTATGGCAAAAAGATTTTATTCATCCATTAGCGTGGCAATGCTCATAGGTCTATTGCTTGCTACCCTCACTTCGTGTGGTGGAAAAGACCCTAAGGAAGTGGCCGAAGAAGCCGTGAAAGCAGAGCTCAATGGCGACCTCGAGCAGTTTTACGACCTACTCACACAGGAGGATAAAGATGCGATGACGCTCGAAAACTTCAAGCATTTTTACACCATCCCAGATGAGCTAGCAGATGCCATCGAATTGATTCCCGAGGTGAAGGAGTCCATCAAGGTAGATAAGTTTACCAGTAGCGTTAATGGCGAAACCGCCACTGTCACCTACTTCATCTACCTGCCAGACCTAGAGAAGATTGGCAACCTCTCACTAGAAGATGCCAAGACCATCCTCTCAATGAAGAGTCACCGACTCAAAGATCTACCCGAGGAGATCCAGAATAAGATCAAGGAGTCTGTGAAGAAAGATGGCGTGCCCACTCGTAGCTACGACAGAAGTCTCAAGCTAAAACGCGAAGGCGATGAGTGGAGGGTATTTCTAGACCTTGCCAATCAGGTCAATTCCCGTATGGTAAAGTCAGTGTATGTACAAAACAATTGATAAATAGATAATTCATGGCAATCGTAACAAGCGACAACAAGCCCTATGTAGTAGGGGTAGACGTGGGGGGTACCAATACCGTTTTCGGCATTGTAGATGCGAGAGGTACCATTATCAGAAGCGATAAGATCAAGAGTACCAATCATATCAAAGTAGAAGATTATATCAAGGAATTGGCAGATGCCATCACCGACCTTGCAAATGACGCAGGGGGAATCGACCAGATCCACGGTGTAGGCGTAGGTGCCCCAAATGGCAATTTCTTTACCGGCTCCATTGACTTTGCACCCAACCTCCTTTGGAAGGGTCGCATCCCTATGGCCTTCCTCCTTAGCGAAGCACTCAAGGGCATCCCTGTGGCACTCACCAATGATGCCAATGCTGCCGCTATCGGAGAGATGACCTATGGAGCTGCTCGTGGTATGAAAGACTTCATCGAGATCACCCTCGGCACAGGGCTAGGGAGTGGTATCGTAGTGGGTGGAAAGCTCGTCTACGGTCATGATGGTTTTGCCGGCGAAATCGGACACACCATCATCCGTCGCAACGGGCGCTCTTGTGGTTGCGGTCGCTTTGGTTGCCTTGAGACCTACTGCTCCGCTACAGGTGTAGCACGCACCGCCAAGGAGTTCCTCACCGCTCGTGAAGATGATAGTCTCCTTCGCACATTCAATATCGATGAGATAACCTCAAAGGATGTCTACGATGCTGCTGTGCAAGGCGATAAGCTAGCACTTGATGTCTTTGAAACGACTGGAGCCATCCTAGGCGAAGCACTCGCCGACTCCGTAGCTTACACCAGTCCAGAGGCAATAATCCTCTTTGGAGGACTAACCAAAGCTGGCAATATCCTACTAGAGCCAGTGAAGAGACACATGGAGCAAAACCTCCTCAATATCTACAAAGACAAGGTGAAGATCCTCGTGAGCGAACTCAAAGAGAGCGATGCCGCAGTCCTCGGTGCTAGTGCACTAGGCTGGGAGGCCGACCGCAAGCTACTCACTCTGCTTACAGAGTAACCAAAACCTCACCAATACATCTTGAAATCACCTAGGGGCTCCCCTCTAGGTGATTTTTTTGTTTCAACCCAAGAGTCATCACCCTAGATATGACCCATAACGACAAGTTGTAATCCACTGAAATACAAAACACTATTAAAGCACTGGCCGAGACCCTGTCTCGAAAAAAGGGGAAAGCATCTCGACCGACGCTCCTACCCTAAGTGGTGCCATTCGTTTCTTCTACAATCGGTTCTTGAGAATGTTGCACGAAGTGCCATTCTCGCACATTTGAATCAAATGTGCTGAGACTTTGAACGAAGGATGAGATGCAAGGCCTGAGGGTGAGGGCAAGGTGCCGTAAGGCACCAAGGCCCAACTAGGGCACTGGGAGCGTACTCACGTACGTGACCGAGACCGAATCCCGAAAGCAACGCCGCAGATCGCCTACGTGCAACAGTCTCTTCTTGTATCAACCCTATATTCCGTATGCGTGCGGAATGGAGTCCGCAGCGCTACGGAATACGTTCCGCACGCATACGGAATGCATTCCGCCCCCTATGCGGAATATGGGGTCTGTGGTATTCCTGAAAATAGTACACACGGATTCATGTATTCCTGTTATTGTATACACTGGTTATTTGTTATTC
>UMHQ01065720.1_pt1 | contig 25987 bp, 20 predicted proteins | sample 1965531 | NCBI WGS metagenome assembly UMHQ01 (sample SAMEA4836098, study PRJEB28245) | human gut metagenome | biome: gut microbiome; material: fecal sample | place: Denmark | collected 2008 | reverse complement strand
TACCTTCATCCTTTTAAAAGGACTTTTTATATATTGTTGGCTATAATCTTTCATAGATAAAATTTTATAGCTATTTCTATATCCCTTGGAAGCAAAACGATTGATACAAAATCTTAGACGAATATAAATATATTTTGCAAAAAAATCTCCCAACCATGCTCCTACACAGACTGCCATTAAGGCTCTTACCATTAGATACTGCTTTGTCATAACTATCGTTTCCGGAATTTGACGATATAGGATAACAAATAACACAGCAGAGAAACAAAGCCCCCAAAATACTCTTGCTCCCCACCAAAGACTATTCTCAAACATTTGTACTCCTTTGGTAGAAAAGAAAATCATAATAGGGATGATTTCCAATGCAAAAAACCAATGTTTTTTTGCTCCCAATATCAAGAATAAAATAAACACAATGATAGATACTAAACGAACTGTTTTCTCTGAAAAATTAACCATTTTTTTCTCTCTCCTTTAACTTTTCTTCCCTCTCTAATTTTGAAAAAATACAACCACAGTATTCTTGACGATACATACCATACTCTTTGGAAAGTTGTATCGAACGCAAATATCGATTTTTCTTCTTAAAATCTCCATGTAAAAAAGGAATCTTATATTTTTCTTCCAACTTTTCTCCAATTTCATTGATCCAAGTAGCGTTTTTCATAGGACTGATACTCAATACCGTAGTGAAATAATCATAACCTTCTTCTTTCGCTTTTCTTGCAGCTTCCTCCATTCGTAATTCATAACAAACTTTACATCTCGCACCTGTTTCCGGCTCCTTTTCCAATCCCTTGATTTTTTCAAAAAAATCTCTTCGAACTTCGTACTCTCCTTCTACTACCTTCATTGGAAATTGTATCCTATCTAAAAATATCTTTAATTCTTCCAATCTCGTTTCATATTCCTCTTTCTCTGTAATATTGGGATTGTAAAAATAGACATCAATATCCAAATAGTCCTTTAAGTATTCCAATACAGAAGAACTACAAGGACCACAACAGGAATGTATCAATAGTTTTTTTCTTTCTCCCTGCAAAGCTTTCAGTTGTTCTTCCATTTTTTTATCATAATTCTCTTTCAATCTTTTTTCCTTTCTACAATTCAATGATTTTTTCTGCCATCTCTCGAAAACTGTCATCATGGGTTACAATAATACTTTGCTCTAAATGATTTAAAATCTCTCCAATATATTCAGCCAATAATTTTCTTTTCTCTATATCTAAATTATTAGTTGGCTCATCTAAAATCATAAATTTAGAATTGCTAAAATATTGAGCCATAGTCCCACGAATAGCAATTGCCACAGAAACCTGTTCTCCTCCGGACAGTAACTGATATTCTATCTTTCTATTTTCTCCCAGCAAATAGACTTGATACTTATCCTTTTCTTCATTGCTCCAATAAATTCTTTCACTTCTTCCCGTGATTTTATGAAAATTAATACTGGCCCCTTCGCTAATATAGTGTAACATATTTTTAGAAACTTGCGTTCCCATTTCTTTAATATTTTTTCTAAGACTTTCTGCTTTCTTATATTTTCTTTCTATTTTATTCCTCTTTTTAGAAAGTCCCGCTATTTTCTCTTCTTGTAAAACTATTTTTTCAAGCACCTGCTTATCATTTTTTAGTTTTTCTCCTAACTCTCCCAAAGTTTCATTTACTGCTAACAGCTCCCTCTCTACTTCCATAAGCTTATCTTTCCAATTTTCTTGTTCTCTTTGCTCTAAATCTTTCTCTAGGAGTCTATACTTTTCATTAACTTCCCTTTGAGAAATTCTTAAATTATCCCTTTCTAATAGAAGAACTCTTATTTTGCCTTTTTCCTCTTCTAAGTTATCTGCTATTTTTCTATTTTCTAGATAAATTCGATAAGAAGTTTGCAAAGAAAGCATCTTTGTTTCTAGGCTTTCCATTTCTTTTAAAAACTCCAACCAAATTTCTTCTAAATCTTCTTGAATATTCAAAATATTTTGCTTTTGTCTTTCAAGAGAACTCATTCTATCTTTCTGTAACTTTTCAACTCTTTCTTGCAAAATTTCTTGTTTCTTTTGTAAAGATTTCCATTCTTCTTCTTTTTCCTCTATCTTTAACAATAAAAGAGCATCTTCCAAATTTCTTAATTTTTCTTGTAACTCTTCCAAACTAGCAAAATTATGCTGAGATAACAATGTTTGAAAAGAGTATTGTTCCCTCTCTCTTTCTAAGAGCATCTCTTTCCATAGAATCTCTGTCTGTAAGATATCTTTCTCTAATTCTTGCACTTCTTTTTGTAATAATTGATAAGAAGCTTCTTGTTTTCGATAGACGAACTCTTTTTTTAATTTTTCTTCCAATGCCTTTATTTCATGCTGAAGAGTCTCCATAAGTTTTTTCGTTTTTTGAATTTCTCCTTGAAAATAGCTATCAACCTCATGACCTTTCATATTTTCACAGGTCTCCTTTAAAAAAGGACATATCTTTTGACCTAAAGTATGCATAGCGAATTGATAATCTTCTATATTTTGCTGATATACTGCAATTCTTTCTTTTTTCCCCTGTATTTCTGCCTTATCTTCTTGAATTTCTTGTAAAAAAGACTGAATCTCGACAATATTCAATTTTAATAACTCTTCTGTTTTTTGCTTATGATTTTTTTCTTGAAGAGATTGCTTTTGTTGTAAATTAAAATTTTCTTGTTCCCATTTTTTTTGTTTTTCCAAAGAGATTTCAATTTCTTTCCAAAAGCTTTGCAATCTTGCAAGAGAAGTCTGTAATTCTTTTTGTTGCTTTTGATCTTCTTCTATTCTCGTTTCTAAATCTAGAAGAAGTACTTGTTGTTCTGTCATTCTTTCTTGTAACACTTCTTCTTCTGTTTGATTATTCTTTATTAACAATTCAAGTTTTCTATTTTCTTCTTCTAATTTTTGATTTTCTTCTCTTCTCTTTTGCAAGAAATTCTTTTCTTGTTTTTTCTCCTGTATCTTTTTATCCAATTCCATATACAATTGATAAGACTCCTGATGTTCCTCTAATAAAAAACGTGCCTTTTTTGCTTTTTTAGCTAGAACAAGTCTTTCTTGTAATTCCTTTTTATTCTGCCTGATTTTTTGCTCCTGAAAAGAAAATTTTGATTTTATTATTTCGAATTCTCTTTTTATAAATTCATATTGCTCTATTTTTTTTGCTATCTTTTGTTTTTCTTTTAATCTAGCTTCCTTTTTCAAGGCATAAAGTTTCCATTTTCCTTCGGTTTGTTGGAGCATCTCCATTCGTTCCTCTTTATTTTCAAGAGTAAGCCTCAAGGTATTTTCTTCTACTTCTAACATCTCTTTTTCCTTGAGATATTGTTCCACAAAGCCTTTTAAATCTATAAACAGCTTGTTATAGATTTCTGTATTAAAAATTTTATTAAAAACTCTAGCTCTATTTTCAGGAGTCTCCTTAAAAATATTGATAAAATCATTCTGCTTTGCCACAATGACATTTTCATAAATATCTCTATACTCCGCTTTCACTCCACATAGTTCTTCAAGTTTTTCTTCGATATTATCGCGATATTCTTCTTCTGTTTGCATATCTTTTAAAATACTTACTTTCGGTTTTTTCAAAAAATAATGGTGAAAAATTGAATATTCCCTTCCATCATTTCCCAAAAACTCTATGAAAATACTAGATTCTTTTTCCCCATATTTCATAAAAGTTTTTCCCTTTGTTTTTCCGGTTCTATCGGTCATATGAAACAAAGCAAGACCTATGGCTTCCAAAATAGAAGTTTTTCCTCTTCCATTTTTTCCTAAAATTAAATTGATACCCTTAGAAAAAGCAACTTCAATATGAGAATGAGAACGATAATTGTTTAGCACTACTTTTTTAATCTGCATTCTCATCCTCCTCTAAAATTTCATCCAATAACTGAAATAAATTCTCTTGATTAGATTCTATACTAAACTCTTTTAATCTTGGAAAACTACGAATAAAGCTCTCCGGATGTTTTAAAATATCCCAAGACTCGATTAACTCTCTTTCCACCTCTTCTAAAGAAGAATATTCTTCTTGCTCCTCTTCTTTTCCAAGAATACTCTCCCGTATTTCAAAATATACTTTCAAGATTCCTTCTTTTTCTGCAATTTCCTCGAGTCTCTCCAAAGGAAAATACTCTGTATTTTTTACATTCACAGGAATTATCATAATTTCCTCTTGTTTTTGACTATATTTTTGAAGAAATCTCTGAAATTCTTCTTCTATTTCACTCTCCCAAGAAAAAATATCTGTTCGTATTCTTTTTCTAGGAGAAATCAAAATTCTTTCGAAGTCTCCCGTATCCGTATCAAAATAAATAGCTCCCTTTTGACTCGATTTTTCTCTAGGAATATTGGTATATTCCAAAGAACCAGGAACAAAAAAATAAGGTTTCTCTTTAGGATAAGAAGAAAAAGAATGGATATGACCTCCTGCCATATAAACTACTTTATCTCGGAATAAATCAATCGTTTCTGTACTTACCAAGCCTGGCAAATTTTCCATTCCGAAAATAGCAGTATGTACTATAACAATATTTTTTTTCGAGGAATCTAAGTGCTCTGCTAAATCTTGTAAGGCCTTTTCTACCATAAATCCGGGATAACCCACCGGATAGAAAGAAACATCCCCTTGTTGAAAACAGTTTTCTTTTTCATAATCTTTTCGATAAGAAAAGGCTTCACAGTATCCCTTATTTTTTAAGTATTCCAACCAAGAGTCTTCCTGTCTGCTAATGACATCATGATTTCCCTCTATCACAAGGATAGTCATCTTTGGATGATCATACTTCAACTTTTGAAACAATGCTTCTGTTCTCTCTAAAATATTTGCATTGATTTCTTTTTTATCAAAGATGTCTCCTGCAATCAAGAATACATCAATTTCCAAAGAAGATATCTTTTCAATCAATTGCTCAAAAGCTTGAAAATAGTCTTGATATCTTGTTTCTGTAAATTTTTTATTTCCACTAGGTCTTTTTCCTAAATGTAAGTCGGAGCAATGCAAAATTTTCATAATGTTTCCTTTCGATAACAAAAAGAAAAAAATTCACAGGTATCACAAATTTCTTTTTGATATTCTCGCTTTGTAAACTCTTTCTTTTGAATATTTTCAATCGTTCTTTGAATTTTTTCTAATATTGCTACCTCTTCTTTTAGAGAAAGCTCTATTTTCTCTTCTCTTTGCTCTAATAAATAATAAAGAGAGAGTCGAATTTCTTTCTCTTTTCCATATTTTCTTAATAAATTTTGATACAATACAAGCTGCTCTATATAGGAAGGATTTTCCTTTCCTGTTTTAAAATCGATAATTTTCCACTGATTCTCTTGAAGGGCCAATAAATCAATTTCTCCATAAATCATATTTCCTTGCCACTCCAAAAATTCTTTTCCCTCAGCCTGTAAAATTTCATCGTATAAATTCACTGCTTTCCCTTGATATTCCTGTAAAATTTTGTAAACCATTTTTATATCTTCTTCCTGGAAGAAAAATTTTGATTTCTTCTCCAGCTTTTCTTTTTCCTTTCCAATCATTTCTTCCAAAGAAATTATCTTATCCGGATATTTATGGAGCCTTTCTAAGCAACGATGTAATAAAGTTCCAAAAATCATATTTTCTCTTTCCAAACTGGGAAAAGAAATTTTCCGTAGGAAAAAATATCTCCTTGGACACAAATCATAGGAAGCAATGTCCGTTGTATAGGAGTATGTCTGCATTTCTTCTGCACTATTGTATTCCTCTTCCGGAATATCTTCCCAATGAAAGTCGGAAGAAACAATATCCACAGAATGACGCACGAAAGCTTGAAAACTACTACTCACATTATCTTCTAAAAAAATGAGAGCATTCTTTGCTCTTGAAAAAGCAACATAAAATTTTCGATAAAAATCATATAATTCTTCATTATGCTCTTGTAATAATTTTTTCTTTTGAAACAAGCTATCATAGGATTTTCTAATTTTTTCTCGGTAGACAGGTGGATTTTGATACAACGAAGACAATACAACAATAGAGAACTCTAAGCCTTTTGATTGGTGTATTGTTAAAAATGGAATACAACCTTTTGGAAACTCTCCTTTTTTTTCAAACTCATTCACACCTTTTTCAATAAATTTTTTCAAATAACTTTGAAAGAAATATTCCAAATATTCCAATCGTTCCACTTTACTGTCTTCTTTAATTTTACATAGTTTTTGAAAGGATTGCAGAATATTTCCAATTAAACTGAGATTATAAATTTCTCTTCCTCTTCGAACATCTTCTTCCTGCTTTTCTAAAATTTCTCGGAAGGGAGAAAAAGATAAAATTTGGTAATAAATTTCTAAAAAATCTCCAATTTCTTTTTCTCTCTGCTCTAAAATCCATTTTTGTAAATCTTTGTCATCCTTTGCCAATCTTCTTACTCGAAACAAGCATTCCTCATAATAATAGTATCCTTTTACTGATTCTTGTATTTTAGGAGATAAAACCATAAAAACCCCAAAAAATAATTTGACTTCCTCTCTGGAAAAAAAATTCCTTGCTCTTGGACAATATACCGGGATTCCTGCTGTTTCTAAATCTTCTTCTAAACGTTTTACCTGAGGAGAACGAAAATTATCAAATAAAAAGACAATTTGGCTATAATCCTCGATTTTCTTTCTTTCTTTTAACTCTTTGAGCCAAGTAATTAACTCATTTCTCTTTCTAGAATTTGAAGAACCGGAAATACGAAAAACAGACTTTCTCTCAATAGTATCGTAGCGAGCAGAGTAACTATGCTTATCAAAACGTTCTCCCTGCCAATCGACTCGATTCATCCATTGATTGCAAAGATGAACAATTTCTTCACTAGAACGATAATTTTTTTCTAAGTAGACGGTCTCACAATCCTCTTCAAAAACTTGTGGAAAACGTAAGATATTTTCTACCGTAGCCCCACGAAATCGATAAATAGCTTGATCCTCATCCCCTACGACACAAATATTTTTATATTTTCCTGAAAGTAGGAGAATAATTTTCTCTTGAATCGGATTACTATCTTGATACTCATCTATCATAACATAGTGTATTTTAGTTTGTACTTTCTCCAAAAATTCCGGATACTCTAACAAAGAATGATAAAGCTCCATTTGAATCGCCGAAAAACTCATTTTATTTTCTTTTCTCAATAGATTTTGATAAATTAAATATGCCTCTTTCAGAAATTGGATTTCTTCTTGATAGCTACGAATAGAGCTGATATCTACTGCCTCTTCTTGAATTTTTGCAAAAATAGTTTGCAATAGACGACTTTGAGCCCAATCTCCATAACTATGCTCTCTCTCAAAAAATTCCCCATAAAAATTTAAGTTTTTAAATTGTCGTAATTGCGAATAGAGGAAGAACTTTTCTTCTTCCTCATCCAAAATTTCTATTCCATTTTCATAGTGAGAATACTCAATATATTCTTCCAATATTCGAAGCCAAATAGAGTGCATCGTTCCTAAGTACATTTCCTCAATAGAAACAGAAAGATTCTTTTTTTGCAAAGCTTTCTGAATTCTCATCCGTAACTCTCTTGCTGCCTTTTCTGTAAAAGTGCTTAGTAAAATCTGAGAAGGATTCACCTTTTTTTCAGATATTAAATACACACTACGCTCCACTAAAGTTTTTGTTTTTCCCGAACCGGGACCTGCTATTACTAACAAAGGTCCTTCCGTATGTTCCACTACTCTTTGTTGATTTTTATCTAACACCTTAATCTCCTAGTAGTTTATCAAATAATTGCTCCTCTTCTTCCACAATAGGATTTTCTCCATCTTCTAGATGTTCATCTGCATTTTCTTCTTGAGGATTTGGATTTCCATAGAAAATACTCGAAATACCATTTAAGTATTTATTATCGCTTTCTACCACGGTATGCCCTCGTCTTATGACAAATTCCCTTCCTTCCGGTGACAATAATCCGGTTAAAATATCAAGCCTCTGTACTACCAATTCTCCATTTTTAATATGATCTTCCATAAATGAAAATTTCCCCGGTGTATACAAACCTTTATTTATAATATCTTGGTAATAATTATGGTAGAGAGGTGCTACTGCATTTCCTCCTGCTAGTCCCGGCATCGCTCGGTTATTGTCATAACCTAAATAAGCTGTTGTAACATATTCTGGAGTGATTCCTGCATACCAAACCGTTCTAGCATTATTCGTAGTCCCTGTCTTTCCACCTTGTTCCATAGGAGCACCATTTCTTGTAATAACTCTTGCCCTTGCAGAAGTTCCACTTTGTACAGAACTTTTCAACATGTAGGTAATAATACTTGTATCTTGACTTTCAAATATCTTATCTTTTCTTGGAACCACTTCATATAATAAATTGCCATGTTTATCCTCAATGGAAGTTACAAGAATAGGACTTACTAAATATCCTCCGTTCACAAACATTGCATAGTTAATTGCAAGTTGTAACGGATTTCCTTCTGCGGTTCCCAAGGCTGCTGTCAAGTTATCCGGAATTTCTAATTTTGGATCTACTTGTTCCATCATTTCTCGAAATTTAGGAACTCCCACTGCAGATAATAACTTTACAGACACACTGTTAATTGATTTATCCAAGGCGTTGACTAAAGTCGTATTCATATTGGTAAAGCTACCATTTGCATTTTTAGGACTCCATTTTCCAAAAGTAACCGGAGAATCTTCTAAAACAGAATTACTTTCAAAGCCATTTAATAAAGCAGCAAAATATACAAAAGGTTTGAAAGAAGATCCAAATTGTCTTTTTGCCATAATCGCACGGTTAAAGTTTCCTATTTTAAAATCTTTTCCTCCTACCATTGTAATAATTTGTCCACTAAAAGGATCAATAGTTACCATAGCTCCATTTAAACCGTTTCTTGCTCTCAATAAAGGGTATTGATTAAAAGCGGTTCTTGCACTTTTTTGCATAGCAACATCTAAGCTGGAATAAATTTTTAAACCTTTATTATATATCGTATTGGCATCAAATTTCTTTAATAAGAAATCTTCAATCAGTTTTGTAAATTCCGGATTTTCGTAATGTCTAGTATCCTTTCGAGGATAAATAATTGTCACTTTCGGATTCTTTTTATCTTTAGCACTTGCTTCTTTTTCAGAAATGAATTTTTGCTTTAAAGCTTCTTGATATTCTTCTTCCGTTATCTTCCCGTCTTCTCTCATCTCTGATAAAACAATATTCATTCTCTTAATGGCATTCTCTAATTTTCTTCTTGGATTGTAACCTTCTGGACGATTTGGTACCCCTGCTAACATAGCTGCTTCTGCAAGATTAATGTCTTGAATATCTTTATGAAAAAATTGTTTGGCAGCAGTTTTTAATCCGTAAGCTCCTGAGCCGAAATAAATTTCATTCAAATATTTTTCTAAAATTTCATCTTTGGTATAGACTCTTTCAATTTCAATGGTAATAATCATTTCTTTAATTTTTCTTGAAAGAGTTCTATCCATCGTTAAAAAAGCATTTTTAGCTAATTGTTGTGTAATGGAACTAGCTCCTTGCCTTGCATGTCCACTTCGTAAATTAACAAAAACGGCTCTTAGCAAACCTCTTGGATCAATCCCATGATGTTCATAAAATCGTTTATCCTCAATAGCAACAAAAGCCTGCTTTGAATATTCCGGCACTTCCTCCAAGTTGACATTATCTCTAGCTTCCTGATACAAAGTATCCACAATTTCTCCGTTTCTATCATAAATTACAGACGGAGCTGATACCTCATAATTCTCTACCAATTCTTGTACATCTGGAAGTTCCATTTTATATTTCATCACAATACCAAACACTAAAATTCCCATCCCCACTACTCCTAAAAAGGAAAGGAGAAAGAGAGATTTGATTATTTTTTTCATTGTAGTCTCCTATTTTTTTCTTTGATTTTGTCGAAGTTGTCCACAGGCTCCATCAATATCTGTTCCCTTTTCTTGTCGCAGACTTACATTTACCTTTCTCACATTTTTTAAATAGTCATAAAATCTTTCAATTTTTTTCTCACTTGGTCTTTCTAATCTTGTACCAGCAACAGGATTACAAGGTATTAAGTTTACTACATGGTCAAATTGATGTGCAAAGTCTGCTAAAGCATTTGCATCTCCTTCAGATACATTAAAATCTTTAATTAAAATGTACTCAAAAGTCAATCTTCTTTTAGTTTGCCTTTGATATTCCCCCAATACTGCCGCCAAATCTTCTAAAGGATATGCTTTGTTAATCGGAATAATTTGATCTCTTTTTTCATTGATAGCACTATGTAAAGAAACAGCCAATTCCACAGGTACTTTTTCCATCAAAATTCTTTCAATCGCTGGAACAATTCCCGATGTTGAAATTGTAATTCTTCGTTTGGAAATACAAATTCCCTCTTCGCTACTTAAAATTTCTAAAGCTTTCAACAGAGCCTCTATATTAATAAGAGGTTCTCCCATTCCCATGAAAACTAGATTGGTTAGTTTTTCTCCTCTTTTATTCAAACGTCGTTCCACAGTATACACTTGATTCAAAATCTCAGATACTCGTAAATTTCTTACAAAGCCATCTTGCCCTGTTGCACAAAAGCTACATTTTACCGGACAACCTACTTGAGAAGAAATACAAAGAGTATTTCTTTGGTCTCGATGTCGTAGTAAAACTGTTTCTATTGTATTTCCATCTTCTAACTGAAATAAAAACTTCTCTGTTTTATCAATTTTTGATACTTGATGTTTCAACAAATTTAAATAAGGAATATAGGTTTTCTCCTCCAAAATTTCCCGATTTTGTAAAGATACATTCGTCATTTCCTGTATATTTCTAGCAAATTTTTTATGTAGCCAAATAAAAACTTCCTTTCCATAGAATTTTTTCATTCCCTCTGCTACTAAAAATTCTGTCAATTCTTTCTTACTTAAATCTAATAAGTTTATTTTTTCCACACCGATCTCCTTTTTTAAATTGCCACTTCATATTTATAATTATTTTCTAGAGGTTTATAGTTCTCTATTTTTACTTTCTGATGGAAATTTTCCAATCCTTCTTCTCCTAAATCTAATATCGGCTTTTCTGTTCCCGTTTCTCTTACTTGCTTTTGTAAATCTTCTAAATGCCTATCATAAATATGAGCATTATGAATCGTCCAAATCAAATCTCCACAATTTAGATTACACTCTCTTGCAACCAGCTTATGTAATACTTGATATTGAAATACATTCGCAACAAGCCCTAAGGCAACATCACAACTTCTTTGACGAACTTCCAAATATAATTTTCCATTCAATACCGTCCATTGTGTTAAATGAACACAAGGAGTTAAGGCCATCTTGTCTAAGTCTTCCGGTACCCAAATTTCTGTCAAAATTCGACGACTATTCGGATTGTTTTTAATTTCCCCAATGACATAATCTAATTGACTTTTATATTGAAACGTTTTCTTTCCAATTTGATATCCATAAGCTTTTCCTATAGTTCCATCTTCCTGCTTCCACTCATTCCAAAATTTACAACCTAAATCTACCAATTCATCCACATTGTTTGATTGTAGATACCAAATCCAATACAATTCTCGAATGCTGGATTTCCAAGCTGCCTTTCTAGACGTGATTAAAAAAGCTTCCTCTCCGGAATTATCTAAACGGAATTGATAGCCTACCACCTGCTTATAATAGGCAGGTGTTCCGTCTGCATAGACTGTTCTCACCTTTCCTTCTACCATTTCACCCTTTTCACAAATATATTCCACTAATTTTCTGTATTCCTCATCAAATAACATATTACTATTCTCCTTCCCTTCCTAACTCTAAAAATTTTGTTTCAAATTCATATTCCCCTTCCTCTTCTTTCAATAATTCTTGAAGAATATGCTTATAATTTTCTAATTGCTTTGGATCGTTTCCTCCCGTCTTATAATCTACAAGATAGACCAATCCTTTTTTATTCTTTCCTGCTTTTTTGATCATCAAACGATCTATCACATATTTTTTCTGATCAAAAGGAGAAATAATACTGAACTCCGGATAAATATAGTCCCAATCTTTTGAGAAGATACGAGAATCTACCTTCAAAATTTGTTGAATTCTCTCTTTGGAAAATAATGCTTCTATTTTTTCTCTTCCAAAATAACTTGCATACTCTTGTATCACTCTTTTTTTTGCAAATTCAATTTCTTCTTCGGTTGCATATTTTAAATGTTCCAAAAAAAAGTGTGTTGCCAGTCCTTCCATTCTGTGTAATTCGGTTAGTAAGGTATACTTCTCAGGCCTCTGTTTCTCATCTTTATCAAATTCTTTCACTTCTTTTTGAAAGTCTAAAACGATACCTTGTTGATTTTTCTCTTCTCTGTTTCCTTTATTTTCTGCTAAAAACATTGAAGAAGAGCTTGGAGTCAATTCTTCCACTAAGTCTCTTCCTTTCCATGTCTCACTAAAAAATAAATACAAATTATGTTTTGGTCTTGTTAAAGCAACGTATAAAGTATTGATTTCCTCTTCTCTTTCTTTTTTTTCCACATTACTTAAATAATCTGGGAAAGGTTCCGGAAGATAGTCCATATATTTACGATATTTTCCCCTTGTCAAAAAATAGTGCTCTAAGGAACGGTAATCTTCTGCCATTTGAAAATAAAATAAAATACTTTGCTCCCTATTCCCTTTTCTACTATCTTTTGCTTCAAAATAAATGACATTATCAAATTCCAAACCTTTTGACTTATGTATACTCATCAATTGAATAGCATCTTTGCTTTCCTCTTCCCAAGCTTCGAGATTTACTAATTGATTTTTATCAAAAGCCTCAAAGTATTCAAACCAACTATCATAGTAAGACAAACTTTGTTGAAAAGAATAACAAGCTAAGATATGACTATCTTTGTTAAAATATTCTGTCAGAGAAAATAGCTTGATACAATGTAACCACATATCTTCTATTTTTCCTTCTTTTTCCTGAAATTCTAGATATAATGTTCGAACTTCTTGACTTCCTTTTGGCTTTTCCTTCCATTCTTTTCCAGAGTAAATATATTGTATCATATTTTCTTGCCCAGTTAATAATTTTTTTAAAATTTCATTGGATGCCTGAAGCACGGAAGAACGGAAAAACTCTACTAGATATAAATATTTTCCGGTACAAAAATATCGGAATAAAGATAGGAAAGCATCTATCATTGCCTCTTCTTGATACTCTTTTTGAACAGAAAGCTGATAAGGTATTTTTTTCTCTTCCAAAAAATCGGCAATTTGCAATAATGTTTTATTTTTTCTCGCCAGTATACTTAAGCTTCCATAGTTACCAGAGTATTTTTCCTCTATTAACTCTCTCAACTTTTCTAAAGCCTCCTCTTCCTCTACAAAATAAGAAAGAACTTCTCCTCTTTGTTTTTTATGACTTTTACTTTCCAAAAACTGCCAGTCAATTCCTTCTTCTTGATAAAGCAGAGGAAAGGCTTTGAAAAAATCATTCGTAAAGTCAACAATACTTGATAAACTTCGATAAGAGGTATCTAGATTTTCTACCTTCGCATCTAGAATATTCGGCAAGTCTTCAAATAACTTCTTCTCTCCACCTCTCCATCCATAAATACTTTGCTTTTCATCTCCGACACAGATGACAGACTTTGCTCTCTCTAAAAAAGCCGACAAAATTTTCCATTGTAAAATACTTGTATCTTGAAATTCATCTAAAAATACACTATGAATTTTAAGGTCTAAAACTTCCTCTAAGGTATCGGTAATCGCATTTCCTTCGACAAAATGCAAATTCTCCTGAAATAAAGTTAAATAAGTATAGACAGCAATATCGTCATAATTAAAAATCTTTTCTTTTCTTTTATAAGTATCATACAAGGTATAAATTTCTTCAAAGATAGTAAAAAGGCTTTCTTCAAAAAAAATCATTTCTTCGTTATAAACTTCTTTTGCTAGATCACAGCGAAACGACTCTAACTCTTCCAATAATTCTTCCCGTAAAGCTAAGATTTCTTCATCTTTTCCTCGAGTACTAAGCTTTCTTCCATCAAATACATTGGTCTTAAAAAAAGTATCTCTCTCATGCTTTAAAATCTCTTGCTTTTCTTCTTCTCCTTTTTCAAAAAAAGATTGATAAAAAGACTGTGTGAAATATCCTCTTTCTTTTTTCTTTTTCTCTTCTAGAGTTCGAAAAATACTCTCAAAACTTTCGATATGTTCTTGTAGACTTCTTTCGTAAGCTATCCTTTCTCTTTTTTGATATGGCTCTCGCAATAGCAAAAACTTCCATCTTTCTCGAATCATATTTTGAATTAAAAGTAGATAGTTCTCTATATTTTTTTCAGGAGATAAATCAAAAAATAGTTTCATTTTATCAAAGAACTCTCTCTTTGACAAAATTTGCTTTAAAATTTTCTTGTAAAATTCCTTGTTTTCCTCCTCTTTTTCGATCATCTTCATAGAATAAATTTGATAATAAGGAGAAACAACTTTATGAAACAACATTTGAAAAAAAGAATCAATCGTATAAATTCGAATTTTATCCTTATTTTTCAACATGGAATAATAAGCAGTTCTTAAAATTTCTTCCCGAAATACAAGTTCCGTATCTAATTTTTGTAAATTTTCTAATAAGTCCTTCCCTGTTTCTGTATGAGATAAAATCTCAAGAGAAAACTCTAAAATACGTTCCCGAATTTCTGCCGTTGCCTTTCGAGTAAAAGTCATCACAAAAATTTCAGAATAAGGCACTCCTCGATAAAGAGAAAGTAAATATTCTAAAGACAAGCGATAGGTTTTTCCTGTCCCCGCACTTGCTTTTAACACAAGTTTTTTCATTCCACTTCCTCCTCTCTTCTACAAATTTTTTGATAAGGGCAATAGGTACAAAATGCTTTTTTCTCTGAAATATGATAAAAAGAATCTTCCTCAAAATTCTTAAAAAATTCTTCTAAACATACAGAATTTAGTTCTTCTTTTTTCTTTCCTTGAGAAAACATTCCATCCCAAAGATTATAATATCTTCCCTCTACCTTTTGCTCCTCTCCATAGAATAAAAAAGCATAAAAATCTAACTGATCTTCTATTGTTTTTCCTGTTTTATAATCAATAATTTCTTTTCCTTGTTCTGCTTCAATCACTAAGTCAGCTCTTCCCTGAAAGGAAACATTCAGTTCTTTTCCTCGATAGATTCCTTCTTTCTCTATTCCTTTTTCCCCTTGAAATCTGGAAATATTCTCCAGCCTATATTTTTTTTCTAAATTTTGTAAAAAATTTCTAGTATTCTTAATTATTCTAGGATACACAATCTTCCGCAAATACTGTTTTAAAAAAGGAGAGATTTTCAAACTATCTTTCTTAAATTCCTCTTCTAAATATTGTACTAAAGTAGTATCAGAAATAGCAAATTGCCTTTCCTGTAAAAAAATCTTCCATTGTTCCCGTCCAATTCTTTCTAAGAAGCGATGGCATACGATTCCTAATAATCGAGGACTAAGTCCAAAGGATAATTCTTCTACCCTTCCACTGTTCCCTAAAATTTTATGAAAGTAAAAATATTTACTACAAGTTTTTAAATCTCTCCAATCATAAGCCCCTAAACTAAGTTTTCCATCTTTTAATAATTCCTCATTTTCTTTTTTTAAGGCAAGAGCTTTCCCTTCTTCTAATTCTTTAGTCCAAGAAACCTCGCTAGAAAAACTTTCTCGTAAGGACTGTAAAAAGAAAGCTTTGGAATAAGGACTCTTCTCTATTTTCTTCCCTTGTTTCCATAAAAACTCTTCTACAAAAGAAGAAAGTGTCTTATTTTTTTCTTCTGATTTTTGAACTAGAAATACCACTCTTTTTTGAGAATACACAGCCTGATAAAAACGATATTTCTCTACTAAAATACTTTCCTCTCTCGTTTGACAATCCAATTGCTGCTTTTGCACTTCTGTTAAAAAAGAAATGGTTTTTGTAAGTTTTGGTAAACTTTTATCGTCCAAATCTAAAAAAATAGCTTGCTTTTCCTTTTTGCGTTCATATATCAAACTATGCCAATCTCGAAGCTCTATTTTTTCTTCTGAAAAACTTTGAGCAGACTTGATATAAATGGAATCTAAACTTCGATATAACAGTTGATATAAATTTCTTCCTAAATTTCCCTCAAAATAATTTTCATAGGATAACAAATGAGTTTTTCCTTGGCTTGCATACAATCTCGATAAAATTTCATAGAAGACATCAAGGACATCAGGATACTCTTCTTCTTTCCATTTTTGAATATTGATCTGTTTCTCAAAATATTCATAAATATCTTTCCCTTCTTTCCAGGTTTCAATTTGAAATATATCCTGCAAAAAAAGAGTCATTTTTTCGATAAAACTTTCCTTGTCACCAATGATACTTTTATAATTACTACTTTGTAACAAAGAAATAGATAAAAATCGATATTCTTCTTGCAATAAATTTTGAATCAAAAGAAAGTCCTCTTCCCAAAATCCATAATATTCTCGACAAACCGTTTTTTGAATAGCGGATAACACTTTATCCAAAGCTAGAGTCTCTTTTTGTTCTTGTTCTTTTTCTCGAAGTAAAGTTAATTGTAGGTCCATAAATTGATATAATTTTGTATGATTAAAAGAATTTCTGGAACTATCTAAAAATTTCCGAGGAAAAAGCTTAGAAAAACTCTTTTCATGAGAAGAATTTGAATATACAAAAAAATCTTCTTTTTCTCTTTCTGAAAGTAAATATAACGCTTCTTCCCATTCACTTCCCACTTCATAACAAAAAAACTCTCCTTCAAAAAAAACAGGCGATACTTGACGAAGCATACAATGTTCTTCATCAAAATCTTCCTTAGAAACTTGTAATACAAATTCTAGGTCAAAGTCTTTTTCTAAAAGAGAGAATAGCTCTTGAAATATTCGAGGAAAAGAAGGAATATCAAAAAAAACAATCCTTGAAAATTCTTTTAAATTTTCAGGATGATATTTTTCCCGATTCCATAAAAATTCTTTTGCTAAATATTCTTCTTTTTTCTCTTCCAGTGTTTCTTTTAATTGCCTAAAAAAAGAATATTTCTCTTCTTGCCATGGCTGGATTATTTTCTCTAATTCCTCTTCCTTTCCCTGTATTTCTTCGTAAAATAAAAAAAACTCATTTGCAATGTCTACAAAATCAAAATAACTTTGAATTTGCCAAGTTTCCTTCATCTCTTTCGTCAAACAGGAATACAACAAAAAAATTCTTTTGATGTCTTTCAAAAGAACATCCGAAGAGACAAATAGATAAGAAAAAAATTCTTCTAGTGAAAAAATAACAGGTCTTAGCTCAAAAATCGGAAAATGATAGCATTGACTTAATAAGATACTTTTCACTTGATTGTTTTCTACTACAATATAGGAATCTTTTCGATATTCCAATATTGTATCCGATAGATTGTCATAGTAAGACAAATATCTAAATTTTTTTGTTTTCATAATTTTATCACACCTTTAAATATTTCCACTTTCCTTTTTTAAATACATAATAAGTTGCTGCACTTCGGAAAGCTAAATCAATTGTCATAATCCACCAAGCTCCTAGTAGACCTGTTTTCCATACATTCAAAAATAAATACGTCAATGGTAACCGAACTCCAAAAATTCCAAATACAGTAATCAATAAAACTGACTTTGTTGCTCCTGCTCCCCGTAAAGCACCTGCTAATACCATAGAAACTGCTAAAAAGGGTTGACATATCGATACAATTCTCAACGCAGATGCGGATAAATTTTGTAATTCTATCTCTTTTGTAAAAATAGAAATAATCAAATGTGGAATACTAAAAAACAAAAGAGCAAAACTAGACATAACAAGTAAGGACATCAAAGTACACACTTTAGCATTGTACTCTGCTCCCTTTGTCGAGTTTTTTCCTAGTTGTTGTCCTACTAAAGCCGCCGCTGCCACAGAAAAGCCATATCCTAAATTATAAGAAAAAGCCTCTGCATTGGAAGCAATCTTATGAGCTGCGTAAGAGATATTTCCTAAAGAAATAATCATCATCTCAAAAAATAACATTCCAAAACGTAATAGTAATTGTTCTGCTGCTGCCGGAATCCCTATTTTTAAAATTCTTCCTGCCATAATTCTATCCCAAGAAAAATCTCGTATTTGCAATGAAATCCAATATTTTTTACTCAAAAAAGTAAAATAACTGAAACAGCTAAAAGAAAACATCTTAGAAAGTAAAGTAGCAATCGCTGCTCCAAATACTCCTTGCTTCAATACAAAAATAAAAATCCAGTTGAAAAAAATATTCATAAAAATTCCAACAATATTAATAATCATAGGAACTTTCGTCTTTCCAATGGCACGGTAGGTAGCAAAATAAATGACATTAAAACAAATAAAAAGTAAACTGAGAACAGACACTTTATAGTATTGTTTCGCTGCGATAAAATCCAAATCATCTGCTCTCCCTACATGTTGTAAAATCCACTCTGCTTTCCATAACATCACAATCGTAATAACTAGAGCAATCGGAATACAAAGAAGCAAACTTTGTATCACAGCATTTTTTCCCTCTTTGATATTATTCGCTCCATAAGCTCTACTGACCAAAGAAGTAGTTCCCATCCCTACTGCCATAAAAGCAGGGACAATAGCAATAACAGGGGCATGACCTAACCCAACAGCACTTACTGCAGAAGCTCCCAAACTAGCTACCATGAGCATATCAAAAAAAGCTAATAATGTTTGTGCCAACAAATCCATAATAGCTGGTATTGTAATTCTAAAAACTTCTACAACCAGTTGCTTTTGCTCCTGTGTTTGCCTCATTATTTCACCTCATACTTAAAACTACCTTTCTAGTAAAAATGATAATTTTTTAGATAATTCTTCACGAATAGGAAGATGTATTCCCAAAACGCCCAACTCTCTTGCCATTTCAATATTTTCTAAACTATCATCCACAAATACACTCTCTTCCGGATTTATCTGATACGTTTTGAACAACAACTCATAAATTTCTTTTTCCGGTTTCAAAAAATGATGATAACAAGAGATAATCTTCCCATCAAACTGTTGAAATACTTCCCATTCTTTTTGTATTTTTTCAAAGAGATTTTTATGAAAATTCGATAAAACATAAAGAGAATATCCTCGTTTCTTCAATTCATAAACTAATTTTATATTCTCTTGATTAGGAGATAAACAATCTGTCAAATATCTTGGAAATATCTTACAGATAGTTTCTTTTTCTTCCGGCATTTTTCGAAGAAAACTCTCAAGAGCTTCTTGTTGTGTTATCGTCCCTCTATCTAGCTTTTGCCACTCTTCTCCTTGTAAAATCAGGCGAAATATTTTTTCTCTTTTTTCTTCTAGAACATGTTTATCAACAAAATCTCGTGGATGAAAATTTACCAGTACATTTCCTAAATCAAAAATAATATTTTTCATATTTCTCCTTAAATAAATATATTTATTCATAATACGTTACTTTGATACTTCCATTTTTGGAAAGTAATGCTTTCTTAAATTCTAACTTAATTTTTCTCATGTACTCTATTTCTTTTGGAATGAAAATTTCCACTCCATTTACTTGTATTCTAGTTGCAAAATCTTTTATTTTACTACGATCTCGAATTTTGACCATATGAGCTACCACATGGAAAGTAGACCCATTACACATAGAACATGGAGGCATATATTCTAATAAAATGGCATCGGCATCCTTTCTCTCCAAATATTCTTTTACTTCTTTTTTCATTTCTACTTGCATCTACTATTTCCTCCTCTCAAATCTCTTTTTTCTGATTTACATAACAAACTTTCCGATATGGTTCCACATGAATTAAAACTTGTATTTCAATTTCAAATTCTTTTTGTAAATCATGCTCTAAATGATGTGATAAACAATGTGCTTCCTCTACTGACATATTTTTATCTACTAAAATATGCAAATCCATATAAACATGAGCCAAAGTCCCTCTTGTGCGAATTTTATGAACTCCTTTAATTTCTGGATGTGATAAAATAATTTTTTGAATTTTCTCTCGATCTAAAACTTTACTATCTAGAAGTATTCCGACATTATCTCTTAAAATTTCCCAAGAAGCATGCAAAATAAAAAAAGAAACAACACAAGACATGATAGTATCTACATAACTTGGCAAGCCCATTTTAATGGCTAACAAAGAGAAAAACACACCAATAGAGACATAAATATCACTTCTTGTATGCATCGCATCCGAGATTAAAATGGTACTTTTTAACTGTTTTCCTCTTTTTTCTTCAAAATAACTAACAGCTATATTGATAAAAAGAGTTACTGCTAATAACAGCATACTTTCTACACTAATATTTGGAGATCTTGGACTTTGAAAAGTTTTGATTCCTTCTATCAATACCTGTACCCCTAAAACTAATAAAAGTAAGCCTATAACTAAACTTGATAGCATTTCTATTTTCTCATGACCATACGGATGATCTTCGTCCTCCGGTTTCTTTGATAATTGTATTCCTAATATTCCCACTACGTTAGATGCTCCATCAGAAAAAGAGTGAATTCCATCTGCCAACATACTGCTACTATGAATCAAATATCCTAATACTGTTTTAATACCTGCCACTAAGATATTCAAGAGTAAAATAACAAATAATACTTTTTGTACTTCTTTATAATTTTTTAGCATAAAATTCATCCTCCCTCTATTCCTAATATTGTACCCACTTTTCTAACTTTTGTCCATATCCTTTTTATATAAAAAATAAGTGGCTCCAAAAGGAACCACTCTTCATTTTTTCAATCTTTAAAATATCTTATAACCTACACCAAGAGAAACTTGATTTAACCAATCCTTTCCTCGATGATCTTGACGAATTTTTGTAGCAGAATACATCGCTTCCACTTCTAGGTCCATCACTTCGATTCCTGCCCCTACTCCATAATATCCTCTTCCAGATGGATCGGAACCCTTTACATCTTCATTCGTCTTTAATACTCTTCCCACTTTTCCTACAATGTATGGTTTCACTGGCAAAATTGGAAAAACATTCCATTTTAATAATGCATAAACTGGAACATTTGCAATTCCTGTATCTCCTACTTTTCCATGATATGCAATTCCGGCTCCCACTTCTCCTAAGACAAAACCTTGTCGAATTTCAGCTGCCAAATTGGGAGCATAACTTTCAAAACTTTTACTTCTTCCATTATAAGCACCTGCATTGCTTGCAAAACCGAATTTTACAATTCCATCTAGAGCAAACATAGAGGTTGAAAGAGCAAAAAAAGAAATTCCTAACAGTAAATTCTTTCTCATAATCATCCTCCTTATTTTATTTTTATTATAAAACGATACCCTCTATTTTTCAAGTCTATTATAGAAAGAGATTTTTCAAAACCCGATTTACACAAGAAGCATTATCTCGGTTAGAAATATGACCTGATTTTGGAATAACTATGACCTTTGCATTTGGAAATAAATGGCCCATTTCCTCCGATTCATAAGGAGGTCTAGGTTCATCTTCTTCTCCTACAAGAATCGTAGTTGGAATGATAATTTTTTTCAAAGTTTCTCGTTTATCTTCCCGTCCAAAAATAGATCTACCTAAAATTACAATATCTTCTAATTGCTCTTCAGAAAAATTTTGTAATCGATTTACGAAGGCTACATAATCTGGATTACTATCATTTTTTCTTTCGTTTGCAAAAAACATCTTAGCAATTTGCTCTGCCATAACCGGAGGTATCTTCTTTATATTTTCTATGGTATCTAACAAATGAAAGTAAAGAGCTTTTTTCTCACTGCCTTCTGCCCCGACATAACTGTCCATCATCACGAAACTTTCAATTTTATTCTGATCTTTTTCATATAAATAAGGAATTAACATTCCTCCAACAGACAGACCAATATAATGATATTTTTCAATTCCTTTTTCTTCTAAAAAATCAATAATATCTTGTGATAAATCCTCTAAAGAATACTCTTTTTTTAATTTTTCAAAACATTCTCTATGACTTGGTAAGTCAATGGAAATACACCTATATTTTTGAGATAATAAATCTATTTGTTCTCTCCACATTTCACGATCCCATAAATAAGAATGAACGAATACTATTGTCTTTCCTTCCCCTTTTTCTTCAAAACTAAATTTCATAATTCTTTCACCTCTTTTTTAAAAACATATGTTATATTATAACTTATTTTTCTATTTTTATCAATTTTGATTTTTCGAAAAGAATATGCTATGATATGCTATCCTAAAAAGCAATAAAAAGGAGTGATTATTATGAAGAAAAATATATATTCTTATATTTTATATCTATGTTTAGCATTTATTTTTTCTGCTTGTACTGTGATCGATATTAACCAAGCAAGTACTTATGCTTCAAAACGACAATATCATTATTCGTTGTTACAATTGGATTCTTATCTAAAGAAAGGTAATGAGGTAGATCCTAAAGTTTTACAAAAATATGAGCAATTTTGGAATGAGGGAAATCGATATTATGATGCAATTATCCAACAAATGGGAATTGCAGATCTAAAACAAATTAGCTTAGCCAAAGAACGCAAACTCTTAATGCATCGACATTTTGCTTCTTTACCTGAAACTATAAAATCAAAACTTTCCAGTAATATTTATACGCCTATGAATATAACAAAACTACAAAAAGAAGCAGTCGATTCCTATATCAGTCTGGGGGACTTGATTGGAAATTCTAGTTATTCAAAACGATTACATCAAAATTATGCTTATGAAAAAGCTATGAAATATTCTCCAAATCCTTCTTTGGATTTACAACAAAAATGGAATTTTTCTAAAAACAATTTAGAAAGAAACATCTATGTTCGTTGGAATGGATATACCGATTCTTTCTTCCAAAATATTTTAGTGACAAAAATCCAAAATTTATTGATTGATTCCGACTTATTTATCTTAGGTCGTAGTCAAAATGCACAAATCTATTTTGATGTAGACATCGAAAATTACCAATTTTCGAATAATCCAGCTAGTTTAAAAACAGAAACAAAGTATAAAGAAATCTCTGTATCATATCAAGAAGAAAAAATAAAAGTTCCTTATCAAGAATTAACTTTTACTAAAAAATGGTATTTATCTTATATTCTACGTTATCAATTAGTTGATAAAAATGGAAATATTATTTTTTCCGGTTATAAACCTTGCAAAAACCAAGAAGAAAAAATTTGGAAACAGTTTGTAGTTTTAGACAGTCGCTATCCTTTGAATCTCCCTAGAAATGAGCAAGAACCACAAGGAAAAATGGAAGAAGAATTTATCACAGATAGTTTTATTAGTTCTTTAAAAGAAATCCAATTCAAGTTAAATAAATTATCTAATTATTAAGAAAGAAAAAGCCTCTGTCTAATCACAGAGACTTTTTTTATACCATTTCTAATAACTCTTTCTGCGTTTTAGGAAGCTTTCCTATTTTTTGTAAAACCCCTTTCTTTTTGAGTTCTTCATAAAGACTCACAAGATAAGGTTGTTCCAAATAACAATCAAAAAGTAATTCTTTTTTTACAAATATCTCCTCGCTCGCCCCAAATTCTACTACTTTTCCATCTTTCATGACTAAGATTTCATCTGCCCATTCATAGGCTAAATTGACATCATGAGTAGAAATAATCACAGTAATCCCCTTTCGATGTAGATCTTCAAAAAGTTCTTTTAACTGTCTTGTATGCCTAGGATCCAAGCTGGAAGTAGGTTCGTCTAAAATCATTACTTTTGGTTTCATAGCTAAAATATCTGCAATAGAAACTCTCTTTTTTTGTCCATAACTTAAAAAATGAACTGATTTCTCTTGAAATTCTAACATATTTACTTCTTCTAAAGAGCTAACAACTTGTTTTTTTACCTCTTCTACAGGATAGCCTAAATTCATAGGTCCAAAAGAAACCTCTTGAAAAACATTACTAGAAAATAACATACTTTCTGGATTTTGAAAAACAATCCCAACATTTTTTCGAACTTCCATCAAAGATCGTTTGTCGTATTTTAACTCTTTCCCCTCATAGAATATTTTCCCAGATGTAGCTTTCAAAACTCCATTTAAATTTAAAAATAAAGTTGACTTTCCTGAACCATTTACCCCAATAATTGCTATTTTTTTTCCTTTTTCAATAGCTAATGAAATCCCTTTCAAAGCTTGTGTCCCATCTGGATAATGATAATATAAATCTTTCGTTTCTATAATATATTCTTTCATTTCTCTTCACCACTCATTCTTTTACCAAACACACAATAGCAAAATATAAAATTGCCATTAAAATCATATAGACATAATTCTTAGAATTTTTTTGATAATGTAAATCTAATACTTTAATTTCTCCTTGATAAGCTCGTGATTCCATACTGCTATAACATTCTATTGATTTTTGATACGAACTTAAAAATAAAGCACTTACCAATTTTCCCATAGAATAAAATGATTTCTTATAACTTGAATATCCTAAACGAGAGTCCTGTGAAATATAAATAATTGTCATAAATTCCAAAAGGACAAAAATATAACGATACATTAAAATCATAATTTCTAAGAATAATTTCGGTAGCCTAATACATTGAAGAGAATATATGACATCTACCATCGGTGTTGTCAAAATTAAAAAATACAAACAAGAGGTAGAGGCTAAAGCTTTCAATAATAAACTAAGATAAATTAACATATTATTCTCTTGGAAACTAAGAGATGAACTCCATTGAGCAAAAACAACACCTAAAACTCCAAATAATGTAAAAAACAAAGGTAATAAAAGTAATTTGAGATAAACACGAAGAGAAATTTTTGCAACAAAAACTGTCATGATTCCCATAGTAAGGAATACCAAACTTGACATTACAATATCATTGGAGAAAATACATAAAAACAAAAACAAGATACTAAAACATAATTTCTCATTTGGATTTTTCATCCGAATCGTACTTGTATAGGCAAGCTTGTCTAAAGAGATCATTCTTCTTCGTCATCTCTTTTTGATTTTCCAATTTGGTATCCAATAAAATAACAAATAACTCCTGCTCCAATAGCTGCTTGCAAAGCAAATAGTAAGCTTTCAATTTCTCCACTAGGCGGTTCCCATAAAGATTCAAACCAAGGATGATAAGAAGCATCTACTTCCTCGATAACTCCCTCAGCTTGATCATCTGCTCCGCCGAATTCTCCACTTACAAAACAAAGTGGTAAAATTACCATTAAAATAACACCAAACAATAAAATTAAATTCTTTTTCATAATACTTTCTTTCTTTTGCATACTTATACCCCCAAATCCTTTAAAGTATCTTCATTGTATTTCCATAAAATATTGAAAATGATAACAGTTAGTAATCCCTCGCTGATAGCTAGAGGAACTTGAGTAATTGCAAAAATACCTAAGAATTTTTCAAAAGAAAGGAATAACCCTCCATCAGGAGATGGAAATGCTAACGCTAACTGTAAAGAAGTTATAATATAAGTTGCTAAATCTCCTAATGCTGCTGCTAAAAATACAGAAACACTTCTAGATACCTTAGCCTTTTGTAAACTTTTATATAAGAAGTAAGAAACAATAGGTCCAAAAATTCCCATAGAAAAAGTATTGGCTCCTAAGGTTGTAATTCCACCATGAGCTAACAATAAAGCTTGGAAAATTAAAACAATAATTCCTAAAACACTCATTACTGTTGGTCCAAATAGAATAGCTCCAAGTCCTACTCCAGTTGGATGGGAACAGCTTCCTGTTACAGATGGTAATTTTAAAGCAGATAAAACAAAAGCAAAAGCCCCTGCCATCGCTAATAAAATTTTTAATTTAGGATTTTCCTCTACCTTTGCTTGAATCTTTTTAAATCCTAAAAATAGGAATGGTAGACAAACAATTCCCCAAATCCCTGCCCACATAGGTGGTAAAAATCCTTCCATAATATGCATAGAAAAAGCATACTTTGGTAGATAGAAAAAAAGAAAAAATAGTAATAACACTTGTGAACTTCTCTTTTTTAACATAAAAACACTCTCCTTAAACATTTAATATATTATTATATCAATCGGTGATAGTTTTGTC